>Ga0187809_10000595_pt1 | contig 18743 bp, 21 predicted proteins | sample NC_wetland_sal_i_8_FD_132415 | JGI IMG/M metagenome (GOLD analysis project Ga0187809, IMG submission 132415) | Wetland sediment microbial communities from Neuse River Estuary, North Carolina, USA - ASW_4 | ecosystem: Environmental > Aquatic > Freshwater > Wetlands > Sediment | place: USA: North...
GCCACCCCCAGCCAAACCCTGGCCCTCATCGCCCGCGACCGCGGCTGCGCCTTCCCCGGCTGCGACCAACCCCCCGCATGGAGCGAGAAACACCACATCACACCCTGGTCTGAGGGCGGACCCACCGACCTGGACAACCTCGTCCTCCTCTGCGGCCACCACCACGCCCGCATCGACACCGGTGGCTGGACCATCACCATGCGCCACGGCCTGCCCTGGTTCACCCCACCACCCTGGATCGACCCCGACCAGAAACCACGGCGAAATTACCGACACCACGCCTGCCACGGACCGGACAACGATCGGTGACCTGCTCAAGCGCTGGTATCCAGCAGGCGGTCAGGCCAACTGGTTAACCACGGCCCGGAACGCCCACGGCACCGCCGCGCTGGCGCCGACGATGCGCGGCCGCAGCCAGCGCACTTCCGCCGCCCGAACCAGTGCTTCGGTGAGCAGGGTGGCTTTGCGCGTCTCGGCTCGCCAGGCCCGCTCATAGGCCTCGGGCTGATCAGCGACCAGGCAGTCGACCAGCCGGCGGGCACAGGCAAAACCGGTCGCCATGCCCTCGCCGGTCAGCGCGTCGACGTAGCCAGCGGCATCCCCGACCAGCAGCACCCGGCCGGCGACGCGCCGCCGGGCTGGCTGCCGCAGCGGCCCGGCGCCCCTCACCGGTCCTGCCGACGCCCCGGCCACCCGCTCCGCCAGCGCCGGAATCGCCTGCAAAAGCTGGGCAAACGGAAGTCGAGACGAGCTCAGCACCGCCACACCAACCAGGTCGTCGCCTACCGGCGTGACGTACGCCTCGGCCTGCTCGGACCAATACACCTCGACGTGATCGCTCCACGGCGCGAGCTCGAAGTGCCGGCGCTGCCCCCACCGCGGACGGGTCCGGACCGCTGCGTCCAGCCCGAGTTGGCGCCGGATCGGCGAGTGCAAGCCGTCGGCCGCGACCAGGTAGCGCGCCGACAACGAGCCGACCCGCACTGCCGAGCCGGTCAGCTCGACCCGACCGACCCGCGCCGGCTCGATCGGAATTCCCCGGCTCCGCACGGCCTGTTCAAGTGCGGCCTGCAGGTCGGTTCGTCGCACGCCGCGACCATTACCCGCTCGGAACCGCGCGGAGACGGTGTGCCGCTCGTCGCGGTACCGGATCCCGCGGAACTCCCGACCTCCGAGCGGCACGCCGAGCTCGGCCAGTTCCCGTACCGCTCGCGGCATCAGGCCCTCACCGCAAGCCTTGTCGATCGGCGCCGGTCGGCGTTCCAAGACCACTGCCGACAGCCCGGCCCGGGCACACTGCAAGGCCGTGACCAGACCGACTGGGCCGGCCCCGACCACCAGCACGTCGCTCATGCCAGCTCGACCAGGGCCTGGTTCTCCGCCTGCAGCCGGATCCGCAACAAGCCGGCGTTGAGCACCGTGAACAGCAGGGCGGTGATCCAGCCGGTCCGCACCAGCGGCAGCGCGATCCCCTCCAGCACTACAGCCAGGTAGTTCGGGTGAGGCAGCCAGCGGTACGGCCCGCGGGCCACCCGACCGGCCCCCGGGACCACCACGACCCGGGTATTCCACTGCCGGCCCAGGGTGGCGATGCACCACCAGCGAAGTCCCTGGCTGGCCAGCACCAGCGCCAGCATCGGCCAGCCCAACGCGGGATGGAAATCGCGCACCGCCCCCTCGACCAGGCAGCCGAGCAGCAGGCCGGTGTGCAGCACCACCATCACCGGGTAGTGGCCGGCCCCGGATTCGACGCCGCCGCGCTCGACGCTCCAGGCCAGATTTCGCTTCGAGACGACGAGTTCAGCCAGCCGCTCCAACCCGACCGCGACGATCAGCAGCGCGTACCAGAGCATCGCCGGCTACCAGTTCAGCAGCACGAGTTCGCTGCAGAAACCCGGGCCCATCGCCATGAGCACGCCGGGGCTACCGGGCGGGAAGCTGCGCTTGTCCAGGGTGTCGGAAAGTACGTGAAGCACCGACGCCGACGAGAGATTGCCGACCTCGGCCAGTGACCGCCAGGTGATCTCCAGGGCATCTGGTCCCAGCCCGAGAGTTGCGGTGATGGCGTCGATGACCTTGGGGCCGCCGGGATGGCAGACCCAGCCCGTGACATCGGCAACGGCCAGCCCGCGCGGGGCCAGCAACTGTTCGACATCGCCGGCCAGGTATCGCTCGACCAGCGTCGGCACCTCGGCATCGAGCACGATGCTCAAGCCAGTGGCGCCCACGTCCCAACCCATGGTCCGCTGGGTTTCCGGATAGAGATGGGCCCGGGACGCGACCACCTGCGGACCGTCGCCAGCCCGATCCTCCCCCACGGCCACCACCGCGGCGGCACCATCGCCGAACAGGCCACTGGCCACCATGTTGGCGACCGACGCATCACCGAGCTGGACGGTCAGCGAGCACAACTCCACCGACAGCAGAACGGCAATCTGGTCCGGGTGACCAGACAGATAGTCGTGCAAGCGAGCAATGCCAGCCGCCCCGGCGACGCAGCCGAGCCCGAACAGCGGCATCCGCTTGACGTCCGTCCGAAAACCGACCTCGGTGGCGATCCGGGCGTCCAGCGAGGGCGCGGCCACGCCGGTCACGGTCGTGAACACGATCAGATCGACCTCGTCCGGAGCGAATCCGGCCTCATCCAGGGCCGTCCGCACCGCCCGGGCTCCGAGTTCGGTGCCGACCGCGATGAAGGCGTCGTTCTTGGCGCCGAAGTCGTTCAGTTCGCAGGTCTGCTCCAGCGGCAACGCCAGGTAGCGCGATTGCACCTGCGCACTCTGGTGAAACCGGCGCAGCAGGGCACGCTCCCGAGCCCCTCCGGCGAAGGCGTCGGCGAAGGCTTCGGTCAGCTCGTGCTGGGGGTAGCGATGCTCGGCCAGCACCCCGCGCACCGCGGCGATCCGTGTCATCGACCCACCCTATGCCGGATTTCGCGCCGGCCGCCGACTCTATGCTGGAGCGGTGATCCGCCGGCTGGCCCTGCTCGTGCGGGCCTGTCACCCGGAACCGACGGCCGCCGTCACCGTGCTCACCGGCGCGCTGTTCCTGGCGGCCGGCAACCCCATCGGCCGCAGCCTGGTCGGAACCGCGGCCATCCTGTGCGGCCAGCTTTCCATCGGCTGGTCCAACGACCTGCTGGATCGGCGCCGTGACCGCGCGGCCGGCCGCCCGGACAAGCCGATGGCTACCGGAGCGCTCAGCGCCCGGCTGGTCGCCACCGTGACCACGCTGGCGGTCACCGCGACGGTCATCCTGTCGCTGCGGCTGGGCTGGCCGGCCGGGCTGCTGCACCTGAGCGCGGTCGGAGCCGGATGGGCTTATAACGTGCGGCTGAAGGCGACCGCGTGGTCTGCGCTGCCCTACCTCTACGCCTTTGCCGCGCTGCCCGCGATAGCCACCCTGGCCCGGCACCGCCACTTCCCACCCGGGTGGATCCTGGTCGCCGCCGGTCTGATCGGCGTGGCTGCGCACTTCGCCAACGTGCTGCCCGATCTGCAGGATGACTTCGACACCGGCGTGCACGGTCTGCCGCACCGGCTCGGGCGGCGATCGGCGACCTGGAGCGCCGCCGGCCTCACCGCCGCTGTGGCCGGGCTGATCCTGCTGGCCCGGCCGGAGCCGGCGACCGCTGGCGCGGCGGTGCTGACCCTTGGATTGGCCGTGGCGGCCGGGCGAGCCCGCCCCGAGACCGCGTTCCCGCTGGTCATGCTCGCGGCCGCGGTCGACGTAGTGGCGCTGCTGGCCTCCGGCGGCCTGCCGAGCTAGTCCCCGGACTGCTCGCGGGTCTTCATCTCCGCCTCGAAGATGTGCTTGTCGGCGCCGAGCGATTCGCGGATCGCACGCTCGATGTCGCGAACCGGTTGCCAGTACTGCGCGTCATAGGCATCGACAAGCTGGAACGTCCACATGTCGGCCACCACATCCCGGCCGATGAGCCCGCTCAGCTGCTCGGCCAATTCGGGGTGACCGGCGGCGCGCAGCTGATCCCGAGCCCGCTGCAACTGCCGGTCGGCGGTGCCGGAGCGTCGGTGGAACTCATACAACTGACCGCGGGCGTATTCCACGGTCTCCAATGCCTCGGACAGTGCCCCCAGGGCGGCCACGGTCGCATCCGACATGCCGGCCGGACGCTTCGGATATTCGGTCATCGCTTCACGCTAGCCAGCCGCGCTGGGTGAGGGCGGCGGCCGGGGCCGCTCGGCTACGGCCGCCGGCCACCCCGGGGCGGTAACTTGGCTGAGGTTGTCGGCCGGATGCCCTAGCGTCAGCAGCTATGACCGATGTCATCACCGCAACCGGCCTGGTCAAACGGTTCGGCCACCTGACCGCCCTCGACGGACTCGATCTGGCCGTGCCCGAAGGCAGCATTCTCGGCGTGCTCGGGCCGAACGGTGCCGGCAAGACCACGGCCGTGCGCATCCTGACCACATTGCTGGAGGCCGACGCCGGCCACGCCGAGGTCGCCGGTGTCGATGTGCGCCGCGAACCGGGTCGGGTCCGGGAGCGGCTGGGCCTGTCCGGCCAGTACGCGGCGGTCGATGAGTACCTGACCGGCTACGAGAACCTGCACATGGTGGGCCGGCTCTACGGCTTGCCCCGGGCCGAGGCCCGGGCCCGCGCCCGACAGTTGCTGGATCAGTTCGATCTCGCCGAGTCGGGTGACCGGCCGGTCAAGACCTACTCCGGCGGGATGCGCCGCCGGCTCGACCTGGCCGGAGCGCTGGTCGCCCGGCCACCCGTGCTGTTCCTGGACGAGCCGACGACCGGGCTCGACCCGCGCAGCCGCAACGACATGTGGGACGTGATCGTCAACCTGGTCCGGGGCGGCACGACGCTGCTGCTCACCACCCAGTATCTCGAGGAGGCCGACCGGCTGGCCGACAACATCCTGGTCATCGATCACGGCCGGGCCATCGCCGAGGGCACCGCCGCGCAGCTGAAGGATCAAGTCGGCGGCGCGCGGATGGAGATCGTCGTGCGGGATGCGTCCGAGCTGGCCCAGGCTCGCGCCACGCTGGCCGCTCTGACCGACGAGGCACCGGAGATCGATGAGCACTCGCGCCGGGTCAGCGCGCCGGTCTCCGGCGGCTCGGCCGCGCTGGTCGAGGCGGTTCGGCGGCTGGACGAGGCCGGCATCGAGGTCCTCGACCTCGCCTTGCGCCGGCCGACTCTGGACGAGGTCTTCCTGCAGCTGACCGGCCATGCTCCGGCGACCGAACCGGCAACCGAACCGACGTCCGAACCGAAGGGGGTGTCCCGGTGAAGCCGGCCAAGACCCTGATCGATGGCGCTGTGGTCGCCAAGCGGAACCTGATCAAGATCAAGCGAGTGCCCGACCTGCTGGTCTTCTCGACCCTGTCGCCGATCATGTTCATCCTGCTCTTCGCCTACGTTTTCGGCAGCCAGATCAGCGTCCCCGGCGTCAGCTACCGCGAGTACCTGATCCCTGGCATCTTCGCCCAGACGGTCATCTTCACCTCGACCGTGACCGGCGCCGGCCTGGCCGACGACATGCAGAAGGGCATCATCGACCGGTTCCGGTCCTTGCCGATGTCGCGCTCGGCGGTGCTGATCGGTCGCACCGGCAGCGACGTCGCCAACAACGTGCTGGTGGTCGTGGTGATGTCGCTGACCGGCCTGCTGGTCGGATGGCGGATCCGCAGTTCGTTCATCGAAGCCGCCGGCGGATTCGTCCTGCTGCTGCTGTTCGCCTATGCGATCTCGTGGGTCATGGCCTGGGTCGGGTTGCTCGTGCCCAGCCCGGAGGTAGTCAACAACGCGTCGTTCATGGTGATCTTCCCGCTGACCTTCATCGCCAACACCTTCGTCCCGACCAATAACTTCCCGTCGGTGCTGAAGTGGATAGCCAACTGGAATCCGGTCTCGGCCGTGACTCAGGCGGCCCGCCAGCTGTTCGGCAACACCAATCCGGCGGCACCGCCGGCCGACTACTGGTCGCTGCAACACCCCGTCTGGTACACGCTGATCTGGATCGTGGTGCTGCTGGCGATCTTCGTTCCGGTATCAGCCCGGCAGTACCGGCGAGCCGCCAGCCGCTAACGTTGATCGCATGCCGGCGACTGCGGAGCGAGTACCTGAACCACCCGATGCCGGGGAGCGCCGGCTTCTGCTGGGTTGGCTGGCCTTCTACCGCGATGCCCTGGCCGCCAACTGCGCCGGGCTCACCGACGACGAGCTGGCCGCCCGGGCGGCAATGCCGTCGGCGCTGTCGCTGCTGGGGCTGGTCCGCCACCTGACCGAGATGGAACACGCCTACCTGGTGCACGCCCTGTCCGGCCAGCCCGGCCGGCGGCGCGGGGTGTACGTCAATGACGACGATCCCGAGGCCGACATCGAGTTGCTGCATCCCGGCGATGCCCAGTCTTCGCGGCAACGCTGGCGGGCCGAACAGGACGAGGCCGATCGGCTGCTGGCCCGAGCCAAGCTGACCGACAAGTGCCCGGGCAACAACCGCAGCCTGCGCTGGAACCTGCTCAAGGTGCTCGGCGAATACGCCCGGCACAACGGTCACGCCGACCTGCTGCGGGAGCGTATCGACGGCAGCGTCGGCGAGTAGCGGCCGGTGCCGCAGCGGCGGTTCCGGCCGAGGCATGCTCGGGCTCGAAGGCGGCACCGCTCGGCGGCAAATAGAGCGTCGGTGAATTGATTGCGCAATCAAAGTGTCCGTTTTGCTGGATTCCGCAGCCACCGCTATTTGCGGACACGGCAGCCTAATGCGCAGTCAATTATCGGAGTGCATTCAGCTGGTCGCGCTGGCGTCGGACACGGGAGCCCGTGGGACTGCGTCCCGGCCGGCTAGAGGTATGTTTTCCCAGCCTATTGAACGAATGTCGATGTCTGATGGCTTGTAGCCGCTAACTGCCGACAAAACGCATTCGACTTTTCTGCGGTTGTATTGACACTACTGTGGCATACGGTTACGGTGAGCCGGTCGTTATGACCTGTGATGGTCTGTCCGGATAGAGCCGGCTATTCGAATCAGGCGGCTGCGGGGCGTATCGACATCGCTCGAGGGACCTCCTTGAGCATGCACACGGGGACGGCAGAACCACTTCACGAGGGCTGTGTTGTGCCAGAACCGGACATCAAATCCGACACAGACTCACGAAGCTCTGAGGTGGAGTCCGCCCATGCCAGTGCCTGCCGCGACCACTACTGACCCGACGGCCGATCCCGTGCGACTCCCCGTCGGCGCCCCCCTGATCCGTCAGGAGCGGCAGCACGTCAGCTGCGTCGGGGTCGGGGTCGGTCCGGCCAACCTGTCCCTGGCCTCGCTGCTGCAGGGTCGAGCCGGGCTGACCGGGCAGTTCATCGAGCGGCGGCCCAACTTCGGCTGGCACGACGGGCAGCAGTTGGCCGACGCCCAGTTACAGGTCTCCATGCTCAAGGACCTGGTCAGCCTGGCCGACCCGACCTCGCCCTACTCCTTCCTGAGCTATCTGCACGATCAGGGCCGGATCTATCACTACCTCAACGCCCAGTTCGACGCCGTGCCCCGGATGGAGTTTCGCAACTACTTGGCTTGGGCGGCCGAGCGCAACCCCAACGTCTGCTTCGGCGAGGAGGTTCAGGCCGTCGATTTCGATGATGTGGCCAGGACTTTCGTGATCAGCACCGACCGCCGGGAACTGACCTCCGACCACGTCAGCGTCGGGGTCGGCAACCAGCCGTGGCTGCCACCGCTGGCCCAGCCCTTCGCCGGCGACAGCCGGATCTTCCATATCAGCCAGTTCAATCACGCCGCCGTCGATCTGGCCGGGCTGCGGGTGACCGTCGTCGGCGGCGGCCAGTCCGGGGCCGAGGCGTTCCTGGATCTGATCAACCGGCCGGACCACCAGCTCCCGCGACGGGTGTCGTGGATCTCGCGGCGGGCCAACTTCTTCCCGATCGACGACTCACCGTTCACCAACGACTACTACATGCCCGACCACTCGGACTACTTCGCCACCCTGCCGGCCGCGATCCGCCAGACCTTCAACGCTCAGCACGTGCTGACCTCCGACGGCATCTCCGGTTCGACGCTGCGGATGATCTACCAGCGCATCTACAGTCACAGCTTCATCCAGGCCCGACCCGACCTGATCGCGTTGTACCCGAACCGATCGGTGGTGGGCATGAGCACCACACCGACCACCGGTTACGAGCTGACGCTGTCCCACGGCCACCATCCGGAGCTGGTGGAAAACCTCGACACCGACGCGATCGTTTTTGCCACCGGCTTCCGGCCGAGCCCGATGCCCTTCCTCGATCCGCTCAAGGACCGGTTGCAGCCGGAAGGCGAGGAGTACCTGATCGATCAGAACTTCGCGGTTCGCTGGGACGGTCCCTCCGATCGCCAGCTGTTCCTGCAGAACGCCGCCCGGGGCCAGCGCGGTCTGGCCGATCCCAACCTGTCGCTGCTGGCCTGGCGCTCGCAGCGCATCCTCGATCGGATGACCAATACCGACAGCCGCCAGCAGCAGCCCTCCTTCATCGAGTGGACGACCAAGCCGGCCCAGCTGGTCGAGGCACCGGGCGGGTCGGACGACTACTAGGCCGCCCCTCGGAGGCGACCGCAAGCCCCTCGCCGCGACCGGATCCTGCCTAGAGTTGAGCCATGGGATTCGAGCTCGGTACTGACGGGCCGACCCGGATCCTGGTCTGCGTCGACGGCTCGGAGACTTCCCTGCGCGCCGGGGCCTACGCCGCCGGGTTGGCCCGGCGGCAGGGTTCGGCACTGGTGGTGGCCTACGTCGCGAGCTCCTCGGCCCTGCTGGCCATGTCGCCCGACGTCGCCGCCGCGGTGAGCAGCACCGTGGCCGAGATGGCGGCCGAGATCGAGGCCGGCGTTCGCCAGGGCGCGGCCTGGCTGGGGATCGAAGCCAAGTTCGTCGCCCTGCGCGGCGATCCGTTCGAGGAGATCTGCCGTTTCGCCGAACAGCACAGAGTCGACGCGATTGTGGTCGGTGCATCGGCCCGGGCCGGGCACCGGTTCGTCGGCTCGTTCGCCGTCCGGCTGGTCAAAGCCGGCCGGTGGCCGGTCACCGTGGTGCCGTGAGCGGTGGGCCAGGGCGGTCGTCCCCGATCCGGTAGGTTGGCATCGCCGGGGCGGTAGCTCAGCCGGTCAGAGCAGCGGACTCATAATCCGTCGGTCGTGGGTTCAAGCCCCACCCGCCCCACCAACCCCAGCGGTCGAACTCGATCGGCGGCCTACGCCCCGGCCCGCGCCGTGCCAAGCTGGAGCCATGGACGTCACCGGATGGCTCAGCGGCCAGATCTTCCTGCAAACAGTGGATCAGAGCGAGGCCGAAGCGATCACCCAGTACCTGCAGGCGCGGGGCATCGCCAGCCAGACCCTGACCCAGAGCGAACAGCTGCTGCTCGATCCCGCCGACCCGGCCAGCGGCGTGAGCAGCGAGCGGTTCTCCATCGCCGTGCAACTCGCCGGCTTTCCGCAGGTCATCTCGCCGGTGCTGGCCGACTTGTTGCAGCGCGCCCACGGCGCCGGCTGGGACGTGAGCTGAGCCGGACCGGCTAGCTCCCTACCAGGTCCCGGTTGGTCCAGACATCGATGGCGAACTCGCTGTCGATGACCCGGGTCTGCCTGGTCAGGCCGAGCATGCTGTCCAGGGTTCCGTGCAGGGTGTCGGTGCCGAGTTGGCGCCCGGCGAAGTGATGGTTGCGGTGGCTGGCCACTACGGTGGCGTCCGGGGTCAGGCTGCTGCGCACGGAGCCGGCCAGGGCAGCCCAATCAGCCAGGTCCATGAGGTAGCCCATCTCGCTGAGCACGATGAGATCGAACCGGCGCTCCATCGGCCAGTCCACCGGCAACTGCCGGTAGCCGATCTCGACGTTGGACAGGTGTTCGGTCCGGCTGCGGGCCAGGGCGAGCTTGTCGCGGTTGTCATCGACCCCGTAGAGGTATTCGCTGCGCTTGGCCAGGTCGGGCAGCAGCCGCCCGGAGCCGCAGCCGGGCACGAAGGTCGCGGTGTAACGGGCGTGGTGCAGGCTGGCCAGGACCAGATCGCGGCGGCGCTCGGCCAGCCAGTCCCCGCGCATGTGCCACGGATCCTCGGCCAGACCGTAGAGGTCGTTGAGGTGTTCCAGGTTCGTCATGTCGGCGCTGCCTTTCCCACCGGATCCGGTGGGCTCGGGTTCGATGTAGTGGGAAACGTCGAGGTGGGTGAAGGCTCGGACCCGCTCGGTGATCCCCGTCGATACACCTAGTGGCAAACGGTGGTTGCGGTCGCAACCAGACGTCGTCACGGACCAGGCTGGCTGCTGAACCGGTGACTCGAATCTAGCAGCCGAAGGCCGCCCACGCACTGGACGGTTGCCCAGAATTCGCCGTGGGCGCTGGACGTTAACGCCCGAGTTCTGGCCCTGCACACCAGCCAGCAGGCTGAAAACGCTCCCACGCTCGACCTCGTCGCCGTCCGAGGGCCGGTCCGGTCTCTCCGGTCGCGTTCCAGCGCACTGCGGCTACAACCAGGCGGGCAGCGGCGGCCAGGGGGCCGGGTTGGTGCCGCCGCGGCCGAGGACCCAGGGCAGCAGGTCGAGGGTGGGGGCCGAGACCAGCTGATCGCCACCACCCATGACCTGCTCGGCCCCGGTGTCGCTGGCCCGGATGCGCACGCTCGGCGCGCCGTCGGCCCGGGCCAGATAAGCCACCGCCTCGGCCAGCAGGTCCTGAGCCAACTCGCCCGGGTACTGGGCAAATCCCACCCCGGCGTCCAGGTCGACCACGTGCACCCACAGCTCCCGACACCGCATCCACGGCACCTCGGCCCCGGTGGTCGCCCGACCCTGCCGGGTGCGCACCGGGCCGGCCCAGTCCTGCTCGCTCATCGCGGCGACGTCGGCGTCCAGCCGATCCGTGCTGGCGGCCAGGTCCCGCCGTAGCTGGGCCGGAGGCAGCGCGGCTGTGGTCTCGATGTCGGCGTCCCGGCTGGCCATCGAGGCATACATCGGCGTCTCGACGCCGGTGCGGGCCCAGGTCAGCAGGTTGATCAGGGCGTCGGCGTTGCGCGAGACGTGGGCCAGCACGTGGGCCCGATCCCAGCCGGGCAGCAGGGACGGCTCGGCCAGTTGAGCGTCGGAAAGTCCGGCGACGGCCTGGCGGAACAGTTGCGTTCCCTGCGCCATCCAGTCCAGGTGCGTGGCAAGCGTCGTTTCGGCCATGCCAGCACCCTATTCGCCGGGCGGAATCCGCTGCGGACCGGCTCCGGATGCCGCTTAGACTCCTGCCATGCTGGTCTCGCTCGGCGCCTTCACCGTCGCCGCCGTCCTCATCGTGCTGCTGCCTGGACCGGACACGCTGGTAGTGCTACGCAATCTGGTTCGGGGCGGTCGGGCCACCGCGGTGCAGACCGTGCTCGGAGTCCTGTCCGGGCTGACCGTGTGGGTGGTGGCGGCCGCGCTCGGCCTGTCGGCGGTCCTGCGGGCCAGCCACGACGCCTACCTGGCGCTGCGGATCGCCGGCGCCGTCTACCTGCTGTGGCTGGGCGTGAGTTCGTTGCGTTCGCACGGCCGGCCTGCCGCGGAGCGGCCGGCGCGGCGGCGCAGTCTTATCGGGCAGGGCTACTCGGCCGGGCTGGCCACCGACCTGCTGAACCCCAAGGTCGGCGTGTTCTTCGTGACCTTCCTGCCCGGCTTCGTGCCGGCCGGCTACCCGGTCGGTTGGGTCTCGGTCGCGCTCGGAGGCATTTTCGTCGGGCTGACCGCGCTGTACTTCGCGGTGCTGATCCTGGCCTCGGGCCGGGTCACCACGTGGATGTCGACCGCCCACATCCGCCGCCGGCTCGACCGGGCGACCGGGCTGGTGCTGATCGGCTTCGGCCTCAAGCTGGCCACGGAATAGCTCCCTTCACCGGATTCGCGAGCAAGCGGAACCGCAGGTCGGACCGCTGGTGGTCCTGCTCTATGTCGTGCTCATCCCGTACGGGTTGTTGGCGGACCGGCCGGCTGGTGCGCAACTACGATCGATTCGTCCGGTCGCAACCGCCGCCGGTTGCCGACGAGCCGGACGGGACCGATGCCTGAGCTGCCGGAAGTCGAATCCGCCCGCGCGGTCATCGCCGGGGGTGCGCTGGGCCGCAGGATCGCGGCCGTGGACGACTCCGACCGTTACGTCTGCCGCCCGCATGCTCCGGGCGAGATCGCCCAGGCGCTCGTCGGAGCCAAGCTCACCGAGGCGCACCGCCGCGGCAAGAGCATGTGGGTGGAATCGGTCGGAGCCGGCCGGTCTCGGCGGTCCGGGCCGACGCTCGGGCTGCATCTGGGGATGTCCGGCAAGATCGTCATCGTCGACCCCGACGGCGACGAGACCGATGGCGGCGACTACTGGCAGCGCGGCCGGCCGCCCGGTGACTTCCGGTTCCAGCGCTTCGGGTTGACCTTCGCCGATGGCGGCAAGATGCTGCTGATCGACCCGCGCCGGCTGGGCCGGGTCAGGCTCGACCCCCCGGTCGAGCGGCTGGGCCCGGATGCCGCCGCGATAACCGCCGGCGAGTTCCGGGCCGCGCTCGGCCGGGGCACCGCACCGGTCAAGGCCCGTTTGCTCGACCAGACCGCGCTGGCCGGCATCGGCAACCTGCTGGCCGATCAGATCCTGTGGCAGGCCCGGATCCGGCCGTCCCGTCGAGTCAACGAACTCTCACGGCCGGATCTGGACCGGCTGCACCGGACGACCCGGGCCGCGGTGGCGGCCGCGATCAAGGGCGGGGGCGTGCACACGCTGCGGATCGTGGAACAGCGCCGGCCCGGCGGTCACTGCCCGCGCGATGGCGCCGAGCTGCGCCGGGGCACGGTCGGCGGCCGGACCACGTTCTGGTGTCCGGCCGAACAGAACTGAGCTGCCGGCCTGGATGCAGCAGATCCGGCCCGGGTGGAGTTGAGGAGGCGTAACCCACCGAGAGGCAAGCCATGGATTTCGGAGACTACGTCCATCAGCGCCGGCCGGCGCTGATGCGGTTCGCGACCGTGCTCACCGGCCAGGCCTGGTTGGCCGACGACCTGGTCAGCGATGTGCTGGCTCGCGCCTTCGAGCGGTGGGACCACATCGCCGGGCTGGACCAGCCACACGCCTACGTCCGCCGGATGATCGTCAACGAGTTCCTGTCCTTCCGGCGCCGGCGGCGACGCACCGCGCCGCATGAGGACGTGGAGCCCTACCTGCCCGAACTCGGCGACGGCGCCGAGCAGCGGGCCGAGCGCGAGCTCATGCTGGCCCGGCTGTCCCAGCTGCCCCGCAAGCAGCGGGCCGCCGTGGTGCTGCGTTACTACGCCGGACTGTCCGATGCCGAGATCGCCAGCGAACTCGGGTGCCGCGACAGCACGGTGCGCAGCCAGATCGCGCGGGCGCTGGCCACCCTCCGCCTGCAGGATGACGCCGGCCAGCCGATCCGGCCCGTTCCCGACCGAGCGTTTCAGGAGATCCGATGACTGACTTGCGTACCCTCTACGACGCTTTCGAAGAGCTGGAGCGGCGGGCCGATACGGTCAGCGCCGCCGAGCACGCCGCAGCGCCGGCAACTGGAGATGCGGTCCGGCTGGCGCCGGCGGGCCCACGGCCGGAACGGCCCCGCTGGGCGGCACCGCTGGTAGCGGCGGTGGCCTTGCTGGTCGTGGCCGGCGGCGGCACGGCCTGGTGGCGAGTCAGTTCGGACCAGCCGAGCCGTACCCCCGCCGGCGCGGGTCAGCTCTCGGCCAGCCAAGCGACGCCGAGCTCGAACGCCCCGTCCCGGGCTGCGACGCCCGCGACCTATGTGCCGCCGCACACCGCAGCCGAGCTGACCGCCAAGGCCCGGGCGATTCTCGGTGGCCTGGCCAGCATCACGGTGACCGATACCGGGACCAACCTGGCCGCCAGCACACCTCCGTCGGCCACTCCGGCCAACAGCTCGGCCGCCTCGCGAACGCGGCCAGCGAGCCCGGTCACCATCGGCCCGGGCCCGATCATCATCGGCAGCAGCCCCACGGGCGGCGGCTATTACGACGGTGGCTCGGCCATCGTGGGCATCATGACGGCCGCCGATGGCACGCGGGGTGGCTTCGACCTCGACCTGTGGTCGGCGCTGCCGGCCGGGCCGTCGGCATGTGACGAGGGCGAGCACTGCACCACGAGCACCGAACCCGACGGATCGTCGCTGTCGGTCGGCACCTGGCGCGATCCGAGCGTGGCCGGCGGGCTGACCTGGAGCGTGAACTACGTTCGGCCCGACGGGGCCAGCTTCGCGGTGCACATCAGCAATGAGGCCAGCCCCAAGGGCGAGTCGAAGGTGCTGGCCCCGCGCCCGCCGTTGACCCTGACCCAGCTCATCGCGTTCGTGCGCTCGGATCTCTGGTAGTTCGACCGCGACGGATCGGGCCCGGTTCGTCGATCAGGCCGGTCGCGATTCGCCGCCATCCTCGATCGTCCACTGTTCGGCCAGCCCGGTCAGCTCGAGGATCCGGCTGACCCGGGGCGAGGGCGAGCGCAGGGCGAAGTTACGGGACGAGTCCTCCGCCATGCCCGCCGATTCGACTACCGCACCGAGCCCGGTGGAGTCGATGAATTCGACCCCGGACAGGTCGAGCACGATCCCGGTGACGTCGGAATCGGCGACCGCGGTCTTGACCGCGTCGGTAAGCAGCGCCCGGCTGGCCAGGTCGACCGAGCCGGTCAGGGTGACGACCTGCCGCCCGGCCTCGGCCGAGCTGGAAACGTGAAGGTCCACAAATCTTCCTTATGCTCGCGGATGCTCCATACTCGGCCGGACCGCGGGTTCGGGAGCGGACGAGACGGGCGCGAGCCAGCGTGCCGGTTCGGCGCCGTAGTCAGATTAGCCGAGCGGCAAAGACGGCGACATCGTCGGCCGGTTCTTCGTCCACCAGCACTCCCAGCACACCCTCGACCAGGGTGTCCAGGTCCGACCCCAGCAGCCCCCGCACGCTGTCGGCCAGCAGCCGCAGGCCGGTGTCGACGTCGCGGAGGCGGGTCTCGACCAAGCCGTCGGTGTACATCAGCAACACCGAGCCCGGCGCCAGGTCGGCCACCTGATTGGTGCGCTCCAGCCGGGGCCGGACCCCGAGCGGATGATCCGGGCGGGCCGAGAGGAAGTCGACCTCACCGTCCGGGGCGATGACCAGCGGCGGGAGGTGGCCGGCATTGGACCAGACCAACCGGCGCAGCCCCGCGTCGGCCGCACCCGGCTCGGTCCGCAGCACCGCCATGGTGGCCAGCCGGTTGATCTGGAAGTCGCGACTGGCCTGATCGAGCAACGAGATCAGCTCCGCCGGCGTGTGCTCGGGATGGGTCCAGGCGAAGGCTCGCAGCATGTTGCGCACCTGCCCCATGACCGCGGCCGCCTGGATGTCGTGGCCGCAGACGTCACCGATGACCAGAGTGGTGCCGCGGCTGGACACGATCGCGTCGTAGAAGTCCCCGCCGACCTGATCCACCCCACCGGCGGTCAGGTAGCGGGCCGCAAACTCGAATTCGGACGAGGTCGGCAGGGTGGTCAGCAGCGCATCCTGCAGCGCCCGCGCCACCGCCCGGTCGTGCCGGCCGGAGGCAAGGATCTGGGCGTTGGCCTTGGCCAGGTGCTCGGAAGTGGTGCGCTCGGCCTCGTAGAGCCGGGCGTTCTCCAGAGCCAGCCCGGCCCGGGTGGCGATGCCGGTCGCGACGTCGATGGCGACCTGGGTCATCGGCGGCCGGCCCTGGGCCCGGACCACCGACATCACGCCGTGGACCCGGTCACCGGCGACCAGCGGGAACGCGGCGTAGGACCCCGGCCGGAGCTGCCGGTAGGCCTCCTTCGCGCGCTCGGACCGCAGCACGGCCAGCCCGCTCTCCAGGGCGCCCTCGGTGACGATCACCGGCTGCCGGGAATCCTTGGCCCGGTGGGTGGCGCCGCGACCCTCGAGACCGCTCAGCCGGTCCTGCACGAACTCGTGGACCAGCGCCAGGCCGGGTTCCTCACCGTGCCACCAGCCGCGGTCGACCAGCCGGCCGTCCGGGTCCAGCACCGAGACCACCGACCAGTCGCCCAGCAGCGGGACCACCATCCGGGCGAGCCGGGCCACCGCCTCCCGAACGTCGAGGGTCTCGGCCAGGGCATGACCGACGTCGGAGAGCAGGTTCAGTTTGGAATTGGCCAGTTCGGCCTTGGCGATCGTCTCGCGCAGCGCCAGCTCCCGGCTGGCCGCCTGCGACAGCACTCGCAGCACCTCGACGTCCTGCGGCAGCCACTCCCGGATCTGGGTGTCGACCACGCACAGCGTGCCCAACACCTGGCCACCGGCCGACCACAGCGGGAACCCGGCCCAGGCGGCCACGCCCAGCGCCTGGACCGACGGATTGTCACAGGTGACCGGATCGTTGGCGGCGTCGCCCACGATCAACGGGGTGCCGGTGGCCACCACGTACTGGCAGAAGGACTCCTCGACCCGGTTCTGGGTCTGACCCGACAGCCCGTCACCGACCCGGCTCTTCCAGAACGAGCGGTGCTCGTCGACCAGGGTCAGAAAGGCGTACGGGGCGTTGAGTAGCTTCGCGGCCAGGCCGGCGAGGCTGTCGAACGAGGCCTCGGGCCGGGTGTCGAGCAATCTGGTTTCCCCCACGGCGCGCAGGCGCTCCGGATCGGAGATGCGCGTCGCGCCGGGAAGTGTCATCAATCGAGCATAGTCTTTCGGCTTCGACGCGGCCCGGACACTGTCTGTCCGGCCTGCGTTTTATCGGGTGAATGCCTACAATGGCGGGCGGTCACAACCCAGCGACCCCGCCCGCCGGCAGCTACCCCCGGCCTGCAGCTGAGGTAGAAGGACCCGTGAGCAGTCCCGTGGTGGACCCGGCCGCATCGTCGCGGCCGCCGGCACCGGCGCCGGTTGTCTATCTGGCCGGAGATCTGGACATGGCCGCGGCCCACGCCCCGGTCGAACTGGGCTTGCGCCGGCTGGACGAGATCACCGGCCAGACCCTGATCGTGGATCTGTCCGGCGTCACCTTCATCGATTCCTCGGGCCTGGGCGGCCTGGTCCAGCTGAGCAACCTGGCCGCAGCACGGGGGGTGACGGTCTACCTGCGCAACCCCAACCCCCGCGCGGTTTCGCTGCTGCGGCTGTCCGGCTTGGATTCGGTGCTGCCGCAACTGCCCGCGAGAAGCCACGACCGGCAGCCGGGTCAGCTCGGAGCTTCGGGCTGATCAGCCGAAAGCTTCGGCCGGCTCGCTCGAGCGCGCCGCCGGGGCCGCGGCCAGGCTGAACCACACCGACTTGCCCGGCGGCGGGGCCTTGGGCGTCACGCCCCACTGCGTCGACAGGGCTGCCACCAGGTGGAGTCCACGACCGCGGGTCTGCCGGGAGTCGGCGGGAGCACCGGGCGGAGCGGGCAGCGTCTCGCCGTTGTCGGTGACCTTCACCTCGATCGCGTCCGGGTCCATCCGCACCGTCAGCACGATTACCGGCTGGCCGTGCAGGATCGCGTTGGAGACCAACTCCGATACCAGGAGCATCGCGTCCTCGACCAGGTCACGCCCAAGATGCTGGCACCGCTGGAGCACGAACTCACGGGCCAGTGACACCGACGCAGCGTGCGGTGCGAGCTCCAGTTGCGCTGCCGCGGCCATGGTTGGCGCCCACCCTTCGACTGTCTGCCCAGTTCGCGTTACCACCACGGACGGCGCGTTCGGACCAACGCCGTCCTGAGTGAGTATAGGTAGGTAAGGCGCCAGCTATCCCCCGGTTTCGTGCTTACTCATCGAATCGCCAGATGAGCGAGCAAGCCCACCGGCTCAGGTCGTTCGCCTCTGCCCGCTCCGGCCTCGCGCCGAAACACTGCAGGTATGGCCGGTCCGTCGATCACCGCCGCGCCCCTGGCCGGTTTGAGCACAGCGCAGGCGCAGGAGCAGTTCGTCGCCGACGGCCCGAACGAACTTCCGCAGCCCCGGGCGGTGCGCTGGCCGGCCGCGGTCGGCCACCAACTCAGCGACACCATCGTGCTGGTCCTGCTCGGGGCCGCGGCAATGACCGCCGCCGTCGGTGACCTCACCGACATGACGATCATCCTGGCCGTGGTCGTGCTGAACACGGTGCTGGGCGCCGGCCAGGAGATCCGCTCCGGTCGGGCGCTGGATGCCCTGGCTCAGCTCACCGCCCCGCAGGCAACGGTGGTCCGAGATGGCCGGCCGGTGCGGCTCGCGGCCCGCGCGGTGGTCTGCGGCGATCGGCTCGAGCTGTCGGCCGGTGACATCGTGGCCGCCGACGCGACGGTGGTCGAGGGGCACTCGCTGCTGCTGGACGAGTCCCTGCTGACCGGGGAGTCGGTACCGGTCGATCGCGTCGCCGGTGAGGCAGTGGCCGCCGGCACGGTGGTGGTGCGCGGCCGGGGCCATGCCCGGGTCACCGCAACCGGCGCCCGGACCGGCCTGGCCGGGCTGGCTCGTTCGGTTCAGCGTGGTCGCGCGCCGCTGACCCCGTTGCAGCGTCAGCTCGCCGTGCTGGGGCGGCGTTTGGCCCTGGCCACTATCGCGGCCGCGGTGGTCGTTGCCGCGCTTGCGCTGGCTGGTGGCCGGGGCTGGGAAACCAGCGTGGTGCTGGCGATCAGCCTGGCCGTGGCGGCGATCCCGGAATCCCTGCCGGCGGTGGTGGCCCTGTCGCTGGCTATGGCGGCCCGGCGGATGACTGCCCGGGGGGTACTGGTCCGGCGGCTGGTCGCGGTCGAGGCCCTGGGTTCGGTGACGGTGCTGGCGGTGGACAAGACC
>Ga0187809_10000597_pt1 | contig 18669 bp, 16 predicted proteins | sample NC_wetland_sal_i_8_FD_132415 | JGI IMG/M metagenome (GOLD analysis project Ga0187809, IMG submission 132415) | Wetland sediment microbial communities from Neuse River Estuary, North Carolina, USA - ASW_4 | ecosystem: Environmental > Aquatic > Freshwater > Wetlands > Sediment | place: USA: North...
CCTGCGCCAAGCGCTCGGCCCGCCGGCGGTTGCAAAGGAAACCGACCGCGCGCTGGCCAAGTGCGGCTTCGTGCTGGCGGAAGGCAAGCTGATGCCCGCCGCCAACCGCGACTTCGACCGCGAGCCGCTGCAGATGCTGCGCATCCTGCAGGTGGCGCGCGACCGCAGCCTGGAACTGCATCCGCTCGCGCTGCGCTCGATGATCCAGAACGAGCGGCGCGCCATCGGCCTGCGCGGCGATCCGAAAGCCGCTTCGATCTTCATGGACCTGCTGTGCGGCAAGGAGCCGGAACGCCATCGCGGCGGTCCGCACCCCGGCAGCACGCATCCCGACGGCGCAAGCTGGCTGTCCATCATGAACGAAACCGGTCTGCTCGGCCGTTTCCTGCCGGACTGGGCACGCATCGTCGGGCAGATGCAGTTCGATACCTATCACATCTACACCGTCGATGAGCACACCATCGAAGCGGTGCGCGTGCTCAATGCGATCGAACGCAAGGAACTTGTGCAGATCGCGCCGATCGCGTCGGAGGTGGTGGACCATCTGCAGTCGCGGCGCGCGCTGTACTTGGCGATGATCATGCACGACATCGCCAAGGGCCGCGGCGGCGACCATTCGGTGCTCGGGGCTGAACTCGCCATGGAAGTCGGGCCGGCACTCGGCCTGACCGCGGAGGAGACCGAAACCGTCTCCTGGCTGGTGCTGCATCACCTGCTGATGAGCCAGATCGCGTTCAAGCGCGACATCGACGATCCGAAGACCATCCTCGACCTGGCGGAGACCATCCAGTCGCCGGAACGCCTGCGCTTGCTGCTGGTGCTGACCGTCGCCGACATGCGCGCGGTATCGCCGAAGGTGTGGAACGGCTGGAAGGCGACGCTGCTGCGCGAGCTGTACCTGCGCGTGGCGGAAGTGCTGGCCGGCGGCCTGTCCACCACCGAACGCGACGTGCGCGTGCAGCGTGCAAAGGAAGCGGTGATGAAGCTGCTGGACGATTGGCCGGCGGAGGACATCAGCCACTTCACCGACCTCGGCTATCCCGGCTACTGGCTCGGGTTCGATCCGGAAACCCACGCGCGGCATGCCCGCCTGGTGCGCGACGCCGAGGCCCGCAAAGCGCCGCTGACCGTCGATACCCAGCCGCTGCCGGCACGCGCGGTGACCGAGGTGACGGTGTACTGCGCCGACCACGCCGGACTGTTCAGCAAGATCTCCGGCGCCCTGGCGGTGGCCGGCGCCTCGATCGTCGATGCGCGCATCCACACCATGACCAACGGCATGGCGCTGGACACGTTCTGGATCCAGGACGCTGCCGGCGGCACGTTCGATGCGCCGCACCGGCTGGCGCGGCTGTCGGTGGTGATCGAGCAGGCGCTGTCGGGACGGCTGCGGCTGACCAGCGAAATCCGCAAGATGTCTAAGTCGCTGCTGGGGCGGCGCATGCGGGCGATCCACGTGCCGCCGCGCGTGGTGATCGACAACCACGCCTCGCACACGCACACGGTGCTGGAGGTGAACGGCCGCGACCGGCCGGGCCTGCTGCACGACGTCACCGCGGCGATCAGCGACCAGGGATTGCAGATCGCCTCCGCCCACGTCACCACGTACGGAGTGCGCGCGGTGGACGTCTTCTACGTGAAGGATGTGTTCGGCCTGAAGGTGGAGAACGAACGCAAGCTGGCGAAATTACGGGAATCGCTGCTGAAGGCGCTGGCACCGCCGCCCGAGGAAGTCGCTCCGCCGGAGCCGGTTCCGGCGCCGACGCGCACCAGGCGCAGGGCAGTGGGATGATCCTGCCACTCTGATGGCGGCCCGCTGGCCGGCCATGACGGTGTGGCACTACCCGCGCCTTGGCGGCTTCACCGCCGGATGATGGTTCCCGGTCCCGCCTCGGTGAACAGTTCCAGCAGGCAGGCATGCGGCACGCGGCCGTCCAGGATGACCGCGCCCTTCACGCCCAGATGCACCGCTTCCACGCAGTTCTCCACCTTCGGGATCATGCCGCCGGTGATCGTGCCGTCGGCGATGCGCTGCTCGACATCGGCCAGCGTCATCTCCGGGATCAGCCGCTTGTCCTTGTCCAGCACGCCGGCGACGTCGGTCAGCATCAGCAGCCGCGTGGCGTTCAGCGCGCCGGCCACCGCGGCGGCCACCGTGTCGGCGTTGATGTTATAGGTCTGCCCATCGGCGCCGACGCCGACCGGCGCGATCACCGGCACCAGCCCGCCGCCGGTCAGCGCGTGGATGACGCGCACATCGACATGCTCCGGCTCGCCGACAAAGCCCAGATCCAGCACGCGCTCGATATTGCTGTCCGGGTCTTTCTTCGTGCGGGTCAGCTTCCTGGCGCGGATCATGCCGCCGTCCTTGCCGCAGATGCCCACCGCCAGCGCGCCGGCCCGGGTGATCAGGTTGGCGACCTGTTTGTTGACGGTGCCGGCCAGCACCATCTCCACCACTTCGACCATCGACGCATCGGTGACGCGCAGCCCGTCGATGAAGGTGGACTGGATCGCCAGCCGCTTCAGCATGGCGTTGATCTGCGGCCCGCCGCCATGCACCACCACCGGGTTCATGCCGACCTGCTTCAGCAGCGCGATGTCACGCCCGAACTGTTCCGCCAGGTGCTCCTCGCCCATCGCATGGCCGCCGTACTTCACCACGACGGTCGCACCGGCATAGCGGCGCAGGAACGGCAATGCCTGCGCCAGCACGTGCGCCCGTTCGGTCGCGGCGGCGAGGTCGATGGGAGGCGTGCTCGGGGTGGGTTCGCTCATGTCGGGGCCTGTAGGGCGGAGGGTGGCGATGGGTCAAGCGGCGGGATTAGCTCCGCAGGACGCGTCGCCCGGATCGCCTTGCAGCCAGACGATCCGGAATCCTGCTGCCGCGATCTGGGAGGGATAGTTCGTCACTGTGTCGCGGTCGCGCTGCCGGGCGGAGTCCTTCAGTTGCGCATAGGGGACCATCAGCGGGTGGATGCGCCTGGCGTCCGAACGCGGTGAACCGAACGTCCAGCCGTTGCGGCGGCGGTACTCCCACCATCCGTCGTGTTCCGCTTCGGCCAGACGTTCGATGTTATGCCGCAGATGGGCTTCCAACGTTGTGTCGTCGGGCCCGGGCGAGGCCGGTTGCCGGCTTGCCGGTTCAAGGCCGAGCCCGGCCAGGGCCAGGATCGAGGGGATGCGCCGGGCCGCCTCAATATTGTCGTCCTTCACCTCGGGGGGAAGTTCGTCGAACGGCCGGTCGATATGCGGCTGGACCGGCCAGCCGTTGCGATGCGAGTCGTCCAGGTACTTTTGGTGGATCCGCGGTGCCATTTCTTGCGGAGCCCGGTCCTCCGCGAAGGCGCGCCCACGATCCACCAGGGCATCGAACCGGCTGGCCTCGACATAGACGTCCAGCAATGCCGGCGGTGGCAGGTTGGAACGGCGCAACACTGCGCCGGACGGGCTCGCCAGCGACTTCACCAGCTTCTCGAGCGAGCGCGCTCCGTGGCGATACCGGGGCGTCAGCAGCAGAGCGCGCAACAGGTCGGCATCGATGTCCAGGCGCGCCTCGGGCGCAAGCCGGAGCTGCCCGCGGATCATGAAAGCGCGGCGGAGCGTATAGCCGATGTCGTCCGGATCTGGGCAGAACCGTGCGTTGGCCGGGACGGGCTTGCCGTCCGGCGCCGCCCGCTCCCGCGGGTTCGGTCCGCTGACGTCGTAGTAGGCGTCCAGCCGGCTTTTGAAATCCGGCACCTTCAGCAATTGCAGCTTCGCGGCTGCCCTGCGCCGCGCGTCGTCGACCGGCGCGTCGTCGGGCACCGGGTCCGCCTCACCGAATTCGGCGAACCGCCGGCTGGTGCCGCCGGCGAATACGAACACACTGCGCCCGACCGAATGCGTCAGCGCGCCATCCTGGAATCGGCCATCCTGCATGGGTGCAAGCAGCGACCGCAGCCAGTGGAATTCCTGGGAATCGAATTCGTCCCAGAACACCACGGGGATCACCCCTTCCAGCACCTTGTCGCGAACCTGGTGCAATGCGCCGTTGAGCTCCGCGTTGCCGGAAAACTGCGACAGGTTGAATTCCAGCCACGCGGCATTGCCGAAGATCTCATCGGCGATCTCGCGCACCGCGAACGACTTGCCGGCGCCGGGCGGACCGAACACGCCGATGGACAACGGCTTCGCGCCCGTCCTGGCGTCCCGCCGATAATCGCGCATCAGGCCGCGGATGCCGCGCAGCATCTCGATTTCGCTGCGCTCCGCCGTGATGAACCTGCCGAACTGCGCGTGCGGCAGCGCGCGGTAGGCAGGGCGGCCACGCCGGACGACCTCGCTTGCCAGTCCGACCAGAGTTGGCAACGCCTCCGCCCCGAGCGGGCGCTGCGAGGATTCGGCGATCATCCATGGACGCCCGCTGCGCCGTTGCGGGCGTGGCCAGGCGATTGCCGCTTGCGCTAGTTCGTCCGATCCGGTGCCCAGGATCGCTGCGGCGAGGCGTTGCGTGGGATAGCCGACCGGCTGGGTCTTGGCATCGGCATCGGCGGGGCCATGGCCGAGCCGCAGCAGGTCGCGCATGCCGCGCAGCCCAGCCGTCATCCAGCGCGTCAGATCGAGTGCGGTGCCTGGTGCGGCCTGCGAGATTCCATAGGCCAGAGCTGCCGCCATCGTGGTCAGATAGCCAACGGCCTCACCGTCGATCCGTGTGGCGAAATCGCCCTCGGCGTCCGCCGGCGCATAACAGAACTGCGCGGCGCCGTCCGGATTCTCGCGATCGATCCACAACACGGCATCGCCGCCAAACACCACGACCAGGTGACGGCAGCGTGCCAAGGGCGCAAGCGTCGGGCGCTGAAGCTCGTCGCTGAGATCCTCAAGCGTCTTTTCCCACGACATCCTCGGCGTGACGCGCACCGCTTCCTGACGCAGGTCGTGCGCGGACACCAGGCAGACGAGATGGTCGGTGTAACCCGGCTCCTGCTCATCCGAGGGAACCAAAGCACGCCAGAGATCGCCCTCACCGACCGGTGTCGAGAGCTTGAGGAGAATCCAGGGGGAGGTCGTGGCAGGCGTTTCCAGATGCCAGCATTTCGCGTGTTCCTGGTTGCGGAACACGAACCCGGCGTCATCCAGCACCAACAGGTCGCGGTGACCTTTGATGTCCACCGGCTGTGGTCTGAAGCCGGCGCTGTTTTCGAGTGAGGTATCCTCCTGGCCGTAGCCCATCTTCAGGTCGACCCGCCAGACCTTCGGTCCATTCGGTTGTTTCCCGTCCAGCGGATAGCATCGCCAGATCGCCACGGCATGATGCGATGTGGGTTGTTCCCTGGGATCCGGTGGAACCACGCAAAGCGCGACGTCGCACGCAACCGGCCGATCCGGATCTCCGGCGTTGCCCTGTGCGTATTGCTGCATGGCTTCGGCGCTCAGAGCGATGAGCAGTTGCCGAAGCCCCTCCGCTCCGCCCACCTGCAACACGTGACGCAGGCCGCGTTGGCCGCGGGCAGTGGGTGTCATGCGTTCGCCGGCATAGAGGAAATGGTCCACCACGAGATCGCCGCTGACCAAAATCCGGCGGGACGAGGCAGAGGACTCGGCGGTGTCGGTCATCCTCGGATATCCGCGTGGTTGCGCAGGGCGAGCTCGAACGCCTGTAGCACGTCGTGCCCGAAGCAGGCGAACGTGACGGAGTCGATCGCGTCCGCGTCTCGCAGGAAATCGACCGTGGTACCCAGCGCGATGCGCGCGGCATCCGCAATCGGATAGCCGTAGATGCCGCAGCTGATCGCCGGAAAGGCGATCGTCCGAACCCCGTGTGCCACCGCCAGCTTCAGGCTTTCCCGGTAGCAGCCGGCCAGCAGTTCGGGCTCCCCATGCCTGCCGTCGCGGTAACGCGGTCCCACCGCATGGATGACGAACTTCGCCGGCAGCCTATACCCCGCGGTAATCCTCGCCTGTCCCGTCGGACAGCCTCCCAGCGTGCGGCATTCGGCCAGCAGTTCCGGGCCGGCGGCGCGGTGGATCGCGCCATCCACGCCACCGCCGCCGAGCAGCGACTGGTTGGCGGCGTTGACGATGGCGTCCACCTCAAGCGTGGTGATGTCCGCCTGGATCACCGCGATCCGCTGCATGGCGCGCTCCATCAGATCCAGTCGCGCAGCTTGAACCACAGCAGCGGGATGAGCGCGGAGATCGAGATCACGCCGAGCCCGTAGGCGTAGCCCCAGGGCCAGTCGTATTCCGGCATCGACTTGAAGTTCATGCCATAGATGCCGGCCAGCAGCACCGGCGGAATGCCGACCACCGATGCCACGGTCAGGACCTTCATCACGTTGTTCTGCGCGATGTTGATGAACCCCAGCGTCGCATCCAGCAGGAACTGCAGCTTGTCGTTCAGGTGGGTATCGAAGTCGTTCAGGGAGGCGATGTCCTGGGTCAGCGCGGTCAGGCGCGGCGCGAGGTCCGCCGGCAGCCAGTCCTTTGCCATCGCCTGCACGAAGGGCACGATGCGTCCCGCCGTCACCTGGCTGTCCCGTACGTACGAGATAATGTCCCCCGCTCGGCCGATTGTGCCGAGGGTGGCGCGCAGCATCCGGTCCTCGTGCTTGCTGCCGCCAAGGTGCATGGGGCGTTCGCGAAAGATCTGCCGCGAAATCGTGTCCAGTTCGGCGCGCGTCTGTTCCAGCGCGTCCGCCTGGCGATCGACGATCGCCTCCAGGATGCCGATGAACAGGTGCATGCTGGTGCAATTGCCGGTGCCGCCCTGGCATTCGCGCCGGACGAAGCCATCGAATACGCGGCTGGGCGCGAAGCGGATGGTGATCAGGCGCTCGCGGGCCACGACGAAACCACCAGGCACCAGGCTCGGGGCTTCGTCGAGACGGGCGACCAGCGGCATGCTCAGCGTCAGGACGTTGTTCTGCGCGTTCAGCCGGCTGGAGCTTTCGATCTCCGCCAGATCGGCTTCCAGCGGAATGTCCAGGCCGGTGGCTTTTTGCACCAGCTGGATCTCATCCTCGGACGGTGACACCAGGTCGATCCAGGCGGCCGTGTGCAACGCCTCCTCGGTGACCGGGACGACGCGGCGCAGGACGGTCTGATGGCAGGCATAAGCGTTCAGCATCATGACAGCTAAGCATTACCTCCCGCTGCGGCACAAATGCCGGCATCGTCCGCGCGCAAAATTGCGGCCGGGTGGACGCGCTTATGCGGCGGCGGCCGGACGTTGCGACAGCCACGCCTCCAGGGCTTCGGCATCCGCCGCGCTCAGCCGCAGGCCAAGCTTGCTGCGGCGCCACAGGATGTCTTCCGCGGTGCGCGCCCATTCGGTACGGACCAGCCAATCCACCTCGCGCTCATAAAGGCCGGCGCCGAAGCCACGGCCGAGGTCGGCCATGTCGCGGGCCTCCCCGAGCAGGTCGAAGGCAAGGGTGCCGTAGGCGCGCAACAGGCGGTGCCTGATCGGTTCGGGCAGGAAGCCGTAGCGCGCTGCCAGCCCCTGCCGCAGCGTCTCCAGCCCGTCCCAGGGAAAATCGCCTCCGGGCAGCGGCGCGTGTGCCGTCCAGGCCGGCCGCAGTACCGGGACATGCGGCGCCAGCAGCGCCAGGGCGGCCTCGGCCAGCCGGCGGTACGTGGTCAGCTTGCCGCCGAAAACCGACAGCAGCGGCGCGCCGTCATGCATCTGCAGCCGGAGCACGTAGTCGCGCGTCGCGTCCTGCGCCTTGCTCGCGCCGTCGTCCAGCAGCGGCCGGACACCCGCATAGCGCCATACCGCGGACCCGGGCTTGACCGGTGCCGTGAGATAGTCGCTGACCGCCTTGCACAGGTACTGCTCGTCCTCCGCGGTCGCGGCGACGCCGGCGGGATCGCCGTGATAGTCCTCGTCCGTGGTGCCGATCAGCGTGAAGTCGTCCTGGTAGGGGATCGCGAAGCAGATGCGGCCGTCGGCGTTCTGGAACATGTAGCTGCGGTCGTGGTCGAACAGCCGCGGCACCACGATGTGGCTGCCCTTCACCATGCGGATGCGCGCCGGCGCGTTCTGGTGCACCACGCCGGACAGGATCTGCGACACCCAGGGGCCGGCGGCGTTCACCAGCATCCGGGCGCGCAGCTCCGCTCCGCCATCCAGGGTCAGCGTCCATGCGCCGTCGGCAACTCGGGCCTGGGCGCAGCGCGTCCGGGTGCGGATGTCCGCGCCGCGCGCCGCCGCATCGCGCGCGTTCAGCACCACGAGGCGGGAGTCATCGGTCCAGCAGTCGGAATACTCGAAGGCCCGGGTGAAACGCGGTTGCAGTGCTGCGCCGGCCTGGTCGTGCCGCAGGTCCAGTACGCGCGTGCCGGGCAGGATCTGCCGCCCGCCTAGATGGTCGTACAGGAACAGGCCGGTGCGGATCATCCACCACGGGCGCAGGCCGGGATGATGCGGCAGTACGAAGCGCATCGGCCGGATCAAATGCGGCGCGGCGCGCAGCAGCACCTCGCGTTCGGCCAGCGCCTCGTGCACCAGGCGGAAGGCGTAGTGCTCCAGGTAGCGCAGTCCGCCGTGGATCAGCTTGGTGGAGGCCGAGGACGTCGCTGCCGCCAGGTCGCCCTGTTCCAGCAGCGCCACCGACAGGCCACGGCCCGCCGCGTCACGGGCGATGCCACAGCCGTTGATGCCGCCGCCGATGACGGCGAGGTCGAATTCACCGGCGGCCGCCATGTCAGCAGCCTTCGGGCGCCTCGATCACCGTGCCGGAATAGGGCTCGATGAACACCATGTGGTCGTGCACCTTCTGCACGCCTGGGGTGTTCTCCGCGATGACGCAGATCGCCCGGCGTTCCTGGTCGTTGGTGATGGTGCCCCACAGATCGACGATGCCTTCCGCCACGGTGACGTTGAGCGAGGTGGTCGGCGCCCAGGATTGGGCGTCCAGCGCGTTGAGGATCCTTTCCCGCACCGACCGGTCGTCGTCCGCGACCGGCGGCTCGTTGCGGCTGGCGACCACAAGGGCACGCAACAGGTCGGCGCGCGACACCACGCCGGTCACCTTGCCGTCCTGCGTGACCGGCACGCGCTTGATGCGGTGCTGCTCCATCAGCTCCACCACCTCCTCCAGCGGTGCGTCGGCCGCGACGGTCACCACGTCCTGCGTCATCACGTCGCGCACCCGGCGGCCATGGGTGCGGGTGAAGTCGGCGGCCTGCCGTCCGGGGGAGACCAGCAGGCGCAGCCACCACGGGCGGTGCCGCTGGGTGCCGAGTTCGTCGCGGCGCAGCAGGTCGCCCTCGGTCACCACGCCGGCCAGCTGGCCCTTGTCGTCCACCACGAACAGGCCGGAAATACCCCGCTGCAACATCAGCTTGGCGGCGTCCTCCACGGTGGCGTCGGGCGGCACGGAGATCACGTTGCGGGTCATGACGTCGGCGACGATCATGGGGTTATCCTTTGCTCCTGGCGGTCAGCCGGTCGAGACGCAGCCGCTGCCGGTCGTCGGTCAGCTGTCTGGCGGCAAGATACACCACGGCAACGGCCGCGAGACCAGAACCGCCGGCCAGGAGAAAAATTAGCAGGATCTGGTATTTCGCCGCCTCCAGCGGGTCCATGCCGGCGAGGATCTGGCCGGTCATGATGCCCGGCAGCGTGATGATGCCGGCGGCGGACATGGTGTTGATCACCGGCAGCAGCGCGCGCCGGACGGAGGTGCGCACCAGCGGCCGGATCGCCTGGCCAAAGCTGGCACCGAGGGCGAGTTGCGCCTCGATCGCGCCGCGTTCCCGCACCACGCCGCCCAGCATGGAGTCCAGGGCGAGCGAGGCGCCGTTGAGGACGTTGCCCAGGATGATGCCGGCGAGCGGGATGGCGTAGCGCGGGTCGTACCAGGGGCTGGGGCGGATCGCGGTGGTCAGCGCCAGGATGGCGGTGAGGAAGGTGGCGACGAGCACGGCGCCGCCGCCCACCGCGTAGTTGCCGAAGCGGCCGAGTTTCTGCTCCGGCCGCGCGGCGACTTCGCGCCCGGCGATGGCGACCATCACCAGCACCACGCCCAGCGTGACCAAGGGCGAGCGTAGCGCGAAGACGGCGCGCAGGATGAAGCCGATCAGCACGAGCTGCACCACCATGCGCGTCGCGGCGATGGTAAGCTGGCGGTGCAGGCCAAGGCGGAGGACAAGCGAGAGAATGCCGTCCAGCACGATCAGGACGGCGGAAATGGCGACGTCCTGGGGCGAGAGCAGGATGGGGGTCATGTCGGGTGTTCACATGGTCTCCGGCCGGCGTTCCGCCATGCCGTGACCGCGCAGGGACGTAGGGCCGCTATTCCGGATTGGCGCCCGGGAAGCGGATCGGCGGCCGGTCGCTCACCAGCCTCGGCTTCTGATGGAAGGTCAGGCCGGCATAAAGCACACGGAACGGCAGCGCGAACCCGAGTTCCGGAAGCTCCACGGCGGCTTCGGTATCCTCGAGAATGCGGCGTTCCCACGCAGCGTCCGGCTGGCGGGTCCAGTGAAACACTTTCGGTTCGTCGGTATCCACCAGGACGATGTCGCGCAGGCTGGGGACCGATTTGTACTCCTCCAGCTTTTGCAGCAGGTCGAATGCCCGGGTGGTTTCCGACAGCACCTCGACGACCAGCCGCGGTTCATCGGCCTCGAGCTTGTCGTCCTGGAAGGTGCCGCAGTCCACCCCTGCATCCGGGTAGCGGACCTGGTAATTCGAGATGCGCACCGCCGTGTCGCTGGAAAACGGGTGGCATTGGCCCACGCCCAGATGCGCCGAGAGCGCAGCCAGGATGTTGACCACAACCCGATCATGTCGGCGCCGGGCGCCCGTCATTGCCACCGGAACGCCGTCGATCAGCTCGTACCGACACTCCTGGCCTTCGTTCCAGACCAGGAACTCATCCGCGGTCATCTTCCTGGCGGCGGCTTCCGACATTGCCGAACTCTCCTATGGCGAGATTATACCCGACAGCGGTCCGACCGGCGAGCCTGACCTGAGGCTAAGCGCCGTCGGCAAACAAGCGCTGCGGTTTGGACCGTCGCCCCCCGTGTCATGGTCCGCGAAGGCGGACCATTCACGTTTTGCTGGTGCGGTCGAGGAAATGACGTGGATGGTCCGCCTTCGCCGGCGATGACACGGAGGGGGACGCGTCGGGCTCTCGTCGATGCCGTTACTCGCTGACGGGCGCTAAGCCGGCTCCAGCCGCCGGTTCAGCATGCGGAAATGCCGGTCGCCCAGCCGTGCTGCCTGCTCCGGGCTGTGCGAGACCAGCAGGATCGCGGTGCCGGCGGCGAGGCGCTCGCGCAGCAGCGCTTCCACCAGCTGGGTGCTGTCCTGGTCCAGCGCACCGGTCGGCTCGTCCAGCAGCAGTACCGGGGAATCCAGCGCGATGGCGCGGATCAAGGCCAGGCGCTGCCGCTCGCCGGTGGACAGGCGGATCACCGGGCCTTGCAGCAGATCGGGCCGCAGACCGAGGCGCGAGGCCAGGCTCCGCGCGGCATCCAGAGCCGGCCCGGGGAAGTGCGGGGGCACGGTATCGAACCACCAGCCGGGTTCAGCGGCGCTGTACAGCACGCGGCGGCGCCATTCCGGCGCGGTGAAGCTGCGGCGTTCCCGGCCGTCCAGGAACACCTTCCCCTGGTTCGGGTCCAGATCGGCGATCATCCGCAGCAGCAGGCTCTTGCCGGCGCCGGACGGGCCGGCGACGGCGATACAGCTGCCGGCGGCGAGGTCCAGGTCGAAGGGACCGGCAAGCGGGCTGTGCAGGTTGACGATCCGCAGGCGGGGAGACTTGGGCGGCGGCATCACCTGCATGTCGGGATGCAATGCCCGTGCGCCAGCGCGGCGCCGGCTATTCCGGCAGCCAGGGGCCGAGCACCTGGTCCTCGCTGAAGCTCAGCTCCGGCGAGACAGGCGGTTCGCCGTAGCGATGTAGCGCGATTGAGGCCTGCTCCCGGGCACCCGGCAATTCGTCGGCAATGACTTGGGCGACAGATCGACGCAAGCTGGGGTTGTCGCGCAATATCCTGGCCAGACGGCGGCGCTGTTCGAAGATTGTCTCCTGCCAGCCCCCGCGCGGCGCCTCCGCGGACGATACGGACAGCTTCACCAAGTGAACCAAAATCGTCGCCACCCGGTTCTCAAGTGCACGCTTCTCGCTCCTGCCCAAGGACTCGATCTCCTCCGCCAGGTTCTCCCAGTCAACCTGGTCGTTGACCCGCTCGCCGGCGCCCATGCGCCGCAGCAGCTCTGCCTGGTGCGTGCTCCAGACCAGCAGATCGGTGTCGTACTCGCTCATGGCCTGCGCCTCCGAAGGGCCGGACCGCGAGATGTGGCGTCCCGCGATCCGGCTTCCAGTCTCCGCGGCCGGCGGCTCAGCGGATCGGCGAGAAGCTCGCCGGCATCACCAGCGCGTTCTCCTGCTTGATCACCACGCCGGGCGGGTTGCGCGCCGGCCAGTTGCCCGTCGCCGCCGCGGCGGTGCGCACGCTGAACCGCTCGTTGACGTCCTTGTAGGCCCAGATGTGCACCCACTTGTTCAGCGCGCCAACCTCGGAATACCAGGCGCCGACGAGCGGGGAGAACTTCGTCCGCCCTTCGATCTTCTCCGACCAGCGTTCGATCAGCCCGGGGATCGCGCCGCCGGTCAGGGTGTATTGCCGGATCTCGAACATCGGCCCCACCTGGCGCGGCTCCAGCGGCGGGGAGAACGGCGCCGGCAGGAAAATCTCGTTCTGCATCGACACCACGAACTCGCCGATCGGCGGCGGCCAGTTCGGCTCCTTCGACGCGGCGGCGCGAACCGCCAGCCGCTGCTCGAACGAATCATAGGCCCAGACATGGATGATCTGGTTCAGCGGGCCGATCTCGCTGTGCCAGAACGCGGCGAGCTTGGAGTGTTTCTCGCGGTTCGGCAGTGACTCGCCGAAGCGCTTCTCCACCTCGGCGATCGAGCCGGGGCGCAGCGTGTAGGTGCGCATCTCGATGATCATATCGTTCTCTCCCCAGGTAACATGGCGGCTCTACCGCCGCGGCCGCGAGCATAGCGGTTCGCCGCCGCTCGGCCAGCTACTGGCGGTCGCGGGCCGCGGACAGCTGCTCCGGCGTCAGCTGGAACCCGGCCACCACCGAATAGGCGGCACCGGATTTGGTGGGCGTGACCGGTATGCTCATGTGGATCGGGGCCGAGGTGCGGGTCACCTGGTCCACGTTGGGCGGGAACCCGGCATCGACGCCATACACCTTCTTGTCCAGCACATCGTCGCCCTCGGTGACGGCAACGAATACCGGCACGGTGACCGCGTTGCCGTGCATGGAGGCACCGCGGGTGAAGCGGAAGGTGACCGTGACGTCCACGTCCAGCTTGTCCTTCCTGTCGCCTTCCCGGCACTGGCCGTTGATGGCGAGGACGCGGCCCTGCAGCACCTGGTCCACCAAATCGTGCCCGCTACTGCCGGGCCGGTACAGCGTAATATCGCCGGTGGGCGGCACCAGGCCGGCCGCGGGACAGGCGGGCGCGAACTGGTCGCGGTTGGGCCCGCAGGCGGACAGCAGCGGCAGCAGCAGCAGGACGAACGGCGCGGCGCGCCGGGCAGACAGGCGGACAGACATCGAGGACTCCGGATTGCGCGTTGCCGGCAGGGGACGGCAGGCGCATAGTGCCGGCCATACGCCGCCCGGACAACACGCCGCGTTCGGCTGGTCTGCCACACTGCCCGCGAATGGGGCGGACGACCCAGTGCACTGCCGCATCACGCGGCGCGAAAGGATTGCCGCGCCACCGGCGCCCACCGAGACCGATGCCACACCTGCCAGCCCTACGCGTGCTTCTCGCCGCTCCGCGCGGCTTCTGCGCCGGCGTGGACCGCGCCATCCGCCTGGTGGAGGAGGCGTTGCGCCGGTTCGGCGCGCCCGTCTACGTGCGGCACGAGATCGTCCACAACCGCTCGGTGGTGCAGGCGCTGGAGCGCCAGGGCGCGGTGTTCGTCGAGGATCTGGCCGAGGTGCCGCCCGAAGCGCCGGTGGTGTTCTCCGCCCACGGCGTGGCCAGGGCGGTCACCGCGGAAGCAGGCTGGCGCGGCCTGACCGCGCTGGACGCCACCTGCCCGCTGGTCAGCAAGGTGCACCGGGAAGCCGACCGGCTGTATGCCGGCGGCGGCGCGGAGCGGCGCCACGTGCTGATGATCGGCCACGCCGGCCATCCCGAGGTCGAGGGCACCATGGGCCAGTTGCCGCAAGGTGCCATGACGCTGGTGCAGAGCCAGGAGGATGCGCGCGTCGTTGCGCCGCCACGCGGGGAGAAACTGGCCTTCATCACCCAGACCACGCTGTCGGTCGACGACACCGCCGACATCGTCGCGGTGCTGCGCGCGCGGTTCCCGGAGATCGAGGGGCCGCGCAAGGAGGACATCTGCTACGCGACCACAAACCGCCAGGCGGCGGTGAAGCAGGTGGCGGCCGAATGCGACCTGATGCTGGTGGTGGGCAGCCGGAACTCCTCCAACTCGCAACGGCTGCGCGAGGTGGCGGAACGTACCGGCGCGCCGCGGGCGCTGCTGATCGACACCGCCGCCGCGCTGGACTGGACAGCGCTCGACGGGGTGGCCACGCTGGGCATTAGTGCCGGCGCCTCGGCCCCCGAGGCGCTGGTGCAGGACCTGCTGGCCCGCCTGGGCGAGCGTTTTGCGCTGGCCATCGAGGAGCGACGGGTGACGGTGGAGAACGTGAGCTTCCGGCTGCCTGCCGAACTGGCCTGACATGGCGGTCTATACCGAGGTCTCCGACGAGGCGCTGGCGGCGTTCCTGGCCGAATACGACCTCGGCGCCCTTGTGGCGTTCCGCGGCATCGCCGAGGGGGTGGAGAACTCCAATTTTTCGCTCCGCACCACGGCGGGGGATTTCATCCTGACGCTGTATGAGAAGCGGGTCGATCCGGCGGAGCTGCCCTGGTTCCTGGGGCTGATGGAACACCTGGCACAACGCGGCATCGTCTGCCCGCTGCCGGTGCGTGGGCGTGACGGCTCGCCGCTGCGGCATCTGTGCGGGCGACACGCGGCGATCACCACCTTCCTGCCGGGCGTTTGGCCGCGCCGGGTCCGGGTGGAGCATTGCGGCCCGGTGGGCGAAGCGCTGGCGGCACTGCACCTGGCTGGCGCCGATTACCGGCCCACGCGCCGCAACGCCCTCGGCCCCGGCGGCTGGCTGCCGCTGCTGGACCGCGCCCGCGCCCGCGCCGACGAAGTGCAGCCGGGGCTGGCACGGGAGCTGGATGCGGCATTGGAGGCGACCCTGGGCGCCTGGCCCGCGGGATTGCCGGAAGGGCACATTCACGCCGACCTGTTCCCGGACAACGTGTTTTTTCTGGAGGGGCGGCTGTCCGGGCTGATCGATTTCTATTTCGCCGCGACCGACATCCTGACCTACGACCTCGCGGTGTGCCTCAACGCCTGGTGCTTCGAGCCGGACTTCGCCTTCAATGTCACCAAGGCGCGGGCGATGCTCTCCGCCTATGCCGCGACGCGCGCCTTGTCGGCGGAGGAGCGGGCGGCGTTGCCGGTCCTGTGCCGGGGCGCGGCGATCCGCTTCCTGCTCACCCGGCTGTACGACTGGCTGAACACGCCTCCGGGCGCGATGGTCACCCGCAAGGACCCGCTGGAGTATCTGCGCCGGCTGCGATTCCATCTCGTTGCCCGCGACGAGCATGCCTATGGGCTTTGAGGCGCTACGGCGCGGGGGTGACAGCGAGCGCCGCGGCCGCGGACAATTCGGCCGGATCAGTGCAGGCGCAGAATGGGCGAACAGGGCCGGGGCGCGAAGCTGCGGCTGTCGAAGATCGTTCGGGGCGTGCGTGAAGGCGGGTACTGTGTGCAGTCGGGTTGTGTGAAGGCCGGTCTGCGGAAGCCGGGCCTGTGCGAAACCGGGCGTCACCGTTGCGCCGTGCAGCGCCGCTCATCTTGCAAGGCGGACAGGTGGTGGCCAGACAGACGGGGGGGGAGAGGCTGCCGACCGAGCGTTCCCGAGGCTGACGGCCTGGTTGCCGGCAGGCGGGCCACAGCGAAGCGGCGTTTCCCGCCGGCGGTTCACCGATGCCCGGAGGTGGTTGCGAATGGCTCGGGCGCAGACTTGGAGAGAATTAGTTGGCAGTTGAGGAACAGGTCACCGTCACCCCGGGGCCGCATGCGCAGCAGACCGTGGAGGTCTGGACGGACGGCGGCTGCAAGCCGAATCCCGGGCCTGGCGGCTGGGGCGCGGTGCTGCTGTACGGCGAGCATGAACGTGAGTTGTCCGGCGGCGACCCGCAGACCACCAACAACCGCATGGAACTTACTGCCGCCACCGCCGCACTGGAGGCGCTGAAACGGCCCTGCCGGGTGATCCTGCATACCGACAGCGAATACCTGAAGAACGGCATCACCCGCTGGCACACCGGCTGGGTACGCAAGAACTGGCGCAGTTCCTCCGGCGAGCCGGTGAAGAACATCGATCTGTGGCAGCGCCTGCTGGCCGCGGCGGCGCAGCACCAGATCGAATGGCGCTGGGTGCGCGGCCACTCCGGCAATCCGATGAACGAGCGGGCGGACGCTTTGGCGACGCGGGCGCGGAAGGAACTGTAGCGCCGCCCGGCTGATCCAGCCATCGTGCCCGAGAACCGATACGCCGGCCGGCCGATACGCCTTGCGCCAGCGGAAGCTCCCGACCTGGATGGCCTTGGGTCGCCGAGACCGGTGAACTGACCGCCCGCAGGACTCCACCGGCGGGATGGATCAGCGCCCCATCCGCTCCAAGAATTCCAGCTGCCAGCGCATCTCCTCCACGGCGAGCGGAAACCCGCCGCCCGGGCCGGCGGACAGGACGGCTTCCGGCGCCAGCCGCGCCAGCATGGTCTGCAAAGCGGTCGCACAGCGCATGGTGAACCCGGCCTTCCAGGCAAGGCTGACCAGGCCCTTGGCGCTGCGCAGCGTGGACGCCCGGTCCACCACCGAGATCGGCAGCCCCGCCGCCACCGCTAGCAGTGCGGCAACCAGCCGGACTTCACCGCGCTGCGCCGCCTTCAGCAACGCGCCTTCGGTCAGGTCCCGCTCCCCGGCAATGGCGTGCGCCTGCGCCATCGCCGCATCGGTGGAATCCTGCGGCGGCGCCGGTGACGATGCGGCCAACCGTCCGGCGAGCCTGGCCCGCAAATCCTCGGCGACACGCGGCTCCAGATCGCTGCGGGCCGCGAGGACTTCCAGCAGGTGCGTGGCGACGATCTCCGACAGGGCGCGGGTGCAGCGCGCCGACAGGCTGGGACGCCGAACCAGCGGCTCGTGCCATTCCACGTGCTCCGCCGCACGGGCGATCAGTGCATCGAGGGTGGCCTCGCGGATCTGCGCAGTGGGATTGGCCAGCAGCGCCTGGATCGCGGCGCTGTCCACCGTGGCGGCGATCGCCTCCGACAGCGCCGCGTCGATGCCGCTGCGGCGCGACATCGCGAGCAGAATCGAGGGCGGCGGCGTGTCGGCCAGCAGCGCCAGAAGATCCTCGGTGCCCAACAGCGGCGACAGGCGAATCACCGGCTCGCACACCATGACGGAGCGATCGTGTGCCAGGCGCAGGACGATGGCGCGGGGCGCGTCCGGCAGGTCCTTCACCACCTCGGCGATCGCCGCCCGCACCCGCACCGCCTCGTCGGCCACCAGCGCGGTCAGCGTCTCCTGCGCCTGCTGGCGCAAGGCCGCCTGCGCGTCGACGGACAGGGTCGGCACCAGGCTGGCGAGCTTGCGCGCCAGCAGGATGCGCACGCGCTCATCGCCGTCATGCGCCAGAGTATCGTTGGCTTGCGGCGGCGCGGCGGGGTTCATCGCCAGCGCGGCGCGCACCGTGGGCGAGGCGTCGCCGGCGAGCTGGCGCAATATCTCCGGCGAGGTCGAGGCGCTGACGCCCAGGCGCACGCGCGTCGCTTCATCCGCCCGCCGGACGTCGCTCGATGGAGGCAATGCGCGTTTCACGCGACCTCCTCGGGGGCAACACGCCAATGCCCGCGACCCTGGCGCTTGACCTCATACATCGCGGCGTCTGCCCGCCGCATCAGGCTTTCCACCGGCTCGTGGCTGCCCGGGCTGCGGCTGGCAATGCCGATCGACAGGCTCAGCGCCGGTCCGCCACTACCCACCAGCTCACGCAGCTCGCGCGGCGCCTGGGTACGCAGCTGTTCAGCGCGCTCCGCCGCGGTCAGATGGTCCGCCCCGTTCATCCACACCGCGAACTCGTCGCCGCCCAGCCGGGCCACCAAATCGCTCGGTCGCACCGTGGTGCGCAGCAGCAGCGCGGTGTGCAGCAGGACATCGTCGCCGACCTCGTGGCCCAGCCGGTCGTTCACCGGCTTGAAATTGTCCAGATCGGCAAAGATCAGCGTGCCGGGCAGGTTTTCGCGATCCAGCCGTTCGAGGTGCCGTTCGACCTCCTCGAGGAAGGCGCGCCGGTTCAGCATCCCGGTCAGCGGGTCGGTGCGGGCCTGGCGGGCCATCTCGCGCTGGATCGCCTCATGCTCCAGGACGACGCGGATCAGGTTGGTGGCGGCGCGCACCAACAGCTGCTCCTCGTGGTCCCAGTCGCGGCTGCCCCTGACGCGCCACACCGCGACGCCGCCATGTTCGCCGAAGCGGGTCTGACAGGGCGACACCAGCACCAGCCGCCCATCGGCGGTCGTGGCCTGCTTCGGC
>Ga0187809_10000598_pt1 | contig 18668 bp, 15 predicted proteins | sample NC_wetland_sal_i_8_FD_132415 | JGI IMG/M metagenome (GOLD analysis project Ga0187809, IMG submission 132415) | Wetland sediment microbial communities from Neuse River Estuary, North Carolina, USA - ASW_4 | ecosystem: Environmental > Aquatic > Freshwater > Wetlands > Sediment | place: USA: North...
CGTTCTTCGCGGTCGTCCTGTCGTCCAACATACCCTCCCGAGCTTTTCCCGCTCTTCTTTGTGGAGCAACGCTAATAAGGCTACACTTTCGTGGCCGGAATCGCCAATCAGGAAAGCCTCTGTCAATCGAAAAGGTCTTTCGCCATGAACGACGAGAGCATGGCCCGCAATATGACCACAGCCGCGACGCCGCTCCCCACGGCCGGCGCGACGCCGATGATGGAGCAATATATCGAGATAAAGGCGGCGAACCCCGATTCGCTGCTTTTCTATCGCATGGGCGATTTCTACGAAATGTTCTTCGGCGACGCCGAGGTCGCCAGCCGAGCGCTCGGCATCGCGCTGACGAAGCGGGGAAAGCATCAGGGCGAGGATATCCCGATGTGTGGCGTGCCGGTGCATGCCGCCGACGACTATCTGCAGAAGCTGATTGCGCTTGGCCACCGCGTGGCGGTGTGCGAACAGATCGAGGATCCGGCCGAAGCGAAGAAGCGCGGCTCGAAATCGGTCGTTCGCCGCGATGTCATCCGGCTCGTCACGCCCGGCACCATCACGGAAGAGAAGCTGCTGGCGCCGTCGGAATCCAATTTCCTGATGTCTGTCGGCAGGGTGAAGGCGAGCGGCTCTTTGCGCGACGGCAGCGCTGTGGACGCGGGCAGCCTGGCGCTCGCCTGGATCGATATCTCCACCGGCGCTTTCCGCGTATCGGAAACTTCGGCCGAAAGGCTTTTCGCCGATATTTTGCGCGTCGATCCGCGCGAACTCGTCGTCGCCGATCCGGTCTTTCACGATTCTATCCTGCGCCCCGTCTTCGATGCGCTCGGCCGCGTGGCGAATCCGCAACCCGCCGTGCTGTTCGACTCGGCCAATGCCGAGGATCGCATCGCCCGTTATTTCGGCGTGGCGACGGCCGATGGGTTCGGCCGGTTCAGCCGCGCCGAGCTTTCCGCGCTGGCAGGCGCCATCGCCTATATCGAAAAGACGCAGAAAGCGGAAAGGCCGCCACTGGGGCGGCCACAGCGGGAAGCGGCAGGAGAGACGCTCTTCATCGACCCGGCGACGCGAGCCAATCTGGAACTCGTCCGGACCCTTTCGGGCAGCCGCGAGGGAAGCCTTCTGAAGGCCATGGACCGGACCGTCACCGGGGCCGGGGCCAGGCTTCTCTGCGAACGGCTAATGGCGCCGCTGGTCGACCCGGCGGCGATCGGGGAACGGCTTGATTCTATTTCCCACCTGATCGCCGAACCGGCCCTTTGCGAGGCGTTGAGGGCGGCGCTGAAGGGCGTTCCGGATATGCCGCGCGCGCTGTCGCGTCTGGCGCTGAACCGTGGCGGACCACGCGACCTCGGCGCGCTGGCGACGGGGCTCGCGGCGGCCCGCGATATCGCGGCGCTTCTCGACAAGGCCAATCTTCCTCAAGAACTCGCCATGGCTCGCGAGGCGCTCCGGGCCATGCCCAAGGATTTTGCCGGCCATCTCGACCAGGCGCTCGCCGACGATCTGCCGCTCCTCAAGCGCGACGGCGGCTTCACGCGATCGGGCTATGACGGCGAACTCGATGAGATGCGGGCGCTGCGCGACCAGTCGCGGCGCGTCATCGCCGGCATGGAGCGCGATCTGGCCGAGGAAACCGGCATCCGCTCGCTCAAGATCCGCCACAACAACGTGCTCGGCTACTATATCGAGGTCACGGCGAACCATCAGGCGGCGATGACCGGCAGCGACTCCCAACGCGCCCGCTTCATCCACCGCCAGACGATGGCGAACGCCATGCGCTTCACCACGACGGAGCTTGCCGATCTGGAAACCAGGATCGCCAATGCGGCCGACCGGGCGCTTTCCATCGAGCTTGCCGTCTTTGACCGGCTTACCGCGGAGGCGGTGAAGAATGCCGACGCGATCCGCGCCGGCGCGCAGGCGGTCGCCATTCTCGACGTTTCGGCGGCGCTGGCAATGCTTGCGGAAGCGGAGAATTTCTGCCGGCCGAAGATCGATCACAGCCTCGCCTTCGAGATAGAAGGCGGACGCCATCCCGTCGTCGAACAGGCGCTGAAGCGGCAAGCGGGCGATCCTTTCGTGGCTAATGATTGTGATCTCTCTCCCGAAGAGGGCGGCAAGCGCGGCGCGATCTGGCTGCTCACGGGCCCAAACATGGGCGGCAAATCGACCTTCCTGCGGCAGAACGCGCTTATCGCCGTGCTGGCGCAGATGGGCTCTTTCGTGCCCGCCCGAAGCGCGCATGTCGGCGTGGTCGACCGGCTTTTCAGCCGCGTCGGAGCGTCGGACGACCTGGCGCGCGGGCGATCGACCTTCATGGTGGAGATGGTCGAGACGGCGGCCATTCTCAACCAGGCCGGCGAACGCGCGCTCGTCATCCTCGACGAGATCGGGCGCGGGACGGCGACCTTCGACGGATTGTCGATCGCCTGGGCCGCGGTCGAATATCTGCACGAAAAGAATGGCTGCCGGGCGATCTTCGCCACGCATTTTCATGAAATGACGGCGCTCGCCGAAAAGCTGCCGCGCCTTCACAACGTGACGATGCGGGTGAAAGAGTGGGAGGGCGACGTCATCTTCCTGCACGAGGTTTCGCGCGGCGCGGCCGACCGGTCCTATGGCGTCCAGGTGGCGCGGCTTGCGGGACTGCCGAATGCCGTCGTGGAGCGGGCGCGCGCTGTCCTTATGCAGTTGGAAGAAGGGGAGATATCGGGAAAGACGAACCGACTCGTCGACGATTTGCCGCTCTTCTCTGTCGCGGTCGAGCGCGAGGCGCGGAAGCCGCAGGCTCACGGAAATGACATGCTGAACAAGGCGGTCGCCGCGCTTCACCCCGACGAGATGACGCCGCGCGAGGCGATTGAGGCAATCTATCATTTGAAAGGACTGCTTCGCGAGAGAAACTGAGCCGGGAAACAAGCGACGGCTAAGGTCGATCAATCAAATTGATTAATGCGTTGCCATCCTGCTTTAGGTGAGGAATACTGACTTTTGGAGCGTGCTGGGAAGCGGTGGGGAGGAGACCGGCAACCCTTAAATCTCAATCGGCGTTCTGGGAGGAGCGACATGAAAGCTGGCACAAGGAAACTGCTTGGCCTTCTTGCTGGAGGCGTAGCTTTGGGGGCGCTTGGGCCGATACAGGCCGCGGTTGCGGCCGATAGCGGCCCGATCAAGATCGGCGTCATCGGCGAGGAATCGGCCGTCGCCGGCGCCTCGATCACCAAGGCGGCGCAACTCGCCGCCGACGACATCAACCAGGCGGGCGGCGTCAATGGCCGCAAGATCGAGGTCATCGTCTATGACGATCATTCCTCCGCCACCGACGCTGTTCGCGCCTTCCAGCGCGCCGTCAAGCAGGATCACGTCGTCGCCGTGGTGGCGAGTTACATCAGCGAGGTGGCGCTCGCCATCGAGCCCTGGGCGGCAAGGCTTCACACGCCTTTCATCACGCCGGGAGCGGCGAGCACGCTAATCTCCAAGAACGTCCACGACAATTACGACAAGAACAAATACACCTTCCACGGCTACATCAACTCGGCTTTCCAGGCAGACGGCGTTTGCGCCTTCTCGCATGATGTGCTGGTCGGCAAGCTTCACATGAAGACCGCCGCGATCATGAGCGAGGACGCCGCCTGGACGACCCCGCTCGACGCGGAACTCGCCAAATGCCTGCCCAAGGCGGGCCTGAAGGTGGTGGACCATATCCGCTTCAATCCGGACACCACCGATTTCACGCCGATCTTCAACAAGATCGAGGGCGAGCACCCTGATGTCATCGAGACCGGCATGGCGCATGTCGGCGTGCAGCCGACCGTGCAATGGCATCAGCAGCAGGTGCCGGTGCCCATGTCCGGCATCAGCGCGCAGGCGACGACCAGCAGCTTCTGGAAGGACACCAACGGGGCCGCGGAGGGCGTCATAACCTATACGGCGGCAACATCGGATGTGGCGCTTACGCCCAAAACCATCCCCTTCGCAGAGGCGTACCAGAAGAAGTTCGCCGCGTCTCCTTCCTATTCCGGCTATGCGTCTTACGACGCCGTTCAGGTCATTGCCGACGCGATCAAGCGCGCCAAGTCGACCGATCCGGACAAGATGGTGGCCGCTCTTGAGAAGACCGACCTCGTCGGCACGCAGGGCCGTATCCAGTTCTACGGCAAGGACAGCCAATACGCCCATGCCCTGAAATATGGCAAAGACCTAGTGACCGGCCTTTTCGTCCAGTGGCAGAACGGCAAGCAAGTCCCCATCTGGCCAGACTCGCTGGCGAAGGCGAAGATCGCCTTCCCCTCCTTCATCAAGCTGAATGAGGCGTCGTCGCAATGATGCGACGTCTGCCTGCCCATCACAAAATCGTTGCCGTCCATTGCCATAGCGACAAGGCTGGGGAATAGTGCGCGCGGCGAGCCTGTTCAAAAAATTGAAGAAGCTTTATCGCCATCGTCAACTGAAACGCTCTGGGAGGAGTGAAGATGAAATTGAGGAGGAAACCTCTGACCGCTCTTGCTGCCGGTACAGCATTGCTGGGTGCGCTCGGATGGTCGCTGCCCGTACTTGCGGCCGATAGCGGCCCGATCAAGATCGGCGTCATCGGCGAGGAATCGGCCGTCGCCGGCGCCTCGCTCACCAAGGCGGCGCAACTCGCCGCCGACGACATCAACAAGGCGGGCGGCGTCAATGGCCGCAAGATCGAAGTCATAACCTATGATGACCATTCCTCGGCAACAGACGCTGTTCGCGCCTTCCAGCGCGCGGTCAAGCAGGATCACGTCGTCGCCGTCGTGGCCACCTATATCAGCGAGGTGGCGCTCGCCATCGAGCCTTGGGCGGCGAGGCTTCATACGCCGTTCATCACGCCGGGAGCGGCGAGCACGCTGATCTCCAAGAACGTCCACGACAATTACGACAAGAACAAATACACCTTCCACGGCTACGTCAATTCCGCGTTCCTCGCCGATGCGATCTGCGCATTTTCGAAGGACGAGCTGGTCGGCAAGTTCCACATGAAATCGACGGTGACCATGAGCGAGGACGCCGCCTGGACGACGCCGCTCGATAAGGAGTTCGCCAAATGCCTGCCCAAGGCGGGCCTGAAGGTGGTGGATCAGATTCGCTTCAATCCGGACACCACCGATTTCACGCCGATCTTCAACAAGATCGAAGGCGAGCACCCCGACGTCATCACGACGGGCATCAGCCATGTCGGCGTGCAGCCGACCGTACAGTGGCACGACCAGCAAGTGCCGATCCCGATGTCGGGCCAGAGTTCGCAGGCGACGACCAGCACCTTCTGGAAGGACACCAACGGCGCCGCCGAGGGCGTGCTGACCTACACGGCCGCCACCCCCGGTGTCGCCCTGTCGCCGAAGACCATCCCCTTCGCCGAGGCATACCAGAAGCGGTTCGGCGCGACGCCCGCCTATGACGGCTACGCTTCCTATGATGCTGTCCAGGTCATCGCCGATGCGATCAAGCGCGCCAAGTCGACCGATCCGGACAAGATGGTGGCGGCTCTCGAGAAGACGGACTTCGTCGGCACGCAGGGCCGTATCCAGTTCTACGGCAAGGACAGTCAGTACACCCATGCCTTGAAATACGGCCCCGGCCTGGTCACGGGTCTGTTCATCCAGTGGCAGGATGGCAAGCAGGTTCCGGTCTGGCCCGCCAATGTCGCAAAGGCAAAGATCAAGTTCCCGTCCTTCATCAAGCTGAGTGAGGCGTCGTCCAACTGACGCGTGCTTCATCGCAAAAAGGGCCGCGAAGGCAGAACGCTTTTCGCGGCCCGCACTGTCTTCATACCAATAAACCCGCAAGAATCGGGCAGCGGTGACGGGCTGGGAGGCCTGCCGCCGGGAGATGGGGAGGAACCATGCAGGCATTACAGATACTGATCGACGGCTTCGCGATCAGTTCTCTCTACGCGCTTGGCGCGCTCGGCTTCACGCTCATTTTCGGCGTCTCCGGCGTGCTCAACCTGGCCCATGGCGGCATCATGGTGGTTGCCGCTCTGATCGGCTGGTACTCGGCCGGCGAACTCGGGCTCGGCACCTATCTCGGAACGCTGGTCGGCATTCTGGCCGGCGTCATCACCGCTTTCATCAGCTATCTCTGCGTGGTGCGCCCGATCCAGCGGTCACGGGCGATCCCGCATGAAGAAACGGAAATCTTCGTCCTCACCGGCACGCTTCTGCTCGGCATCATGATCCAGGACGGCATGGCCTATCTCTTCAGCGACAATCCCATCACCATGCGGCCGCTGATCAGCGGCGTCACTCATATCGCCGGGGTACGGACGCCGACCAACGAAATCATGATCGCCGTCGTGTGCTGGGTCGTGATCGGTCTGTTGTGGCTGCTCGTGAACCGGACGCGGATCGGGAAGTCCCTCCTTGCCGCGTCGATGAACCCGCGCGGGCTTACCCTCCTCGGCTTCGAACTGTCGCGCATCTATCTTCTCGTCTGGACGATCTACGGCGTGCTGGCCGGTCTTGCCGGCGTGCTGCTCGCATCCTTCCTCGGGGTCGGAACGACAAATGCCGGCGATCTCACGGCGAGCGCCTTTTCCATCGTCGTCCTTGGCGGCCTCGGCAGCGTCTCCGGCTCGCTATTGGCGGCCTATATCGTAGGCTATCTCGAAACCATAACCGCCTATTTGATCGCTCCAACGCTAAGGCCGATCCCCGCCCTCCTCCTGCTTGTCCTGGTCGTCTATGTCCGGCCGCAGGGTCTCCTGGGGCGCCGCTAACGATGAGGAAGAACCAGCAAGCAGACGACCAGTTTTCCCATGCGCGAAGAATCCGAATGAGAGGGGAATCGAGATGATCAAAATCGCGCGCTCACCACTTTTGTGGTTTGCCGTCATCGCCATTGCGGTTGCGGCGCTTCTGCCTCTGTGGGTTTCCGGCTATATACTCGGCATCCTCACGGTCGCCTATTATTACGGCGTCTTCTCAATGGCCTGGGACCTCCTGTTCGGCTTTGCGGGCGAGGTCAATTTCGGTCCCACATTCCTCATCGGTCTCGGCGCCTATGGAGCCGCGCTGCTCGACAATGCCGGCCTCGGCGTTCCACTCTCCATGATTGGCGGCACGGTCGCCGCTCTCGTCGGCGGGCTGATGCTGGCGCTCCCCGCGCTGCGGATGCGAGGCCCCTATTTCGGCCTGGTGACGCTTGTCGCAGTGCTGATCCTGCAAAATGTGATCGTGATCTTCGCCCACTTCACCGGCGGCGAGATCGGCATGACCGTCGCCGACGTGCTGTCGATCGATACCAACGTCAATTACTGGTATGCTCTCGGCTTCATGGTCGTTTGCGGCATCATCCTTTTCGGCTTGTCGCGTTCCGCCCTTGGCCTGATCCTCCAGGCCAGCGGCCAGGATCCGATCGAGGCGCAAGCGCTCGGCTTCAACGTCACCAAGCACAAGCTGGCCGCCTTCTGCATCAGCGCGATATTCTCCGGCCTGACCGGCACGATGCTCGTCTTCTACATGGGGGCCGCGTCGGTAGGCACGATCGTCGACATCTCGATCGGCGTGCAGATCATCATCGCCGCGGTCCTGGGCGGCCGGCGGACGATCCTCGGCGGCGTCATCGGCGCCATTTTCCTGATCCTTGCAACCGAGTTCCTGCGGCCGCTCGGGCAGCTCAATACATTCGTGGTGTCGGGTGTCGCGCTCCTTGTCATCCTGTTCTTCCCGGACGGAATGTTTGGCTATCTTCTGCGCAGGGGAGAACGCGGATGAGTGGTGAAGTCATCCTCCGGACCAAGGGCCTGACGAAACGCTTCGGCGGCCTCGTCGCCGTGAACAATATCGGGTTCGATGTCAATGCAGGCGAGATCCTCGGCCTTATCGGGCCGAACGGTTCCGGCAAATCGACGGTGATGCAGCTCATCATGGGCATTCACAAACCGACGGCCGGCGAGGTCCTGCTCGGCGGCGAGAACGTGGCGGGCTGGCCGCCTCACCGGATCGCGCGCCACGGGATCGGCATCGTTTTCCAGCATTCCCGACCTCTTCATCGGCAGACGGTGCTGGAAAACATCAAGCTGGCGCTCCTGCCCGATTCCCTAATAAAGCTCGCCGCCGATCCGCATGTTGATCGCCAGGCGCGGGAAATCGCCGAACGCGTTGGCCTCGGCGCCGTCATCAACCGTCATCCGTCCACCCTCGCCTTCGCCGATCTGAGGCGCATCGAAATGGCAAAGGCGATTGCGCGGGACCCGAAGGTGGTTCTGGTGGACGAGCCTTTCGCCGGACTTGCGGCCGACGAGGTGAAAGTGTTTTCCGATCTCATTCGCGATTTCCGCAATGATGGACGCGCCGTCCTTCTGGTCGATCACAATGTCAAAAGCGTCTCGGCGCTCGCCGATCGCGTCTTCGCCATGTATCTCGGCGAACGCGTGACCGAAGGCACGGCCGAGGAGGTGATGCAGAACGAAACGGTCCGCCGCGTCTATCTTGGCGGCAAGATCGAAACGATCCAGAAGGACGAGGCCGAATCGGAAGCCAAGCCTCCGCTGCTCGAAGTCAGGGGCGTGAAGGCTTTCTATGGCAAGGCGCAGGCTCTCGACAATGTCAGCATCGAGGTCAAGGAGGGGCAATTCATCTCCGTCGTCGGACTCAACGGCGCCGGCAAGACCACGCTCTTCAACGCCATTTCGGGGCTGGTGCCCTACCAGGGGGAAATCCGCTTCGCCGGCGAGACCCTGAGAGGCAAGACCGCCGGCGCCATCGGCAGGGCCGGCGTCGTGCAATGCCCCGAAACGCGCGAATTGTTCACCGACATGACGGTTCGCGAAAATCTCGACCTTGGCGGCTATCACATGCCACCGGCCGAAACGGCGAAACAGCTCGCCTGGATGTTCGAACTCTTCCCGATCCTGAACTCACGTCAGAACCAGCGCGCCGGCACGCTATCAGGCGGCGAGCAGCAGATGCTGGCCATCGCGCGGGCGCTAATGATGCAGCCCAAACTGCTCATCCTCGACGAGCCGACGCTCGGCCTCGCGCCCGTCATTCTGGAGCAACTGTCAAAAGCCCTGGAGCTGCTCCGGCAGACCACCTCCATCACCGTGCTGCTCGGCGAGCAGAACGTGACCTTCGCCCTGCCGCATGCCGACCGGGTCTATGTGCTGGAACATTCGCGCATCATCTGGGAAGGCAAACCGCAGCGATTCGCCGAGGAGATGGGGGCCGGGTATCTATAGGTTCTTCTCCGAGCGTGATCCGGAAGGGAATCCGCCTCTCCGGATCATGCTCCAGCCTCAGTCGTCGTTGCTCGCGTCGAGCTCGGCGGGGCGCTTACCTTCATCCGGAACGACCAGATAGCCGTGGGAGAGAGCCCATTCACGCAGGGCGGATCGCAGCGAATCCGGTCGCGATCCCTCGAGGCCCTTTTCCCGCGCGTGGCGGTCAAGTGCTTCCAGCAATTCCGGCTCGAGCCTGACCTCAAGCGGAGCGCCTCCCGCCGCCGCAGCGATCATCTCGCTCGGCGGATGCGGTTCACGGTTCTCAGGCATGGGTAGTCCTCGTTCCTGCAGCGGCGATTTTCACCATGAGCGACATGGAAGCCCGAAAGCGCCGAAACGGCAAGGGCTTCCGTCACATCGACCGGAAGGCGCAAGCGACCCGTCGCACGACTGCAAGCAAAAAGCAGCCGAACCGAAACTCAGCGCCTGGCCCCGCGAACGCGCGCCTTGCGGGCCGCATAGCGCGCATCGCGCTTGGCCTTGCGTTCCGCTTCGAGAGAGAGTTCCTCGGCGAGGCGTTCGCGCTCGATAGCCTCGCGCGCCTCCGCCTCGGCTTTCGCCTTCGCGGCGGCTTCAGCCTCGAGACGCGCCTTTTCCTCGGCCTCGCGCTTCAGGCGTTCGCGCCTTTCGGCATCCTTCTTTGCCTGCCTCTCGGCGCGGGCCTCCGCAATGGCGCGGCGTTGCGCCTGCTTTTCCTGAACTTCCGGATCATCCGCCGCCGGCCTGCTCTTGAACTTCTCCAGAAGCGCCTTGCGCGCTTCGGCGGCCGACTGCCTGCGCTCCAAAAAATCCTTTTCCCTGTAGATTGCCAAAGTATACCTTCCCTGCAGCTTTTACACGGCGGCTAGATGCTGCCTGAGCGGCGGAAGTTCAAGAGGAAATCATCGTCTGGCGCAAAGTTTTGAGCAGCTTTGGGATCAGGAGCGACAAGAGGAAGCAGGATCATGACCGCGGAAGAGGCAAAGCGTATCATTCTTGCACGGCATCCGGAGGGAATGCCCACCGGAGAAGACCTTCGGATCGAATCGATGCCGCTGCCGAAACCGGCGGTGAACGAGATGCTGCTTCGGGTCATTTACCTGTCGCTTGACCCTTACATGCGCGGACGTATGAGCCCGGCGAGATCCTATACCAAGGGGGTCACTCCGGGAGATACGATGGTGGGCGCCACCATCGCGGAAGTGATGGAAAGCAATCTGGCGGGCTTTGCGCCGGGCGACATCGTGTTGAGCTACAGCGGCTGGCAGACGCATGCGCTCTCCGACGGCAAGGGCGTCGTCAAGCTCGACCCGAGCCAGGCGCCGGTGACGACGGCGCTTGGCGTGCTCGGCATGCCAGGCTTCACCGCCTATGTCGGCCTGCTCGAACATGGCCGGCCGAAGGCTGGCGAGACGGTCGTCGTTTCGGCTGCTTCGGGGGCGGTGGGGCAGGTTGTCGGACAGATCGCGAAAATCATGGGCTGCCGTGCGGTGGGCATCGCCGGCGCGGAAGACAAATGCCGCATGGTGACGGAGGAATTCGGCTTCGATGCCGCCGTGAACTATAAGGAGCCCGATTTTCGCGACCGGCTCAAGGCTGCATGTCCGAGCGGCATCGATATCTATTTCGAGAATGTCGGCGGCGATGTCTTCCGGGCCGTCATCCCTCTTCTCAACGATTTCGCGCGCATTCCCGTCTGCGGCCGCATCGCGCATTACAACGATACGGACCTTCCGGAGGGGCCGGACCGGCTGCCGCAATTCATGGGACTGGTCCTGACGAAGCGGCTTTCAGTCCGCGGCTTCATCCAGTTCGATCATTTGGATCGGATGCCTGATTTCCGGCGCGACATGGCCAAATGGATCAGGGAAGGCAAGGTGCATTACCGGGAAGACATCGTTCAGGGCATCGACAATACGGTCGACGCTTTCCGGGGGCTGCTCACTGGCCGTAATCGCGGCAAGCTCATCATGCAATTCGCAAACGATCCGACCAAATAGCTGGCCTGCCTATCACCGTAACGTCTTTACGAGCTTCGCATCGGGGAAACAGGTCGGCGCAGCGCCATTCCTTGCCTGCCATTCGCCGATCGAGCGGCGCGTCTTGAAGCCGGGAAAACCGTCGGCGCCGCCAACATCGTAGCCCTTCTTTTGCAGTGTGCGCTGCATGGCGGCGATGTCGGAGCGGTAAAGCGTGTCGACTTTCCCCCATGGATGCGAGAAACCAGCCGGCGTCCCCTCCATCCGGTCGGCGGCATCGCCGACGAACAGCGCGTAGAGGTCGCTGGTGTTGTATTCCTTCAGCACATAGAAATTCGGCGTGACGATGAAAGCGGGACCGAGACGTCCTGCGGGCATCATCAGGAAGCCTTCCGACTTGAGTTCGCGCGGCGGAAAGGACTTGCCGCCGACACGCCTGATGCCCATCGCCGCCCAATCGGCGATTTTCCTGCCCCGATCCGGTCCTTCCAGCGAACAGGAAATACTCTTCGGCACCTCGACCTCAAAGCCCCAGCCGCGTCCCCTCACCCAGCCATATTGCTGGAGATAATGCGCGATCGAGGCGAGCGTGTCGGGGACCGAATGCCAGATGTCGCGCTTGCCGTCGCCGTCGAAATCGACGGCGTGCTGGAGATAGGAAGATGGCAGGAATTGCGGCTGGCCAAGCGCGCCTGCCGAGGAACTTTTCATCGTGCCGGCGTCGATATAGCCCTTCTGGACGATTTCGAGCGCGGCCAGCACTTCCTTTGTGAAGAGTTCCTTGCGCAGACCCATAAAGGCTTTGGTGCCGAGCAATTGGAAGGCATTGTATCGCAGAGCAGCGGCGCCAAAGCCCGTTTCCCTTCCCCAGATCGCCAGCACGATGGGACCGGGAACGCCATAGCGCTTTTCGACCGCATCGAGGACGCGCCGATAGCGGGAGGCGCGTTCACGTCCGCCTGCGGCCACGCGCCCGATCACCGGCTCGGCGAAATAATTTGCCGGCGAACCGAACTCAGCCTGGCGCTGGATTTTGGAGGTCGTCGGCTTTTCGCCGGGCGGCACGAGGTCCGGCAGCGACCAATTCAGCGAAACGTTCTTGAAGGCTTCGTCGAAAGTCTTCGCGGAAACGCCGTCCTTGCGCGCCTGGGGCCACAGATCGGTCTTCAGCCAGTTCTGGAACTGACGCTCGATCACGGCGTGATCGGCTGCGCGGGCGGGAGCTAGGCCGGCAGCAAGGAGAATAAAAGTGGATATCAGGAAACGAAAAAGGATAAGAAGCTTCTGCCCCTTCGCGCCCCCCTCTGTCCTGCCGGACATCTCCCCCACAAGGGGGGAGATTGGCGGCTTCCGCGGTATCGCCTCTTTGTCAGCGCTAGCGATTGGCGAAGGCCAAGTAGACAGCTGATCTCCCCCCTTGTGGGGGAGATGTCCGGCAGGACAGAGGGGGGCAACGTAGAGCGCTAGTCTTCCGCCGAATGCTCCTCCCCTTCTGCCCATCAGAACGCCGTGCGTGATTTGAGAGCGGCGGCAAGCGTGCCCTCGTCGAGATAGTCGAGTTCGCCGCCGACCGGCACGCCATGCGCCAGACGCGTGACCTTGACGCCAAGCCCATCCAGCTGATCGGTAATGTAATGCGCCGTCGTCTGGCCCTCGACGGTGGCGTTGACGGCGAGGATCACCTCGGAGACGCCGCCCGCCGCGACGCGCGAGACAAGCCCGGCTATGTTGAGATCGTCCGGACCGATCCCGTCGAGCGGCGACAGCGTGCCGCCCAATACGTGAAAGCGCGCATTCATCGCGCCGGCGCGCTCCAGCGCCCAGAGGTCGGCAACGTCCTCGACGACGATCAGCATCGCCTGAGCGCGGCGCGGATCGGAGCAGACCGTGCAAGGGTCGGACGTATCGACATTGCCGCAGACCGAACAGACGCGCACCTTGTCGACGGCCTCGGCCATCGCCGCCGAAAGCGGCTGGAGCAACTGCTCCTTCTTCTTGATGAGGTGCAGAGCCGCGCGCCGGGCCGAACGCGGGCCAAGCCCCGGCACCTTGGCCAGAAGCTGGATCAGACGTTCGATTTCGGGGCCGGCGATGCGTTGGGGCATGGTGAATGGTGAATGGTGAATGGTGAATGGTGAATGGTGAATGGTGACACAAATTCTCTTAGCCACGATGTCAAGAAGATATCCGAAACCACCACCTCATCCAGGATTCTCCCGTTTCCATTCCCTCCTTGCCATTCACCATTTTTCCATTCACCATTCACTATCTTCAAAACGGCAATTTCATCCCCGGCGGGATTGGCAGGCCGGCTGTCAGTTCGCGCGTCTTCTCCTGCATCACCTGCTCGACCTTGGCTTTGGCGTCGTTGTGCGCGGCGACGATCAGATCCTCCAGGATCTCGGCCTCGTCCTCCTTGAGAAGCGAGGGATCGATCTTCAACGCCTTCATCTCGAACTTGCCGGAAAGCGTGACGCTGACGAGACCGCCGCCGGATTGGCCGCTCGCCTCGATGCTGGCGATCTCGCTCTGCATCGTCTCGAACTTGGCCTGCATTTCCTTCGCCTTGCCCATCAGGCCCATAAGGTCCTTCATCGCCATCTCCGTTCCGTTCAATCCTCTTCATCATCCTCCGACGGCAGCTCCGCCGGAAGGGGCTGGTCATCCGTTTCGGCCGCATCCTTCGCCTCAGGCAGCCGTATATTGACGATGCGGGCGCCGGGGAAGCGTGCGAGAATGGCCGCGACGGCGGGGTCGGCGCGCGCATCGAGAATGGCATTTTCCCGGCGCGCCTTCTCCTCCTCGGCAAGCGTCGGGCCGCCTTCCTCCCGCGATAGAGTGACGATATAGCGGCGCCCCGTCCATTTCTGCAGCTTCGAGGTCAAATCGTTGAGCAGCGTCTTGGGCGCGTCGTCGGTCAGACTGACATCGATGCGGCTCGCGGTAATCCTTACGGGACGGATATAGGTTTTCAGCGCGACCTTGAAGGCGATGTCGCGATTGGCGTCTGCAAGAGCGGCAATATCGGCGAGGGAGGTTAGCGGCGGATGAGACGGGCCCTGTTCCGGCTCTTGAACAGGCGCCGGCTGGAATTCTTCAACGGGCCGGTTTTCCGGCTGTGATTCGACCAGGCGCATTGTCTGCGCCCCGCCGCCATGGCTCGCGCTCAGGCGCTGACCCGCCACAGCCGATAGTGGCGCGCCGCCATTCCCTGCTCCTGACGGAAGTCCTGCCCGGCCTTCGCTTCCGGCCTGGCGCGGCGCTTCGTCATCAAGCATCTTCAGCGCCTCGTCGAGAGTGGGCAGGCTGGCGGCGTGGGCGATGCGGATCAGCACCATCTCGGCCGCGCTCGCCGGCCTCCCCGCGCCTTGCACTTCGCCGATGCCTTTCAGCAGCATCTGCCACGCGCGGGAGAGCACGCGGACAGAAAGCTTCCGCGCGAATTCCGTACCGCGCGTGCGCTCATCCTCAGACAGGGAGGCGTCCTGGCCGGCCTCCGGCACGAAGCGCAGCCGCGTCACCAGATGATTGAATTCGGCGAGATCGGTCAGGATGACCGCCGGATCGGCGCCGGCATCATATTGCGCCCGAAACTCCCGCAAAGCGCCCGCGACGTCGCCCTTCATCAGAAGTTCAAAGAGATCAATGATGCGGGCGCGATCGGAAAGGCCCAGCATCGACCGCACCTCGTTCGCGCCGACGCGGCCCTCGCCATGGGCAATGGCCTGGTCGAGGATCGAAAGCGCGTCGCGCACCGATCCCTCCGCTGCGCGCGCGACCATGGCGAGTGCCGAGGGCTCGGCGGAAACCTGTTCGAGCCCGGCGATCTTCTCCAGATGCGCGGTCAGCACGCCCGCGTCGACGCGCCTCAAATCGAAGCGCTGGCATCTCGACAGGACAGTGATCGGCACTTTGCGGATCTCGGTCGTGGCGAAGATGAACTTCACATGCGGCGGCGGCTCTTCCAGCGTCTTCAAAAGGCCGTTGAAAGCCTGGTTGGAGAGCATGTGCACTTCGTCGATGATATAGACCTTGTAGCGCGCCGAAACGGGCGCATAGCGCACCTGCTCGATGATCTCGCGAATGTCGTCGATGCCGGTGTGAGAGGCGGCGTCCATCTCGACAACGTCGACATGCCGGCCTTCCATAATGGCCTGGCAATGTTCGCCCGGTTCGGGGAAGGTAATCGAGGGCTCGTCGACTGTCGCCGTCTTGTAGTTCAGAGCACGGGCGAGAATGCGCGCCGTGGTCGTCTTGCCGACGCCGCGCACGCCCGTCAGCATCCAAGCCTGCGCGATGCGTCCGGTGCGGAAAGCGTTGGTGAGCGTCCGGACCATCGGCTCCTGGCCGATCAGGTCGGAGAAATCACGCGGACGGTATTTGCGCGCCAGCACCCTGTAAGGCGTGGCGCCGGCTTTCGGGTGCTGTCCGCCTTCGCTCATGCGTCCTTTCGCTCCAGTCCTGACGGAAGGCCGACGGTCGAGTGTCGCACCGCGACGCCAAGTTTCACCCCCGGCGGATGGCGACGTCAATGCCGAGCGGCAAACCCAGGCATCTCTTCTTCGAGCATGATCTTTCCGGAAAGCCGATATCCGCTTCCGGGCGGTGCTCCAGGTGGGAGGCTGGCACGATGACCCGTGCCGTGGCTCGTTAGGGCTGCTTCCTTCCGGACCTGACCCGGTTGGCGAGTGGCTCGTCCACCACCAACCTCCCGCCGCTCATATCGGGGAAAGAGCCGGGAAAAGCAAGAGGCCACGGCAATTCGGCCATGGCCCGTTCCCACCCCTGTCCGCGGCCGATGGCACAAGGCCGTCAAGCGCCGCGATCGAACTTGGACGCCTGCTGCCAGTTGTGGTCATCCCTCGCAAAGAGAGAACGGGAATGGCCGTTCAAGGAGGGCACGACGACCAGCTTCGTCACATTGCCGCGTTTGAAGGCGCGCAGGAACTTGTCGTAATTCTTGAAGACGACACATCCGTTGGACTGCGCATAATGGCCGCGCAGCATATAGGTGTGGGCGAGGAACCCGTCGCGGCCATACATTTTCTGATCCGTTACCGGCGTCATGCGGATAGCCTGGACGCCGTGGAACGGAGACTCGCGTAGCGACAGCTTATAGGTGTTAGGCGGCGTCGGGCCGCGATTCTTCTCATCGACATAGCGCGGCTTGTCGGTGAAAGCTCCCATTCCCGAATGCGCCTCGAGACGCTCGCCATTCGGCATATAGACTGTCGCCGCTTTGATGTCATAGACGGCTACGCCGCTGCCGGCGCCGGGGAGAGCGAATTTCGGGGCGGGCTGCTCGCGCTGGATCGGCTCGTCCGGCTTCGCATAAGCGAGAACCGTATCGGGTTTGTGCCGCGAAGGCTTGAAGGGGACGCCTTTGTCGGGCTCGGGACGGCTTGCCGGCAGAGGCACGCTGTCGGGCATCGCCGCGGCAAACGCATCCTGCGCCTTGTTGTCGCCATTGCCCTGGTCCTGCGCGTCCCCGGAGGACTGGGCGGCGGACGACGCGGGCGCGCTTGTCGGCAGGGGCGGCGTCGGAATATCCGCGCCATCCGACTGCGCCGATCCGACAACCGCCAGCGCCACACGCGCCGATTTCTCGACTTCGGCGACGGCGGGCATCGTTTTAGACGGCAAAGGTTCCTTTCCAGGCACGGGCGCGCGGTCAGGCAACTCACCGCCGAATCTTTCCTGCGAAGGCGCATAGGTGGGCGTCGGAACGGTCCTCAGCGCCGGTTCCGCCATTTCGCCGTCGGCAGTCGCCAGCGCCAGCCGGATTGTCCGGCCGTCGTCGGCAGCCGGCTTGGCCGGATGGGCGAAGGCAGCGGCGCGCTTCCGCGGCGTCAATGCGGCTTCCCTCACCACCTTCTCGAAGCGTTGCTCCAGAGGCGTTTCCACCGGAACTTCCGCTCTTTTCAACCGCCCCTGGCGGGCCGGCGCCATGCGCGCCGACTTGCTTTCCTCCACGACGAAGGAGGCATGACGGGCTGAGCGCCCGTCACTGGCGGCGGGGCGGGCCTGAGAAGCAGCAGGAGGGGCCGCCCCATCGAAACGGGCGGCGGCGATATGGGAGGCGGAGGCGCGCGTCAACTGCGCAATGCGCTGCAGGGGATCGACCAACGCCACCGTCCCCGGCAGCAGCGAGCTCTCCGGCAGGATCCGCGAGGCGGAAAAGATCGACGTTTCCACCGTATGGAGCGTCGCCACGGTCGCCATTGACCACATGGAAAACGCCACACCCGCGCCGACGATGGCGGCAAGGGCTACGGCCCGGTCATAACGAATCCCCGGCAGACTCAGCCGCGTGGAGGGATTCGCATCCCACATCATCTCAGTCGCAAGCGTCATTGTACCCAATCGTTACTCAAGCGGCTTACCTCTGCCTGCGGCTCCTCCAGCCGCAATGATCATCAGTGCCTACGGCGATCCCCGAGCGCACCCTTGCGCCCGTCGTTTCTTGCCGATTGGTTGAGAAGGATGGACAAACTTGGTTAACCAATTCCTGTACTGAGCGCTAAAAATTTTTCTTTCCGCGGCCGATACGCAACACTGCGCACAAGGCCAAAGGAGTGGTTAATCTGTCATCCGGCTGATGGCAAGGGGCTAATCCCTGCTAATCACCTTCAAAAGCAGCGGTTTTGGGCGTTTTCAGGCTAGTGCGGCGGCGAATTCGAGGCAGGAATGGGACGATGCCGTGCCAAGACCGGCGGGAAGGACGCGCAATCGGTCCGGATCGCGGATCGCGCGGGGGAGAATTGCTTGATGTCCTTACACCCAGCGATTGTCATCAGGCGACCGAAGCGCTCCGCTCCTCTCGAACCACCTCGAACGACCGATACTGCGGGCAGACATTTCCAGATGCGCTTTAGGAAACGCTTGCCGCGTCTTGAGCATCATTCTAGCGTCGCGACAAAAGAGGCTGGAAGCGATCATGATGCCGGTGAAGGCGGCTGCGTTCGAACTTGATCCACGGTTGGAAAAGGATAGCCGGCCGATTATGCCACTTGGCCTATGCGACCTCAGACTGATGGATGACCGCCGCTGGCCATGGCTGATTCTCGTGCCCCGGCGCGGAGACATTCAGGAGATCCACGATCTCACGCCCCTCGACCAGGCGATGCTGACCTTCGAAACGAACTGGGCGGCGCAGACGCTTAAGGAAATCACGGGCTGCACAAAGATTAACACCGGCGCGCTCGGCAATATCGTCAGGCAGATGCACATCCACGTGATCGCGCGAAGCGATGGCGATCCGAACTGGCCCGGTCCCGTCTGGGGCTTCGGATCGCGCGAGCCTTACGATCACTCGACCCTTCAGGCGTTTACCGAAAAGCTTCGGGAGAAGATCGGCTCCAGTGGTTAGTGAGCCGATTTTGCGCTATGTGGCTTCGACAAGCCGGCTTGCCGAAAGTTCACCCATGCCATTTCATCTTTTCGACGCGCCCGAGCGCGAGCCC
>Ga0187809_10000599_pt1 | contig 18664 bp, 22 predicted proteins | sample NC_wetland_sal_i_8_FD_132415 | JGI IMG/M metagenome (GOLD analysis project Ga0187809, IMG submission 132415) | Wetland sediment microbial communities from Neuse River Estuary, North Carolina, USA - ASW_4 | ecosystem: Environmental > Aquatic > Freshwater > Wetlands > Sediment | place: USA: North...
CGGATCATGCTCCCCCCGTCGATGTGACGGGTGGAGCATGCGGATGTTGACGGTCAGGCGCAACCGCCGCGTCGAGGCGCGGCTGTCGCTATCAATCGCAAACGCGGACGCGGTGGCGCACCCAGCGCCAGCCGTTCCAGTACGGACGGGTCCAGCGCCAGTAGCAGTCGCCACCGTAGGCGTAACCCGGAGCACCGAAGCCGATGCCGAAACCGAAGCCCGGGAAGAAGCCGTGGTGGTGGTGATGGTGGTGGTGATGGTGGCGGAACTGAACCAGCTGCAGCAGAGGCTTTTGCTGGGCGCGGGCAAGGTCGTCCGCAACCAGCACGTGGCCGGCATCGGGAACCGGTTCGAGGAGCTCGGCGTAAGACGTTGCCGCCGGTGCTGCCGATGGCGCCACCGGCGCGGCGTTGGCGGAGTTCACGGCGAATAACGCCGCAGCGGTGCTCAGCAGGAAAGCGAGAGTTGTCTTCATCGGAAACCTCCCGGTTAGGCGACTGAGGGAAACGGGAGATTCCCGGATTGGTTCCTGTCTTGAAGACGTTACGGCCGGGATCGGTGGCACGATCCCGGCCGCAGGTCAGGCCGGTCAGGCGCCCGTCAGTCGAGCGGGTGGATGTTCGCATCCTTCGCGAGCTGACGGGTTGCGTCGTAGTCGTCTTTGAAGAACTTGCCGAACTCGGCCGTGCTCAGGTTCGCCGGCTCGACCCCGAGCTTGGCCAGCCGTTCGCGAACGGCGGGCATGGCGAGCGCCTTCTCGGTCACGTCGTGCAGCTTCTTGACGACCTCGGGCGGCGTCTTGGCGGGAGCCGAGATGCCGTTCCAGAAGCGGAACACGGCTCCCGGATAGCCGGCTTCCGCGACCGACGGCACGCTCGGCAGCAGCGGCGAACGCTTCTCCGACGTGACCGCGAGCACGGTCAGGTTCGGGTTCTTTAGCGCGGAGGCGGCGGCCGCGAGCGGGATACAGTAGAAGTCGATGCGGCCCGCCATGACCTCGAGCAGACCGCCTTCGCGGAACGGCACGTGCCGCACGTCGATCTTGGCGGCAAGCCGCAGGCGCTCGCCCGCCATGTGCGAGGAGGAGCCGATGCCGGCCGACGCGAAGGTCAGCGTACCGGGCTTTGCCTTGGCGGCGGCGACGAGGTCGCTCAGCGTCTTGAAGCCGCTCTTCTTGGACGCGTCAATAACATTGGGTGAGGTGCCGAGCAGCACGACCTGCTTGAAGTCGCGCAGCGGATCGTAAGGCAGGCTACGGTGCAGCACGCTTTCCGTCGCCATCGAGGACGAACTGGTGACCAGGGTATAGCCGTCCGGCGCCGCGTGCGCGACGATGCCGAAGCCGAGGCTGCCGCCGGCGCCGGGACGCATCTCGATCACGAACGGCTTGCCGAGCAACTGCGAGACCTGGTCGAGCACGACGCGCGTCACGGTGTCGGAGGCGCTGCCGGCCGGGTAGGGGCTGATCACGCGGATCGGCCGGGTCGGCCAATCTTCGGCGTGAGCCGCTACCGCGCCGACGAGCAAGGCCGGCAGCAAGGCCACGCGCAGCATGCGCCCCAGGGTCGTTCGTGTTGCTGCAAAAAGGTCACGCATTTTCGTCTCCGCCCATTTTTTGTTCATTGTGCCGAGGCTGCCCGTTCACAGCAAGCCCCGCGCTGCTTTGTAGGGCGTTCCGGCGGGGACAGCCAGCGCCGACGCCGACGACGGTCCCCGCATACGGCCGCCGTCGCAATCAGGGGGCCTGCGAACTCTGGTCGCGGTCCATTTTCCATTCCGGCGCGTTATCAGACATAGCCGCTCCGGGTTCGGCGGCATCGACACGGGGGCGCACGGGTCGAAAGGATTGCTATGATCGGGAATCTGTTTTCGCGCGACGGCGCCAGTTCTGTCTTCCTCGCCGTGATGGCGGTCTGCCTGCCTCTGGCAGTGCTCGGACAGATCGTGTTCCTCATTCTCCACCGCGGTCCCGTCGACTACGACATCGGTACGGCAGCGGATGTCTGCGGGTGGCTCTTCACCGCGGCGTTCGTCTTGACGTTCTGCCTGACCGTCTACGTCGAAGATCGGAGAGGGCGTCAGCAGGCGCGCTGAGTCGATTCACCGCCGGCGCGTCAGGCCGGTCTCGAACTTGAATATCACGCGCGCGGGCGTCCTGCCCGCGCGACATGGCCGTTGCGTCGCCCCACGCCCCACGACAGCTTGAAACGTCGATTGCGCCGGCGGTGTTCGTGTCGGGTAGTCAACACGCCGCGAATGGAATATGTCGCGGCAATTGAACTTCTCGAAAGCCACGGTCGTTCTGGTCCGTGTCTCCCCCGGCCCACGCTTCACGTCGGCAACCAGGTTCTGCCCCATCGATGCGCTTTGCGTCTCTCAGAAACGTCGCAGTTTTCGGCTGCGCCCTGCTGCTGTCCGGTTGTGACTTCGGTGTTCTAACGCCGGCCGGCCCGGTCGGCTCCGCCGATGCCACGATCATGCTCGACTCGCTCGCGATCATGCTGGCGATCGTCATACCGACGATCGTCGCGGTGCTCGCATTTGCGTGGTGGTTCCGCGAGTCGAACGTGCACGCGCGCTACATGCCGGACTTCGTCTACTCCGGACGCGTCGAGTTCGTCGTCTGGTCGATCCCGATCCTCGTGATCATGTTCCTCGGCGGTATCATCTGGATCGGCTCGCACGAGCTCGACCCGTACCGTCCGCTCCGCTCGATCATCAAGCCGATGGACGTGCAGGTCGTTTCGCTCGACTGGAAGTGGCTGTTCATCTACCCGCAGGAAGGCGTCGCGTCGGTCAACGATCTCGTCGTACCGGCCGGTACGCCGGTGCACTTCTACCTGACGTCGTCTAGCGTCATGAACGCGTTCTTCGTGCCCCGTCTGGGCAGCATGATCTACACGATGAACGGCATGGTCACGCAGCTTCATCTCGAAGCGAGCAGGGTCGGCGACTACCTCGGCGAGTCGGCGCACTTCAGCGGCGACGGTTTCCCGGGGATGAAGTTCACCGTCCATGCCGTGTCGCCGGCCGCCTACGGTGAGTGGGTGCGTGCCGCCAAAAGCCGCGGGCCGGTACTGAATCCGCAGACCTACCTCGCGCTCGAGCAGCAAAGCAGCAACGTGCCGCCGATGACCTACCGCTCGGTCACGCCGAACCTGTTCCATCAGATTGCCATTCAGGCGCTGCCGCCGGGTCCGGGGCCGCAACATGGCGAGCCAGGGCCGCAAGTCAGACCGGTCGCGGAGAAATAACGAAGATGCTGTTCGGCAAGCTGAGCCTGCACGCGATTCCGTTCAACCAGCCGATCCCGATGGTTGCGTCCGGGATCGTGGTCATCATCATCATCGGCGTGGTGAGCTGGATCGTGCTGGGCGGGCATCTGCCCTATCTCTGGCGCGAGTGGATCACCAGCGTCGATCACAAGCGCATCGGCGTCATGTACTGCCTGCTCGCACTGGTCATGCTCATCCGCGGCTTTGCCGACGCGGTGATGATGCGCTCGCAGCAGGCCGTGGCCTTCCATTCGGTGGGCTATCTGCCGCCCGAGCACTACAACCAGATATTCTCGGCGCACGGCACGATCATGATCTTCTTCGGCGCGATGCCGTTCGTGATCGGGCTGATGAATTTCGCCGTGCCCTTGCAGCTCGGCGTGCGCGACGTGGCCTTTCCCACGCTGAACTCCGTGAGCTTCTGGCTGACGGCGACCGGCGCGCTGCTCGTCAACATCTCGCTGCTGGTCGGCGAGTTCGCGCGCACCGGGTGGCTGCCTTACCCGCCGCTCAGCGAAATCACCTATTCGCCCGGCGTCGGCGTCGACTACTACCTTTGGGCGATCCAGATATCCGGCGTGGGCACGCTGCTCACCGGCGTCAATTTCGTCACGACCATTCTCAAGATGCGCGCGCCCGGCATGGGCTACCTGCGCATGCCGATGTTCTGCTGGACGGCGCTGGCCTCGAACCTGCTGATCGTCGCGGCTTTTCCGGTCCTGACCGCGACGCTGGCGATGCTCACGCTCGATCGCTACCTCGGCTTCCATTTCTTCACCAATGCCGCCGGCGGCAACATGATGATGTTCATGAACCTCATCTGGGCGTGGGGGCATCCGGAGGTCTACATCCTCGTCTTGCCGCCCTTCGGGATATTTTCGGAGGTTATCTCCACCTTCTCGAGCAAGCCGCTGTTCGGCTACCGCTCGATGGTGGTGGCGACTTTGTTCATCTGCCTCGTCTCCTTCATGGTGTGGCTGCACCATTTCTTCACGATGGGAGCGGGCGGCGACGTGAACGCCGTGTTCGGCATCGCGACGAGCATCATCGCGGTCGGTACCGGCGTGAAGGTGTACAACTGGCTATTCACGATGTATGGCGGTCGCGTCCGCTTCTCCGTACCGATGCTGTGGGCGCTTGGCTTCCTGGTCACGTTCACCATCGGCGGCATGACCGGCGTGCTGCTCGCGGTGCCGCCGGCGGACTTCCTGCTGCACAACAGTCTCTTCCTGGTGGCGCACTTCCACAACGTCATCATCGCCGGCGTGCTGTTCGGCGCCTTCGCCGGGATGGAATACTGGTTCCCCAAGGCGTTCGGCTTCCGGCTCGACGAGTGGTGGGGCAAGGCGGCGTTCTGGTTCGCGCTGGCCGGATTCTACGTAACCTTCATCCCGCTCTACGTCGTCGGTCTGCTCGGCATGACCCGGCGCCTGCAGCACTACGACGTCGCCGCCTGGTATCCGTGGCTGATCGCCTCCGCGGTCGGGATCGTCATTCTCGCGATCGGCGCGGTCTGCCAGATCGTTCAGCTCGTCGTCAGCATCCGGCGGCGAGAAGAGCTCAACGACGCGACCGGCGACCCGTGGGACGGCCGGTCGCTGGAATGGGCGACACCGTCGCCACCGCCGGCCTTCAATTTTGCCGTGCTGCCGCAGGTGCAGGACGAGGAGGCGTACTGGACCATCAAGCAGACCGCGCGCGAACAGGCGCGGCTGCGGCCGGAGCCGGAATACCGGCCGATTGAAATGCCGCGCAACAGTCCGACCGGATTCATCTGCGCCTTCTTCGCGACGCTGATGGGCTTCGCGCTGATCTGGCACATCTGGTGGCTCGTCGGGTTCGGCGCGGTCGGCGCCTTCGCCACCTTCGTCGCCTTCGCCTGGCGCGACGAGGAGGAATACGAGATCCCCGCCGAAGAAGTCGCTCGCATCGACCGAGCCAACCGCAGTGCCCGTCGCGAGGCGCTCATGACCTACACGGGACCGCGCCTTTGACCTCAGCCGAATTCACCGCACCGCACCCGCGCGACCCCTACCACGTCGGCCACGGCCACGGCGCGCACGCCCATGCGCCTGGCCACGGCGAAGGCGGCCCGGCCGACAAACGCATCGTCGTCGGCTACGGCTTCTGGATCTTCCTGCTCAGCGACATCGTCATGTTCTCCGCCTTCTTCGCCGCCTTCGCGGTGCTGGAGCGCGGGACGGCGGGCGGCCCGACCGGCGCCGACCTGTTCGACATGACCAATGTCGCGATCGAGACCGGCTGTCTGCTGATCTCGAGCTTCACTTGCGGGCTTGCCAGCCTCGCCATGGAAGCGCGGCGGCCGCTCTGGTTTCACCTGTCGATGCTGGTGACGTTCCTCTTCGGCGTGGCCTTCATCCTGCTCGAGATCCATGAGTTCGCGGGAATGATCGCGGAAGGGGCGGGGCCGACGCGCAGCGCCTTCCTCTCGGCCTTCTTCACACTGGTCGGATGCCATGGACTGCACGTCACGTGCGGTCTGCTGTGGCTGCTGACGATGATGGCCCAGGTCTTCGCCAAGGGCTTCCGCCCCCATGTCATGCGGCGCTTTCTCTGCTTCAGCCTCTTCTGGCACGCCCTCGACATCATCTGGGTCGCGCTGTTCACCGTGGTCTACCTGATGGGAGCGATGACGTGACCCATATGGATCCCCAGGACGTCGATACGGCGCCCGGCGACGAACTGCATTCGGAATACGAGTTCGGCGCGGGCCTGCGCGGCTATCTCATCGGCCTGGCGCTGGCGGTGCTGCTCACCGCGGCGTCATTTTGGGCGCCGAGCACAGGACTGATCTGGGGCCCGGGCATTCCGGTCGCGCTCATCGTGTTCGCCATCGCCCAGATGGGCGTGCATCTCGTGTTCTTCCTGCACGTCACCACCGGCCCCGACAACACCAATACGGTGATGGCGCTCGCCTTCTGCGTCTTGATCGTGGTGCTGATCATCGGCGGCTCGATCTGGATCATGGAGAACATGAACTACCACATGATGCCGATGGGACCGGCGATCATGCAGCCGTAGCGCTTTACCGTCGCGGGCGGCCTTGGTGGAGAAGAAACGTTCTGTCCGGCGTCGAATCGAGAGGAAGCCGTAGTATGGAATTTCCTTCTAAGCTCTGCGAGCAGTAGCTTTCTTCTTTCATGAAAGCCGGCCGCGGCGTGAATCTTTTTAATTCGCGGCGCCTCCCGACGGCTGCTTGCGACCCTCAGGCCGATCCTCCAGTTAGAAGGGCCCATCGGAGTGGCTCTCATGGATTCCCAGCCTGTCGTGGTTCTTGCCGGCGGTTTGTTGATCGGCCTCGTCTTCGGCTCGGTCGGACTGCTGAGCGGCTTTTGCGTGGTGTCCGGGCTGCGCAACCACATCAACGGCGACGGCCGCATGATCCGCACCATTGCGGTGGCGGTCGCTGTCGCCATTCTCGGCACGCAGGCCCTGAGCGCCTTCGGCTATGTCGACCTCAGCAAGTCGATCTATCTCGCCCCGACCTTCTCGGCGCCGGTGGTCCTGCTCGGCGGGCTGCTGTTCGGCTACGGCATGATCGCGGCCAACGCCTGCGCCTCGCGCACCATGGTGCTGCTCGGCCGCGGCAATTTGCGCTCGCTGGTGGTGATCGCGACCATTGGCATTACCGCACAGATGACGCTGAAGGGCCTGATCGCCCCGTTCCGCATCGCGCTCGTCAACGCCTCGCAGACGACCTTCAGCGCCGTGTCGTTGCCGGCGGTTCTCGCCGGAACCGGCCTGACACCATCGGTCGCCGCGGCGCTGGCCGCGCTGGTCGTAGCCGCCGCGTTCCTCGTTTACGCCTTCTCACACGCGTCCTTCCGCGCCACGCCCCTTCTTGTGCTGAGCGGCATCGTGATGGGCCTGCTGGTGCCGGCGGGCTGGCTCGTCACCGGCTACCTCGGCGCCGATCCGTTCACGCCCGTTCCGGTCGCGTCGCTGACCTTCATCGCGCCGCTCGCGGACTCGCTTCAGTACGTGATGCTGTCGACCGGCTCGACCGTGAACTTCGGCATCGTCGTGATGGGCGGCGTCCTGCTCGGCAGCTTCCTGACCGCGGTCGCGACGCGCCGCTTCGAGCTCGAAGGCTACAAGTCGCATAACCACATGCTGCGCTCGATCGGCGGTGCGGCAATGATGGGCGTCGGCGGTGTGATGGCGTTCGGTTGCTCGATCGGGCAGGGGCTCACCGGCCTCTCGACCCTGGCCCTGCCGTCGGCCATCGCGGTCGTCGGCATCCTGATCGGCGCCATGGTCGGGCTGCGCAGCCCGGTGCGCGTGCCGGCGCTCGCCTCGGCCTAAGTCTCGGCTTCGGCCCGAAACGATGCGCGGCTACGGCCTGGCCGGAGTCGCGCCGCTGCCGAACTGGTTCTGCTCCAGCTCGAGAAAGATGCGGTACGCGTTGCCGCGATTGTTGGCGTCGAACGCCGGCATCTTCGCGTATGCCGACCAGTCGGTCGCCTTGTAGGCGACGTCGAAGTCGGTCCAGTTGTCGACCGCCTTCTGCATGGCCGCCCGCACGTAGACGATGTAGTCGCGCGTGAAGGCGATCGCTTGCTGTGCCGCCGTCGATGGCACGCCGTGGCCCGGAATGATGAAGCGCGGATTGAGCTTCGCGACCGTGTCGAGGGCCTTCAGCCACTGCTTCGTGTCGACGTCGTCGCCGTTCATGAACGGCACGCGGCCGTTCTGCACGATGTCGCCGGCGAACAGCACACCGTCCGTCTCGTCCATCATCATCATGTCGCTCGCCGAGTGCGCCGGCCCGGCATAGATCATCTCGAAGCGTTTGCCGCCGAACGTGAGCGTGAGCCGGTCGTTGAAGGTGATGTCCGGCGGCACGACGCGCGTCTTGTCGTTCACCCACGGTGCCAGCGCTGCGCGCCGCTGATCGAGCCGCTGGTTGGCACGCTCATCGGCAGTCTCCTCGTTCTCCTCCTTGTATTCACGCGCGCGGTCCTGCGCGATGATCACCGCACCGGTGTGGTCCTTGAACGCCTGCAGGCCGTAGATGTGGTCGGCGTGATAGTGGCTTAGCGCCACGTAACGCACCGGCTTGTCCGTCACTTTGCGGATGTCCTGCAGCAGCGCCCAGCCGAGGCTCGGGGTGCCGAGCGCGTCGAAGACGATGACGCCGTCCGGCGTGACGACGAAGCCGGCGTTCGACGTGTTGCCCTCGTTCTGCTGTCCCGGCACGCCGGGGTGACCGATGCTGTAATAGATGGGCGCGCCGGGCACCTGCTGGATCCGCAAGGGGATTGGAAGCGGCGCGTAACCGTCCGCTGCGGCGGCGTGTCGCACGAGCAGGGCCGCGAAGAGAAGGCCGGCGCCGGCCATGACCTTGTGACGTTGCATGAAATCGCTCTGCTGCGGACGAGCTTGCCGCTTGGTCGGCCGGTTTACGCCCGCGGGCCGTCCGACACCACGGGTATCGAATTTTTGCACAGATGTGGCAAAAAGAAGAACAAGGCTTTGCCTTTGTCGCCGTTCGGTGGAAATTTCTTCTGGACAGGGACTCGCATTCATATAATCATATATAAAAACGAAGGGTGGAGCGCCGGAATGAAGTTGCCGAATGGGTGGCATGCTGACCCGCGCGGGGCCGATCAAGTCTCCGGGCGGCGCCGGTTTTTGTTCAACGCCGCGGCGGCGGGAGGCGCCTTAATCGGGGCACGCCTGGCGAACGCAGCCGAAGCCGCGCCACCCGCCGACCCCGACTGGTCGAAGATGCTCGGACCGGGCGTTGTCGACCGCCCTTACGGCACCCCCTCGCATTTCGTCAAAGACGTCATCCGCCGCAACGTGCCGTGGCTCACCGCCGGCACGGAATCCTCCGTGAGCTTCACACCGCTGCAGGACCAGCCCGGCATCATCACGGCCAACGGCCTGTTCTTCGAGCGCTATCACGGCGGCCGCGCCACGGTCGATCCGGAGCAACATCGGCTCATGATCCACGGCCTCGTCGAACGGCCGCTCATCCTGACGATGGAGGACATCAAGCGCTTCCCGTCGGTGTCGCGCATCCATTTCATCGAATGCCCGGCGAACGGCGGCATGGAATGGCGCGCGGCGCAGCTCAACTCGCTGCAGTTCACGCACGGTATGGTGAGCTGCGCCGAGTGGACCGGCGTCAAGCTGTCGACGCTGCTCGACGAGGTCGGGCTCAAGAAGGACGCGAAATGGGCGCTGGTCGAGGGCGCCGACGCCGCGCACATGGATCGCAGCCTGCCGATCGAGAAATGCCTCGACGACGTGCTCGTCGTCTATGGGCAGAACGGCGAGGCGCTGCGGCCCGAGCAGGGTTATCCGCTGCGCCTGATCGTGCCCGGCTGGCAGGGCAACGTGAACATCAAATGGCTGCGCCGCATCCAGATCGGCGACCAGCCCTGGTTCACGCGCGAGGAGACGTCCAAATACACCGAACTCATGAAGGATGGGCACAGCCGCGGCTTCACCTGGCTGATCTACGCCAAGTCCGTGATCACGTTCCCTTGTCCGGAAAAGCCGCTCAAGGGACCGGGTCTCTACGAGATCCGCGGCTTCGCCTGGTCGGGCAAGGGCCGCATCACGCATGTCGACGTCTCGACCGACGGCGGCGTCACCTGGCGGCGCGCGCGCCTGCAGGATCCGGTGCTGCCGAAGGCGCTGACGCGGTTCACGCATGAGTGGCGCTGGGACGGCAAGCCGGCGCTGCTGCAGTCGCGCGCGGTCGACGAGACCGGCTTCGTGCAGCCGACCATCGCCGAACTGCGCGCCGTGCGCGGCGTCAACGGCATCTACAACAACAATTCGATCCAGACCTGGCAGGTCAAGCCGGACGGGAAGGTGTTCGATGTCCAGCTGGCTTAAGGGCTCTCTCGTCGCGCTCGCGGCGGCGTTCGTTGTGCCCGTGCATGCGGCGGAAACACAACCGCCGGGCTATTACGGTTTCGGGCGTGCGCCGACGCCGGCGGAGATCGACGGCTGGGCCATCGCCGTGCGCCCGGACGGGCAGGGGCTGCCCTCCGGGAAGGGCACGGTCAACCAGGGCGCCGATATCTTCGCCGACCAGTGCGCGGCGTGCCACGGTACCTTCGGTGAGGGCGAGGGCCGCTACCCGAAACTGGCCGGCGGCGAGCTCACGGGCGATCGGCCGGAGCCGACGGTCGGCTCCTACTGGCCATATGCCACCACTTTGTGGGATTACATCAACCGGGCGATGCCGTTCCCGGCGCCGCATTCGCTCAGCGCCGATCAGGTGTATGCCATGACGGCGTACATCCTGAACTTGAACAATATCGTGCCGAATGATTTTGTCGCCGACCGGAACAGTCTGCCCAGGGTGAAGATGCCTCACCGGGACGCCTTCATCTGGAATGACCCGCGGCCGGACACGGCCGACAAGGACTGCATGACGAACTGCATCGACCCGGCGAAGGTGAAGATCGATTCGACGGCCGAGGGCAAGGACCTGACGCCGCGCACGAGCGGACCCTTGGACGAGATGCAACCAAAATAAGGCCGCTTCGCTCACGCGGCCGCGGAAGGGGAGGATAGCGATGGACTTGCGACAGAAGGGGCTCGTCGTGGCCACGGCCTTGGCCGCTGCGACGTTGATCGCGCGGCCCGCATCCGCAGCTGAGGACGTGCACAAGCTGCTCGATTCGAATTGCCAGCAGTGCCACCAGATCAAGGGCATTTCGGACTACGGCAATGTGGGCCCGTCGTTGATCGGCCTGAAGTCGCGCTATCCCGACCGCAAGGACGTTGTCGCGATCGTCAACGATGAGACCAAGCGAAATCCGCAGACGGTGATGCCGCCGTTCGGTCGCAACCTCATCCTCACCAAGCAGGAAATCGATACGATCGTCGATTACCTCTACAACCAATAGCCCCTGGGCGAACAAGGAGGGACTGTGAGCAACGAATTCTCGGACGTGCCCGATCACACGCGGCGCATCATCCTCAAGGGCGCAGCCGGCCTTGCGGCGTTCGGCTTCACCGCCGGCGCGCTAACCAGCGCCCATGCGACGGCTGACGCCAAGGCCTGGCCGGCGGACGCGTTCAAGCAGAAAAGCGAGGCTGACGCGCTGAAGGCGTTGTACGGCAAGTCCGCCGAAGCCTCGGACAAGGTCAATCTCGACGCGCCGGAGATCGCCGAGAACGGCGCGGTGGTGCCGATCGCGGTCGCCACCACGATGCCGGGCGTGACCGGCATCGCGATCATGGTGCTGGAGAACCCGTACACGCTCGCCGCCGCTTACAAGATTCCGGAGGGCACCGAGGCGTCGGTGGCGTGCCGGCTGAAGATGGCGAAGACCAGCAAGGTGGTCGCGATCGTCGAAGCGGGCGGCAAGCTCTTCAGCGCGACGAAGGAAGTCAAAGTCACCGTCGGCGGCTGCGGCGGCTGATCGGGACCGGGAAAGGGATTTTCGCACATGGCATCGACCATCCGCGTTCGCGCGATCGCCAGCGGCGACACCACCCAGGTGCAGTCGCTCATCAACCATCCGATGGATTCCGGCTTCGTGAAGGACTCCAAAGGGCAGATCATTCCGCCGCATCACATCGAGGTGGTGGAGTTCGAGCATGCCGGAAAGGTGGTGTTCACCTGCCTGTGGGGCCCGGCCGTCTCCAAGGACCCCTACGTCAAGTTCAGCTTCAAGGGCGGCAAGAAGGGCGACGACATCAAGGTGAGCTGGGTCGACAACAAGGGCCAGTCGGACTCGACCGTCGCCAAGATCCAATAGCCGTCCGATAAGCTCCGTGCTCAAGGAGCGAAGGGGAGGAAAGACAATGTTGCGCAAAACCTTGATCGCGGTGGCGATCCTCGCAGGAGCGGCGCAGCCGCTCCTCGCGGCGGACAAGGCCAGCGATCCGAAGGCCGACTTCAAGGCCTTCCGCGAGTACTTCACGAAACGCTTTCCGAAGGTCGCGCTCGACGACTTCGTCAACGGCCCGTATTCGATGGACGCGGGCCTGCGGAAGCAGTGGGAGGCGATCGACGCATTCCCGCCCTACGACTTCGTCGTCGACAAGGGCAAGCAGATGTTCGCGGCGCCGTTCAAGAACGGCAAGACCTACGGCGACTGCTTCCCGAACAAGGGCGTCGGCATCCGCCAGGACTATCCGCAGTTCGACGCCAAGTCCGGTCAGGTAATTACGCTCGACGTGGCGCTCAACAATTGCCGCGAGGCGAACGGCGAGAAGCCGTTCGACTACAACAAGGACGATATGGCGGCGCTCACCGCCTACATGGCGTTCACGTCGCGCGGCAAGCCGATGAACATCACGATCCCGAAGGATCCGCGCGCGCTCGCCGCCTACAAGAAGGGCGAAGAGTATTTCTACACCCGCCGCGGGCAGCTCAATTTCTCCTGCGCCAGCTGTCACGTGCAGAACCCCGGCAACCACATTCGCACCGAAGTGCTGGCGCCGGCGCTTGGCATCATGAACGCGATGCCCATCTACCGCTCCACCTGGGGCGGCATGGGCACGGTGAGCCGGCGCCTGCGCACCTGCAACAGCCAGGTCGGTGCGGAGCCGCTGCCCGCCGAGAGCGACGAGTATCGCAACGTCGAGTACTACCTGTCCTACATGGCGAACGGGCTGCCGATCTCCGGCCCCGGCACGCGGCCTTAAGCGGAGGGGCCTGTCATGCGCACACGCACAATAATCCGTCTGGCGATGGTGGTCTCGGTCGCCGGTTTCGCCGGGGCGGCGGTCGCCGCCACGGCCGACGACTTCAAGGTCGCCTACGCCAAGGCCGAGGCGGCCGAGAAGGGCGCCGCGGCGGTGAAGAACCGCTGGATCGCCACCGAGGCCGCGTTGAAAAAGGCCAAGGCGGAGGCGGACGCCGGCAAATTCGACGACGCGGTCAAGCTGGCGCAGCACGCGGAGGCGCTCGCCAACGCGTCGACCGCGCAGGCCAGGGAGCAGGAAAAGCTCTGGCCGGATGCCGTCATCCGCTGACGGCCTTGTCTGATGGAGCTGCCGGGATGCACCGCCGCGACGTTCTGAAACTGTTCACCGCGGCGGCGCTGGCCGGCGTTGCGCCGGCCGGGCTGTCGCGCGCCGCCGAGCCCGACGACCTCTACGGCATCGGCCGCTTCGGCAATGCGCGCGTGCTGCACATGACCGACACGCACGCGCAGCTGCTGCCGGTGCACTTCCGCGAGCCGAGCGTCAATCTCGGCCTCGGGCCGCGGGCCGGACAGCCGCCGCATCTCGTCGGCGAGGCCTTCCTGAAATATTTCGATGTCGCGCCGAAGAGCCGGGCCGCGCACGCGTTCACCTACCTGGACTTCACCGAGGCGGCGCACCGCTACGGCAAGCTTGGCGGCTTCGCGCATCTCAAGACGCTGATCGACCGCCTGCGCGCCGAGGCCGGTCCGGGCGGCTCGCTCCTGATCGACGGCGGCGATCTCTGGCAAGGCAGCGGCCTGGCCGACGCCACGCACGGCGAGGACATGGTCGAGGCCGCGAACCTTCTTGGCATCGAGGCGATGACCGGCCACTTCGAGTTCACGTACGGCGAAGAGCGGCTGCGCGCGAACCTGAAGCGGTTCAAGGGCGAGTTTCTGGCGCAGAACGTCTTTCTCACCGAGGACGCCGCCTTCAACGACAAGCCGGCCTTCGACACCGCTAGCGGCCGCGTGTTCAAGCCGGCGACGATCAAGGAGATCGGCGGCAAGCGCATCGCTATCGTCGGTCAGGCCTTCCCCTATGTGCCGATCGCCCATCCGAAGCGCTTCACGCCCGACTGGACGTTCGGCATCCGCGATGTCGAAATGCAGAAGCTGATCGACGGCCTGCGGCAGAACGACAAGGTCGATGCCGTGGTCCTGCTGTCGCACAACGGCATGGATGTCGACTTGAAGCTTGCGAGCCGCGTCACCGGTATCGATGTCATCCTCGGGGGGCACACGCACGACGCCGTGCCGCGGCCGGTGAGCGTGGCGAACGCCGGCGGCCGGACGCTCGTCACCAATGCCGGCTCGAACGGCAAATTCCTCGGCGTGCTCGACCTCGACCTCGACAAGGGGCGGGTGAAGGGCGTGCGCTATCACCTGTTGCCGGTCTACGCCGACCTGCTCAAACCCGACGCCGACGTCGAGGCGTTCGTTGCGCGCGTGCGCAAGCCCTACGCCGCGGCGTTTGATGCCAAGCTCGCGACGGCCGGAGAGTTGCTGTACCGGCGCGGCAACTTCAACGGTACCATGGACCAGATCATCTGCGACGCGCTGCGTACCGAGCTCGGCGCCGAGATCGCGCTGTCGCCGGGCTTCCGCTGGGGCAAATCGGTGCTGCCGGGCGACGCCATCACCATGGACGACGTGCTGTCGGAGACCGCGATTACCTATCCGCAGGTCTACGTGCAGGAGATGACCGGCGAGCAGATCAAGGCGATCATGGAGGACGTCTGCGACAATCTGTTCAACCCGGACCCATACTACCAGCAGGGTGGCGACATGGTGCGCGTCGGCGGCATGGATTATGCCTGCGCGCCGGCCGAGAGCGTCGGCCACCGACTGTCCGACCTGACCCTCGACAACGGCAAGCCTCTCCAAGCCGGCAAGAGCTACAAGGTGGCGGGCTGGGCTTCGGTCAATCCGCAGGAGGGCAAGCCCGTGGCCGACGTCTTCGCTTCATACCTGCGCAATATCAAAGAGGCGCGGCCGAAAAAGCTGAACAAGGTCGCGATCAAGGGGCTGGCGGACAATCCCGGCATGGGCGGCTGAGAGGCATCATGACGGTCGCGCAGGGGCTGCGATGGCGGATCGGGCATGGGCTCGTGACCTTCGCTTTGCTCTCGTCGCCGGCCATCGCGCAGAGCGCTGCGCCCATCATCGACAAGCCGTTCGCCGAGCATCATCTGGCGCTACAGCTTTCGGACAGCGATCCAAAGAAGGAGGCGCTGACGATCAGCGTCGCCTATAATCTCCTGAAATATTACGGGCCTGACCGCATCGCCATCGAGGTCGTCACCTTCGGGCCGGGCATAGATCTTCTGCGCGCCAGCAATGCGCATCGCGCCGAGGTGGACAGCCTCGTGTCGCAGGGCGTGCAGTTCGACATCTGCATGAACACGGTCGAGACCATCGAGCGCGAGACCGGAAAGCCGGTCGACATCAATCCGCATGCCGTCAAGGTCGCGGCCGGTGTCGCGCAGATTCTCGCCCTGACCGAGAAGGGCTTTACGCTGGTCCGGCCATAAGACAACAACAGGACCGCAAGGGAGAGTGCAATGAAACGGTTGACGTCTGTGGTGGCGGCGGCCGGCGTGCTGGTCGCCGCCGTGATGCTGTCGTTCTCCGCTCATGCCGCCGAGAAGGGTAAGGAGCACCGCATCGTTTTCCAGGTCGATCAGAACGACCCGACGGTGATGAACCTCGTGCTCAACAACGTTCAGAATGTAGTCGATTATTACAATAAGAAGGGCGAGGCCGCGCAGGTCGAGGTGGTCGCTTACGGTCCGGGCCTGAACATGCTGCGCGAGGACAAGTCGCCGGTGAAGGACCGGATCGCGCGCATGACCAAGGATGGTACGTTTCCGTCCAGCCTGCGCTTCTCCGCCTGTCACAACACCATGATGGGCATGGAGAAGAAGGAAGGCCACCCGATCCAGATCATTTCCGAAGCGAAGATCGTGCCCGCGGGCGTCGTCCGCATCAGCGAGCTGCAGGAGCAGGGCTGGAGCTATCTGCGGCCGTAGACACGGCAGGCATCGAAATATTCAGGCGGCCGGTACTCCGATCTGCCGAACCTGTCCTCGTCTGTGATAAAAGTCGCGCGCCGTGGCCGGCCCATGCCCGTCACGACGCGATTGCTCGCGATCGACAACAACACAATTCGAGGATGACGCCCGTGCCCGACAATGCCCCAGCCTCAGCCGGTCCCATCGATCCGGCGCTCATGGAAGACTTCGTCGCCGCCAGCCGCATTTTGGCGCACCATGGCGTGCTCGATGCCTGGGGGCACGTGAGCATCCGTCATCCGAAGAATCCGGAGCGCTATCTCATTTCGCGGGCGCGGGCAGCCGGGCTCGTCAGCGCCGAAGACATCCTCGAGTTCGACCTGCACTCGACGCCAGTCGATCTGCGCGGGCAGCGCGCCTTCCTCGAGCGCTACATCCACGGCGAGGTCTATCGCGCGCGGCCGGACGTCAACGCGGTGGTGCACAGCCATTCGCCGACGATGATCCCGTTCAGCATCACCGGCGAGCCCCTGAGGGCGGTGTCGCACATCGCCTCATTTATGTGCGAGGAAGTGCCGGTGTGGGAGATCCGCGACTGCTGCATCACGCAGGGGCTGCTGGTGACGACGAGCGAGCAGGGCAGCTCGCTGGCGAAGACGCTCGGCGACCGTCCGATCGCGCTGATGCGCGGGCATGGCAACGTCGTTGTCGCCGGCGACATTCGCAAGGCGGTGCAGCGCGCGCTCTATGCCGAAGTGAACGCGCAGCAGCTCGCGATGGCCAAGTCATTCGGTCGGCCGATCACCTACGTCGCGCCCGACGAGGTGCAGGATCCCAAGCGTGTCGACGACGCCTGGGAGTTCTGGAAGAGCCAGGTCATCGACCAGATGTAAAGTCGCTGCGAGGCGCGACGGCGGAGCGCCTCGGCGCATCGCCGTGCCTTATGTCGACGACGACAAATTCTACCAATCGGTAGACCTGCTTAAATTTAAGTCAGAAAAACGTCTCGCAACTGCGAACGTTGCCGCTTGTGCTGCGTTGATGGCTCGGCGCAGACGCGCCACCGACTGAGCCGAGGCTCGGCGGGTGTGCGCGCGTGAAGGCAGCGAAGGGCAGGGCACCGTGGGCGACTACAGTGGCGTCAAACAAGGCACGGCGACCGGCGGTTCCTTCCGCTGGCCGCTCGCGATCGGAGCCGCGCTGGCGATCGCAGCAATTTGTGCGGACGTGGAATTGCCGGCAAGCGAACCGGGACCGAATTCGGTGACGGTGGTCGGTGTCACCGCACCGCATCCTGCGTTCGGCAGTTATCCGGGCCTGCGCGTGCCCGTCGCGCAGCCGAAAGCGGCGACGCCTTATCGGACGTGAGTGAAGGGCAGCCCCGTCGCGCGGTCAGGCGCGCCGGTGCTTGTGTGCCACCCGCCGCGTTTCCAGCGTGTGCCAGCCGATCAGGCCGGGGATGCCGACGGCGAGGTCGGCGGCGCGCTTGATGAGCGACAGCGCCAGCGCCGCGTTGGCCGGAACTCCGAACAGCGCGCAAAGCACGATGAGGCCGCCCTCCTGCACGCCGACTGCGCCCGGCACCACAAAGGCGGCGCCACGAGCCGCCTGCGCGAGGCTCTCGATCGCGACAGCGTCGGCGTAGCTGACCGCGTAGCCCATGGTGTGCAGCGTCACCCAGACTTCCAGCGCGCCGATGAACCACACGCCGAGATGGCACACGACCGCGACGGTGAGCGACAGCCGGCGGCGATGCACGGCGCGCAATTCGCGAAAGAGCATCTCGAAGGTGCCGTTGATCTGCCATTCGCGTCCGCGCGCGAGACGCTTGAGCAGAGCGTTCACGACCTTCTCGCCCCAGTGGCGCTGCGCGAGATAGAATCCAACGAGCGCGAAGGCGGCCGCCGACAACGCCCAGGCGAGGTCGTGGATGAACGTGCCACCGACGCCGTGCGCGATCACGAGCGCGAAGCCAACGAGCGCGAACAGGAATTGCGTACCGGCCTGCGCCAGCACGTCGACGATGACGGTGGCGGCGGCGAGCGGACCCGGGATCTTCCAGAAGGTGAGGAGCCGCGCGCCGATGACGTCGCCGCCGATCTGCGCCAGCGGTAGTAGCGCGTTCGTGCCTTCGCGGATGTAGCGGAGCAGGGCGCAGACGCGGGCGCGCGGCCGCGGATGCGCCGGAAACAGCAGCCACCAGGTCAGCCCGGCCGAGCCGACGGCGATGACGCGCAGCGCGATCACCGCCGCGGTGGCCCAGCGCGATTGGCCAATCGCGGCGGCGACGGTCGCCGGGTTGGCGGCGATGATCGCGGCCGCGATGATGGCGAGCCCGACGACGGCGCTGAGGATCGACAGGCGCTTCATCGGAGTTGCACGGTTCTGGCCACGATCGCCCGCCGATCCGGTCGCGCCGTTATTTCGCCGTGTCGGGCTTCTTCAGCCCGAGCTCGGCAAAGCGCGCATAGGCGGCGTCGGCGTCCGCCTTCGCCGGCCAGACGACCGGCGGGAAACGGGCGCCGTCGAGATCCGGATCCGGGTCGTAGTCGAGGTTCATGGTGGCGTCGATGAGGACGCGGTTCCACTTGCCGGTGCCGAACAGCGCCGGATTGCGGTCGCGCCGGCGCGTCGAGGGGTCGAGGCCGGCGCCGAAAGTGGCCGGCATGATGACCACGTCGTTCTCGCC
>Ga0187809_10000600_pt1 | contig 18644 bp, 13 predicted proteins | sample NC_wetland_sal_i_8_FD_132415 | JGI IMG/M metagenome (GOLD analysis project Ga0187809, IMG submission 132415) | Wetland sediment microbial communities from Neuse River Estuary, North Carolina, USA - ASW_4 | ecosystem: Environmental > Aquatic > Freshwater > Wetlands > Sediment | place: USA: North...
CTGCTCACGCGCGTGGAGTTTCGCGGCCGCCGCGTGCTGAGCGTCGTGGCCACGCTGCCGGCCGCGCTGCCGCCGTTGGTGGGCGTGGTGGCGTTTCTCTTTCTGTACGGCGAAAGTGGCGTCGTGACGCGGGGCGTGCAGGCGCTGCTCGGTCTTCGCCACGCACCGTGGACGCTCAACGGCGCCGGCGCCATCATCTTCGTGCACGCGTACACGATGTACGTGTACGTGTTCCTGTTCGTGTCGGCGGGGCTCGAGCGGTTGGACACATCGCTCGATGAAGCCGCGGCCGGGTTAGGCGCGTCGCGCGCGTTCGGGCTGCGCCGCGTGACGCTGCCCCTGCTCACGCCGGCCGTCGCCGGATCCATGCTGCTCGTGTTCATGAGCGCGCTCGGCAGCTTCTCGGCGCCATACATCTTCGGTGGCGGCTTGCGCGTGCTGTCCACGCAGATCGTGGCCTCCAAGCTCAACGGCGCGATGGACCAGGCCTACGTCGAAACGACCGTGCTCGCCGCCGGGGCCATCGCCGCGCTCATCCTGCTGCGGTGGTTCGAGCGCCGGCGCACGTACGCCGTGTCGTCGAAGGGAACGGTCGCGCGTTCGCGGCTCAAGTCGCGAACCGCGCGTGCGCTCGCTCCCGTCGCCGGTGTGATTCTGGTCGTCATCCTCGTGCTCCCGCACGCCATGGTCATCCTCGTGTCGTTCGCGCGCGATGGTACGTGGACCACCCAGGTGCTTCCGCCCGAGTACACCCTCGACAATTTCCGGCGCCTCGCCGCCGACAGCGATCTTCTGGTGCCGATCTGGAACAGCGTGTCCATGACCGCGATCGCAACGGCCCTGGACATCGTGGTGTGCTTTGTTGCGGCGTACCTCCTGGTACTGCGGCGGTTTCGCGTGCGATGGCTGCTGGCGACGCTGGTGGCGCTGCCGTGGGCGATTCCCGGAACCGCGATCGCGATCGGACTCGCGTCCACGTTCGACCGGACATCGTTGGCTGGAGCCCGGGTGCTGCTCGTGGGGACGTTCTGGATCCTGCCGCTCGCGTACTTCGTGCGCGGCGTGCCGCTCGTGTCCAGCGCGACCGAGGGCTCGCTCCGGCAGATGGATCCATCGCTCGAGGACGCGGCGCGCGGGTTAGGCGCGAGTTGGTGGCTCACCATGCGCCGCGTCGTGCTGCCTGCCGCGCGGCCGGGGCTCGTCGCGGGCGCGATGCTCGCCGCCATCACCGCCGTGGGCGAATTCGTGGCGAGCATCGTCCTCTTCACGCACGCGAATCGGCCGATCTCGATGGAGATCCTGTCTCAGCTGCGCAATTTTGCGTTCGGGACCGCGGCGGCCTACAGCGTGGTGCTCATCGCGCTCGTGCTCGCGATCACGCTCGTCGCGCGCTGGGCAGAGGGCCGTTGGACACGCACGGAAGCCGTGGTGATCCAGTAGGGCGCCGCCCGCGGAACGGCGGACCGACTACTCGGCGATCACCGGCGTTTCCTTGACCGCCTGCTCGACGACTGACTCCGGCACGGCGTGCTCGCCGGTGTCCCGCGTGAAGCGGTCGAGCTTCCGCCCGATGATGATCGTGCTCGCCACGAGCAACGCGGACAACCAGAACGGTGCGCCGACGCCGAAGTGATCGGACGCCGCGCCGGCGGCCAACGGATACAACACGCGCGCCAGGCCGCCGTACGTCTGCTGCACGCCGAGGTAGAGGCCGCGGTCCTCGTCCTTCACGACGCGCGACAGGGTCGCGGTCACGCATGGGAAATTGAGCGCCGTGCCGAACGGGATGAGCGCGAGCGCGAGCCCGATGGACAGGTACGTCAGGTGCGGGATGTGCACCGGCGACGTGAACGGGATGACGGCCAGGCCGAGCGCCAGCGCGGTGGCGCCGATCCGCGACGTGCGCATCTCGCCCAGCGTGTCCACGGCTCTGCCTAACACAGCCAGGCGGAACAAGATGTTGAGGCCGCCGAGGTACGAGTAGAACGGGCCGATCGACTCGGCGGTGACGTTGAAGGCGCGACCCAGGTAGAGCGTGATCAGCGCGTTGACGCCGTAGAACGCGCCGATGCCGATCGAGTACATCCAGATGAGGCGCGACGCCGGGTCGCCGATGTGCCGCCAGCTCGCGACGCGCAAGACGGCCGTCGACGTCTTGCTGCCGCTCCTGCGGCCCGCGCGGTCGGCTGCCGAGACCACGCGCGACTCCACCAGGAATCGCGCGGCGAACAGCACGTTGAGCAGGCACAACACGGCCGCGACGAGCCCCGGGGCATGGTTGCTCCAGCCTTGCGACCACGAGCCGATGGCCGGGCCTAACACGACGCCGGCGTTGGTCGCCGCCGACAGCCAGCCCAACCCCTTGGCGCGGTTCCGCGGCTCGACGCTGTCGGTCACGTACGCCTGAATCACGGCCGTCGTACCGCCGCCAGCCCCCTGCACGGCGCGCGACAGCAGCAGCAGCCAGTACGAGTCCGCGTAGGCAAACACCACGTACGCGATCGCCGACGCGCCCAGCCCGATCAGCAGCGCCGGTTTGCGTCCGTATCGGTCGGACACACGTCCCCAGAGCGGCGCGCTCACCAGCTGCATCGCCGAGAACGCCGACACGAGCACCATCACCATGAAGTCGCTCGCGCCGAACTTGACGGCGTAGAACGGCAGCAGGGGGATGATGATGAGCGCCCCCACCATGTCGATGAAGGCGGTCGCCATCAGGACGCCGAGCTTGCCCGGCTCCCCCGAGCGGAGCTTGTGAACGTGCGCGCCGATGCGAGAAGTCACGCGCGGAATCTAGCGGTGAGGGCCGCCGGTCGATCCTCCCCACACGTGTCTGGCCAGGCCAATTGCCAGCCAATCACTCGGCCCTGCCCAGCGCCGCCGGCGGAGTCGACTTCCCCACGACGCCGGCGAGCGCGATGATCGTGAGGACGTACGGGATCATTTGCACGAACTGCGACGGAATGCCGTGCGTTCCCTGCAGGTTGATTTGCGCGGCCTCCGCCGCCGCAAACAGCAAACACGCAAGGCCTCCGCGCATCGGATCCCAGTTGCCGAAGATCATCGCTGCCAACGCGATGTACCCGCGGCCGGCGCTCATGTTGTCCGTAAACTGATGCTGGTCCAACGCCAGGTACGCGCCCCCGAGGCCGGCCAGCATCCCGGACACCGCGACCGCGATGTACCGGACGCGAGCGACGCGGATGCCGATCGTTCGAGCCGCCGTTGGGTGCTCGCCCACCGCGCGAATCCTGAGTCCAAACGGTGTCCGATACATCGCCCAGGCGACCGCTGGTATGGCGACGAGCCCCAGTGGAATCAGCGGGTCGTGCAGCAGGCCCGCAATGAGTCCCTCGCCCTTGACCACCGTCGTGAAGCCGGCTACGCGAGGCGAATTGGACGAGCTGCCGAACGCCAGATGCAGGAAATACCTCGTGACGCCGATCGCGAGCAGGTTGATGGCGATGCCCGACACCACCTGGTCGGCTCGGTACCGGATGGTTGCGATGCCATGGATCACGCCGAACACCAGGCCGGCCGCGAGCCCGCATGCGACGCCGATCCACGCGCTGTGGCCGTAGTAGCTGCCGAGCGCCGCGCCGAACGCGCCCGTTAGGAGAAAACCTTCGAGCGTGAGGCTGATGACGCCCGACCGCTCGGCCACCGTGCCGCCGGCCGCGGCGAAGAGATACGGAATCGCGATCCGGATGGTCTGGGACAGGAAGGCGAGAATCATCACGTTGCGGCGCTCCGTGCGCGGCGCCGCATCACGCGCCGCACCTCGGGCACCGACGCGGCCACCGCGATGATGACGGCGCCCTGCAGCACATCGACCATGGTCTTGGGCACGAGCGCGTTGATGGCGAGGCCGCCCTGCGAGAGCGTCGCGAAGAAGATGGACGCGAGCACGATGCCGGCCGGGGTGTTGCGTCCGACGAGCGCGACGGCGATGCCGAGGAATCCGGCGCCGGTGGCGAAGCCATCCTCGTAGTAGTGCTTGTAGCCGAGCACGAAGTTCACGCCGCCTAACCCAGCCAGCGCGCCCGACAGGGTGAGCGCGCGCACCCAGACGCGGCCGACCGCAATGCCGCCGGACTCGGCGGCGTCCGGCTGCAGTCCGACCGCGCGCAGGTCGTAGCCGGCGCGCGTTCGGAAGAGGTACCACCACATGGCCGCGGCGGCGGCCAGGGAGAGGACGAGCGACCAATTGGCGGCCGATCCATGAAACGCCGGCAGCACGTCGCCCAACGGGGCGATCGCCCCCGCGTGCACCGCCCGCGTGTGCAGCGTCTCGGGCACGCGCAGCGTGGTCGAGATCGCCCAGTTGAGCAGCGCGAGGATGATGAAGTTGAACATGATGGTGGTGATCACTTCATGGGCGCCGAAGCGCGCGCGCAGGATTCCTGGCACCCATCCGGTCACGGCGCCCGCGGCGAGGGCCGCCGCGATGCAGGCCGGGAGGGCGATGCCTAACGGAGTGCCGGCCGGCAACGCGAGGCCCGCGAGCGCGGCGGCGAACCCTCCGGCCGCCAGTTGCCCCTCGCCGCCGATGTTGAAGAGCCCGGCGCGCAGGCCGATCGCCACGCACAGGCCGGTGCAGGTGAGCGTCGTCGTCTTGTACAACACCTGGCCGAATCCGTAGGCGTTGCCCCACGTGCCGCGCAGCAGCAGCGCCCAGACGTCGGCCGGCGACTGCCCAACGCTGAGGATGAGGATGTCGCCCACCACGAGCGCGACGAGGAGTGCCACGATGGGCGGCAGCAGCGCCTCCCCCACGCGGGCGCGCATCCCACCGAATCTCGCCGTCACGCGGCTCCCGTCATCGCCCGGCCCAGTCGCTCGATCGAGGCCTGGTCACGAGGGAGGATGTCGGCCAACCGCCCGCGGAACATCACGCCGATGCGGTCGGACAACGCGAGAATCTCCGCGAGCTCGGCGGACACCAGCAGGATCGCCTTGCCGGCGTCTCGCGCCGCGCGCAGTTGGGCATGGATGAATTCGATGGCGCCCACATCCACCCCGCGCGTGGGCTGCGCCGCCAGCAGCACGCCGAAGTCGTCGCCCATCTCGCGCGCCACCACGACCTTCTGCTGATTGCCGCCCGACAGCGCGCGCGCCGGAAGCGCGGGATCCGGCGGACGGATGTCGAACTGCTCGATGCGCGCCGCCGCGTTGCGCGCGATGCGCGCGCGGTCGAGGCCGAATCGTCCGGCGTATCCGCGCTGCCGTCCCAGAATCAGGTTGTCGGCCACCGAATACTCGAGGACCAGGCCGCGGCGGTGCCGGTCCTCCGGCACGTGGGCGAGGCCTAACGAGAGGCGTGCGTGAACCGGCTGGGCCGTGATGTCGCGGCCATCGAGCAGCACGTGGCCCGAGCGAACGGGCCTGAGACCCGCGATGCATTCGACGAGCTCGGTCTGCCCGTTGCCTTCCACGCCGGCGATGCCCAGGATCTCGCCCCCGGCCAGTGAGAACCCGACGCCGTCCACGCGGCGCTCGTGTCGCGCGCCATCCACCACGAGGTCGCGCACGACGAGCCGGGGCGGAGCATCGACGGACCGGCGCGAGGTCCGAGGCGGCGGCATGTCCCGCACCAACGAGACCGCGCGCCCAACCATGGCGCGCGCAATCTCCGCGGCAGTCGCGTGCGCCGTGTCCATGTTGGCGACGGTTTGCCCGTGCCGCATGACCGTGACGCGGTCCGACACATCCATGACTTCGTCGAGCTTGTGTGTGATGAGGATGATCGCGCCGTCCGGCCGCGCGTCGCGGAGCGCGCGCAGCACGCGCCACAGCTCGCGCACCTCCGGCGGCGAGAGCACCGCGGTCGGCTCGTCGAGAATCAGGATGCGCGCGCCGCGGACGAGCGTCTTGAGGATCTCGACGCGCTGCGCTTCGCCCACGTTGAGGTCGGCCACGCGGCGGCGCACGTCCACTGCCAGCCCGTATCGCGACGCGACGGCCGTCACCTGTCGTTCGGCGCCCGCGACGTCCAGCGCCCAACCCCGGCGCGGCTCGTTGCCTAACACCACGTTCTCGGCCACCGTGAGCGTCGGCACGAGCATGAAGTGCTGGTGCACCATCCCGACGCCGGCGCGGATCGCGTCGCCGGTGGTCCACCCGGTGACCGCCCTGCCGTCGACGCGCACGACGCCCGCATCGGGCGTCACCAGCCCGCTCAGCACGTGCATCAGCGTCGACTTGCCGGCACCATTCTCGCCCACCAGCGCGTGGATCTCGCCGCGCGCCACGTCGAGCGATGCGCCGCGGTTCGCCGCCACCGCGCCGAAATGCTTCTCGATGTTGTCCATCGAGACGACGAGCGCCGCGGCGCCCTGCGGCGCGTCCACGCCCGTCATCGAGTCACGGGAACGACGATCCGGCCGGACTCGATGCGCGCCGCGATCGTGTCGAGCGCCGCGTGCACGCTGTCCGGAATGAGCGCGCGATTGTCCGCGTCGTACACGTACCCGACGCCGCCCTGCCGCAGACCGTACTCGAAGATGCCGCCGCGGAACGTGCCGTCGCGAACCCGCGCAATCTGGTCGAACACGACCTCGTCCACGCGCTTCACCATGGAGGTCAGCACGTGCCCGGGCGCCTCGTCGTATTGATCGGCGTCGACGCCGATCGCGAGCTTGCCGGTCTGGCGCGCCGCCTCGAATACGCCTAACCCGGTCGATCCCGACGCGTGAAAGATGACATTCACGCCGGACTGGTACTGGCTGAGGGCCAGCTCCTTGCCGCGCCCGGGGTCGCGGAACGCATCCGGCGTGACGCCCGCGTACTGCGCGATCACCGTGCAGTCCGGGCAGACGTACCGCACGCCGGCCCGGTATCCGGCCTCGAACTTGTTGATGAGCGGAATGTCCATGCCGCCCACGAAGCCGATCCGCTTGGACCCGCCGACCATCGCGGCCAACGCCCCCACCAGAAACGACCCCTGCTCCTCGCGGAACTTGAGCGCCGCCAGGTTGGGCGGTGGCGGCACGATGTCGCCGCGCGCGTCCGTGGTGAGCGAATAGTCGATGCCCGCGAAGCGAATGCTCGGATATTCACGTGCCGTTGCGGTAATGTCGTCCGAAAAAATGAAGCCGACGCCGATGACGAGGTCCAACTTCTCGGATGCGAGCAGGCGCAGCCCGGCTTCGCGATCCGACCCGTCGCCTGGCTCGATGAAGTGCACGTGCGCCCCGAACGCCTTGGCTGCGCGCTCCGCGCCCCGGTACGCCCCATCGTTGAACGATTTGTCGCCGCGGCCGCCCACATCGAACACCACGCCAATGTTGAGCCCACTGCCGAGGGTCGCCGCGCCCGCGCCCGCTGGATGCACGAACAAGAGCCCGACATGCGCCGCCAGGAGGAGCGCAATGGCAATCATGAGCGCGCGCATTTCGGGCATAAGTTGGGATCGGTAGAGGGGTGCGGCAAGCGCCGGCTGGGCGCTGCGTCTTGCGTCCGTTACCGGGACTGGTCAGGTTGCAGATTCCACCGCAGACGGGTAGGAGGTCCGCGCTCATGGGCACCAGCGAGATGTATGAGCCGGAGAAGGGAGGGTCGCAGGGCGATCGCCGGCGGTCCATCGAGCCGCGCCGCGAGACCGACCGCGGCGACGGTCCCCGCGCGCCGCGAGACGTGCGCGAACGACGGTCGTCGCGCGCCGTGACGCCCCAGGTGGGAGCGCCCGTCGCGGAGGACGACCAGCTGGGATTCCCGCTGTCGGACAAGCAGCTCGAGGCGTGCTTGCGCGCGGCGCTGGTCGAAGACGGCGCGTACCAGGACATCGCGACGGCGGCCAGCGTCCTATCCGCGCGGCGCGCCCACGCCACTATCGTCGCACGGCAGTCCGGTATACTCGCCGGCGTTCCGTTAGCCGTGGCCGCGTTCCGCCTGTTCGATGCCAATGCCGCGCTCCGCGTGGACATCGACGACGGCGGACGCGTCGCCCAGGGCGCGCCCATCGTGCGCATCACGGCGCTGGCGCACGCCATTCTGTCCGCGGAGCGGGTCGCGCTCTCCTTCCTCCGCCACCTGTCGGGCATCGCCACCCTGACCTCGTCGTACGTCGAGGCCGTTCGCGGCACCTCGGCGCGCGTCGTGGACACGTGCGAGACCACGCCGGGCCTGCGGGAGCTCGAGCACTACGCCGCCCGCGCGGGTGGTGCGTTAGGCATGCGGCGCGATGGCCTGGACGTGGTGCACATTCGCGACACGCACCTCACCGCGGTCAACCGCGACGTGCGCATGGTGGTGCGCCGCACGCGCGAGCTCGCGTCCGACCACACCCGCATCGACATCGCCTGCCGCTCGCCGGCCGAGGTGCGCAGCGCCGTTGCCGCGGGCGTCGATACGGTGATCCTCGACGGCATGACGCCGGCGCAGCTGCGCGAATGCGTGGAGGCCGCATCGTCGCGCGTGCGCACGCAGGTCACGGGCAACGTGCGGCTCGACGCCGTGCGCAGCTACGCCCAGGCCGGCGTCGACCGCATTGCCGTCGATGCGCTCTCGCGCGCGCCCGCACTCGAACTGGAGCTCGAGTTCGAGGCGGTTTGATGGGCGACCTGCTCGCCGCCAGATCACAGATGGCGGTGTCGCTCGGCTTTCACATCCTGTTCGCCGTCGTCGGCATCGCGATGCCCGTGCTCATGGTGATCGCCGAAGCGCGCTGGCGCCGGACCGGCGACGCGATGTACCTCGAGCTCGCCAAGCGCTGGGCGAAAGGCACGGCCATTCTCTTCGCCGTCGGCGCGGTCTCCGGAACGGTGCTCAGTTTCGAGCTCGGCCTGCTCTGGCCGGGCTTCATGCGCTTCGCGGGCGCCATCATCGGCATGCCCTTTTCCCTCGAGGGCTTTGCCTTTTTCGCCGAGGCCATTTTCCTCGGCGTCTATCTGTACGGGTGGGACCGCATCTCGCCGCGCGCGCACATCGCCGCCGGCGCGCTCGTCGCGGTGAGCGGCGCGGCGTCGGCCGTGTTCGTGGTCATCGCGAACGCCTGGATGAATTCGCCGGCGGGCTTCCAGCTACAGAATGGTACGCCGGTGAACGTCGATCCCATCGCCGCCATGCTCACACCGGCAACGGTTCCCGAAGTGCTGCACATGGTGCTGGCGGCGTATGCCGCCACCGGGTTCGCCGTGGCCGGCATTCACGCCTTCATGTTGCTCCGTGACCACCGGAACGCCTTCCACCGCCGGGCGCTCGCCGTCGCGCTCGTCGTCGGAGTGCCCGCGGCCATCGTGCAGCCGATATCCGGCGACGTGAGCGCGCGCTACGTGGCGCGCTGGCAGCCGTCCAAGCTGGCGGCCATGGAGGGGCAGTTCCGGACGGAGGCCGGCGCCCCGCTCAGGGTGGGCGGCCTGCCGGACGTGGATGCCCAACGAACGCGCTGGGCCATCGAGATTCCGGACGGATTGTCGCTGCTCGCCTTCCACGACCCGCACGCCGTGGTACGCGGACTCGATGCCGTGCCGCGGCGCGACTGGCCGCCCGTGCCGGTCGTGCACGTGGCCTTCCAGGTGATGGTTGCGTTAGGCACGTACCTCGCGCTGCTCGGCCTGTGGGTCGCGGCGGCCGCCTGGCGCCGCCGCGACCTGGCGTCGAGCCGCTGGCTCATGCGCGGCGTCGCCCTGGCGTCGCCCATGGGCTTCCTGTGCATCGAGGCGGGATGGACCGTGACCGAAGTCGGGCGGCAGCCGTGGGTGATCTACGGCGTCATGCGCACGTCGGACGCGGTGACGCCGATGCCCGGGCTGATCGTGCCATTCCTCGTGATCAGCGCCCTCTACTGCTTCCTCGGCGTGATCGTCGTGTGGCTGCTCTACGACCTCGTGATGCGCAGCCCGCAGGCGCACGAGGGCGCGGTCGTGTCGCCTGCCGCTGCCTAACGGAACTGGATCATGGCCCTCGCGGTCGCGCTCGTCGCCTTGCTCGCGCTCGACGCCTACGTCCTGCTCGCCGGCGCCGATTTCGGCGGCGGCGTGTGGGACCTGTTCGCCACGGGCCCACGTCGCGCCGACCAGCGCGCGCTGATCGCGGAAGCCATCGGGCCGATCTGGGAGGCCAACCACGTGTGGCTGATCTTGGTCGTCGTGCTGCTCTTCACGTGCTTCCCGGCGGTGTTTTCCGGCCTCGCCGTCGCGCTCCACATTCCACTCACGCTCATGCTCATCGGAATCGTCTTGCGCGGCTCCGCGTTCGCCTTCCGCAGCTACGGCAGCAGCGACGACGCACCGCAACGCCGATGGGGGCGCGTGTTCGCGATCGCGAGCCTCGTCACGCCGGTGCTCCTCGGCGTCTGCATTGGCGCGATCGCGTCGGGACGAGTCGGCGCCGCGCTCGACCAGATCGGGCGCGGCGCGCACGACGCGTCGTTCGTGTCGATGTACGTGTCGCCGTGGCTCTCGCCCTTCACCATTGCAGTGGGTGCGCTGGCGCTCGCGCTCTTCGCCTTTCTCGCCGCCACCTACCTCACGGTGGAGGCAAACGATGCCGCGCTCCGGGAAGACTTTCGCCGGCGCGCACTCGCCGCGGCGATTGCCGTGTTCGTGACTGCGTTTCTCGCACTCGCGCTCGCACGGTCGCGTGCGCCGCGCATGAGCGCCGGACTCATCGCATCGCGCTGGGCGCTGCCGCTGCATCTACTTACCGCGGCCGCGGCAATTGCGGCCATCGTGGCGCTCTGGCTCCGGAAGTGGCGCACCGCCCGCATTGCGGCAGCGGCGCAGGCATCGCTCATCCTGTGGGGATGGGCCGCGGCACAGGCGCCGTACCTCGTTCCACCGACGCTCACGGTCGCGAACACCGCCGCGCCGCGCCGAACTCTCGCGCTCTTCCTGCTCGCACTGGCCGTTGGCGGGCTCGTGCTCTTCCCGTCGCTCGCGTATCTGTTCCGTCTCTTCAAGTCCGGCCGCGTGCACGAGGTCACATGAGATCGGTCGACTCGAGCCGTTGAGCCCGTGGCCACCGCTAACATTGACTGACATCCGTCGTCCAATCAGAAGAACGCCCCTGGGACGGGGCGATCTCTGCATTGAGCGACCGAATTCATCGATGCGCGTTCCCGCGCAAGGACGGATGAGATGATCGAACGGATGAAGCGACAGCTGATGACCGCCGGGCTGGCCGCAGTGCTGATCGGAGTCGCCGCGTGCGCGTCTGGTCCTCGCGGCGAGCGCGTGTACGTTCGCGAGGCGCCGCCGGTCGAGCGGGTCGAGGTAATCGGAACGGCGCCCGGACCGAACTACGTGTGGGTCGTCGGCCACTGGAACTGGGACAGCCGGGCCTACGTGTGGATCCCGGGCAGGTGGATGGTGCCGGCTCGCGGGTACCGCGTCTGGCGACCGGGACATTGGGCCCACGACCGACGGGGCTGGTACTGGGTCGAAGGCCGGTGGCGGTGACCGCTGCGCGTATCGAGGGACACGACGTGCCGCCGCGCGAGCCGGCGCCGGATGCGCCATGCTGCGACGTGTGCGGCAGTCGGGATGTCGGGTGGCTTCGCTGCAAGCTGATCTGCAATCAGTGCCACACGATCCTGATGACCTGTGGCGATCTCTGAGGCGCCGGGAGCTACGGGTCTGGCACGTGCCCAACGGGCTCGGCCGGCGGTGCATCCACCGCGAGCTCGAGCTGTGCGAGGAGGGTTTCGGGACGCGTGGTGGGCGCATCGCAGGCGTAGCGGCGGCAGACAAAGGCCGTGGCCGTGTCGTTGATCATCTGTCGGCCGCGCAGGAGCGCGACGGCACCGTTGGGGCGGCCGCCGGCGAGCACGAGGCCCAGGACGAACTGCGCGCGCGTGATGCGGTCGAGCGCCTGGAAGCCGACGCTCGCCGGATCGCCTAACAGCGCGACTTCGACCGGGCCGTACACGGCGATGTCGGCCGCCGTGAGCAGGTGACCGAAGGCGAGCGGGTATCGTTCGACCGAGGGGCTGACGGCCGACAGGACGTCGGCCGCGCGCTGCCGCCAGCTCGGTTCATCCAGCAGGTCGCCGAGGCGCAGCAGGAGCTCGACGGCGAGAGACGTGCCGGACGGCGTGGCGTTGTCGGTGATCTCGCGCGGCCGGGTGATGAGCGGGTCGTGATCGTGGGCCGTGTCGAAGAAGGCGGCTGCCCGGTCGTCCCAGAACCAGCGGAGCATGGCTTCCGTTAGGAGTCGGGCCCGGGCTACCCACGCGTCGTCGAAGGTCAGCTCGTACATGGAGAGGGCCGCGAGCGCGAGGGCAGCCTGGTCCTCGAGAAAGCCTGGAGCACGGCGGGGCCCGCGTGAGGCGCTCCACACGCGGGCGACGCGGCCGTCGTGGACGAGGGCATCGAGGAGGAACGCGCCGGCGCGGAGCGCTAGCGTGCGGGCGAGGTCGTGATCGAGCGCTCGCGCGGCCTCGGCGAGGCCGCGCACCATGAGTCCGTTCCACGACGCGACGATCTTCTCGTCCCTCGCCGGCCTCGGGCGCCGCGCCCGCGCCGCGCCCAGCGCGGCGCGCGCGCGGCGCACGAGGCCGGCCAGGTCCTCGCGCGTCAGGCCGTCGCCCAGGCGCGCCAGCGTGGCGTCGGCGTCCGCCGCCACGTGCAGGATGGTGCGCCCCTCGAAGTTCCCGCCCCGCGTCACGCCCCAGTGCGCCGCGGCCGCCGGCGCGTCATCGCCTAACACGGCGCCGAGCTCGTCGGCCGTCCAGACGTAGAACCGGCCCTCCTCCCCCTCGCTGTCGGCGTCCAGCGACGCGTAGAAGGCCCCCTCCGGCGACGTCATCTCCGCCGCCACCCACCCGACCAGGTCCTCCACCACCGTGCGGATCTCGAGGTCTCGCGTCACCTGATACAGGTGCACGCCCAACCGGCAGAGGAGCGCATTGTCGTACAGCATCTTCTCGAAGTGGGGCACCAGCCAGTGCGCGTCCACGCTGTAGCGGTGAAAGCCGCCGCCCACCTGGTCGTGAATGCCGCCCCGGCTCATCGCCAGGAACGAGTCGCGCGCCACGATCATACCGTTAGGCAACAGGCCGCGCCGCCAGGCCACCAGCGCGAACTCGAGCGCCATCGCGTGCGGAAACTTGGGCGCGCCCTCGAACCCTCCCGACCGCTCGTCGAATCGCCGCGCCACGCCGCGCGCCGCGCCCGCCAGCAGCGCAACCGTCGGCGCGCCGCGCGCCGCCTGCGCATCCTGCATGCGCGCGAACATCGTCCGCACCTGCCCCGCCGCCGCTTCCACGTCGCCGCGGCGCTCCCGGAACGCCGCCGCCACCGACCCCAACACGCGCCGGAACGACGGCATGCCCTGCCGATCGTTAGGCGGAAAATACGTCCCGCCGTAGAACGGCACGCCGTCGGGCGTCAGGAACACCGTCATCGGCCACCCGCCGTGCCCCGTCATCGCCTGCACAGCGCTCATGTAGATCGCGTCCAGATCCGGACGCTCCTCGCGATCCACCTTGATGTTCACGAACGACTCGTTCATGAGACGCGCCGTCTCCGGATCCTCGAACGACTCGTGCGCCATCACGTGGCACCAGTGGCATGCCGCGTAACCGATGCTCAGCAGGATCGGCCGGCCGTCGGTCCGCGCGCGATCCAACGCCTCCGCGCCCCACGGATACCAGTCCACCGGATTGCCGGCGTGCTGCCTGAGATATGGGCTCGTCTCCTCCGCCAGTCGGTTCATCCCTCACCCTCTCGCCGCACTCGAGCGCGGGGCGCGCACTGCCATTCGCCATGATGCGCCATATACTCCGACCATGCCTTCCAATGTAGTCGCCGCGAAGCGCCGCGATCCGAGCCCGCTCGTCGCGATCGGACTCACGCTCGTTGTCCTCGCCGGTTGGCCGCTCGCGCTCTCGCCGCTCCTCGATCTCGAAACGCTCGCGCCGGCAAGCGGCGCGCACCTCGCCCTTGGACCCGGCTATCTCGTGCTGGCGCCGATCTGCGATGCGATGGATGCACTGACGCTCCTCAGCGTCAGCCAGACCATCGCACTTCTCGTGTCGCTCGCCGCGTTGTACATCGTGTGGCGAGAGCTCTGCTGGCGTCGCTTCGGCACGACCCTCCTGCGCGAGATGCGGTCCGCCCTCACCGCGCTCGCGGGACTCGTGCTGTTCTACGCGATCGGCATCCTGGCGCCGCGGCCCATGGCGCGGTTGACGCTCGACGATCCCGATGCGCTGGCGATCGATATGCACAGCCACACGCGGTTTTCGCACGACGGCAGGTCGTCGTTCACGCCGGATGCGAATCGCGCGTGGCACCGGAGCGCCGGCTTCGACGTCGCGTACATCACGGATCACAGCCGGTTCGCCGGCGCACGGGAGGCGGCCCGGCGCAACCCGGCGCGCGCGGGCGACGGGCTCACCGTCCTGCCAGGCATCGAGTACGTCGCCTCGCACAATCATCTACTCACCCTCGGCGCGAGCGATAGCGCGACGGCGTCGCTCGGCGGCGTTCCGGACAGCGCGGGGCGATCGCCGCTCGACGCGCACCAGCCCGTGATCGTGCAGACCATTCCCGACCAGCTCGCGCGATTCCCGGCCCCCGATTCGGCCGGACGACGTGGCGCGATCGCCATCGAGCTGTCCGATGGCTCACCGCGGGGGATCGAACAGAGCCAGCGCGATCGCGCGCGCATCATGCACCTGGCCGACAGTCTCGACCTCGCCGTGGTGGCCGGATCGGACAACCACGGGTGGGGCAGGACCGCGGTGGCGTGGAGCGTGATGCGCATTCCAGGATGGCGCGCGATGGCGCCCGACTCGTTAGGCAACGCCATCGCCGACGGGATCCACGCGGCACGGCGGCACGCGGTGCGCGTCGTCGCGCGACGCACGCCCGATGCCGACGGCTCCGCCCTGCTCGAGGTGGCCACGCTGCCGGCCATGGCCTGGAACATCCTGCGCACGATGTCGCCGCTCGAACGGCTCTCGTGGATCGCGTGGGCGTGGATCATCACCGGCGCCGCCATGTTCGCGGCCGCGAAACGGCGCGCTCGGGCGTGACGGCGGTGCGCGGACGCCGGCTCGGCGGTATGCCGCTCGCCGTCTGCATCGTGACCGTGGCCGCCGTGGTGCGCGGCGTGTTCGCCACCATCATCACGCTGCCGCCGGACGAAACGTATTACTGGGAGTGGTCGCGCCACCTGGCCGGCGGCTACTTCGACCACCCGCCGGCCATCGCCGTGCTGATCCGGCTGGGGACGCTTCTGTTAGGCAATGGGCCGCTCGGCGTGCGGATCGGAAGCGTGTGCGCGGGATGGGGTGCGTCGCTCCTGCTGGTGCTGCTCGCGCGCCGCCTGGCCGGCGACCGGGCCGCGGTGATTGCGGCCGTGGCGCTGTGCTGCATGCCGCTGGCCGCTGCCGGCCTCGTGCTCGCCACACCGGATGCACCGTTGCTCTTTGCCTTCACGCTCGCGCTGCTGGCCCTCGACCACGCCATCTCGGCGGAGCCGGGGAGCCGCGCGGCCAGCCGATGGTGGCTGCTCGCGGGCGTGGCGTTAGGCCTGGCCTTCGTGTCCAAGTACAATGCCGTGCTGCTGCCCGTGGGCGTGTGCATCGCGTGCGTCGCCATGGCGCCGCTGCGCCGGCAGCTGCGGACCGCCGGGCCGTACCTCGCGAGCGTCGTCGCCCTGCTCATGTTCGCGCCGGTGGTCGTGTGGAACGCGCGCCACCAGTGGGTGTCGTTCCGCTTCCAGCTCGGACACGGGTTCGCCGAGGGGCACGGCACGCCGCTCTCGCGCGAGGCATCGCTCATCGGCGGCCAGCTCGCGCTGGTGTCTCCCGTGCTGTTCGCGCTGTTCGCGATCGTGGTCGTCCAGGCCATCCGCAGCGGCGAGCCACGCCGCGCGATGCTGGGCGTCGTCTCGGCCACGGTGTTTCTGTTCTTTTGCGTCGGCGCGTGGCGGCACCCGGCGGAAGCGAATTGGCAGGCGCCGGCGTACGTGCCGGCCGTCGCGCTCCTGGCGGTGCACGTCACGGAGACGCGGGCGCGGGCCTGGTCCCGCTGGGCGGCCGCGGGCTGTGCGTTAGGCGCGCTCATGGCCGCGGCCATCTACGTGCAGTCCATCGTGCCGGTCCTGCCGATCACCGCCCGCGACGATCCCACCGCCCGCGGCACGGGGTGGGATGCGCTCGCCGTGCGGATGCAGAACCTCGCACACACCGAAGCGGCGCGCACCGGCACCCGCGTGTGGCTCGGCGGCGACCGGTACCAGGAGGCGTCGGAGCTCGCCTTTCACCTGCCATCGCACCCGGAAACGTTCTCGCTCAACCTGGACAGCCGGCCTAACCAATACGACCTGTGGCCCGGATTCCCGGACCGTGCACACCGGGGAGACGACCTCATCCTTGCGTTCGAGATCCGGTCGGCCGATTCCGTCGGACCGGTCGTCCGGCGCCTGCGGCCGTTCTTTGACGACGCGCGCTTTCTCGCCCTCGTCGAGCTGCGTCGCGGTGCCGAGGTGCGCACCCGTCGCCGCGTGTGGCTACTCGAGGGCTGGCACGGCTCGTGGCCGCCCAACGGCTTCACCCCCTGAGCGCCGCTCGAGCCGCGCACTTGCCTCCACGCGCGACGGGCAGGAATGTTTGCTCATGTCCGGCGACGCGCCCTGTTGGCTCAACGAGTTCAACGACTTCTCCATGACTCCTGCACTGGCCTCCGAGCTTTCCGATTATCTCGCCGCGAACGACCGGCGCATCCACGACGAGCTGTTCGCGTTTCTTCGCATACCTAGCGTCAGCGCGCGCTCTGAGCACAAAGGCGACATGACGCGCGCCGCGGAATGGCTTGCGACGTCCATGCGCAACGCCGGCCTCGAGGCCGAGATCCTGCCTACCGGCGGTCATCCCGTGGTCCTCGGCGAATGGCGCCGCGCGAGCGCCGGCGCCAAGACCGTGCTCATCTACGGTCACTACGATGTGCAGCCGGCCGAGCCGCTGGATCTGTGGACGACGCCTCCGTTCGAGCCGGCCGTCCGCGATGGACGGATCTACGCGCGCGGCTCGGTCGATGACAAAGGCCAGTTGTACCTGCACATCAAGGCGCTCGAAGCCCATCTCGCCACGCGCGGCAAACTGCCGGTAAACGTGATCGTCTTGGCCGAGGGCGAAGAAGAGGTCGGGAGCGGCAACCTCGCGCCATTCATTGAGCGCCATCGCGACCGCCTGCGGTGCGACTACTGCGTGATCTCGGATTCCTCGATGTTCGCACCTGGCCTGCCGTCCATCCTGTCATCGCTGCGCGGCCTCGCGTACTTCGAGATCGAGGTGCAGGGGCCCGCCTCCGACCTGCACTCGGGCATCTACGGCGGCGCCGTGGTGAACCCGGCCACCGCGCTCGCGCGCATCATCGCGTCGTTCCACGACGAGCATTGGCACGTGGCGATTCCCGGCTTCTACGACGACGTTCGGGACTGGGAGCCGCGCGTCCTCAAGGCGATGCGCGCGCTGCCCTTCGACGACGAGCGATTCCGCGCGGAGGTGGGCGCGCCGGCGCTCGACGGCGAGGCCGGCCGCACGACGCTCGAGCGCATCTGGACGCGTCCGACGTGCGAGGTGAATGGACTGCTCAGCGGCTACACCGGCGAGGGCGCGAAGACCGTCTTACCCGGGAAGGCGATGGCGAAAGTGAGTTGTCGCCTGGTGCCCGACCAAACCCCCGACGCCATCAAGCGCGTGCTGACCGCGCACGTCGAGCGCGTTGCGCCGCGCGGTGTGACCGTGACGGTGAAGGCGCTGCACGGCGGACTGCCGTGGCGCGCGGAGATGGGCGGTCCGCTCGTGGATGCCGCGCGTCGCGCCCTCGCGGGGGCGTTCGGCCGGGAGCCGGTGATCACCGGCGAAGGCGGCTCCATTCCCGTGGTGGGCGACTTCGAGCGGATCCTCGGGGCGCCGGTGCTGCTCATCGGGTTCGGGCTGCCGGGGGAGAACGCGCACGCGCCTAACGAATGGATGAGCGACGAGAACTTCGTGAAAGGCACGCGCGCCATCGCCTCGCTCTGGGACGAGCTCGCCAAGTCCGGCGCGTGACCGCCGCGCCCGTCCCGGGCGGCGCGTGACCGCGGCTAGAGTCCCGACAGCAGCGCGTCGTTGTTAGGCGTAGCCCCGATGCGCTTGATCAACCACTCCATCCCCGACTGCGGCGGCATCTGTTGCAGGCCGCGGCGCAGCGTGTACACCGCATCCAGCTGGTCGGGGCGGAACAGTTTGTCTTCGCGGCGTGTGCCGCTCGTGGCAATGTCGATGGCGGGATAGATGCGCTTCTCGGCCAGCGAGCGGTCGAGCTTGATCTCGCAGTTGCCCGTGCCCTTGAACTCCTCGAAGATCACGTCATCCATGCGCGAGCCCGTCTCGACCAGCGCCGTCGCGATGATGGTGAGCGAGCCGCCGCCGTGCTGCGGCGCCACGCACCGCGCAGATCCGAAGAACGCCTTCGGTTTCGCCATCGCGGTCGCGTCGAGTCCGCCGCTCAGCGTGCGGCCGGTACCGCGCTCGACAGTGTTATGGGCGCGCGCGAGGCGTGTGAGCGAGTCGAGCACGATCACCACGTCCTTGCCGCTTTCCACGAGTCGTCGCGAACGCTCGAGCACCATGTCGGCCACATCCACGTGGCGTTCCGCCGGTTGATCGAAGCTGGACGCCACCACTTCGCCGCGTCCCCAGGAGATCA
>Ga0187809_10000601_pt1 | contig 18638 bp, 18 predicted proteins | sample NC_wetland_sal_i_8_FD_132415 | JGI IMG/M metagenome (GOLD analysis project Ga0187809, IMG submission 132415) | Wetland sediment microbial communities from Neuse River Estuary, North Carolina, USA - ASW_4 | ecosystem: Environmental > Aquatic > Freshwater > Wetlands > Sediment | place: USA: North...
ATCCCGCTGCTGATCATCATCTACGCGTTCATAGCGTCGTTCAGCGCGAATCGCAGCTTCGGCGTGCTGCTGGATAGGGATTTGCACCTGACCGGGAGCAGTGCGCTGGTCGTCCGGGACACCTTCTCCAGCGCCAGCTCGGGCAAGAGCGTGGCCCTGAGCATCAGCGTGATCTCGCTGCTGGTCACCGGCCTGGACGTCAGCGCCACCGCGCAGGTCGCCTACGCCCGCGCGTTCACCATGACCCCGCTGCGCGGGTTTCAGAAGTACCTGCGCGGCGCCGCCTGGCTGCTGCTGCTGCTCGCCGACACCGTCATCGTCCTGGCGCTGCGCAACCTGGCGGCCAGCCGGCCGGTGTGGTTCACGGTCGTCTCCGGGGTGGTGCTGCTGGCGGTGGAGTTCTTGTTCTATCTCGTCACGCCCCGGCTGCTGCTCGAGCTGCCGTTCAAGTGGCGGGACCTGGTGCCCGGCGCCGCCGTGTGTACGGGCGCCGCCGTCATCGTCCACGCCGTGCTGTTCTTCTTCTTCCGTAAATGGATCGCCGAGTACGGCCACGCCTACGGCGGCTTCGGCGTCAGCCTGGCGCTGATCGCCGCGATCGGCATCATCTCCTCGTTCTGGATCTGGATCGCCGCCGTCATGGGCGTGTACTGGGAGCGCAAGGCCGGGCCCGCCGCGGTCGCGGCGATGGAGAAGCTGTCCGCCGAGATCAGCGCCCCGGAGGAGGAGCAGGAGGAGGCTACGGCCAGCGAGAAGGCCGCTGGCTTATACCTCGGATGTCTGCCTCTTACGAGACAGCGCAGACGTAAAGATCGGATGACAGCTTAGGTATCCGTTTGATATCACCCCCGATCTATGGGGTTTCGGGCCATTGACACACGCAGACATCGGATCTATTTTTCGTGACACACGGCACTCCGGCTGCCACCCCCGCAGCCCGCACCGGCGCGCTCCGCAAGCCCGGAGAGAGCCCCAGGAGGTTTCATGACACTGCGCAAGCGCATAGGCGCGGGCTCCCTCCGCGTCACATCCGTCACAGCGGCCGCGGTGGCGGCGATGATGGTCGTCGCCGCCTGCAGTTCCAGCTCGAGCAGCTCGGCTAGTTCCAGCACCTCGGCCGGCTCGGCCAGCTCGGCGTCGACGACCGGATCGACCGCCATCGGGGTCGATCTCACCTACAACGACACGGCCTTCTGGGCCGCCTACATCAACTACGAGACGCAATACGCCGCGCAGCTGCACATCAAGCTGCTCGGCCCACTGCTCGCGGCGGCCAACGCCAGCCTGCAGAACACCCAGATCGAGACCCTGGTCAACGAGGGCGCGAAGGCGATCATCGTGAACCCGGAGACGGCCACCAGCCTGGGCCCGGCGATCTCCTACGCCGCCGCTCACCATGTGCAGCTGATCTCGGTCGACACCATCGTCGGCGTGGGCAAGGTGTACATGGTGGTCCGGGCGTCCAACGTCTTGTACGGGCTGGACGCCTGCGCCTACATCAGCTCGAAGGTGAAGTCCGGCTACGTGCTCGACCTGGAGGGCGACCTGACCTCCTCCAACGGCGCCGACCGGACGAACGCCTTCAACGCGTGCATGGCGGCGAACGACCCGGGTGTACACATCCTCAAGGACCCCACGGTCTGGGTCGAGGCCACCGCCGTCACCGACGCGCAGGACGCGGTGAATGCCTACGGCAGCCAGCTCAAGGCGATCTACTCGCAATGGTCGAGCCCGGACACGGGCATCCTCCCGCTGCTGAAGTCCAAGGGCCTGGCCGGCAAGGTACTCCTGGTGAGTGACGACGGGGTTCCGTTCGAGATGTGCGACATCTCCAACGGCTCGGTCGACGCCTCGCAGTCCCAGCCCGCCAACCTGTACGCCTACTGGGCCCTGAAGTACGCCCAGGACGCGGCCAACGGCGTGACGCTGAACGCGGGCCAGCCCGGCGGCGGCGCGCCGACCCTGCAGATGGTGAGCTACGCGGGCGACACCAACCTCGGCGACCCGATCGTGGCCCCGTTCGTGACCAAGGCCACGCAGACCTTCACCATCACCCCGGTGGACGGCCAGTCCGGCACCGTGACCACCACCCCGGTTAGCAACTCCGCCCTGTGGGGCAACGTCTACGGCAGCGCCCACGGCGGCGTCTGCAGCTCAGGGTCCTGAGCGCCGGATGCACGAACCGGTTATCCCCGCCGCCGAGCCTCAGGCCGCGCCTGCGGTGCAGGCGGCGGGGATCCACAAGCGGTTCGGCAGCACGCGCGCGCTGCGCGGGGTCGACCTGAGCCTGCAACCTGGCCGCTGCCTGGGCCTGGTCGGCCGTAACGGCGCCGGCAAGTCCACGCTGGTCTCGATCCTGTCGGGCCTGTATCCGCCGGACGCGGGCGAGGTGCGCCTAGACGGGCACCCCGCCCCCTCACTAGGCGATATTGCCGCGTGGCGCGGGCGCATCGCCACCGTGTTCCAGCATTCCATGGTGGTACCGAGCCTGACCGTCGCCGAGAACGTCTTCCTCGGCCGTCAGCCCCGCCGCCGCGGCGGCATGGTGGACTGGCACCGGATGCGGGACCAGACCCGGAAGGTCATGGCCGACTGGGGCTTCGACGTGAGCGCGGAGGAGGCCTGCGGGAACCTGACCGTCGAGCAGCGCCAGGTCGTCGAGATCACCCGCGCGCTGGCGGCCGGCACCCGCTGCCTGCTGCTCGACGAGCCCACCGCGGCGCTCGAGCGCGGCGCCGCGCAGCGCCTGTTCGAGCGCATCCGCCAGTTGCAGGCTCAGGGCGTCGCGATCCTGTACATCTCCCACCACCTGGAGGAGGTCTTCGAGATCTGCACCGACGTCGCCGTGCTGCGGGACGGCGAGATGGTCCTGACCGCGCCACTGCCCGAGGTGACCAAGGAGGACCTGATCACCGCCATGGTCGGGCAAAAAGACCTTTCTATGGAACGGAGCGTGGCTCCCGCTCCCGCGCCCGGTTCGCGCAAGCCCGCCGGGGCCGTCGCTGCGGGGGCCGGCCCCGACCTGGTCGCCGAGGGCGTGACCTACGCCTCCCCGGGCGTGTTCATCGGCAACGTGTCGCTGACCGTGCGGGGCGGCGAGCGGGTGGGCGTCACCGGGCTGCGCGGATCGGGAGCGACCACCCTGGCCCGGATCGTGGCCGGCGCGACCGCGCCCGACGCCGGCCAGGTCCGTCTCGGTGAGCACGTCCTGCGGCCGGGGGACCGGGCCGGGGCGCTGCGCGCCGGCATCGGCTACATCCCCGAGGACCGCCAGGCGGACGGCTTCGTGCCGTTGCTCGGCGCGGCCGAGAACATCTCGATGACTATCACCGACCGGATCACCCGCTTCGGCTTCGTCAGCCCCCGGCGCCGCGAGGTTCGGGCCGCGCCGCTGGCCCGGCGGCTGTCCCTGGTGTCGGCCGGGCTCGGCCAGCCGGTCCGCGAGCTGTCCGGGGGTAACCAGCAGAAGGTGACCGTGGCCCGGGCCCTGGCCAGCAACCCGGTGCTGATCGTGGCCATCACCCCGACCCGCGGCGTGGACGTGGCGTCCAAGGAACTGCTGCTGTCCGAGCTTGACCGGATCACCACCGAGACCGGGGCGAGCCTGCTGCTGGCCAGCGACGAGCTCGACGACATGGTCATCTGCGACCGGGTGGTGGTGCTCGTCCGCGGCGAGATCTTCACCGAGTTCACCGAGCCGCCCTTCGACCGCGAGGCGCTGATCGCGGCCGCCGAAGGCCTGGGAGCCACATGAGCGACACGAAGAACAACCTTGCCGCCCTGACGGCCGACGTGGAGTCCGCGCTCGCGCGCAGGCGGAGCCGGAGCGCCGCGGCCATCTCGTGGATCCGCGAGGCTGCCCTGCTGCCGGTCCTGGTCATCCTGGTCATTGTCGGCGCGATCCTGAACCCTCACTTCCTGACCGTGTCGAACTTGACCGGGATCGGCCAGCAGGTCTCCTCCCTCGGCGTGGTGGTGGTCGGCGAGTCCCTGATCCTGCTCATCGGCGGGCTGGACCTGTCCCTGGAAGCCACCTACGGACTTGCCCCGATGATTGCCGCCTGGCTCATCGTGCCCGCCGCCGCGTTCGGCAACGGCTGGATGCTCAATCCCTACCTCGGCATCCTCATCCTGCTCGCCGTCGGCGCGGCGGTCGGAATGGCCAACGGGCTGCTGATCGTCAAGGGGCGGCTCAATGGCTTCATCGTGACCCTCGGCATGACGATCCTGCTGGCTGGCATCCAGGACGGCATCGTCAAGGGCCAGGCGCCGTTCAACCTGCCGGCCCCGTTCGCCTACCTTGGCTCGGGCACCGTCGGCGCGATCCCGGTGTCGCTGATCGTCGCGGCGGCGATCTTCGTCCTCACCGGACTGTTCCTGCGTTATCACCGGCTGGGCCGGGCCATCTACGCCATCGGCGGCAACCGGGAGGCGGCCCGGGCTGCGGGGATCAAGGTGAACAAGGTCCGGATCGGCGTCTACGTCGCAGGCAGCATCCTCGCGGCGATCGGCGGCTGGATGGAAGCCGGGCGGGTGTCCTCGGTGGCGCCCCAACAGGGCTACGGCGAGGGCATTATCTTCGCCGTCTTCGCCGCCGCGGTGATCGGCGGGGTGTCTCTGCAGGGCGGCCGGGGGAACATGGTCGGCGCCGCGACCGGCGTGATCCTGCTCGGCGTGGTGCAGAACATCCTCTTCCTCGAGAACGCGCCCAACTACTGGATCGACGCGATCAACGGCGCCGTCATCTTGTTCGCGTTGATCCTGGCCCGCGTCATCGGCGGCGAGGCGAGCGCCGAATGAAACGGCTGGCCCCGCCCCCTGAGCCGGAGTGGCACTCATGACCAAGATCACTGGCTTCGAGCTCTACGACGTGCGGTTTCCCACGTCGCGGAGCCTGGCCGGGTCGGACGCGATGAATCCGGCCCCGGACTACTCGGCCGCGTACGTGATCATCAGGACCGACGCGGACCATCTGGCCGGGCACGGGTACGCGTTCACCATCGGCCGCGGCAACGAGGTCCAGCTGGCCGCGATCCGGGTCCTTGAGCCGTTCCTGGCCGGACAGGACCTGGACGAGGTCCTGGGCGAGCCCGGCGCCCCGAGCCGGCTGGGCGAGCTGTACCGGCGGCTGGTCCGGGACAGCCCGCTGCACTGGCTCGGCCCGGCCTGCGGGGTCATGCACATGGCCACCGGCGCGGTGCTGAACGCGTGCTGGGACCTGGCCGCCCGCCGGGCCGGGCAGCCGCTGTGGCTGCTGTTGGCCGGGCTGAGCCCGGAGGAGATCATCGGGCTGGTCGACTTCCGCTACTTGTCCGATGCGCTGACCCCCGACGAGGCCCTCGGCCTGCTGGAGCGCGGCGTCCCCGGGCGGGCCGAGCGGATCGCTGCCCTGCGGCGGGACGGGTATCCGGCCTACTCGACCGCGCCCGGCTGGCTCGGCTATTCCGACCAGCAACTGGCGGCGCTGTGCGCCGAGGCGGCGGGCGAGGGCTTCACCGAGGTGAAACTCAAGGTCGGCGCCGCACTCGGGGACGACAAGCGCCGGTGCGCTATCGCGCGCGAGGTACTCGGCGACGACTTCGGCCTGGCCATCGACGCGAACCAGGTCTGGGACGTAGCGACTGCCGTCGGCTGGATCAGGGAGCTGACCCCGTTCCAGCTCGCCTGGGTCGAGGAACCGACCGCGCCAGAGGACATCCTCGGCACCGCGGCGATCCGCCGGGGCGTGCGGCCGGTCAAGGTCGCCACCGGCGAGCAGGTCTCCAACCGGGTGATGTTCAAGCAGCTGCTGCAGGCCGACGCCATCGACATCATGCAGATCGATGCCTGCCGCGTGGCCGGGGTGAACGAGAACCTCGCCAACCTGCTGCTGGCCGCCAAGTTCGGGGTGCCGGTCTGCCCGCACGCGGGCGGGGTCGGCCTGTGCGAGATCGTCCAGCACCTGGCGATGTTCGACTACGTGGCCCTCTCCGGTTCCACGCAGGGACGCCGGATCGAGTGGATCGACCACTTGCACGAGCACTTCGCCGCGCCCGCCGTCGTATCCCGCGGCCGCTACCGCGCGCCCGAAGCCCCGGGCACCTCCGCCGAGATCCGGCCCGAAGCCCTGGCCGAATTCTCCTACCCGTCCGGCCCGGCCTGGCGGTATTCATCACCGGCCGTCCCGTGATACCCCTGGGTTCGCTAGTCTTCGGCGGCGGTCCCATCGGCGGGCTGTACGCGCCGGTCAGCGACGCGACGGCGGCCGCCACGCTTCAGGCGGCCTGGGACGCGGGAATCCGCGCCTTCGACACCGCGCCGCATTACGGGGTGGGGCTGTCCGAGCAGCGGATCGGCGATTTCCTGGCCGGGCGGCCGCGGGCAGAGTTCGTCGTGTCCACCAAGGTAGGGCGGCGGCTGGTGGCCGCGACCGGTCCAGGCTTCGCGGACGGAGCCGATCAGTTCTACGGCACCCCCGCGCTGAGCCGGGTGCGTGACTACAGCGCGGACGGCGCGCGGCGGTCGCTGGACGACAGCCTGCGGCGGCTGCGACTGGACCGGGTGGATATCGCGCTCATCCACGATCCGGACGACCACATGGCCGAGGCCCTGGACGGTGCCTACCCCGCCCTGGCCGGCCTGCGCGCGGAGGGCACGGTCGGGGCTATCGGGGTCGGGGTCAACTCCGCATCGCTGGCCGAGTGGTTCGTGTCGCGCTGCGACCTGGACTGCGTGCTGGTGGCGGGGCGGTACACGCTGCTGGACGACTCCGCGGCGCGGTCGCTGTTCCCGCTGTGCCTCTCGCGCGGGGTCGCGGTGCTGGCCGGAGGCGTGTTCAACAGCGGCATCCTGGCCGATCCGGCCGACGGCGCATACTACGACTACGCCCTGGCCGCGCCCGGCCTGCTGACCCGCGCCCGCCGCATCGCCGAGGTCTGCGCCGGCTACGACGTCCCGATCGCGGCCGCCGCCCTGCGCTACGTCCTGCGCCACCCCGCGGTCACCGCCGCAGTGGTCGGCGTGCGCACCCCGGACCAGATCCGCGCCGACGCCGCATATCTTGGCTGGCCAATCCCAGACGCCCTCTGGGCCGATCTAGCCAGTCTGTGATGTCACAGCACCGAGGCCAACCGCCGCTGACGGCCTCCTCACAGCACCGAGGCCAACCGCCGCTGACGGCCTCCTCACAGCACCGAGGCCAGCCACTGCTCGACGCCGGCGATGTGCACCGTGGCCCAGGACCTGGCGATCTCCGGCTCGTGGGCGGCCAGCGCGTCCAGGATGGCCCGGTGCTCAGCCAGCGTCTGGGCCATCGTGCCGGTCTGGGTCAGCCCGCGCCAGACCCGGGCCCTGGTCGTCGGGGCCGAGATCGACTCGAGCAGCGAGGAGAGCACCGAATTACCCGAGCACGCCACGATCCGGCGATGGAACTCCAGGTCGTTCGCGACCAGCTCCTCGGCCTTCGGGCGCGGCCCCACACTGTCCAGCAGCTTGCGCAGGCCCTCGGTCTCCTCGTCGGTGATCCGCTCGGCCGCCATCGCGGTGGCGGCCGGCTCCAGGATGCGCCGGACTCGCAGCAGCTCAAGCACGGTGTCGTCACGGTGGAAGTCCACGATGAAACTCAGCGCCTCGAGCAGGAGCCGTGGCTCCAGGCTGGTCACGTACGTCCCGTCGCCGCGCCGCACGTCGAGGATGTTGACCAGCGACAGCGCCCGCACCGCCTCGCGCAGCGAGCTGCGCGAGAGCCCGAGCTCGGCGGCCAGATCCGCCTCTCGGGGCAGCCGGTCACCCGCGCGCAGCGCGCCGGAGGTGATCATGTCCTTGATCTTCTCGATGGCCTCGTCAGTGACGGCCACGGTGCGCGCACCCCCTCCGCAAAGATCGGATGTTTGTCCCCGAGTATGGCACAACCACTGTGACCGCCATGCGCGTCGTCGACGCCCATCACCACCTGTGGGATCTGGACGTGCGCGACCAGGACTGGATCACCGGCGCGGCCCTGGTCCCGCTGCGCCGTAATTTCCTGCTCGGTGAGTACCGGCCGCTGGCCGACGCGAACGGCGTGACCGCCAGTGTCGTCGTGCAGACCGTTACCGTGCCGGGGGAGACCGCCGAACTGCTCGCGCTGGCCGCGTCCAGTGACCTGATCGCTGGCGTCGTCGGCTGGACCGACCTGACCGCCCCGGACATCGCCGACCAGATCGCCGCCCTCACCGAACGGCCCGGCGGCGGAAGGCTGGTCGGCCTGCGCCACCAGGTCCAGAGCGAACCCGACCCGGATTGGCTGACCCGGCCCGACGTGCTGCGCGGGCTGGCTGCGGCCGCCCGGGCCGGCCTGGTCTACGACCTGGTCATCACGCCCGGCCAACTCGCCGCAGCCGCCCGGGCCGCGGCCGCCGTGCCCGATCTGACGTTCGTCCTCGACCACCTGGGCAAGCCGCCGGTCGCCTCGGCCCGCACCGAGCCATGGGCGGGCGACCTGCGGCGGCTGGCCGCCCTGCCGAACACCGCGGCCAAGCTGTCCGGCCTGGTGACCGAGGCCGACTGGCACCGGTGGCAGGTTGGCGACCTACGGCCCTACGCCGAGGTTGCTCTCGACGCGTTCGGCCCGGCCCGGCTGATGTTCGGCTCCGACTGGCCGGTCTGCACTCTGGCCGCCAGCTACCCCGACGTCCTGGCGACGGTCCGCGACCTGACCGCCGGGCTCGCCCCGGCCGAGCGCGAGGCCGTGTTCGCCGGCACCGCGACCGCCGTCTACGGACTCTGAGCGGCGTCCCGTTCGGCGGCGGCCACGAGGTCAGTCATCATCTCCGGATAGAAGGTGCGGAGCCCCCGCCAGGCCATCCGGCCCAGCAGCGTGTTGTCCCAGGTCGCAGCCCACCGGATGTGAGTGCCCTCGCCGGACGGGGTCAGGGTCACGTCTGCTCGGTAGTTGCGCACCGGAATGCCCCGGATCACCGTGTACGCCAGGTGCCGGTCCTCCTCGAACACCAGGATCTTCTCGACCGACGTGGTATGGCGCCCCATAGAGCGCTGAGCGGATCGCAGCACCTGGACCGCGCCGACGCCGCGCGGGGATTCCTCGCCCGCCTTCTCGTAGTGGCCGTCGCTCCACGGCCCCCAGGACGGATACCGCGTCGCGTCCGAGACCAGCGCCCACACACCCTCGGGCGAGGCCTTGGCCGTGCCTTCGGCTTCGACGTGCAGCTGAGCCATGATTGCCCCCTTTCCTGTACCATATGGTACATGAACCAAATGGTACACTCGGCCATGACCGAATCGCAACCGCGCGACCGGCTGCTCGCGGCCGCGGTCGAGCAGGCCATGCGCGGCGGGATCGCCGACCTCAGCCTGCGTGAACTGGCGGCGGCGATCGGTACCAGTCACCGCATGCTGCTCTACCATTTCGGATCCCGCGAGGGCCTGCTGGTCGCCGTCGCTCAGGCGGTCGAAGAGGCCGAGCGCGCGAGGTTCCTGAGCTGGGGCATGACCGCCAATGACGCCCGCCGCATCTGGGCCCGGCTCAGCGACCCGGCTCTGTGGCCAGCCGAGCGGCTCTTCTTCGAGCTATACGTCCAGGCCCTGCTCGGCCGCCTGGGCGATGAGCGGTTCCTGGACAGCGCTATCGAAGGCTGGATCGCTCCTGTCGCCGCCGCGATGGTCGAGGCCGGGGCCAGCGAGACAACGGCCCGCGTGGACGCCCGGCTCGGCCTGGCCGTGGTCCGCGGCCTGCTCCTGGACCTGCTGGCCACCGGCGACCGCGACGGAGTAACCGAGGCCCACGAGCGGTTCCTCCGCCTCTACGAGACCTAGTGCCGCAGCCGTCCCCGTTCGGCCACCCAGGAATGGGGCTTGTGGCACCCTGGTCCCGGAGACGGGGCTACACCAACTCTGGGAACGTGCTGCCTCATCGTCCGCTGGTCATCGGGGCTGCGTTGGACGTGTGACGATCTCGCCCGGGCGGCGCGCGGCGCGCGTGCCGTTCGCCTGGCACCGCATCCGTCGCGTCCGTCTCGCCCTATCGCCCGGGCCACGCCGAGCGCAGACTGTCTCGGTTTACCGCGGAAATCCCGGCTTGCGCGGAAACTTTTGGCTGCTATAGTTGCCTTTTTTTTCCGTGTAAGCCATAGTTTCCGCGAGAATGTGACGGCAGTCGATTAAAGAAGCTAAAGAGCATGTCCGGTCACGGCTGTACGCGCGCCGCTCGCGCCATGCGGCGCCCCGATCCCGTAGCCGGGCCGGAGGCGCGTGCCCCCGCAGGGGTGGGCGTCAGTGGGACACGTCAGCGAGTGGGCGTGGTTATCTGGTCTTGCGGTAGCGGGTCATCGGGCCGAGCAGGCCGGGTACCACGTCGAACGGGGTCATGCCGAGCCGCTCGATGACCGCGATCGAGGCGGTATTGCCCTCGTCGACCTCGGCCAGCACCTCAGGCAGGCCGAGCGGGCCAAGGGCGTGGTCCAGCACCGCGCGGGCGGCCTCGGTGGCGTAGCCGTTGCCCCACGAACCGGGGGCCAGGCTGTAGAAGATCTCCAGGCCGATGTCCTCCAGCGGGCGCAGTCCGGTCGTGCCGACCAGGCCGGTCGTGCCGACCAGTCCGGCGGGACCTTTCTCGTGGATCAGCCACAGGCCGTATCCGGCCCGGCCGAAGTCCCGCGTGCTGTCCTCGATGGCCTCGCTGACCTCGGCCGCGGACAGCATCGCGCCGTCGAAGAGGAACCGCCGCACGTCGGGCGCGCCCCAGTGGGCCAGCAGTACGGCGTGATCGTCGGCTGTCACCGGACGCAGGACCAGACGCTCGCTGCACAAGACATTGTCCACGACCGCCACAGTACCGGCCGGGTCGAGCGCATACTATGGAGCTAGATCGTCCCTCTGCGACGCAGTAATCCATATATTATTTCGGAGGAAACGGTTATGGCATCGGGTGTTCAGCGGCCTATGCCACGGCGTCGCGGCGGGCACACCACGGCCGTGACCATCGGCGCGGACCGGTTCTACCTCACCGCCAACCAGCGCGGCGACGGGAGTCTGGGGGAGGTCTTTATCCACTGGGGTAAGCATGGCACCAGCAGCGCCGGCCTGGTGAGTACCTACGCCATCGCGCTGTCCATGGGCCTGGCGCATCGGGTTCCGCTGGCCGAGTTGATCTGCCCCGGGCTCGGCCAGTACTTCATGCCCAACGGGCGTACCGACGACCCGGAGATCCCTAGAGTCTGCTCGGCGGTGGACTATATCGCCCGCCGCCTGGCCATCGACTGGCTGCCGTATCCGGACCGCGCCGCGCTCGGGATCTACACGCTGACCGAACGCATCCGGCGCCGGGAGCTGACGGCCGTACTCGGCGTCCTGGGATTACGAACGCCAGCGGCCATCGCGCGCCAGCAGCCCGGCGCTCATCATCCAGCGCGCCGGTGGTCAGGATGGTCGCGCCGGCCAGCTTCACGGCGTCCGGCTCGCCGAGTTCGGGTACTAAGTTCGGGAAATAACAGACTGACGGTCTGCTGATCACCCTGAGGAGACAAGCCATGTACGCGGTTCCCGATCAGGCGGGCAGGCTCATCGTCGTCACCGGCGCCAACAGCGGTACCGGCCGGGAAGCCACCCGCCGCCTGGCCGCGGCCGGGGCGCGCGTGGTGATGGCCGTGCGAACCGTCGCCAAAGGGGAGCAGGCCCGGGCCGAGATCGTGGCCCGGCAGCCGGACGCCCAGCTCGAGGTGCGGCGGGTCGACCTGGCCGATCTGGGGACGGTCAAGGAGTTCGCCGACGGCCTGATCGCCGACGGGACGCCGGTCGACGTGCTGATCAACAACGCGGGCGTGATGGCCCCGCCGACTCGGATGACCACTGCGGACGGCTTCGAGCTGCAGTTCGGCAGCAATTTCCTCGGCCCGTTCGCGCTGACCATGCGGCTGCTGCCGCTGGTGCTCGCCGCCCCGGCGCCGCGGGTGGTCACCATGAGCAGCGGCGTGGCCAGCTACGGCCGGATCCGCTTCGCTGACCTGCAGTGGGAGCACGGCCGGTACAGTCCCAACCTGTCCTACGCCCAGTCCAAGCTCGCGGATCTGATGATGACCCTGCACCTCGCCGACCTCGCCGCGCAGAACGGCTGGAATCTCATGAGCAACGGCGCGCACCCCGGGTTCACCCGCACCAACCTGCAGACGGCCGGGGCCAGCCTGGGCCGGGCCAAGCCGAAGTGGACGCCGTTCAACGCGAGCTTCAACCCGTTGCCGTCGCAAGGAGTCGAGCAGGGCGCCGAGCCCTTGCTATACGCGGCGACCAGCCCCGATGCTGTCAACGGCGGCTACTACGGTCCTAGTCGGTGGTTCGGGCTGGTCGGGCCCACGACCACAGTCCGTCCGCCGCGCCAGGCCCGCGACGCCGCCACCGCTGCCCGGCTGTGGAGCGAAGCCGAGCACCTCACCGGAACCGCCCTGCCCTCCGGCGTAACGCGTCCCTAGCGGCTTGCGCCGGCCGGGACCGGCCGGCCGTCGGCGGGAGCCTTCGCGCGAGTCGGCGGGAGCCTTCGCGCGAGTCGGCGGGAGCCTTCGCGCGAGTCGGCGGGAGCCTTCACGCGACTTGCCGCACAGAAGTTCCTTGACGTGCTCACGGCCGACCATGAGCATAGAACGGCGGACCGTGCTGAAAGATTCGGTTGAGGGTGGAGGACAGAGGCGTTCGTCATAGGCCCAGCCAGCCGCCGCACGCGGTTGCGCTCAACTTCGACCTGAACGCGTCGAAGCTCCGGCCCCCACCCACGCGGACCGGCGCTATCCGCCGGTCGTCGCTGATCGAGCGGCTGGACCGGGACGAGGGCCGGCCGATCATCTCGGTCGTCGCCCCGGCGGGCTACGGGAAGACAACGCTGCTGTCGCAACAGGCCGAGGGCCATGTCGGCGCTGTCGCGTGGGTGTCCGTAGACGAGAAGGACAATGACCCGAAAGTCCTGCTCACCTACGTGGCAGCCGCGCTGGACACGGTTCAGCCGATCGGGCGGCGGGTGTTCGAGGCGCTGGCCTCGTCGGCGAGTTCGGTGCCCGGCTCGGTGGTGCCGCGGTTGGGATCGGCGCTGGCGTCGATGACTGTGCCGGTGCTGCTGATCCTGGATGACGTCCACCTGCTCCACAATCCGGAGTGCCGCTCTGCCTTGTCGGTGCTGGCCGATCACGTACCCTCCGGCTCACGGCTGGTACTGGCCGGACGAGGCAGGCCGCCGCTGCGGATTGCGCGGCTTCGCGCCGAGGGCCGGATCCTGGAGATCGGTCCGGCCGATCTGGCGCTGACCTGCGACGAGGCGGGTGTGCTGCTGCGTGCGGTGGAGGTGGACCTCGGCGAAGAAGAGGTCGCCGAACTGCACCGACGGACCGAGGGATGGGCGGTCGGGCTGTATCTCGCGGCGCTCTACCTGCGGGAGGGTGGCTCGCTGGCCGGCGCGGTGGACTCATTCGGCGGCGATGACCGGTTCGTCAGTGAGTACATGCGGTCAGAACTTCTGGACCGGATCCCGTCCAGGCAGCGGGCGTTCTTGACCCGGGCCGCGGTGCTGGAGCGCATGTCCGGACCGATGTGCGAGACCGTGCTCGATCTGCCCGGGGCCGCCGTGACGCTAGCCGAGCTGGCCCGATCGAACATGCTGCTGGTGCCGCTGGACCGGCGCGGCCAGTGGTACCGGTTCCACCACCTGTTCCGCGACATGCTGCTCGCGGAACTCGAACGCCTCGAACCTGGCCTGATACCGGTCCTGCAACGCCGGGCGGCCAGTTGGTGCCTCGACAACGACCTGGCCGAGGAAGCGCTGGAGTACTCAATCGCGGCGGGGGATGTCGATCGGGCTGCTCGCCTCGTAGCAGAGCTGGGTGTGCTGGCTCACCGGCAGGGCAGGTTCGCCACACTCCAGCGATGGTTCGGGTGGCTGGACCACCGGGGCGGGATCGGCGGGCACCCGATGGCTGCGGTGCTGGCCGGACTCTTCTCGGCGATGATGGGCCGAGCGGACGAAGCGGAGCGATGGGCCGACGCCGTCGATCGCTGGGAGTACGGAAGTGACTCCCGGGTCGATGCCCCGTATGCCGAGGCACACGCCGCCATACTCCGGGCGTTGATGTGCCGCGGCGGGGTCAAGCAGATACTCGCCGATGGCGCTGAAGCCGTGCGGCGGTGCGATCAGGAGCACATCGTGACACCCGCGCCGGCGCTCTACCAGGGACTCGGATGGCTTCTGTCGGGTGACCTCGATAGCGCCGACGCATCGTTCGAGGATGCGGTGAGCGCCGGGGAGGAAGCTGGCGCCCGTGAGACTCTAGCGGTCACGTTGTGCGAGCGGTCGCTGGTAGCGATGGCACGCGCGGACTGGAGCCGGGCCGAGGTCCTAGCCGGGCAGGCGCGTTCCGTATTGCGCCGGGCCGGGATCGAAGAGAGCTACGCCACGCCCCTGGTCTGCGCGGTGCAAGCCCGCGCCGCCCTGCGTCGCGGAGATGTCCCGGCGGTGCGTCAGGAACTCATCGCCGCTCAGCGCCTACGGCACCTGCTCACCCTGGCCATGCCCCAACTGGCGGTCCAGACGCGGATCCACCTCGCCCAGTCTCACCTCGCGCTCGGCGATGTCGCGGGTGCCCGGACCCTCATGCGGGAGATCGACGTCGTGCTCGGGCGGCGGCCTGATCTGGGCACCCTGGTTGACCAGGCCCAGGATCTGCGGACGAGGCTCGCCAAGGAGCACGGCCCCAGCATCCACGGAGCCTCATCGTTGACCGCCGCCGAACTGCGCGTGCTGCCGCTGCTCGCCACGCACCTGTCGTTTGCGGAGATTGGTGCCGAGATGTTCCTGTCGCCGCACACGGTCAAGTCGCAGGCCACGTCGCTCTACCGGAAGCTGGGTGCCTCCTCTCGTAGCCAGGCAGTTGTCCGGTGCCGTGAGCTGGGACTTCTCGATACAACATGATCGGCGGCTTGGGCCGCGGGAGCGTCAGCCGGCCGCGCCGCGCTGCTGGGGCGGTCGGCTGATCCGGGCGGCGAACAGGTCACGGAGGCTGACCATACCGCGTACGGTGCGTCCTTCCATGATGGGCAGATGACGGAAGCCGTTCAGCAGCATCATCTGCGCGGCGTCCTCGACCGTCGTGTCCGGTTCAGCGGACTGGGGATCCTTGGTCATCCACGCCGAGACCTGGACCGTGTTGAGGTCAGTCCCGGACGCCGCGGCCCGGAGGATGTCGCGCTCCGTCAAGATGCCGGCCAGGAAGGCGCCCTGCATGACCAGGGCCGAGCCCACCCGCTCGCGCACCATCTCGGCAGCGGCCTCCGACATCGGGCTGTCCGGGGTGGTGAGCACCACCCGGGTGTGCATCATCTCGCCGACCGTCAGGGCCCGGCGGCCGTCTTCAGCCACTTTCACCCATCTCGAACAGCTCGGAGTCGTGCGGGGCGGACGGTCCGGCGAGCTCTTCGGAGAGCATCCGCCACAGCGACCCGGCCCAGGCCGACAGCTGCGGCCATCGCATCCAGAACAGCTGGAGCGTCGTCTCGTCGAACTCGGAATGCGCCTGATCAGGGCTGATCGAGTGGGTGAAGTCCTCAAGCTGGTGGATCAGTTCGAGGAACCGGTCGGCGCTATCATCCATTCGCATCACCTCCGGAGGGGGAGCGCGGCGTCGGCCGCGGGGGAACAGGGCGGTGAGATCACGACAGCCAAGTGGGGTGATCCATACCCCGAAACCGCGGCCTGCAAGAGGCAACAGCTCGCAAATTTTCGCCGTCGCCCGACAATTATGCGTCCCTGATCGGGCAAAAGCGACAGATGACAGCGGATAGACCACACCGCACGGCGCGGCGCGCTAGAAGGCGGTGAACCCCGGGTTCATCCGCCGCCGGAGGTCAAGGTGGGCGGTTGACATTGCCGCGATCGGGGGTATGTTGCTGCACAGTCCAGCAGCGGGCTCATTAGCCGGACCGACAGGCTCGTCCGGCTGGACGGGGGTTGGGCGTGGAAAGGGCCCGGGCACCCAGTAGACAACGGAGAGCGAGCTCGTGGCCAACGGGCTGGACTCCGGTCCGAAGGCGTTGCCCGGGCCCTTTTCCTGGCCCGGTGGGTTCGCCTGTCGTGGTCCCGGCCCGGCGGGTCCGGCCGGGTCAGGCATGATTCAGCCGACAGGTTCGTTAACCCTGGGGAACGCGAGTACGGGGATATCATGGCGTGCACCGTCCGCGACACCTCCTGTTAACCAACGCAGGGATAGGCAGAGGTAGTGACAGAGCCACATCCACCCGTTGACCCGCCGGTGGGTCAGACCGTCGTCATCATGCCCACGTACAACGAGCGGCAGAACCTGGAATCCATCACGGGCCGGGTCAGGGCGGCGCTGCCCGAGGCTGACCTGCTGATCGTGGACGACAGCAGCCCGGATGGCACCGGCGACATCGCCGACAAGCTGGCCGAGGTCGACTCGCACGTCCGGGTCCTGCACCGGACGGACAAGGCGGGCCTGGGCAAGGCGTACATGGCCGGGTTCGGCTGGGGGCTGGAGCGCGGTTACGGCGTGCTCGTAGAAATGGACGCGGACGGCTCGCACCTGCCGGAGCACCTGCCGGTCTTGGTCGGCGCGCTGGCCCACGCGGACCTGGCCATCGGGTCCCGGTGGATGCCTGGCGGCCGGGTGGTTAACTGGCCGAAGTCCCGCGAGGTACTGTCCCGCGGGGCTAACATCTACACCCGCCTCATGCTGGGCCTGAAGGTCCGCGACGCGACCGCGGGATTTCGCGCCTACCGGGCCTCGACCCTGCGCACGATCAGCCTGGACCAGGTCCAGTCAACCGGGTACTGCTTCCAGATCGACCTGACCATGCGGGTCGCGCAGGCCGGGCTGAAGATCGTCGAGGTACCGATCACGTTCGTGGAACGGGAGCACGGCGCGAGCAAGATGAGCAACAGCATCATCCTGGAGGCGTTCTGGCGGGTTGCGCAGTGGGGCATCGCGCAGAGACTGCGTCAGCTCAGGTCCCGCCGGCCGAACTGATCCGGGGCCCCTGGGCCGGAACCCGTAAAACTATGCGCTCCTGCGGTGGTCCTCGCCGCGGCGGCGTTCCCTGATGACCTCGAGCCGCTCAGCGAGCACCGCCTCGAGGTCCTCGACCGTGCGCCGTTCCATCAGCATGTCCCAGTGACTGCGCGGCGGCTTGGCCTTCTTCGGCGACGGCGACTCCCCGGTGGCGGCGATGGCGATCGAACCGCAGACACGACACTCCCACGTAGCAGGAAGTTCCGCCTCCGCCGCGAAAGGCACGCTAAAGTGGTGTCCGTTCGGGCAGTCGAAAGCGACGTCCTGGCGGGGCGCCAGGTCGGTGTTCCTGTCGTTCTCGTAGCTCGTCGCACCGAGCCGGGTGCCGCGGAGTGCGCGTTCAGCCATGCTTGCTGCCTCCCAGGCGGTCAACGGTCTTTGCGGTCAACACTGAATACCCGGACAAGATTCCCGTTCCGGGCGTTACCCAACCGTGTTTTTCGCGAAAGATGGCAGCTATAGGCCATAGCGGGGCCTAGGAAGTGGCAGAACTCACCCGGGGATGCCATTGGCCGCGCTCGATAAGCACGTCCCGCAGCGTCTCGACGTCGTCGGTCATGATGCCGTCGGCACCGAGATCCAGGAAGCGGATCATCTCGGCCCGGTCGTTGATCGTCCAGACGTGCACGTCGAGGCCGAGGGCGTGCGCCCGCCGCACGAACGTCCTGGTCGCCACCCTCCCGGGCACCTGGGCACAGCGCACGCAGGCCCGGGCCAGGAAGCCGGCCAGCAGCCGGATCTGCGGCCAGCGCGCGGAGGTGCCGACGTTACAGCGGACCCCGGCGATCGCGGTCGGCGAGGTCGCCATGCACACCGGCCGGTCCAGGAGCCCGCGGGCGGTCCGGAGCCGGTTGCCCGAGAACGAGGTCACGTAGACCCGGTCCCACGCGCCGGTGCGGCGCAGCACCTCGGGCAGCAGCGAGATCCCGGCCACGTCCTTCAGGTCGATGTTGAAGCGCACGTCGGGCCAGGCCCCGAGCAGGTCCTCGATGAGCGGTATCGGCTCGGTGCCCGAGACGCGCAGCGCGGCGACCTCCCGGTAGGGCAGCGCGTTGATCGGACCGGACGCGTCGGTCACCCGGTCGACGGTGCGGTCGTGGAAGGCCACGAGCTTCCGGTCCGAGGTCGCGCGGGCGTCGGTCTCCAGGTACGCGTAGCCCAGCTTGACGGCGTGCTCGAACGCGGCCCAGGAGTTCTCCGGGGCGTGGGCCGCGCCGCCGCGGTGGGCGAAGGCGACGGGCTGCGGGTGATCAAGGAACGGTACTCGCACGATCGCTAGTATGCCTGCGGCCACCACCGACCTGGTGAACTACGGATGTCCGTCATACATCAGGCGGGGGGAATCCATGGGTCCAGGCCCGGCGGCGTGCCTCAGCCATGGCCAGGGCGGCCGCCACGGCGACGTTCAGCGACCCGACCCGGCCCGGCTGCGGGATGTACGCAACCACGTCGGCCACCGCGAGCAGGGCCGCCGAGCAGCCGTGGTCCTCGCTGCCCAAGGCCAGGCAGACGTCGCCGTCCAGCGGCGCCTCGTGCAGCGGGACGGCGCCGGTGGCCAGCTCGATGGCCACCACCCGCAGGCCCGCGGCCGCGGCCGCCTTGGCC
>Ga0187809_10000602_pt1 | contig 18638 bp, 14 predicted proteins | sample NC_wetland_sal_i_8_FD_132415 | JGI IMG/M metagenome (GOLD analysis project Ga0187809, IMG submission 132415) | Wetland sediment microbial communities from Neuse River Estuary, North Carolina, USA - ASW_4 | ecosystem: Environmental > Aquatic > Freshwater > Wetlands > Sediment | place: USA: North...
CGCTGTTTCTAGTATGCTATCCAGCAGGGAGCCTGTCCAACTTGATTTCGGGGCTTAAGAGGAACATGGGGGTGTGCTTCACGTGGTACATGGTTTAAATGCAGTTCCACTCAGAAGGATAATTGTCCCACTATAGAGAATCTCTCACTACACATGAGATGGGAAAGGGCGATTCTTGTGGCTGAGGAATTTCAGATTGATGCTGAGGGGCTGGCTTTGGTCATTGGGCTTGTGGAAGAAAGGGTCAGATTCGATATTGAAGTAACCAGACGAGCTTTAAGCGACGAACAAGAGAAATCTGACACGCTAAACACGCTACCTAGAGGCGCTTTTACAGGATTGAGGAAGCATTTCAACAATGCTACGGTGAGTAACTTAAGTGGGGAACTCAAACAAAAGGAGCTTTGGCTGAGTACATGGAGGGAGTCGGTGATTAAGGCTAATCCACAGATAAAAGCGCAACGCAATAAAACCCTCGCAAGTTTGATTTCTGGATACAAGAGTGATCCGTACAAGAGAATGAAGCTGTATTTGATTCTACAAGAAGCGGTTCTGATTAGGCCCTATTCTGCAATAGAGGGAATGAACTTCAGCATTTCCGAAGTGAATGAGAACGTTGGAGCAGATCATATCGCGGTCGTTTGTGGGTATCCCCAGGGTGCCGGTCAAAAGATACTTCGTGAAACAGAGCGGTTCATTAAAGAAACTGGCAATAATCGGGGGCGACTCGTCAAATACGCCTTAGGGGGAGCACTCTTTACAGCCATCACCGTTGGCTTCGCATCACCACATATCGGCGCCGCAGTTGGCGGGGCTGTCCTGGGGTTACACGGAGTTGCGGCAACCACGGCGGGCCTAGCTTTGCTGGGCGGAGGGGCTGTAGCGGCACACGGATTTGGCATCGCTGGGGGCATAGCCGTTGTAGTTGGGGGGGGTGCTCTCCTTGGCGCCGCTGGCGGAGTGGGGGTGTCTAAAGTAGTACAGTTACTCGAGTCTAATCCAGAGATTGTCGCAGAATCGATGGCAAAACTTGTGAATTACACCAATTTTCTGTCGAATTCGATCCAAAGGCACGACGAACGGGCCGCTTCGGTGCGGGACAGAATCGTGTCGGACTTCTTGGATTTTAAGCACAACTTCGAGCGGGAAGTGATTAGGGGTGAACATCGCAGAAGCCCGGGAAAGGAGCTTCAGGCTGTTCAAGTAATCGGACACGCCTACGAGAAAATGGTTCAAGGAATTCGAGCGTAATGCGGCAGCCGTACCAAATTATCGCAGGGTAAATATTGAATAGCCTCTCGGAATTGAGGTGTTCAGAGAAGATGATATGATGGGGTTAACCTCAAGCTGACAGGAGCATAGACTTTAGGTCGACTTTGCTCTCCTGGTACCAAGCGTCAATGTGTTGGCACATGGCAATGCCGTACATGCGGATGGTCCACATCATGGTGCTGCGATGCTTGACCGCTTCGAGGCGACAATCCTCTTTCTCTCGCTTGCTGCTGCGTTCACAGGTGGTTCTACGTTTGTAGATAGCAGGCCATTCGTTGCTGTGACGAGCGACGGATGGGAACAAGCGAAGGATATCCTTGGTGTACGCGTGAACGCATCTTCCGTAATGTGAGTCGCTGAACGAACAATTGGTACTGGTCATGGGAACGGACCGTAGGTAACATACCGCCACCCCAATGCTGGAGAGCTAGGGCAGTTAGGCCCTTCTCGCGATTCTTAGGGCACCTTAGGAAAGTCAAGTGAATCTGGTATGATTTCATCATTTGTTCCTTGAGGGACAAGAGCAACGAAATTCCGAGGGGCTATTACAGTGCCATGGGGGGACACAAGTGAATTACACACGTGGCGAGAGAAGCCTTCAGCAAAAGTTTGATTCGATGGTACGTGCAGACATTTTTTGTGACACGCAAATCGTCGATCACATCATCCCCACCATGAAAGCGTTCATCGCTAAGCAGGAAATGGTGTTCCTAGCGACTTCGGACGCAGATGGTCGGGCCCACTCCTCCTTTCGGGCAGGGTCTCCAGGTTTTGTGGAAGTAGTAAATGAATCTACATTGAGGTTCGCTGATTACAGGGGCAACGGTGTCTATTCCACCCTTGGCAACTTGGTTGAGAACCCGTATGTAGGCTTGCTGTTTATCGATTTTTTCGAAAGTACCGTCGGTCTGCACGTCAATGGTACGGCCGCCATTCGTGAACGTAGTCCTGAAGACGCCGATTTCATTGAGCGCTGGGTTGAAATTCATGTGGAAAGAGCCTTCATGCACTGTGCCACCCACGTTCCGCTGCTAAGGAAGGCGGACAAGGATATCCACTGGGGCAGTCAACTGGGGCGTGACAAACGTGGTGATTTCTTCAAGGTGAAACCGTATCTTCGATGCAAAGTCTGCAAGGGTACAGAAATGAAGGTTTGTCAGCGTCTGAAACATCGCCTGGAGCAACGTGAAGACTAACTGAATCAAGTTACAGATTGGGACACTAGCATTGCATAAAGGTTTAAAGGACTTGTCAAGGGTGTCGTATTTGGATAGGGGACCCAAGAATGGAGATTCCGATTTTTACGTTTTCCGCTCCAATGTCCAAAAGGTCAATGCTCTCGTAACAGGTAGCCCAATATTCATAATCAGGAAGAAAGTCTTCAAAAGAATCCATGACCTTCAGAGACTGCACAGTGGAGAGAGCCACATGTGCGCCTGTTGTGCGCCTAGCGTGCTCGAGCAGGAGATAACTCTGGGGGAAGTGAGACGACAAAATTGCTTGTCAGTGCTGAACGAATTGAAATTCAGAGGACTTGAGAAGAGCGGTTTCCGTGCACTCGTGATGAGCAGGTCGTCGGTCCGAATCCGACAGGTGGCTCTACGAAAAGAAGCTTCAGTATCCGGTGAAGGTGAGCAAGTGTGATCCTCGGCGACCATTATGCCAATCATGGGACCTGTTCTACCACAATGCGGCTGGCAACCCGTGGACAGCTACTTACGTTCCGACAAAAGGGGATCCCATTGCCAATTTGTATGAAGACATTGCAGCCGAAGAGAAGGCGCGAGCCACCTACCACCACATTCACGATCTCACGGATGACGTGGACATCCAGGATGGGCTGAAGTTCCTTCGTAAGCGTGAGATTATTCATGCCGTACGGTTCCGTGAGGCTATCGAGATGCTGAAGGATCATCAGGAGGAGCAAAAGGTGTTTTAACCAATATCATATAAACGAAAACAGGAACCGTCTCCCGAGCATGGGAAGGCGGTTTTTGTACGCAATGACATTCTTGTGAATTTTTCCAGACTATTGTAGCGTAGTTATATATAAATTGTCGATTTATGACCAGAACAGTCGTAAATATTAGATGAGAATGAACTTTTTGGGGAGTCGGACACTATGAGTTCCATTCAGGGTGAAGCGAGCACAGGTAACGAAGCGGAAATGCTGGATGAGGATATCGCGGAAACAGGAGAGGTACATTTGAGCGAGGATGAGAAAACCAACAGGTTAAAAATGGAAAACCTCGGTTCTAAACTTCTCTCCGCTCGGACTGATCTTCTAGATCTCACGTTACGGAACAATATGCTTAACTTTCGGTTACCGAAAACGAGAGGTGTAGCCATCCAGGGTCGACCCGTTGGTTCACTGTTTAATCAACTGGTTCACCAACATGACACATTTGGCTTCGCGGCTTCCATTATAGAGGAACAGCTGGACGATCCTTCGAGTGACGATTCAAGTCCTCCGACAGACAAAGATACCGCAGACTCAGGGGACAGTTCATCAACCCCTGATGACGGGTCTGACGACAATCCGCTCAAGTTGATAACGCCTTACGATAGCAAGCAACTGCAGCGCCGTCTGTTGCAGACTTATCGTGCTGCACGAACGTACATTGAAGAACAGGGAGCTAATACACTCTTTCTCGCAATGGGTTTCTTGGAATGGTATGAATCGGATTCGAGCGATAAATCCTTCACGGCACCACTCGTTCTGGTACCAGTTTTGCTTGAACATGATACAGCTCGAGAAAAGTTCACCCTCAAATTCACTGATGAAGACGTAGTTGACAATCTTTCCCTAAAATACAAGATGCACCTGGACTTCGGATTAGAATTTCCTGATTTGGAAATTGAGCAGACCGATGAAAACATCGCGGGTTATCTTGAGTCTGTCCGGGAATTGGTGGCTAATCGGAGGCGTTGGGAAGTTCACGAAGAGAGGTTGGTTATCGGATTCTTCTCGTTCGGGAAATATTTGATGTTTCGTGACTTGGATCCTGATGTCTGGCCGGAGTCGGTGAATCCACTTGATAACGATATACTGTCGGCGCTCTTGGGTGACGGATTTGATCACACTCCGTCTGGGATCGACGACCATGCCCGACTTGACGATGCTCTGCCACTTGAGGACATGCGTACGGTTTTGGATGCAGATAGTTCCCAGTTAACGGCGGTTGTGGACGTGGCGCATGGACGAAACCTGGTGATTCAAGGTCCTCCGGGCACAGGGAAATCGCAGACCATTACTAATGTCATTGCTAGGGCCGTTATGGATGGAAAGAATGTTCTTTTCGTCGCAGAGAAGATGGCTGCGCTCGAGGTCGTAAAGAGCCGGCTAGAGCGGGTAGGACTAGGGGCTGCCTGTTCAGAACTTCATAGCAACAAAACAAACAAGCGAAAATTGCTTAATGAGTTAGACCGGACTTGGCAATTGCGGACTGCTCCAATCGCAGAGCCAGAGATGAACGACATTGAGTACACCATTCAGCGACAAAAACTGAATGATTATCTGGATGCTATCTACAAACCTATCGGCGCCTCTGGGGTAACACCATACCAGGCTATGGGTACACTGGTCCAGTTTCAGCAGCGAGCGAAAGACCAGGCGTGGCCGAACTTCGAGGTTAGCACCCAATGGACTCGTGAGCAGTGGATTGAGCACCGTACTGTACTGATGGATTTGCAGGCATTCCTGTCAGAGTTGGGTGTACCCGTGCGGCACCCGTTTTGGGGATCTCATCTCACAGAGCAGCCGTCCAGCACAGAAATCCAGAAACTGCTCGTGAGTATCCAAGCTGCACAACAAAAGTTGGAGACATTCAAAGAGCGTTGGGCGGCGTCGCTAAAGATTTTGGGTGTTCCGTATTGCGATGACTGGGCGGATGTTCTTGCTGGGCTGCGTGCATTGCGACTACTCCAAGAAGCACCAAATGTTGAAGGCATAAACGTAGCGAGCCCCCGATGGCGAGATCGCTCGGCGAATCTTAAGAATGCGGCACAGTTGATGCGCGCTATCCATGATTTAAGAGCAAAACATGAAAACCTCCTGTTGGCAAACACCTGGGAACGGGATTTGGTGGGCCTTAGAGGACGGATGCTACGCCATCAGTCTAATGCCTTACGTTTCTTATCTTCGGATTTCCGTAAGGCACGTGCGGAGGCCATGGCGTATCTTCGGGCGCCAGAAAAACAAAAAATCGAGGATATCATCGACTGGATGAACGCTGTGATGAATGTGCAAGAATCCATGCAGGGTTTGAGCCACGAAGAAGAACTTCTCACATGGGTACTTCAACAGAAATGGCAGGGCAAAGACTCAGACTGGGGCCAGTGCAGTACCGCCATTGAATGGCTTTTGGCATTTCATGAGAAGCTCGCAGCCGGCCATATACCCGATTGGGCGCTTGACTCCCTTGCGCAGCCAGACATCCAGAATCGAGTGTCAGATTTCATCGAGAAACTTGAGGTGTCGTTCAAAGGGGCGCGTTCAGCAGTCTTTTCGGTTTTGACTGAGTTGCAGTTTTCTGACGGCCAGCCTGTTGCCGTGGAAGAACACAAGGACAAAGACAACATATTGAAGGATACGATTCGTCCAACAATTACGGATGAATTAGACTGCATGGAGACGTGGATAAGAGAGATAGACAGGTTGTCTGGTCTGGTTCGCTGGAATCTGTACGCAGAACGCTGCCAGCAACTCGGACTCGCATCGATCCCAACGCTGGTTGCTGCTTGGGAACATGCAGGTAAGAGTCTGGTCGATGCAGTTACCGCCAGTTGGTATGAGGCTCTTCTTCACCCCGTGTTTCACGAGTATGCCAATCTGGCTGAGTTCTCAGGGCATGCCCAGTGGACCACGGTGGAGAGGTTTCGAGAATTAGATAGTGAGATGACGAGAAGTACACAACGATTGGCTGCAATGGCTCATCTCCATAGGATTCCTGCACGGGATGCAAACGGTGGAGAACTGGGTGTGCTGCGCAGGGAAATTCAAAAGAAGGCAAGACACTTGCCTATCCGGAGACTATTTGAACGAGCGGGTCACGCGGTTCAAGGTTTGAAACCCGTGTTCATGGCGAGCCCTCTGTCCATTGCGACGTTCGTACCACCAGGTACGCTGCATTTTGATCTCGTTGTCTTTGACGAAGCGAGTCAGGTTCTACCAGTTGATGCCTTTGGCGCTGTCTTACGTGGACGTCAGTTAGTAGTAGTCGGCGACAGCAAGCAACTTCCACCTACCAATTTCTTCGATGCGTCCTGGGAAGATGGAGATGATGACGACGATGAGCTGAGCACTCGGGACATGGAAAGCATTCTTGGGTTATGTGCAAGCCAGGGAATGCCCGAGCGGATGCTTCATTGGCACTATCGCAGTCGCCACGAATCCCTTGTTGCCGTATCCAATGCCGAGTTTTATGACAATCGACTCGTGGTTTACCCTAGCCCAAATCGGACATCTGATGCTGAGGGGTTGGTCCTTCACCACTTGGAAAACACAGCCTATGACCGTGGGGGATCGCGTACGAATCGTTTGGAAGCCCGTGCCGTAGCAGAAGAAGTCATGGCACATGCCCAGGCATACGTAGAGGGTAATACCAGCTACACGCTCGGAGTTGTTGCATTTAGCAGTGCACAGGCCAACGCGATAGAAGACGAGGTTGACCAATTACGTAGACAGAATCCTGTAACGGAAGCCTTCTTTATAGGAACTGACGAGAAGTTTTTCGTCAAGAACCTCGAAACAGTTCAGGGTGACGAGCGAGATATCATTTTGATTAGTGTTGGCTATGGACGCGATTCAGATGGCTATCTGGCAATGTCCTTCGGCCCCTTAGGGAAATCGGGTGGAGAACGTCGCCTTAACGTTCTCATCACACGTGCTCGCGTGCGGTGTGAGGTTTTCACCAATCTACGTTCTGAAGATATTGACTTACATCGTGCAAAGAGTGAAGGCGTTCGGGTCTTCAAGGAATTTCTTAAGTTTTGTGAATCCGGTATTCTCGATGTTCCATACACTTCAGAGCGAGAGATGGACTCCCCCTTTGAGGAAGCGGTTCGCGATGAATTAGGCAGACTCGGTTATCGCGTTGATCCCCAGGTGGGTTCAGCAGGATTCTTTGTAGACCTGGCGGTGGTCGATCCCGATAATCCTGGGAGATATCTGCTCGGTATCGAATGTGATGGCGCAACGTATCACAGTTCCCGAAGTGCCAGGGACCGCGATCGCCTTCGTCAACAAGTTCTCGAAGGTCTGGGGTGGAGGATGCATCGAATTTGGAGTACAGACTGGTTTAGGGATAGACAGAAGGCGCTGCAAAAGCTCGTAGCCGCAATTAAACAGGCCCAGCTCGCTCCCGCTGATGTGGCTGCAGGGAACGGACATCAGAATGAGGCTGTGCAAGATGGCATTGCCAGTACTGAGCAGGGTAACGGCACCGAGATGGCGCCAGCAAGCGGTGTACCTGTAGACCGACTTGTTGAAGCAACTGCTCTGACTGAGGAGAACCCCTCGATGGTAGAGAATACTCCCGCAGATGGGGTGACTGAGCCTTATACAATGTCGGGCCTCAAAATTCAGGGGCCAAGAGGGGACTTACATGAGGTGCCTCTTAACGCCATGGCAGATTGGATTCGCCAGGTCGTTTCCGTAGAGAATCCCGTCCATGTGGATGTGGTTATTCGACGTATCGCGGACGCATATGGTGTGAAACGGGTTGGCACGCGCATCCGAACCACCTATGAAAGAGCGATGAGTCTTGCAGTTCGCCAAGGTGCAGTGGAACGCAACGGAGATTTTCTTAGCACTAAGGGTCAAACGATGATTCCGCTTCGTAGCCGTTTTGACCTTCCAAATGCCGAAAGAAGGTTTGATTGGATTGCGCCTGCAGAAATTGCCGGAGTGATTTTAAAGTTGATTGACACGTCTTTTGGTTACGTAGAAGAGGACTTGATTTCAGACACTGGGCGCGAACTGGGATTCCACAGAGTGACGCAGGACATGCGGTCCACCATTGCCACGGTCATAGGCACTTTAAAAGAGCAGGGTCTCATTGCACTCGAAGGAGTGAATTATGTAAGAGGCAAGGGTTGAGTTTGTGTACCGTTGCCTTCTGCTGCTTACCAACCTTGCGGTCATCTACAAACACGCTGGCGAGATTCTCAAGTGCTGTCTTCTTCCACTGACTCAGATGTGCTGGATGGACACCGTATTCTGAAGCGATCTGAGCCATGGTTTTCTATTCCTTGAGGACTTCCTGCACGACCCTGGCTTTGAACTCTGGGCCGTGTTGTTTTTTCATGGGCAGAGTGTAACTCATTCGTCTCCTATCCGGCGTCCAGCTTTACGGATCTACTATAGCAGCGCCGCGTTCCTTAAAAGAAGACAACAGTTCTACTGGCGCCGGGGACGAAGGAGACCTTCTGGTGTGCTGGTTCGGTGCCACGCAAAAGCGTAATTCGCTGACCTTCACCTGAGCTCCAACTGAACTGCAACTGAGCTACAGCTGACCTTCAGCTGGCCTTCAACTGACCTTCAGCTGACCCACATCTCGCCTATGACTCATCCACAGATGCTTCACTACTGCGCTACAGATGGGTCTCGCTGTGCCCATGGCTACTTCTGATAAAAATCGCGGTTCTTGGCAATCCACTCTTGTTCCGACTCTGGAACAAATTCTTCCTGATAAATTGCCGCAACCGGGCACACGGGTTCACACGCGCCGCAGTCGATGCATGTGTCGGGATCGATGAGGTACGTTTCTCCACCGTCGTGAATGGCATCCACAGGACAAGCTTCCACGCAGGCGGTATCTTTGGTTCCGATGCAAGGCGACGTAATGACAAATGCCACACTAACTCCTCCTCTCCACCAGAAGGTGTCTCCCCGTCCTCATGGGGCAACTCTAACGTAACCTCAGAAAAATTGAGAAGCTATGAGGGATATCACAACCACAAGGACGAAATGGGAATTACCGCAGCCAATTACCGCAGCCAATTGCCGCAGCCCTTGCATGGCTTTGGGCTGTCGGTCTTTTATGATGGAGTCGTTACAGTTTTGTGAACGCTTCAATGGACCCCCCAAAAACGTGACTTATATCACGTGTGCCATGAAAACGCTGTAATACGGTAGATCCAAAGGTGAGAGGAGGCATAAGGGGATGCCGGACCAGCAGTACAGCATGAGGGTGGGTTGGTAAAGTATGGGGAGGCGCACAAGGGCGAATCAGTGAGAGGGGGTTACCCAGTAATGAATTCTCAGGAACAAACACCGTTTCTGCAAAAGTTGCGGGCGGAAGCATTGGAAACAGACCGGAATGACTTGCTGGCAGTGTTGGCGTTGCGATTCGGTGCAGTGCCGGAAAAAATGGAAAACCAGATTGCAGGCATTCAAGATGGAGCACGATTGGAACGACTGGTTCTGGTTGCTGCCAATGTTCCCACTTTCGCTGAATTCCAGACGGAACTACAGCAGTCCATCGGCAGCTTCAAAATTGTGGGGGAGATGTACAACCCTCTGTCCAGAATGGAATCGCAATCATGAATCAAATCGAGATACACAGAAATGAATCAAAATATTTTCGTGCCTAATAGGAGGAAGACTGGATGAACGCAGTGATGGAAAGATACGGGCTGAAAGGGAAGCCTTCGACAGGTCTTACCATGGCCACGTGGGGATTCTTTGTGGGATTTGCCGCAGTTTCCCTGTTTGGGCCTGTGGCAAAGAATTTTAACGATGTCATGCACATGAAAGGGTTTCTGCTGGGGCTGATGGTTGCGGCGCCAAACCTGACGGGATCGCTCCTTCGGATTCCCTTTGGCGCTTGGGTGGATAAAGCAGGCGGCAAAAAACCGATGTTGATTCTCTTGGCCATGTCTATTGTGGGAATGCTGGGCCTGACCATCGTCTTGTATCGTTACTATCCCAATCACTTGAGCATGCAGATGTACCCCATTGTCCTCCTGTTTGGCCTACTCAGTGGTTGTGGAATCGCAACGTTCTCGGTGGGCATTCCCCAGACATCCTACTGGTATCCACAGAAGCGACAGGGCTTTGCTTTAGGAACTTATGGTGGCTTGGGGAATGTTGCTCCTGGGCTCTTCGGAATTATTCTCCCATTTGCTCTGGGCGTGCTGGGGCTGGCTGCATCATACCTGTCTTGGTTCATCTTTCTCGTCCTCGGCACCATCATCTACGCTGTTCTTGCAAAAGATGCGTACTACTTCCAATTACGCAAGAAGGATGTGGAGGAACAGGAAGCCAAAGCTGCTGCCAAGGAATTGGGTCAAGAATTGTATCCATCCGGCAATGTTGCAGAGGCTCTGAAAATCTCCGCAAGGGTTCCCGCAACATGGGCGCTGGTCGCCCTGTACTTTACATCATTCGGTGGTTTCTTGGCACTGACCGGTTGGTTTCCAACCTATTGGACGATGCTTCACGGTGCAGGCGGTCGGGCAGCTGGGCTGCTTATGGCTCTGGGTTTCTCTTTGCTGGCGTCTTTCGTCCGCGTCTACGGCGGTACCTTAAGTGACCGCATGGGCGGTGAAAAAGTCGCAATTGGTGGATTTACGCTGGTGTTGGTGGGATCTTTGGGCCTGATTTCCCTCCACAGTTTCGCGGCTGACCTCATTTCGGAAATCATTGTGGGAGCGGGCATGGGCGTGTCCAACGCGGCTGTGTTTAAAATGGTGCCGAAATATGTCACCCATGCCGCAGGCGGAGCCAGTGGCTGGGTTGGTGGATTGGGAGCCTTCGGTGGGTTCGTGGTCCCTCCCATTTTGGGCCTGTTTGTCCAGGCGCAGGGTGCCAAAGGGTATTCTACGGGTTTCATTGTCTATGTGATTCTCGCTGTCATCTCCATTTCAATCTCCGTGGGCTTGATGATGCGCGGCCAACATCGCGACTTGGCGGCTGCAAAGACAGTGAAGAAGAGCGTGAAATTGTAGCCGGTACCTCCATGAGAGGATTTATGAAAGGAGAGCTTTCGCGGTGGCAGAAAAGAAGCACTCCCTGGCGAGAACCTTTAGCCACTTACGGCGCGGCGAGCGCATCAACGACAACTGGACCGAAGAGAGTCCACGACCCCGGGACTGGGAGGACCTGTACCGTGGGCGCTGGCAGCACGATAAGGTGGTTCGGTCCACTCATGGCGTGAATTGTACAGGATCGTGCAGTTGGAAGATTCATGTAAAAGATGGCATTATCGCATTTGAGACTCAGCAAACGGATTATCCCTCCAACGGACCCGACGTGCCGGAATACGAGCCGCGGGGTTGTCCGCGGGGGGCCAGTTTCTCCTGGTATGAATACAGCCCGCTTCGTGTCAAGTATCCCTATGTCCGTGGCGAACTGCTCCACATGTGGCGCGAAGAGAAACAGCAGGCCGGTGACAATCCCGTTGCCGCGTGGCAAAACATTGTGGCTGATAAAGACAAGCAACGGCGATACAAAAGTGCCCGTGGTAAAGGGGGATTGGTGCGCAGTACGTGGGAGGAAGTCAATGAGCTGATTTCCGCTGCTATGATTGGCACCATTCAAGACTACGGCCCGGACAGGGTGGTGGGTTTCAGCCCCATCCCGGCGATGTCGCAGGTGAGTTATGCGGCTGGATCGCGCTTTCTGTCCATGGTTGGCGGCACAGTGGTGAGCTTCTACGATTGGTACGCAGACCTTCCACCCGCTTCCCCACAGATTTGGGGCGAGCAGACGGACGTACCTGAGAGCGCCGATTGGTACAATTCTCGCTACTTCATCATTTGGGGAACAAATTTGCCCATGACGCGGACGCCTGACGCGCATTTCCTGGTGGAGGCTCGCTACAACGGGACGAAGGTGGTGGGGGTAAGTCCGGACTACGCTGAATACGTGAAGTTTGCTGATGTCTGGCTGCCAGCCAAAGCAGGTACTGACGCGGCCTTGGCTTTGGCCATGACCCATGTGATTTTGCAGGAATTCTACGTCAATCAGCCGACACCGTATTTCTTGGACTACGCCAAGCAGTACACGGACTTGCCTTTCTTGGTCATGCTGGAAGAAGCCAACGTAAATGCGTTAGCGAAGGCAGCCAGTGTGATCCAGGATGGGTCTGTTCCAGCACAGACGGACAAGCTTTGGGCATCCACTCGCTTTGTGCACGCAGCCGATGTCGTTCCCGATACCCTCCAAGGAGAGTGGAAGACACTCATTTGGGATGAAGGGACGGACGCTCCGGCGGTGCCCAACGGCAGCATGGGCTTTCGCTGGGACAAATCACAGAAGTGGAATCTTCGTATGGAAGACCAGGAGGGCCATCCACTGAAGCCCCAACTGAGTTTTTTGAATCATGAGGATGACGTCAAGCAGGTGGGTTTTCCCGTCTTCGGTGAAGGCAATGCAACCGTTGTGACAAGAGGCGTACCGGCACGGAAATTGCAGTTGGCAAACGGTGAAACCGTCTGGGTCACCACCGTCTTGGATTTGCTGATGGCTCATCACGGCGTCAGACGGGGGCTGTCAGGCCAGTACCCGTCCAGCTACGACGATGTTACACCCTGTACTCCGGCGTGGCAGGAACAAATCACAGGGGTTAAGCGCCAACTGGCCATTCAAGTGGCGCGGGAATTTGCGGACAATGCCGCCAAAACCCATGGAAAATCCATGATTGCCCTGGGTGCAGGCACCAACCATTGGTACCACAGCGACCTGATTTACCGCAGTATCATTAACCTCGTTCTTCTCACAGGTTGCCAGGGTGTCAACGGTGGGGGTTGGGCCCACTACGTAGGTCAGGAAAAGGTGCGTCCCCTGGAGGGATGGTCCACCGTGGCCTTTGGCCTGGATTGGATGCGCCCGCCGAGACAAATGAACGGCACCTCTTTCTTCTACTTTTCTACAGACCAGTTTCGCTATGAAGAAAAGGATGTGGCTACCCAAGCGTCGCCTTTGGGAGGAAAGTTTGCCCAACGCCATCCGGCCGATGTGAACGCTTTGGCGGCACGTTTGGGTTGGCTCCCATCCTATCCGCAAATGACGGAGAACTCTTTGGATGTTATCAAGCAAGCACGGGACGCTGGAGCCAGAACACCGGAAGACGTCTCCCAATGGATTGCAAACCAGTTGCAGCAGGACAGGTTGCATTTTGCCGTGGACGATCCCGACAATGAGAAGAATTACCCGCGCGTCATGTTTGTGTGGCGATCGAACCTATTGGGATCGTCCAGTAAAGGCCATGAATACTTTTTGAAGAACCTTTTGGGTACAGACGGCCATGCTCTGGCGGGAGAAAACAAGGACTGGCGTCCGGAGACAGTGAAGGTGAGTGACGAGGCACCAGAGGGTAAGCTGGACCTTTTAGTGAACCTTGATTTTCGCATGACAGGCACGGGGATTTACTCTGACATTGTGCTGCCGGCTGCCACGTGGTACGAGAAATACGACCTCAGCAGCACAGATATGCACCCCTTTATTCATCCCTTTAACCCGGCCATTTCGCCGCCGTGGGAGACCAGGACAGACTGGGAGACCTTTAAGGGACTGGCCAAGTCCTTCAGCAAATTGGCACAGACGCACCTGCCGGCGCAAGAGGACGTGGTGATGGCTCCGTTAGCGCACGACAGTCCGGATGAATTGGCACAGCACAGTGGCAAGGTGCTGGACTGGCGCAATGGTGAAACAGAGGCTATCCCAGGCAAGACCATGCCGAAGTTTGCGGTGGTCATGAGGGATTACCCGCACATCTACGAACAGATGACGGCTTTGGGCCCGTTGGCTGGGAAGAACATTGCCGTCAAGGGCATGACCGTCAATACGGAAGAAGCGTATGAGGAGTTTGCTCGTCGGGTGGGCCGTTATCCAGATTCTGCGTCCCAATGGTTACGTGGTAAACCGTTTTTATCTGACGATGTCCATATGGTGGAAGCCATCCTCACCCTGTCTGGTGCGACCCATGGACGGAGGGCCTATGACCAGTGGAAGGTGCTGGAGGGGATAACCGGTCTCGAACTGGCGGAACCCATCACTGGTGAACGCCGTGGGGAAGCCATGACCCTTGCAGATATTACGGCGCAGCCACGGCTCTCCCTGGCCACGCCTGTCTGGAGCGGATTGGAGGGGGAAGGACGGCGTTACTCGCCCTTCACCGCCAATGTAGAATACAAAATTCCCTGGCGTACCCTGACGGGGCGGCAACACTTTTATGTCGATCACGAAATGATGCTGGACTATGGCGAAGCCTTGCCGGTGTACCGTCCGCCCATGGACGAGGTTCCCTTTGTCCATGGCGATACTCTCGTACCCGAGGATGGAGGCAGACAGTCTAGCACGGAGCCCGGTAGCAGCTTGGGATGGGTTCCGTCTGCTGATGGCAACCAGGAAACTGGCAAAAATCAACGCACCTTGGTGGTACGGTATTTGACACCCCACCAGAAGTGGGGGATTCACTCCACATACACGGACAATCACCGGATGCTGACCTTATTTCGCGGTGGCCAGGTCATCTGGGTAAACGAAGAAGACGCCAGTGACATCGGTATTAAAGACAATGACTGGGTGGAGGTCTATAACCGTAACGGTGCGATTGCTGCAAGAGCGGTGTTAACCTATCGGATTCCGCGGGGCATCGCTATGATGTACCACTCTCAGGACAGGACTATCGCTGTGCCAGGTAGCCAGGTCACAGGTGACAGGGGCGGAACGCACAACAGCGTCACTCGCATTATTCCCAAGCCCACACACATGATTGGCGGCTATGCGCAACTCAGCTATGGATTTAACTACTACGGGCCCACGGGTCATCAGCGAGATGTCGTTGCGGTGATTCGACCACTGAAGGAGGTGGACTGGCTTGAAGATTAAAGCGCAAATCGCCATGGTGATGAACCTGGATAAGTGCATTGGCTGCCATACTTGCAGCGTCACCTGCAAAAACACCTGGACCAATCGTCCTGGCACGGAGTACATGTGGTTCAACAATGTGGAAACGCGACCGGGCATGGGGTTTCCGCGCAAATGGGAAGACCAGGATAAGTTTCGCGGCGGCTGGGTGCTAAAAAACGGCAAGCTGAGGTTGCGCTCTGGTAGTGCGGCAACACGGCTGGCCAGCATCTTCTATAACCCGCACCAGCCGACGATTGACGACTACTATGAGCCCTGGGCTTACGACTACGAGCATTTGACGGACAGTACCAGGAAAAAGCATCAGCCCGTGGCACGACCGAGATTGGCCTTAACGGGAGAATGGATAGACAAACCCACATGGGGACCCAATTGGGATGACGATTTAGCAGGCGGATCGGAGATTGCCCCCCATGACCCAAACTTTCGTCACATGCAGGAACAGGTGGCGTTCACCTACGAACAGACCTTCATGATGTATATGCCGCGCATCTGCGAACACTGCCTGAATCCGTCCTGCGTTGCAGCATGTCCGTCAGGGGCCATCTATAAGCGGGACGAAGACGGCGTTGTTTTAGTCGACCAGGATGCCTGTCGCGGCTGGCGCTTCTGTGTGAGTGCCTGCCCGTACAAAAAGGTGTATTTCAACTGGAACACCCACAAGGCGGAGAAGTGTAACTTCTGCTACCCGCGAATAGAGTCAGGCTTGCCGACGGTGTGTTCTGAAACCTGCGTGGGCCGCATTCGTTACTTGGGTGTGATTCTCTACGACGCCGACAGGGTACGGAAGATGGCTTGTGTGGCCGATGAACAGGAGTTGTATAAGGCACAGCTGGGGATTTTCTTGGACCCCAGTGACCCCCAGGTAATGGCTGAGGCGCGAAAGGAAGGCATATCCGAAGCCTGGCTGGAAGCTGCACGGCAGTCTCCGATATACAGAATGGCGGTGGAGTGGAAGGTCGCGTTGCCGCTGCACCCTGAGTATCGCACCTTGCCGATGGTGTGGTACGTGCCTCCCTTGAGTCCGCTGATGAACAGTATTGTCAATGAGGACGCCTTATCCCCCCAAGGATACGTGGAGGCCATCAGCCAAATGCGGATTCCTATGGAATACTTGGCGTCCATTTTGACGGCAGGGGATGGCAATGTCATTCGGCGAACACTGTTGCGGCTTACGGCCATGCGCGTGCACATGCGTGGAAAGAACCTGGAAGCCGAGCGCCAGGATGACGGAGATGACAGGAGTCTGCTTGAAGCATCGGGTTTGACTCTGCCGCAACTGGAAGAGATGGCGCGACTCTTTGGTGTGGCGAAATACAATGAACGGTTCGTCATTCCCACGGGCAACCGCAATGCTGAGGAGGATTTGGCATATCAACAAGGTGCATGCAGCTTAGAAGGCATTGCACCGCCGGAAGGGCTGGTACAGCGTGCAGGACGTCGATAATGATGGCGCTACATGGAAAATCCTTTCCTTGCTATTGATGTATCCAGCAGATCCCGAGTTTCACAATGTGTTGGAAGATGCTGCCGACTGGGCAACAGACCTTGGGGACGTCACTTTGGCTCGACTGGTGCGGGATTTCCTCCAGATCGACACATCTGGCCTGGCGGAGGAGTACTGCCGATACTTCGACTTTCAGTCGAGAACAAGTCTGCATCTTACCGCTCATGAGTTGGGTGACGACAGAAAACGGGGGGTGGCTTTGCTGGCCTTGCGGCGGATGTTGACCACAACCGGGTTTGTGCAGCAGACATCAGAGTTGCCCGATTATCTGCCTTTGTTGTTTGAGTTTCTGGCAGCAAAACCAGAGGGAATACCTACGGAGGACCTGGAGCTTCGGCTGGCTCGTGTGTGTCGTGTCATTCTCAACGAATTACCGCGAGAAAGTGTCTATCATGGCGTGTTCCAGATGGCCGTAGACATCTTGCCCAACGCAACTGTGCCCTCCGGTAGTACCATCTTCACCGGATTTGACAAGGCGAATATCGACGATGCACCCTATCCGGTTTTTTACGACTAAAAGGTAGAAGGAAGTTTGTTTTCAGCGGCGGTGGAATCGACAAAGGGGCAAGCCGCCATGCTGGCAGGTATCACCAGTGCCACAAGCCAGGGTGTCAACAGCAACGAGGGAGGTGTAGCGGTGTTGAGTCAATTTCTGTGGGTCATCTTTCCGTATCTTGCACTGGCAGTGATGATTGTCGGGATGTTTTATAGATTCGCGTATGGCCAGCGAGGATGGACCTCAAAATCCAGTGAAATTTTAGAAAAGAAGTGGTTGCGACGGGGGAGCCTCCTGTTTCATTGGGGTATCATCTTGGTGTTTCTCGGGCATGTGATGGGCCTGTTGGTTCCCTTGAGGGTCTATCAGGCACTGGGTGTGAGTTCGGAATTCTACCATGTGAACGCTGATGTTTTTGGCGGCATTGCCGGAGTGGTCACATTTGTGGGAGTCCTGATACTACTCCTGCGCCGTTCGCTTCATTCGCGGGTTCGGGCTAACTCCAGCGTTTCTGATTATGTGGCGCTGGTCATGATCTTGATTGTCATAGCCATTGGAACACTGGAAACGGTTGGACTGAATAATATCTTTGGGCCCTATGAATACCGAACGACAATCGGTCCGTGGGTACGGGAGTTAATGGTTTTGCATCCCAATGCAGCGCTGATGAAGTCTGTTCCATGGGTGCTGAAAGTCCACATTCTTGCTGCCTTCACCTTATTCGCAGTGTGGCCTTTTACGCGGTTGGTGCATGTTTTTAGCTTGCCGGTGCGTTATCCATGGAGGGCACCAATACAGTATCGGTCGCGTGCCCGCTACCATCGGGACTAGGAATCCGCTGGCGCGCTCAGGCAAATCGGCAAAGGTGGGCCAAACGACATTTTGAACGGCAATTGGGGCTGAACCAAGGTGTTTCGATACCTGGGACAGCCCCTCTTATGTGAGAATTCTTGCTGGCGCATCTACTGTAGCGCGGGAGTGTTCAACCTTAGTTCACAATGACCGCCCATGCAAATGGATTGCGCCGATTCATAAGAGAGTGGGCGTTGCGGCAGCTAGTTGGTTACTTTGAATTTGCCTACAGTTCCCATATCCATCTGTTTCATTGAATGGGAGACAAAGCTGTAGGTTCCCGGTTGCGAGAACTTCAAGTGAATCAAAGCACCGTCGCCTGGAGCTACCGTATAAGTTTGGATATCATAGAGGTTGTTTTTGGGATTTCCTGTGGCTTGGACATCCCGCAAGATGGTTCCTACGACGTGAAATGCCGAGAATTGGTTGGGTCCTGCATTGACAAAAGCCACTGATATGGGCTGGTTCACTTTGGCTGTTAATGGTTTTTCCACATATTGATTCAACTTCCCGTTGAACAGGACATAGTTGGGCTTGTCGTTATCCACCGCAGCCAAGTCCAGGGCCTTATAGAATTCTCCCTGTACCAGGGTATAGGTAGGGGGCGTTTGTCCTGCTGGTGTCACGACGACAGC
>Ga0187809_10000603_pt1 | contig 18627 bp, 16 predicted proteins | sample NC_wetland_sal_i_8_FD_132415 | JGI IMG/M metagenome (GOLD analysis project Ga0187809, IMG submission 132415) | Wetland sediment microbial communities from Neuse River Estuary, North Carolina, USA - ASW_4 | ecosystem: Environmental > Aquatic > Freshwater > Wetlands > Sediment | place: USA: North...
CACAGAATGGGGCGTTCCTGTTCACGACGACAGGACGTTCTTTGAATATCTTATTTTGGAAGGTGCACAGGCAGGCCTGAGCTGGATTACCGTGTTAAACAAACGCCAACGGTATCGGGAAACCTTTGCCGGTTTTGATGCAGTGCAAGTGGCTGCCTACAGCGAAGAAAAGATTGAGGAGCTGCTTCGAGATCCGGGGCTTATTCGGAATCGTCTTAAAATCACCAGCGCCGTTGGAAACGCGAGGGCTTTCCTAAGGGTACAGAATGACTACAAATCCTTTGACAACTACATCTGGTCGTTTGTGGACGGCATACCCGTTGTCGGGCACTGGAAAACGCTTGGTGAAGTCCCGGCTACGACCGGATTAAGCGACTGCATCAGCAAGGACCTGAAGGCCAGGGGCTTCAAGTTTGTCGGCTCAACCATTGTCTACTCTTTCCTGCAGGCAACGGGTATCGTGATGGATCACGTCACAGCCTGTTTTCGCTACGACGAACTCTGCGGCGCCCGCTTCAGCCACCCCCATTTATAGGTTCCCCAAGTGGCATACCGGAGATTGCATCATCTCGATGTTCCTATGCTCGCCAGTATGGAAACAACGGACAGGGGCCGACGTCATTTGGCCCACCGCAGGAACACCCACGCAAGGATGCCGGCGAAACCAGAAATTGCGAAGATAATCAGGTAGGAGAAATGAACGATGAGGAAACCGCCCAGGATGGTCATCAAGGAGTAAGCCGTGTACGTTATGAGCGTGTTGATACTGATGCTCATGGCGAGGTTGCTTCTCTTGACCTTTTCTATAATCAGGACGCTGGCGCTGACGTTATAGCTGCACAATGACATGTTGCACAGGCCAAAGGAGATGTACAGGGCCGTGATGGAGTGGGTAAAGCAGGGAAGGATGGCGGCCACTAGCGCAAAAAAAGCCGATGCTTGAAGAACAAAGTGGTGTCCTTTCCTGTCCCCGAGAATCCCAAACATCACGTTGCCAAAAATATTAGAAATACTAGTAATACTGGCAAATAGAGCGATTTCTATGCTTTTGGCATGAAAGTCTCGAATGGCGTACGCGGAATCGTAAGCCAGAGGAATCTGGGAAATCAGAATCAGGGAAAAGCTGATGACGATGTTGCGATAGACGCGGTTTTCTCTCAGAAATCCAGGGATATTGCGGATATACGTCAAAAAGTTCATGTCGAAATGGCTCACGGCTTCCTCGGGCTCTTTCATAAGAGCAAAGTCCACCGCGTCAAGGAGGAGAAAAACAACGCCAATGAAGAAAACCACTGCGTAGTTCATTGGGAAGGTGAAGTGCTTTATAACCAGCGTCGCAATAAAAACGGCACCCAGCGCCAGAACGTTCCCCACCGCCCCGGAAAAACCTTTCAGTCGCCCTCGTTGCTGTTCATGAATCATTTTGGCAAAGAGGCTGTTATAGTAGGGGCCATAAGATCCGGTGAAGAAATTGAAAATACCCCAACAGGCAAGAAATATCCAGATGTTTGCAGCGTGATTCAGTCTGCTCAGCAGGGGAATGGAGAGGATGTACAGCAGCAAGAAGCCCCTCTGGACAAACATAATCCGGGCAAAGGACTGGGTCTTTGTTGAAGTATTAATGACCTTCTTGACAAAATAAGGCTGGGAAACCAGGGCGCCAATGGTGACCAATGAGTTGACGAGGCCAATGTCGAAGGCGTTGGCTCCAAGTGAAGCTAGGAAGTACGTAATGAACGCAGTGACGGACAAAAGTGCCATACCGCTGGTAAACAGTACGGAGTCCGTGAACATCAACACAAAATTTCTCTTTGGTGCGTCCAACCTGTACCGTGTCTCCTTGTCTGTGTTGCTGCATCACGGGAGGGTAAATAGAGAGCACTTCGTGACACCTTATCATTGCACGAAGCCTACGTCTGGGCAATGGGTAAATCAGTTCGATTCCGTCAAGTTGGTGACAAGGTTTTGCCAAATTTGAGCCAACGCCTCGCTAGGAAACAGGGCAGTGACGACAGGGAGACCTGCAGGGTGCTAAAACGGTGCTGCAGGGTGCTAAAACGGTGCTGCAGGGTGCTGCAACGGTCCTGCAGTCATGCCGGCGGCCACAAAAAGAGACCTCCTGAAAGTGGATGAAGCTCTCTCAGGAGGTTTTCTCTTAGCCCTTGACTGGGCAAGGTTCATGCACCCTGTGGTTCTCCCGTTCTGATGTATTCCATCATCATAGGTGTCACATGAGGCACCAGTAACGGTAGTAGGTTGGGCATCAAGGCATCCATGGTTTTCGGCAATAAATCCGGCATTAAATCTTCCATGTCCTTTGGTAAGGCGCCAATGCGCCGCGAAACCTCATCCAACATGTCCGGCATAACTTTGGGCATAATTCCCGGGACGAGGCGTGGCATCATCATGGGCATCATCTTGGCCATGAGACTGAGTCCACCAGGAATGTGCTTCATCATTTTCATCATGGGCACCATGCCCGGCGGCATGTTGGCGAACATCTGCGGGAACAGGGACGCCATGAGTTTGGCCATGTTCTCCGGTTCCATCAACAGAATGAATTTCTCGAAGTACCCCCACATCTCCAGTGAATAACCCGTCATGTCCTCGGTCTCGTAGCCCAAACCTTTGGCAAGGAAGCGCGCCAAGTCGGTGATTGGAATGTCCATGTTATTGGCCTTGGCCGCCGTTCGTAGTTGGACTTGGCAGCAGGGACACAAGGCCAGTAAGGCGTCTGCATCGACGTCGACGGCTTCCTGGACGCGCATAGCGCCAAGCTTGGGAGCTGCTGACATTTCGCCGACAAGGGTCAAAACGGATCCGCAGCACAAACCGTTTTCCCGGTTGTGTTCCATTTCTACCAATTCCACGCCGGGAATGGCTGAAATGAGATCGCGCGGTGGTTCGTACAACCCTTGGGCGCGCCCGGCATGGCAGGAGTCGTGAAACGCAATCTTTGCGTGAATCTCGTTGTTGAACTTTAGCGATCCGTTGGCCAGCGCCTCAGCAGCGACTTCGGTGTAGTGTTTCACTTCAAAGGGGTAGTCCACGTGCTTTTCGCGGGCCAGCGCCGGGTAGAGTTCCTTCCATACCAGCTCACACGCCGGACAGGAGGTAACGATGGTCTTGGCACCTCTCTTTTTGGCTTCCGCGACATTGTGCAGGAAGATTTCCTCGAATACGTCCCACTTTCCGGCCACCTTCATGGGAATTCCGCAACAAGCCTCTTCTTCGCCCATGTAGGTAAACTCGATGCCCGCCTGGTCCAGAATCCGCACGCTGGACTTGGCCACGTCACTATTGACGAAGGATGCGGTGCAGCCGGCGAAATACATGACGTCGGCTTTGTCCTTAATCTTTGGGCGGATGTCGTCAGGCACCCAATCTGCTCGCTTTTCACTTTTCCCGGCCCAGATGTTCTTTTCTCCGCGGAGAGAAGCAGCCATCATCTCAAAGGGTGGGAAGGTCATGCGTTTCTCTTCGTGAATAAGGGTTCCCCGCATGGCCATCCAGTTGTGCTCAATGGGAATGTTCAATTGACAACGGCTATTGCAGATTTCACAGGTGGTGCACAGTAGAAATTTGTCAATCATATCCTGTGAGAATTTCTCGCGACCCGCCAGAACTTCCCGCAAGTACGCGTATTTGCCGCGAGGGGAATGAGACTCCCAGCCTCTGCCTGAGAATTGTGTGCAGGTGGAGACACAGTAGCCACAGCGCGCGCAGGCTATGGCAAAGAAGGCCACGCTGCCAGGGATGCCCTTGGTGTCTTTGGTCTTCATGGAAAGGTCGCCGGTGCGAGTTTTCGCCGCGTTGGCAAAGGGTCGAATGACAGGCTCCAGCGCCGAAGCCACGTTCATGAGGGCATTAATGACGCCCGTTCCAATGATTTTATGGGGGTTCAACACATTGCCCTTATCTACCTTCGCCTTGTACTCGGACAGCTCTTTGTAGCGTTGCCGGCCCAGGACATTCTTCGCTTCATTTTTGAAATACAGACCCGTGGAATAAGCAGATCCGCCGTGTTTCTTGGCAATCTTAATGACCGATAAGGAAAGGGCGAAAGCCAGGTTGTACGCAAAGGTCCGCTCGTCGTGAGGAATAAAACCCAGAAGCGTCACTTGGTTTCCTTTCCCCACCATGCCCTCGAGAATGAAGGACTGCTTTACCTTGCGGCCAATCTCCTCAAGAACGGCGGACAGGCTCTCCAACGGTACCATCACTTCCGTTGGAATAATGGACGGGCCAATTCGCTTCAGACGCATGGGTGCAAAACGTTGATCCCATTCGTGTTCCGCAATCTCGGACGACAGTTCTTCACCGACGTTGTCCTTGACAATCTGCCTGAGGGCGCTCTGAATCACTGGGTGGCGCCCGGCAGGATAGGCCATGATGACGACGTAGGCCTCCGGCAGCTCTGGAACGAAGTGAGGGTGAGCTTCTTCATAGGGATGGCCGTGCTTGTGTGGCAGTCTCCGTTTCAAGCGCAAGGATTCCGGGTTGAGGAAGGTCATGGACCAGATGGGCAGTCCATCATTGGCTATGGCCCTGAGGGCAGCTTCCAACGACCTAGCGTCCTTGAAAGCCAAAGCCTGGTGCATTTCCGGTTCCAGAGCGCGTAGCTTGATGGTGACCTCGGTGATGATTCCGGTAATGCCTTCCGCGTCGGCCACATACGTAGCCAACTCTTCGCCCGTAAACTCCTTGGCTTCGCCGGAGGGCATGACCACTCTGGCCGACACCACATTTTCCTTGAAGACGCCATATTCGTAGGAACCAATCCCGGAACCGCCCTGTGCCAGCCAACCTCCCACTGTAGAGGAAGGACAGGATGACGGGTACAGCCGCAAATCGAGATTGTGCTTACTCAATTGTTGTTCCAACGTTTCCCATACGATGCCTGCCTGAACGCGAGCTGTTTGCTCTTCTGCATTGACTTGCAGAATCTGATTCATGCCGCTGATATCCGCAACCACGGCTCCCTTGCCGGGCAAGACGCCGCCATAGCCGGACGTGGAGGCTCCTCTGGGAACAATTTTCAACTGCTCCCGATTGGCCACCTTCACCAACTGGACGACTTCATCTTCCGTCATTGGCCGAACCACTGCGCCGGCCAGGCCCACCGGCACGAAAGGCTTAATGAGGGAAGGCAGTGCGCCAATGTCGTAGGAGTAGAGCTTGCGTTCAACGCGATTGTCCCTGATACGGTCACCAAATATACCCTGCAGCAAAGCGATACGGTGACTGTCTATACCTGCCATACCATTCACCTCGTTCAACAGCTTTTAGATGACTGAACTGCTCAAGACCCCGGTTCCATGGCACTATCTCAGAAAAACCAACACTATTTAAGAGCAGTGAGGCAAGTTCCCCCATCGGCTCATATACGGTACCACGTATATCTAACTAAATCTTAATCTTTCCTTGCAAAAACCAATAGGAACCAAACAACTATTTATCTATAGGCCGATTTACCAATGCGGGATGATAGGGTACGGGGTATCGCGCCGTTATAACTAGTTCAATTGGAGCAGGGGGATGTGAAGTGGAAGAATTGGAGTGGAAGAATTGGAGCAGGGGGATGTGAAGTGGAAGAATTGGAGCAGGAGAATTGGAGTGGCAGAACCAAGACTCCCTGCTGTGGCACAACAGGGAGTCTTTCAGAGGAGTAGTCTGTGGCAGCCCGGCGTACCGAATCGGCCCATGTTCACTGATTCTGGCGGTCGCCGTCCCACGACGCATTTCTTTTCGTCTGTTCCACCAGGACCCGTCGACTTTGACACTGTCTCACGATGCGCGCCAGTTCGCAGGTGGCGGTGGCAGGTTTCCCTGCCTGCATCACAGCGGACACCACGGCGACGCCGTCGGCACCTGCGGACAGAACATGGGCTGCATTGGCAAGGGAAATGCCGCCAATGGCGACAATGGGAATCCCCGAAACTTGGGACGCAATGGTCCCAAGGCCAGATAATCCGCAGAGGTCGGCGTCCGTTTTTGAAGACGTGGGAAAGACGGCTCCCACGCCCAAGTAGTCGGCACCATCGGCCACTGCTGTCCTGGCTTCGTCCACGGTGGCTGCGGATACTCCAACAATCCCACTGCCGGCGATGCGCCGAACATCTCTGCAGGAGATGTCCGACTGCCCCACGTGGACGCCGTCCGCTTCGGTGAGCAGCGCAATATCAACGCGATCGTTCACAATATACAGCGCCTCGTATCGGTGGGTTAGCCGCCGCAGTTCCCGCCCTAATTCCACCAGTCTGCGTCCGTCATCCCGCTTGCGCCGCAGCTGTACTGCGGTAGCGCCGCCTTTCAAGGCTTGTTCAACGACACAAAGCAGACTCTGCGTGTCAGGCCGCTCGTCAGTGACAATGTACACCGCAAGTTTTTGTGTCAGTTCTTCCGGAGTCAGCGCGTCTCCATGGGGCAACGACAGGGTCATAAACTTACACCCACTTCTTCAATCCGTGATCGCCGGTCGACGTCGCTGTCCGTCAGTCCGTAGAGCGCGTCAAACAGGGCCGCCTGGAACGTGCCTGGGCCCTGAGCAACGGTAGCGGCCATCTCGCCGGCAATGTTGAGGCAGGAAATGGCAGCCATGGTGGCCTCTGCGTACACAGACAAGGGACTGCCATGCTCTACGACGCCTACGAAAGCGCCGAGAATGGCGGTGAGTGAACAGCCCGATCCGGTAATGTTTGCGAGCAACGGGTGGCCGTTACTGAGCTTCCACATGTGCGCTCCATCTGTCACCAGGTCTTGCTCTCCCGTTGCGACGACGATGGTTTGGCGGGATGCTGCGTATTCCTGCATGTGAAGCAGTAGGGAACTGCCGGTTTCCGTTGAGTCAACACCAACCACTTGACCGCCCGCCCCCACCAGGAGGCCAATTTCTCCTGCGTTACCCCGCAGTACGGCAAGTTTCAGCTCACGAGTCAGGTGTGTGGCAACGCGGGTGCGGTAGGGGGTGGCACCGACGCCAACGGGATCGAAGACGACAGGCACACCCGCTTCGTTTGCCGCCTTTCCGGCGACTTCCATGGCTGCGACAACACTTTCGTCCAGTGTTCCCATGTTCAGTGACAAGGCTCGGGAAACCCTCGCCATATCGGCTACTTCTTCAATCGCGTAAGCCATCACTGGGGACGCGCCTACGGCCAGCAGTGCATTTGCTGCGGTATTCGTCACCACCAGGTTGGTAATGTTGTGCACCAGCGGCCTCTGACTGCGCACGCGGTTGAGCCAACTTCCGATGTCCATACCTATATCTCCTCCCAACAGTCTTGTCTCCATTAAATGACTGACCATAATCCATTGCGGTATACGTTAAATTGGCCCGCACTGGGGCAATCGTCCAGCGCAGGTACAAAGTGATTTGTCGGACCGTGTCCGCTCCCCACATCCCAACTGCGGGCGCTCTCGATGGCGCGGTACACGAAGGATTTGGCGCCACCTACAGCACTGAGGGGCTGAACTCCGCGAGCCAGCAACGAGGCGATGGCGGCAGAGTAGGTGCAACCTGTGCCGTGGGTTTTGCGACTGTCCACGCGGGGGGTTGCGAAATAGGTGAATGTGTCTGCCTGTGTTTCATAGACCAGGTCGACGGCATAGGACGATGCCTCAAAAAAACGCTGCCACGCCGGCGGTATCTTTGACATTTCTGTTGCGTCACCGTCGGCCGGGGTGTGCCCGCCTTTAATGACGACGAACTTTGCGCCAAGGCCCGCGATGTCCCTGGCCGCTTGACGACAGTCCTCAAACCCCTTGAGGGGATAGCCACAAAGGGCCTGTGCCTCGGGTAGATTTGGCGTGGCGACAGTGGCCAGTGGGAGAAGCCGACGCTTCAGGGCGGCAACGGCTTCCGGCGCCAGGAGCGGAGCGCCACCTTTCGCCACCATCACCGGATCGACCACCAGCGGAACACGCATCTGCGCCGCAAGAAATTCCGACACATGCTCAATAATCGCGGCTGAGGCCAGCATCCCCGTCTTTACCGCATCCATGCCAATGTCTGTGGCGACGGCTGTTAACTGGCTGCGGACGAAATCCGGCGGTACCTCAAGGATGCCCTGAACGCCCTGGGTGTTCTGCGCAGTCAGTGCCGTGACAACAGAGGTGCCGTAGACCCCGAACTGGTGCATGGTCTTTAAGTCCGCCTGGATTCCGGCACCGCCGCCACTGTCTGACCCCGCGATGGTCAGAGCCCGGACAACATGTTCGCTGTGCGACTTAAACATTTTTGTTCACCTGTATGTACGCACGTTCAACCGCCTGGGAATAACAATCAGACGGGTAGAAAAGTGGGTGCACATGGCTTCTAATGGGTGGTTCCAATGGCGAAAGTCCTACTTTGCCTAGTGATAGGGCGAGTGGCACAGTAACAGCCTCCTTGTTCAATGGGAGGCCGCCGGGGGAGGGGGTGAGCATCAGTGGGTGTTGGAGGATAATGGTGAATGATGCGCGCCGCCACTTTCCTACGCTGGTATTATCCAGGTCAGGTGCGAAGGGTTCAAGGATGGGTCCTTGTCTCAGCCGTTGCTCCCCTAGTGGCTCCACAATATTCGGTTCCACGTAAATATACCACAAACTCCACGAGGGACTCCATCAAGGCCATGAAATACGGGTTCTCGCAACTCCAGCAAGTATTGAATTTCCCCTGGTTTCATCGGTAAGAACACCGAAGTCTGTTGTCAAACGCAAAACGATAGTACATAAGAATAGCTCACGGATTGATGGCTCAGTCCGTGATCTCAGAGGGTTGCCTCTCACCGACCTTCGTCGTTCAACTTCAGCCCCTCTCGCTGGACCATGCAGGTAGCATGCGATTCAGTTCCTTGTCTTCGCGATAGCCCAGAGCGTACTCGCCTTGCATGAGGGTATGAATTTCCCGGGTCCCTTCGTAGATGACCAGCGCCTTGGAGTTTCTCAGAAACCGTTCCACTGAATAGTCGTGGCTGTAGCCATAGGCGCCGTGAATCTGTACAGCGTCCGATGCGCTGTTCCAGGCGACATCCGCGGCAATCCACTTGGCCAAGGACGTTTCTCTTGTATTGCGTACACCTTTGTTTTTTAGCCAGCCGGCACGGTAGACCAGCAAGTGGGATGTCTGTAATCCCGCCTCCATTTTGGCAATCATTTGCTGAACTAGCTGATGGTGTCCAATTTCCACACCAAAGGTCTTACGCGTCTTGGCATACTCCACACTAGCGTCGAGACAGGCCCGCGTGAGGCCGACGGCTCCTGCAGCCACAGTAAAGCGTCCGTTGTCCAGCGCGGACATGGCAATCTTGAACCCTTCACCTTCCTCGCCGAGACGGTTGGCAACGGGTACCCGAACGTTCTCCAGAATAACTTCGCCGGTATCGCCTCCGTGAATCCCCAATTTTCCTGTAATGGGTCTGGTGGTGATCCCGGGAAAGTCACGTTGGACAATAAACGCCGTGATGCCGCGGTGCTTCAACGCGGGATTGATGGTGGCGAAGACCAGGATGTTGTCGGCGTAGTCGGCCATGGAAATCCAGATTTTCGATCCGTTGAGGACATAAGCGTCACCGTCGCGCACTGCCTGTGTGCGAAGCGACGCTGCGTCCGATCCTGCGTCCGGTTCCGTGAGTCCGAAGGCTCCCAGTTGCTTGCCCTGGGCTTGGGGAACCAGGTACTTTTGCTTCTGGTCCTCTGTACCCCATTGGAGCAGAGTCATGCTGTTGAGACCGGTGTGCACGGAAACGGCCGTGCGGTACGCAGTGTCACCGTACTCCAATTCGTCGCAGACAATCGCCAGGGCATTATAGTCCATGCCCGCCCCGCCGTACTGCTCCGGGATACACACACCCATCAGGCCAAGGTCCGCCAATTTTCTTATGACACCCATATCAAAGTGGTGTTCTTCATCCCACTTCCGGATGTATGGGAGAATTTCCGCCTTCACAAACCTTCGCACCATGGACTGCAGCTCCGTTTGTTCCGGGCTTAAAGAAAAATCCAGCATCCATGAATCCCTCCCTGTGGTTTAAATAGGCTGAATAGACTTGCCGGCCATTATATCACAGAGGGATGGACTATCAAGAGAATTCCGATTACTTAGCCATAAGACTTGAGAGCGCCCCTTCTCCAGGATAATTTTTTGTAGGATAATTTACTTTAGGAGAAGGCTAGTACAGCCAGTTCATTTACAATTGGAAGGTGATGGTAGCGTGAGCATACAATTTGAACGCCATGAGGAATGGAGTACATTCTTGGACAACAGCGGCAACACCGTCCGCAGAAAAACGGAAATCCGGTTTGACCCACTGACGAAACAGTCAGCACGCATTGTTCCCAGCCCCGGGCTCGATGCTGAGCCGCCGGACTACAGCGAGGCCATTGGGGCAACGGCTGGCGCCAATTGCATTTTCTGCGCAGAAAACATGCGCAACGTGACGCCCGTATTTTCCAGTGACATTACGGCGGAAGGGCGGATTTTCCACAACTCTGCAGTGGTCTTTCCAAACCTCTTTCCCTATGGCAAGCACAATGCCGTTGTCATTTTCTCGCAATCCCATGTTGTGGACTTGCGGCAGATGGATCCAAAGACGGTGGCAGACGCATTTCGAGCTGCACAAATGTACATACAAAAAGTCAGAAGCATCGATGCAGACGCCAAGTACTGCTCTGTCAACTGGAACTATTTACCTGAGTCCGGTGGAAGCATTCTCCACCCGCACGTTCAGGTGCTTATTTCTGACTTGCCCACTAACTATCAGCGTGAAATTTCTGCCCGTGCCACTGAGTACAAGGCCATTCATGGCAGTGAGTATCTTGTGGACCTGTGCAGCACGGAGAAGGCAGCGGGGAACAGGTGGGTCGGTGAAGAGGGTAACATTTCCTGGGTTCACGCCTTTGCGCCACTGAGTCACAATGATTTCATTGGCGTGTTTCCCACTGCGATGTACATTGATGACCTCCAGGAAGCTGACTGGCTTGACCTGGCAGCCAGCCTCCTGCGGCTGGTACCCGCGTTGCGGGAACAGGGGTTTGCCAGCTTCAACTTGGCTCTCCACGTATCCCTCATGCCAAATCAGAAGCAGCCCACGCATGTCCGCCTCATTCCGAGAGTCAGTTACGGAGCCCTTCACACCAGTGACATCAATTTTCTCCAAGGACTTCACGGGGAAGCCATTTCCTATAAAATGCCGGAGGAAGTGGCACAGTTGGCTCGACGGCACTTCGCACGGTAATGGGTCAATGAACACGGGGACGCTGCAAAGCAGATGACTTTCGCAGCATCAGGTGTGACACGATGATGAGACACGATGATGAGACACGATGATGAGACATCAGGATGTGACAGACGTAGCTTCGCAAGTTTACCAGAACAGGGAGATTGCCTGGTATGGGCAATCTCCCTGTTTTGCTGTACAGAGGCTTACACCGCAATTTAGGACTCATGGCTAGGCTCATGCTTCAGACTAAGTGTCAACAGCCACTGAGAATGTCAGGGTAAAGAGCGGCTGCAAAATCAGGACGTGTAGACAACTTCATAGGTAGCAACCTGCGCCTGAGCCGCACCGCGATTTGACCCGTTGTGGGCCGCCGCAAAATGGGGGCTAGTGACCCAATCCTGGAAGTGTTGTTCAGACGTCCAGGTAGTACTCACGAGAAAGTGAGAGTTGTCGGTTGAGCGCAGCATCTGAAAACCCTCAAACCCGGGCACTTGCTTCATATGTTCACCAGCCATAGCAAAACGCTCTTCCAACATCCTTCGCTGTTCTTCATTTTGAACATCCAATTTATTATGAGCTATATACACTTTGTCAACCACCTCCGCTTACCATTGTAGAACATTTTGTTACCAATGTCCTGCACAACTTGTGGCGCAGGACCCAATCCCTTGTCGGCCAAGATGGTGTAACGTACTCTGGCTGTGCATGTCCTGCTCATCACGGAAAATAAAGTTGTATGCCGCGAAAAATAAAGTCGTACTGGAAAATAGAGCTGTATTTTGACCCCAAGTAGCATCTGGCAGGGCATGGGCTACATTCATGGCCCTTGATTTGCCTTGAACGCGAATAATTATGCACAAACGGTAACATAGGTCCCTTGCAGTATTGGGCAGCAGTTTTCAATAGCACCTCTCTACTATCGATATGGGTATATATGGTACAATGGCGCTGTGGGAGGATAAATTCATGAAGCTCTACAAGTCGAGATTGGTACAGGTTCTTCTTGCTGTCTTGTATGCCATTATAGCGTCGGGAATACTTTCTGTTAGTAACAATCTTAGCCCATGGGTTCTCATGGTGGTGTCCCTGCTGTTCTGTGCTTTGTGGGCAAATGTACGGTATGTGTTACTCTCCACAGGCCTCATGGTCGTTACTACGGTTCCAGTTTGGTGGCTTGCTATGGCCCCTCACCAAGCAGAATATTTAGATATTCTTGGATGGTATCCGGTAATCGTCTTTAATTTTGTTATTTTTGTCTTACTACCCGAAGTTGTTGTGGTTTGGGGGAGAAACGCTGTCATACGGAAGTATGTGAATTAACTGCGGATTCCGATGAAATCGGCCACCGATTCCGACAGTAACCGGCCGGGCATTCCAATAGATACCGGCCACCTGGTCCGCTAGAAAGCGGCCATTGATTCCGTCAATTATCGGCCATGTGTTCCGATAATTGACGGCCCCCTCATCTGTTTTCCTAAAGCGGCTGAAGGAGAGAATCTATTTCCGTGACGAAGGCTTGTATCTCAGTAGTCCGAGGAATCCGTTTTTTTGCATGAACATGCATTTGGTTCAATGCGAGTTACGGGGCTAAGGGGTAGCACTATGCAATAGAGTGTCTAGCAGAGGTAGGAGTAGACTCGATAAAAACGTGGAAACAGACGAGGACACTTGATAACGGAGGGCTGGAGTTCATGACAAGGATTCGCTACATCACCGAAGCTGACGCTGAGAAATATCTTGAATTATGCAATGATTCTTGTAGCCGAAGAAGGCGATAAACTGGTGGGGTATTTGTCAGCAAAGGGAGGAGTATTTCTGAGGGCTCGGCACAAGGTTCACGTCGTGGTGGAAATCTTGCAGTTCTTTACACGTAAGGGTGTAGGAACGGCTTTGTTTTTGGAACTGGAGAAATGGGCTGATAGAACCGATGCCCACCGTCTTGAGCTTACCGTGATGGCTCACAATGATATTGCACTAGCACTTTACAAAAAGATGGGATTTGTTATTGAGGGCACATCCAAGGACTCGCGGCTCGTCGACGATAGATATGTTGATGAGTATTACATGGCTAAAATGCTGTCAGGGCTTCGGAGTGGTTGGGAATTCTCGATTGGGGAGGAATGCCTAGGTGGCTGAGGGGAAGTCACGTGTCATTGAGTTTCGAAACCACATATGTAGCAAGTCTTACATCATTAGAAATCTGACCGTGTTGTTGGCTTTACTGGTCGGACTGCTGTATCAACATTCCCATTGGTGGTTTTATCTAGTAGCGATACCGCTGTATATTTGCATCGTGCTGGTTCTTGACTATATTCTTCTGGTATTGCTTCATGGAAAATACAATCACAAATAGTATGAATTGTAGATTGCGCAAGTGTAGGATCCAAGGAAGCGGTCACGTACCCTGTGGGAAGCATGGAGGGGATCTCTGCAGAAGAACTGCGGGGACAGATTGGATCGCTGCATGAATATGCTTTTGAGGATGCGAGACGCTTCTGGGACTCTTGGGCAGGAGTGTTGAATAGCACCTCAACCTCAATAATCATGGTATAATTACACAAAATGGATACCGGACCCAACTGCAACAAGATTCTCAAAAATAGATAGGCTTAACGGTATGTGGAGGCAAGGTTTATGCGTCTTCTGAAACACCAAGCTAGGCGGCTCAGTGTCGGTTTGATTTATGTAGGTTTTGTAGGGATCGTATTACTGATATACATAGGTCCTCTGGGAAAATTCACATACTCCAATGCTGGTTTGGTGACGAGACAGGTGCTTTGGAACTATGGAATCTTGGTACTATTTATAGGACTTCTCTGGGTATTCAGGCGTGTAGGTTCCAGACGATCCGTACCGCAGCTGCCAGGCACGCCTCGACAATTTTATGTTCTCCTGGGATCTCTCGTCGTATTACTTGGAATCGTACTAGTTCTTTGGATTAAGGTGGCCCCGTGGATTGAATTACAGATACATTCAAATCATCTCCAAAGTTTATCCTTATTAGCCCGGAAAACTCTATTAAACGGTATTCCAGGGGTCATTGTTACCGCTATAATGGTCGCACTATCGGTATGGCAACTGAAAGGTTGGTGGCGACAATCCTTTTCGATGTCATGGGGTTCTGTGTTGCTGACCGTTGCCTTGATAGTACTCTCGATTATCTTGAGTGCGGTTAAAAATCATTTATCGGCGGCAAGGGAGCTTGTCATTCCAACTGGAGGTATTGAGAACTTCATCCTAATTTTCGCAGCTCAATTTTTCATTAACGGGTTGCAGGAGGAAACATATTTTCGAGGTTACGTATTCCCACAATTATTGGCATGGATGAAATCGCCATTACTTGCTGCTTGGGTGATGTCCATACTTTTCAATGCGTACCATATTCCGTCCTTGGTCATTGGACAGCACTGGGTATTATCCTGGTGGCAATGGATGTTATTCTGTATGTTTCCCATTCAACCAACGGGGCTGCTATTTGCTGCTATCTACTATCGCACTAGATCAGTGTTGCCCGGAGCATTGTTCCACACTTATTTAAGTCAATGGGCATTTATGTTTTTCTAGGAATGTATTTTTCGCCACTTTTGTTGCTCTTGTCTTGAGTATCTGGAACTTCTGCTCAATGCTTGTGTTGGTATATGGCTGTGGTATGTGGCGAATGAAAATGCAATAATGAGGGTCCTGTTGCAATGGTACTATTGGGCAGCTATGCGCAACACGAGAGCAACCTCAATGCTACAAGGTATGGCATGATTTAATTATGAAATCTTCTGAGGTGGGATGAAATGAAGAAAATCTTTTTTGGCGTTTTAATTGTATCTGCGATATTAACGGGGTGCGATGCAAACACGGGAACTCGAAATAATTCACTTTTTAGCACAAATGATACAAATGTAACCACTCAATTGAGTCCTCAAGAATCCGTCACTATAAAAACCGTAATAGCTAAAGATGATCCTAATTCATCAGATTCTCCAATGACTGTCGTCGCTAAAGGTCTTCAATACAAACTTTCAAATGGAACAATGGTTAGCTCATCAAGAAAGGATACGAAGTGGGCATTTTCACTTGATGACCATAGCGTTGTCATTGCATCTGTACCAGAAACATCCCCCGAAGAGTACAGTCTTGTAACATTGTTAAACAAAAGCGGAAAGTGGGTGATGGCTGGCATAGCGAATCCTTCTTCCAATTTTACTCGTAACACTCTTCGAGGCATTGATTTGCCAAATGGGGAGTATGCGATAGCGAGCCCATTACCGTTTGGTGGTACAGCGGAAGGACAGGTTTGGTATTTCTCAAATAAGAACAAAGTCATCGTAATTGCCAAATACCCAAGGACCCCTTTTTCAATGCCAAAAGGTACCAAGCACGTTTCGGTACATGGCAGTGATGCTTGGGTCATGACGAAGAAACCTAATGCTGTAACGTTTGCGTTTACTCTTGACGAAGGAAATGTCGTTTTAGTTGGCGGCGATGTTAATGAGAAGCAGGCAATTGCCATCCTTAAGTCTTTGCCCCTTACAACATCAGGGACATTTCCATTTTCCAAGTAGCTTTGAGTCAGGATTACCTTACTTACTGTGTAATCAGAAAATATTTAGCAAGCATTGTTCAGCTAAAGAGGGCTGCTGTTGAAGAAGGATTTACTCCCGCCCGTACGTAAATATACACCATGGGATTTTCTGGATTATGTCGCAATAGGGCAAAACTGTACAGTAAAGCACATCTATGAAATTTGGGGGTGATGGGGAAGTGGCTTCGAAAATCTACAACTTTAATACGGGAACCAGAGACGGTCAAGAAAGGTATCGCAAAGTAGTAGGGTTTTTAAACATTGCATCATTTGCATTGCATAAAGCTTTAAAGGATTTGTCAAGGGTGTCGTATTTGGATAAAGGACCCAAAGTGAAGATTCCGATTTTGACGTTTTCCGCTCCAATGTCCAAAAGGTCAATACCCTCGTAACAGGTAGCCCAATATCCATAACCAGGAATATATTAAATGACCGGGTCGTATGTAGTCGCCTCCAAATGCTCTGTGTCGCCGTCCGAGTATTGCTTCAACGTTTCGGCAAAGATACGGTCTACCCGCAGCCTTCGCCGGCCCCGGGATGTGCGACTTGAGCCCTGATGCAAGCCCCTCACAAAATGAGTAAAGTCCCTGTCCCAGTTAAGCCTTACACATTTGTAGATAACCAAGAGCCTGCCACGGTGCGCTGCCTTCAACTGCATGAGGATGAGCAGACAGTACGTCACCAGTGCAATACGCAGTTGGTTATACACGGCCGCTTCGCTTTTGCCATAAAGCCGTTTGAGGACCAGGTGCTGTTTGATCCATTTGAAGAATAGTTCTATCTGCCATCTCTGGCGGTAGATATCACAGACTTCCTCGGCACGCAGTGTGAAATCATTCGTGAGGATGGTCACCAAGCTCCCCTCGCTGTCCATCGTCTGAACCAGGCGAAGGCTGTGCTTCATCACATTCTGCTGACTTCCCAAGCGTACGACGGCGTCTCGAATCACCGGTGACTCTGGTCTGACGGTCTTCTCCTCCAGAACTTCGTGAATGACCGCATTTTCCTTAAGGCGAGTCACAAAACGAGTGGAGCTATCGCAGTAGACATCAAATTTCCGATAGCCCACGTACCCTCTATCAAATACATTGAGAGCGTCGGTATCGACAACCACCAACTGATCCATCTGCGTCTTATCTGCAGGTCGGGGTGGGTCAGGACTGCCTTATCCGGTACCACCTGATGGCCGATGAACACGAGGCGCAGATGCAACTTAACGCCTGCCTTTGTTTTCCGGAATTCCGCCCAACGGTACTGGGACAAACACATAGAAATCGTGGATGAGTCGACCACATGGATTCGCCCCAGTCTTTCGTTTGTCCGCTTCATACCAACCTGGCGGCCGATTCGCTCTACACATTGACGGAATACGAAATCCGTAAACGCAGGCGGAACATCCCGCAACTTCCTGGACAATTGCGAGGTGCTGATGGACTCCAAATCGATTTCTTTTTGGAGTTGTTCATTGGCCTCCAATTCCAGACTGATGTCGATCAGCGCTCCGATTTGCTTCACCTGGGCAAATACGAAAAGTCCGAGAAACTGTGTTGTTCCAAGTTTTTTCACGCACCGATCCAATTGAAGACGATTCAATTCCTGCAATATGGATTCAGTGTTGAGCGGAGCCAGATATTCCGTCAGCACTGATTTTGTGGTATCCTTGTCCATACCTAGTATCTCCTTAGATGAGATTTGACAGGACTACCTGCACCTCTCATTTTAAGGAGATTCTTTATGTCTGTGGGTGACAACAAAGTGAACATTCCAAACCTTGCGACTCTATAATCTGACAACTCAAAGCTCTTGACAAATCTAGATTTTATTCATGCAATGCTAGTGAGCGTATATAGAAACTGGTGCGAGAACCAATTTGGAAAGGAAAGAGATTAGGACAGGACAAACGATTTCATTCTTGTTTGCCAATCCGGTAACCAATCTTGAAGCAATGGCCTTTTGATTCAAGGGGTAAAGAACTTTATTACTACGGATATCCTAAAAAGACAAATATTTTAACCAGTAGCGACTTTGGGTGGCATTAATTTCTGAGTTAGGTTAGCCGTGTGGTCTTGCAATTGAAGAACATTGTTAATATGAGAGCGATTAGGAGGCAGTCTACGGGTCGGCTCTAGTTTCATGAATATTTAATGCGCACGGCTGTGATCCGTCGCTCAAGGGCAATAATCCTGAATAGCAACTCAACTAGTTAATCGAGGAGGCGAGAAATGCAAAACGGAACACAACCTTCATGGTCTTTGATTACCGACGCCCCCAAAGATTTGAATTTTGCCATTTATGTTGCTTGCTCCTTGAACATCATGCCTGAGAACACGCCGTTTGTTCGAGAACAAATATGGTCTGCACGCCGTGTGGATATGTCCGACAAAGCTGAACTCAGGAAACAAACAGTGGCTAAAATGGTGGCAAAACATCGTGCAGGACCGGGCTGGAAATGAACTGCAGGGTAGATGGAGCCAGTATTATGCGCATGACGGGCGATTTGTGGCGTTAGAAGAACCACTTCGTGGACGATGTGTGGAGATCTTCCCCTCGTTCAATGAATGGTGGGGACTTTACTGCAGGCGGCCAACAGGGCGTCAACTTCTGGGATAAAGCGAAAGAGTTCCGCCCAATTGTCCAGCACGTGGAAAATGAACTCGGAAGAGCAATTCAGCCTTTTCATTTAAAGATAGATTATGTTTATCAAACGCGCCGTAAAACCCGTTGCTCTAGCTATGGGGATATAAGGCGCTTGCCGTTAGGCAACTATTTCTTTGTTACACAATGTATGGTATTTTGTAACTATGACACAGCGAGCCTATAAGTACAGATTCTATCCAACAGAACAGCAGG
>Ga0187809_10000604_pt1 | contig 18621 bp, 14 predicted proteins | sample NC_wetland_sal_i_8_FD_132415 | JGI IMG/M metagenome (GOLD analysis project Ga0187809, IMG submission 132415) | Wetland sediment microbial communities from Neuse River Estuary, North Carolina, USA - ASW_4 | ecosystem: Environmental > Aquatic > Freshwater > Wetlands > Sediment | place: USA: North...
CGTCGTGCTGGGGTATTTCGGCTACATCGCGATGGTGGAATGGGGCGGCTGGCACTTCTCGGTGGCCGCGGCGAGCATCACCCTGGCGGTGCTGTGCCTGCCCTATATCTGCCGCACCACCGAACTGGCATTGCGTGAGGTTCCCGACACGCTGCGCGAGGCCGGCTATGCCATGGGCGCCGGGCCGGCCACGGTGACCTTCCGGCTGAGCATGAAGACCGCGCTGCCAGGCGTTCTGACGGGCGTACTGCTGGCTCTGGCGATCTCGGTGGGGGAGACCGCGCCGCTGCTGTACACCGCCGGGTGGTCGAACTACCTGTGGGACGGCCACCTGACGCATTCGCCGATCGGCTACCTGACCTACGCGATCTGGGCCTTCATCAACGAGCCCTTCGCCTCGGCCAACGAACTGGCCTACGCGGCGGCGTTCCTGACCACCGGGTTCGTGCTGGTGGTCAGCCTGGCGTCGCGTCTGCTGCTGATGCGGAAAGTGTAGTCTTCGCGAATTGCCGGCCCGGACCCAGACGCATCACCGCGGGCGAACTTGTGACCCTCACGCGGAGTCCTTGGCTTCCAGCGTCCCGGCCTTGATCGCCTCGAGAAACAGCAGGTAGTCGCGTTCCACCTGTTCCGCATAAGCCATGGCGAAATCGGCGATCGCGGCGTCGAACACGCCTCCGGAGCCCATATAGCCGGCGATGCGTGCCGCATCGCCCGAACGTGCGTGGGCGCGTGCCAGCGCCACGCCGCACAGCATCGCATAATGCGGCGTGGCATGGTCCGCCAGGCCGCTGCCGACCAGCGCCAGGCGCGGATCCTTCAACTGGCGAACGTAGCAGTACTGATCGTCGGCCCGGTCCTGCGTCCAGCCAAGGAACATGTCGCTCTCGCGCTGCATGATCCGCTGACCGACCACGACGCGCTGGCCCTGGTTGCGGTAACGGCCGAGCCCCGCATAGGGGGCAAGCACCGACGCGCGGGCCTCCTTCACCTGCAGCAGCAAAGTGGCGCCTTCGCAGGTGGTGAACAGGGCGATCACGCAAAACGTGCCGACCGAGCCGACACCCACCACCTTGAAGGCCAGGTCGGCCAGCCGATAGCGGCCAAGCAGCAGGCGAATGTCGGGGGCGACCGTGGTCAGGTACGAATCGACGGCGGCGCGCGCGGCGATCTCGTGCGTGTCGTCCATTTGACCGGTCAGAGGCACCACCACCGGCGGGTTCGGCTTGATCTGCCAATGGCCCTCCCGGCGGTGCAGCAAGCGCGGATAGCCGCGGCGGCCTGCTTCGGTTGCCGTTTCCAGCCGCTTCAGTTCGCGCGCCCGCAGCTTCGGATCGTCGATGCGGTTCAGCACATCCACAAGGTCGATCCGATCGTGCCAGGCTGTCAGCGGATCGAGGGTGGCCAGAGCACTCATCTGCGCGCGGTAGGCCTGCGCGGCGACGCGTGCCAGGTGACGGCAGGTCCGGTCGGGCAGGCCGCGCCCGCGCGCATCGACCGCGAAGCTGGTGGCCAGCCGCTTGAGATCCCACTCGAAGGGCGCGCGCAGCGTCTCGTCGAAGTCGTTGACGTCGAACACCGCCGTGCCGTCCGAGGCGGCAAACACACCGAAATTGGCGAAATGGCAGTCGCCGCAAGACTGCACCAGCACGCCCGCCGCCGGCGTATTCGCCAGATCGGCTGCCATGATCACCGCGCTGCCGCGCAGGAAGGCGAAGGCCGATTCGCGCATCCGGTGGTAGCGCAGCGGCACCAGGTGGGACAGCAGATGCCGGCCATTGTCCAGCAGGAGTTCCACCGGGTCACGGCGGGCCGGCGGCGGTTGCCAGACGGCGTGCTGGCTGCGCGGCAGCACCTTGCGCAGCTGCTGGCCGAGCGCCCGCCGCTCCGCGACCGGCAGCACGGCTTGGGGCGGGACGTGCTCGAGCGGCATGGCCGCCTCCCGAAAGCGCTGGACGCCGCGGATGTGAACGAAACGCCGGGCGTGGCGCAAGCAAGAAGCGGCGCTGCGGATGAACCGGCACGAATTGTCGCGTAACCGTCACGTGGACAAGCATTCCGGGCCGGGGCGGTCACCTGGCGGTGAGCAGGCGGGGAGGCGCCTTGGCCTCGATCAATCCCTGAGGGGCGGCCGGAATCCGGAAGCCGGGATCATACCGTGCCAGCCTCGAGCGCATCCCGCAGTTGCAGCGCGGCGTCTCCGGCGATCAGGCCCTCGCGCAGGAACAGGTCGATCAGCACCAGGTTGACGTTGAACTTGAACGCATCCGTGTCGCGCACCGTCTCCAGCACGCGCTGCACCGGCCACAGCTCGAACGCCGCCACTTCTCCGTCGGTCGGGTGCGGCGTGAAATCCTCCGGCACGTCCAGATCGTAGCAGAGCAGGCAATCGCGGCGCAGGCCCTCCGGCCGCTCCATCGCATAGGCGATGCGCCCGACCCGGCGAGCCTGGCGCGCCAGCTCCGGCGGGATCGCCGCTTCTTCCTCCGCCTCCTTCACCAGGGTCTGCTCCGGCGTCAGCCCGGCCGGCACGCCGCCCGCCGTGAGGTGGTCCAGCTTGTTCGGGTCCAGCGCCTTGTCCGCCGCTCGGCGGCCGATCCACAGGTGCAGGCCGTCCGCCCGGCGCACCAGGCCGTTCACGTGCACGCCGACCGACAGCAGGCCGAAGGAGGGAATGGCGCCGCGGTCGATCTGCGCCAGCGCCGGCCCCTCCGGGGTGGCGCGCACGTCGAAGGCCTCCGCCCGCCAGCGGTAATGCCCCCGGTCGGACAGGGTGCGGGCGATCCCGGGCAGCGCGGTGGGGTCGTCCAGCACCACCGCGCCCGCGTCCTGGCGGACCGCCGGAAAGCCCGCCAGCGCGGCGGCCAGCGCGGGCCGCAGCCAGCCGACCTGCACCGTCCCAAGCCTGAACGGGCGGCGCTCGCCGGGGAGCCGGGCGCTCAGGCAGGCGCGGATGTGACGGAGGAAGCTGTCCAGACCTGCGTCAGCCACGCGCCGCCTCGCCTTTCAAATGCCTGATCCGCATGCCACATCCTGCTCCCATGAGACGTATGTCGGCCCTTCCGCCCGCGGCGAGCCTGCCGCCCGAGTTGCAGGTGCAACGCTCCGGGCTGCAGACCGTTCTGTCGCTGCTGCCGTATTTGTGGCCGCGCGACAACCCCGGCGCCAGGCTGCGGGTGGTCGTGGCGATGGTGTTCATGGTGCTCGCCAAGGGCGCCACGGTCTATGTGCCGATCGTCTACAGCCGGGCGATCGATGCACTGGCGCCACATTCCGGTCCGGCCGCCATGCTGACCGTGCCGGTCGCGCTGATCGTGTTCTACGGGGTGCTGCGCATCGGCTCCGCTGGGTTCGGCGAAATCCGCGACGCGCTGTTCGCCTCGGTGCAGCAGCGGGCGGTGCGCGTGCTGGCGCTGCGCACCTTCCAGCACCTGCACGCGCTGTCGCTGCGCTTCCACATGGACCGGCAGACCGGCGCGCTGTCGCGGGTGATCGACCGCGGCACCCAGGGCATGCAGTCGGTGCTGCGGCTGGCGGTGTTCAACGTGGTGCCGACGGCGATCGAGCTGCTGCTGGTCACCGCGATCATCTGGCGCATGTTCGATTGGCGCTACGCGGCGGTGACCCTCGGCGCGGTGGGCGCATATGTTGCCTTCACCACGGTATTCGCGGCTCGGCGCGTGCGCTACCGCCGCAGCATGAACGACACCGACAACGACGCCTCCACCAAGGCGCTGGACAGCCTGCTCAACTTCGAGACGGTCAAGTATTTCGGCAACGAGGCCCACGAATCGGCGCGCTACGACGCGGCACTGGCGCGCTACGAACGCGCCACGGTGCGGGTGCAGGTGTCGCTGAACCTGATGAACCTCGGCCAGGGCGTGATCATCGCCGGCGGGCTGACCGCGATCATGCTGATGGCGGCGAACGGCGTGGCGAGCGGCCAGCTGACCGTGGGAAAATTCGTGCTGGTGAACACCTACCTGATGCAGCTTTACCAGCCGCTGAACTTCCTCGGCATGGTCTACATGACCATCAAGCAGGGCCTGGTGGACATGGAGCAGATGTTCCGCCTGCTGCTGGTGGAACGTGACGTGCAGGACAAGCCCGGTGCGACGGCGCTGCCCACGCATCTCTCTGAGGGTGCCGCCGGCGAGGTGCGCTTCGAGGACGTGCGTTTCGGCTATCGTCCCGACCACCCGATCCTGCGCGGCGTCAGCTTCACCGTGCCGGCCGGCAGCAAGCTGGCGATCGTCGGGCCGACCGGCGCGGGCAAATCCACCATCACCCGCCTGCTGTTCCGCTTCTATGACGTGAACCGCGGCCGCGTGCTGATCGACGGCCAGGATTTGCGCGACGTGACGCAGGAGAGCCTGCGCGCGGCGATCGGCGTGGTGCCGCAGGACACCGTGCTGTTCAACGACACGATCCGCTACAACATCGCCTATGGCCGCCCGAACGCGACTCAGGCGGAGATCGAGCACGCGGCGAAGCTGGCGCAGGTGCACGATTTCGTCATGCGGCTGCCGGACGGCTATGACACCCGTGTGGGCGAGCGCGGGCTGAAACTGTCCGGCGGCGAGAAGCAGCGCGTGGCGATCGCGCGGACCATACTGAAGGACCCGCGCATCCTGATCCTGGACGAGGCGACCAGCGCGCTGGACACCCGCACGGAGCAGGACATCCAGGCCGCGCTGCGCGCCGTGTCGCGCGACCGCACCACGCTGGTGATCGCGCACCGGCTGTCCACCGTGGTGGATGCCGACGAGATCATCGTGCTGTCCGACGGCCGCATCGCCGAACGCGGCACGCATGCCGAACTGCTGGGGCGCGACGGGCTGTATGCCCGGATGTGGGCGCTGCAGGCGGCGGAACAGGACGACGAACCGGCCGGCCCGAATGCGCAGCCGGTGCTGAAGGAGGTGAGTGATGCAACCGTTCTCTGACGACGAGACCCCGTCCGATCTCAGCCATGCCGGTGCGGTGGTGGACAAGGCGGTGGAGTACATGATGGGGCAGAACATCGCCACTATCTCGATCGCCTCCGCGCTGCTTGGCGGCGCGATGGCGCTGCTGACGCGCTGCATGGGCGACGATGCGGTGGTGCACATCCTGAACAACGCGATCGCCAGCGTGCGGTCCGGGGAACTGCGGCAGGGGGACGAGGGGGAGCCTGACAAGCCCTGACTTCAGGAAGGCTTTCAACCACAGATGATCGCGGATGATCACGGATGTCCTCAGCGGCCCGTGGGTTGGTCGGGCGCTTTCGCTGAGCCGGGGACACAGTCGTTATTTCGCCTTCGGCGGGAGAACCCACGGTTGGCACTGCCGCATCGGGCCATCCGTGCTTCATGCAGATCGTCATGGCCGGGCTTGACCCGGCCATCCACCCCGGAGCGATCGGATCGGGATGCAACAGAACATGCCTGTACAGGGGTAGATGGCCGGCTCAAGTCCGGCCATGACACGGTCTGCGGACGTGCACGGCAGCAATTTTCCGCTGCGGCGATCTTCTTCTGCGGCAACTCTCCACTGGGGCGATGTTCCACTTCGGCAATTATCCACCAGGGGGATGCGACCGGTGACCGCCTGCCAACTCCGTGGCTGATCTGTTTTTGCCTGCATTCGGACCCTGCCCAACGGGCCGGCTCGCAACGGCGGGGGGAAGACCTTGCGGGGTGCTCGCTGGCGCTGCATTCCACTACACCCCAAACTTGACCCTCTCCCCATTCCGGCGTCCCATCCTCGCAACAACGAACCAGCGGGAGCGAGCGCCATGCACGACACGGTCATTCGCGGCGGAACCATCCTGGACGGCACCGGCAAACCCGGCTTCACCGGCGACATCGCGATCGACGGCGACCGCATCGCGCAGGTCGGCGGCAAGGCCGGACCCGGCAAGCGCGAAATTGACGCGGACGGGCTGCTGGTCACCCCCGGCTGGGTCGATGCCCACACCCACTATGACGGCCAGGCAACCTGGGACCAGGAACTGGCGCCGTCGTCCTGGCACGGCGTCACCACCATCCTGTTCGGCAATTGCGGCGTCGGCTTCGCCCCGGTGCGGCGGGAGCACCACGCCTCGCTGATCGGCCTGATGGAAGCGGTGGAGGAAATCCCCGGCATCGCCCTGGCCGAAGGCCTGAAATGGGACTGGCAGAGTTTCCCCGAATACCTCGACGCGCTGGAGCGCATCCCGCACGCCATCGATTTCGGCGCGCAGATCCCGCACCATCCGCTGCGGGTGTTCGTCATGGGCGACCGCGCGATCAACCGCGAGCCCGCCACCGCCGACGACATTGCTGAAATGCAGCGGCTGACCCGGCAGGCGATGCAGGCCGGCGCCTTCGGCTTCACCACCAGCCGCACCAACTCGCACAAGACGCCGACCGGGGAGATGGTGCCCGGCCGCTATTCCGAGGTGCAGGAACTGGTCGGCATCGGTTCGGCGCTGAAGGGCCTCGGCTACGGCGCGTTCGGCGTCAACAGCGACTTCGACGACGAGGCGGAGGAACTGGCCTGGATGACGCGGCTGGCGAAGGACACCGGCCGTCCGGTGTGGTTCCTGCTGACCGACCGCGCCAACGATCCGCCGCGCTGGCAGCGGCTGCTGGACGGTGTGCATGCGGCGCGCGCGCAGGGTGCCATGGTCACTGCGCAGGTGGCCGGCCGGCCGGTCGGCGTGCTGCTGGGCATCGACACCGCGCTGAACCCGTTCTCGATCCGGCCAAGCTATGGGGAATTGCTGAAGCTGCCGGCGGCGGAGCGGCTTCGGCGGCTGCAGGACCCGGCGATGCGGACGCAGATCCTCAGCGAGGCGCCGAACGCCGAACTGGTGCGCCGGCTGTCGCAGTTCCGCCAGCAGATCACCACGCGCTGGGACCGCATGTTCGTCATGGGCGATCCGCCGGACTACGAGCCGGAGGAAAGCAGCTCCATCGCCTCCATCGCCCGCCGAAGCAACCACACGCCGGACGAGGTGGCCTACGACTATCTGGCCGGTGGGTTGGACCGATTCCTGTTTTTCCCGATCGTCGGCTACACGCAGGACAACCACGACAACATCCGCACCATGCTGACCGACCCGGGCACCATCCTTGGTCTGTCGGATGGCGGCGCGCATTGCTCGTCCATCACCGATGCCAGTGTGCCGAGCTGGATGCTGATTCATTGGGGGAGGGACCGGAAACGTGGTCCAAGGCTTCCGCTCGAATTGCTGGTAAAGCGCCAGACCACTGAGACGGCCGACTTCTTTGGTCTAACTGATCGCGGCCGTTTGGCCCCGGGCAAGCGGGCCGATATCAATGTAATAGATTTTTCGGCCCTTCGCCTGCACAAGCCCGAGGTGCGCTACGACCTGCCCGCCGGCGGCCGGCGACTGATGCAGCGCGTGGACGGCTACCGCGCCACTTTCGTCGCCGGAACGCCGGTGTTCGAATTCGGCGAGTACAGCGGGGCGACGCCCGGCAAGCTGGTGCGAGCCACGGCGGGGTAGGGCGCAGTCAAGACACCCCCTCCCCGTGCCGGAGGGGGAGTCACCCGGCCGCTCCCCGGATTAAAAAACTGTATCACTTGACAAAGTCGATCGAACGATAACATTCCCGCCCGACACCAAAGAGGGCGGCGGATGGCCGACACGCAGGACCGGGTTCGCCCGGGGGGACAGACACGCGGCGAGGACACCAGGCGGCGCATCCTGAATGCCGCGCTGGATTTGTTCGGCGCCCTCGGCTTCGAGGCGACCACCACGCGCCATCTGGCGGAACGCGCCGGGGTGAACCTGCCGGCAATCCAGTACTATTTCGGCAGCAAGGAAGGCCTGTACCGCGCCGTCATCCAGCAGATCGTCGATCGCATCACGGCGGAGGCCGCCCCGGTCGCCGCCCGCGTCGCCACCGCCCTGGCCGGAAAGCCACCCCGCCAGGACCTGCTGGACCTGCTGTTCGCCCTGACCGACGTGCTGGTGGCGCTGATCCTGGACGAGACGCTGGCCGACCGCGACAGCTGCCGCCGCTTCTTCGCCCGCATCGAGATCGAGCAGGGCCCGGCCATCGACGCGCTGCACGATTGCGTCGCCAGTCACCTCCTCGGCCCCGCCACGGTGCTGATTGGCCGGCTGATGGACCGGCCTCCGGAAGACGAGCAGGTGCGCATGCAGATGGTCGCATTGATGGGGCTGGCGAAGGCCTTCGGCTGCTGGGGCAGCGACCGCGTGCTTGGCTGGCACAGCGCCGATCCGGCGCGCATCCGCGCCGTGCAGCAGCTGCTGCGGCAGCACGCCGCGGCGATCTTCCGTCAGCAGGACCCGCAACATTGATGCGCTACCTGACATTGCTGCCACTCGTCCTGCTGGCCGGCTGCAAGGTCGGCCCGGACTTTCATGCACCTGCCGCCCCGGCGGCGTCCGGCTACACGCCGGAACCCCTGCCGGTCAGCACCGCGTCCGCCCCGGTGCATGGCGGCAACGCGCAGCGTTTCGTGCGGAACCTGAACATCCCCGGCGAATGGTGGCAGCTGTTTCATTCGCAACCACTGGACCGGCTGGTGACGCAGGCATTCCGCGCCAATCCCGACATCGCCTCCGCGCAGGCCGCGCTGCGTGAGGCGCAGGAGAATTTGTACGCCGGGCAAAGCGGTCTGTTTCCCAGCGTCGGCGCCGGCGTGCAAGCGGAACGCGAGGCGGTGTCCGGAGTGGCCCTCGGCCTGCCGGGCCGCAGCTTCACGCTGAACCTGGCCACTGCACAGCTGAATGTGGGCTACGTGCCGGACGTGTTCGGCGGCACGCGGCGACAGATCGAATCGCTCGCCGCGCAGGCGGAGTACCAGGCCTTCGAGCTGGAAGCGAGCTACCTCACCTTGTCATCCAATGTCGTCGCCACCGCGGTGCAGGAAGCCTCACTGCGCGGCCAGATCGCCAACACGGAACAGACGATCCAGGTGGAAACCCAGGCGCTGCACCTGATCGAGCAGCAGTTCCAGGTCGGTGCGACGCCCAAGTCAAACGTGCTGCAGCAGCAGGCGACGCTGGCGCAGACCCGCGCCAACCTGCCGCCGCTGCAGCGGCAGCTGGCCCAATCCCGCAACCAGCTGGCGCGGCTGATCGGCCAGTTCCCCAGCCAGCCGGTCGACGCCGATTTCAAGCTTGCCAGTTTGCAGCTGCCGCAGGACCTGCCGGTCAGCCTGCCGTCCAATCTGGTTCGCCAGCGCCCGGATGTGCGCGCCGCCGAAGCGCAGCTCCACGCCGCGAGTGCAAACCTCGGTGTGGCTATCGCCAACCAGCTGCCGCAGTTCAGCATCACCGCCGCGCTCGGCGGCGAGGCGCATGGCTTCGCGGCGCTGTTCCAGCCAGGCAGCCTGATCTGGAGCGCCGTCGGCAGCGTCAGCCAGAAACTGTTCGACGCCGGCCAGCTCGCGCACAAGAAGCGCGCCGCGGTCGCCGCGCTGGATCAGGCGGCGGCGCAGTACCGCAGCACGGTGCTGACCGCATTCCAGAACGTCGCCGACGCGCTGCGCGTGCTGCAATCCGACGCCGACGCGCTGCGCGCACAGTCCGAGGCGGAACGCGCCGCCTTTGCCAGCTACAATCTTGCGCAAGAGCAGTTCAAGCTTGGCGCGATCGACTATCTCACGCTGCTGAACGCCGAACGCACCTGGGACAACGCCCGTGTGCGCCTGGTGCAGGCGCAGGCCAACCGCTTCGCCGATACCGCCGCGTTGTTCCAGGCGCTGGGCGGCGGCTGGTGGCAGCGCCGCGACGTGCCGCCCGCGCCGCCGGCGGATCACCTGACTCCCCCGCTTGTTTCGGCCGTGAGCCGTTGATGGGAACCGGACGCATGATCAAGCGCATGATCATCATGTTGCTGCTGGTGGGCGTGGTGCTCGGCGGCTTCTTCGGATTCCAGGCCTTCAAGGCCAAGATGATCCACAAGTTCCTGGCGTCGATGGCCAATCCGCCACAAGCCGTGTCCACCACCAAGGCGGTGGTGCAGCCATGGCAGCCGCAGATCCATGCGGTGGGCAGCCTGCGCGCGGTGAAGGGTGCCGAACTGTCGCTGGAAGTGTCGGGCATCGTCGAGAAGATCGACTTCACCTCGGGCCAGGATGTGCAGGCCGGCACCGAACTGCTGAAGTTGCGCGACGAGGACGACGTGGCGAAGCTGCAGGCGCTGCAAGCCACCGCCAATTTGGCGCAGCTCACCTACAACCGCGACCTGAAGCAGCTGAAGGCGCAGACCATCAGCCAGGCGACATTGGATTCCGACCGCGCCAACCTGAAGAACGCGCAGGCGCAGATCGACCAGCAGCAGGCGGCGATCGACAAGAAACTGCTGCGCGCGCCCTTCGCCGGCCATCTTGGCATCCGCCAGGTCGATGTCGGGCAGTACCTGAACGCCGGCACCGCCGTGGTGACACTGCAGGCGCTCGACCCGATCTACCTGGATTTCTACCTGCCGCAGCAGGCGCTGGCGGAGATCCGCGTCGGCCAGCCGGTGATTGCCCATGTCGACACGTTTCCCAACCAGCAATTCGCCGGCAAGGTCATGGCGATCAATCCGCAGGTCGATCCCAACTCCCGCAACGTGCAGGTGCGCGCGGTGATCGACAACCCGAAACACCAGCTGCTGCCGGGCATGTTCGCCACGCTGGACATCGATTCCGGCGCAGAGCACGACTACGTGACGCTGCCGCAGACGGCGATCGCGTACAATCCCTACGGCAGCACGGTCTATCTGGTGGAGCACGCCGGCGACAAGCTGAGTGCTCGCCAGACCTTCGTCACCACCGGCGCGACGCGCGGCGATCAGGTGGCGGTGCTGACCGGGGTAAAGCCGGGCGAGACCGTCGTCACCGCCGGACAGATCAAGCTGCATAACGGCTCGCCGGTCACGGTGAACAACACGGTGCAGCCGGCCAACGCGGCAAATCCGACTCCCACAGAAGACTGACGGGCGGCAACGCATATGCGATTCACCGACATCTTCATTCGCCGGCCGGTGCTTGCCACGGTGCTCAGCCTGCTGATCCTGGTGCTGGGCCTGCGTGCCATGTTCACGCTGCAGGTGCTGCAATACCCGAAGACCGAGAACGCCGTCGTCACCGTGACCACCACGTATTACGGCGCCGATCCGGCGACCATCGCCGGCTTCATCACCACGCCGCTGGAAAATGCCATCGCCCAGGCCGACGGCATCGACTACATGAGCTCGACCAGCACGCCCGGCGTCAGCACGATCAGCGTGTACCTGCGGCTGAACTACGATGCCAGCAAGGCGCTGACGCAGATCAGCAGCAAGATCAGCTCGGTCACCAACCAGCTGCCGCCCGGCACGCAGCAGCCGGTGCTCAGCGTCAAGGTCGGGCAGACAATCGACGCGATGTATATCGGCTTCAACAGCGACGTGCTGAAGCCGAACCAGATCACCGACTACATCACCCGCGTGGTGCAGCCGAAGCTGCAGGCGGTGCCCGGCGTGCAGACCGCCGAACTCCTCGGCGGCCGGTCCTTCGCGCTGCGCGCCTGGCTCGATCCAGCGAAACTGGCGGGCTACGGCCTGACCGCAACCGACGTCACGCAGGCACTGGCGGCGAACGACTACATCTCCGGCCTCGGCACCACCAAGGGGCAGATGGTGCAGGTGGATCTGACCGCCTCCACCGCGCTGCACTCGCTCGACGAATTCCGCGACCTGGTGGTGAAGCGCTCCGGCAACGCCATCGTCCGGCTGAAGGACGTGGCCAAGGTCACGCTGGGCGACGACGACTACGATTCGCAGGTCGATTTCGACGGCAAGCGCGCGGTCTATATCGGCATCCAGGTGGCGCCCGCGGCCAACCTGCTGACGGTCATCCAGAACGTGCGCAAGGTGTTCCCGGGCATCCAGGCGCAACTGCCGCAGGGGCTGCACGGCGCGATCGTCTATGACTCCACCGAGTTCGTGAACAGCTCCATCCACGAGGTGATACGCTCGCTGGTGGAAGCGGTGCTGATCGTCACGCTGGTGGTGTTCGTCTTCCTCGGCTCGCCACGCTCGGTGCTGATCCCGCTGGTGGCGATCCCGCTATCGCTGATCGGCACCTTCACGATGATGCTGATCTTCGGCTTCTCCATCAACCTGCTGACGCTGCTCGCACTGGTGCTGGCGATCGGCCTGGTGGTGGACGACGCGATCATCGTGGTGGAGAACGTCAACCGCCACCTGGAAGACGGCATGAAACCGCTGGCCGCCGCGATCCAGGCGGCGCGCGAGCTGGGCGGCCCGATCATCGCGATGACCGTGGTGCTGATCGCGGTGTACGTGCCGATCGGCTTCCAGGGCGGGCTGACCGGCGCGCTGTTCACCGAGTTCGCCTTCACCCTGGTCGGCGCCGTCACCGTGTCCGCCATCGTCGCGCTGACCTTGTCACCGATGATGACCTCCCGCCTGCTGCGCCACCACACGCCCGGCGAGAAGGACTGGGAGTCGCGGCTGCTGGGCTTCATCGACCGCCGCTTCTCCAGCATCCACCGCCGTTATACGCGCATGCTGCACGGCAGCCTGAACACGTTGCCGGTCACCATCGTGTTTGCGCTGATCATACTCGGCAGCATCTGGTTCCTGTACGGCGCCGCCAGCAGCGAACTTGCGCCGCAGGAGGACCAGGGCGTGGTGCTGACCTCCTCCACCAACGCGCCGAACGCGACGCTGCAGCAACGCCTGCTGTACGACGAGCAGGTGTACCAGGCGGTCACGTCCTTCCCGGAAACCGAGCACGTGTTCCAGCTCGACGTCCCGGGCTTCGACATCGCCGGGGCGGTGCTGAAGCCATGGGACCAGCGCACGCGCACCTCGACGACGCTGCAGCCGCGGATCCAGAAGAAAGTGGCGGAGATCGCCGGCGCCCGCGTCGTGGCGTTCCAGCCGCCGCCGCTGCCGGGCACCAGCGGCCTGCCGATCCAGTTCGTCATCGGCACCACGGAACCCTTCGCGCAGCTGAACGATGTGGCGCAGAAATTCCTGCATGACGCGGTATCCAGCGGGCAGTTCATCTTCCTCGACAGCGACCTGCGCATCGACAACCCGCAGGTCACGGTCGATATCGACCGCAGCAAAGCCGCCCTGCTTGGCCTGAACATGAAGGACATCGGCGCTGCGCTCAGCTCCATGCTTGGCGGCGGCTACGTCAATTACTTCGGTCTGGACGGGCGTTCGTACAAGGTGATCCCGCAGGTGGAACAACGCTTCCGCCTGAACCCGGACCAGATCCTCAACTACTACATCCGTTCGGCGAACGGCACGCCGGTGCCGCTGTCGACCGTCGCCACCATCCACACCAAGACCGAACCCGAATCGCTGAACCACTTCCAGCAGCTCAATTCGGCGACGATCCAGGGCGTCGCGGCCCCGGGCGTCACCGAAGGCACCGCCATCGCCTTCCTGGACAAGCTGGCGAAGCAGGACCTGCCGGTCGGCTACACCGTGGATTACGGTGGGCTGGCGCGCCAGTACGTGCAGGAATCCGGCGGCTTCCTGCTCACCTTCGGCTTTGCGCTGATCATCATCTATTTGTCGCTGGCAGCACTGTTCGAAAGCTTCCGCGATCCCTTCATCATCCTGGTCTCGGTGCCGATGTCGATCGCCGGCGCATTGTTCTTCGTCGGGCTCGGCCTGGGCGGTGCGACGCTGAACATCTACACCGAGGTGGGCCTGGTGACGCTGATGGGGCTGATCAGCAAGCACGGCATCCTGATCGTGGAATTCGCCAACGAGCAGCAGCGCGCCGGGCTCAGCAAGCGCGAGGCGATCGAGATGGCCGCAGGCATCCGGCTGCGCCCGATCCTGATGACCACCGCGGCGATGGTGCTGGGCGTGATCCCGCTGATCGTCGCCACCGGCGCAGGCGCGGCATCACGCTTCGACATGGGGCTGGTGATCGCCAGCGGCCTGGCGATCGGCACGCTGTTCACGCTGTTCGTGGTGCCGGCGGTGTACATGGTGCTGGCCACCGACCACTCGAAGGCGGAAACGCGTGAACTGGTGCCGGCAGAAATGGCCGGCGAATAGCCCGGAAATTCCCTGTCCGCGCGGGGTGAAAAAAGCGGCGGTGGCTACTGGTAGTGGTGGCTACTGGTAGTACTGCAGCGTCCAGCCCGTCGCACCCTTCGCGGGCGGTTCGCACCAGATCGGCACCGCATTCGGCGTGCGAACCAGCGGCTCGATGCCCATCCCGGTGCGCAGCGCGCGGAACAGCGCGCCGTGCCCCACCACTAGCACCACCGGCGGGCGGACCGTCGCGCGGTTCACCGCGGCCACCGCGCGGCGGCGCAGATCGGCGAAGGATTCCGCGCCCTCCGGCGTGAACGTGCCCGCGACCCAACGCGGAAACCAGTCGGACATCGGCTGGCCTTCCTGCACGCCGAACCGTACCTCGCGCAGCCCGTCATCCAGCGCCACCGGCAAGCCGAGGGCCTCACCGGCGATCTCGGCGGTGACGCGGGCACGCGAGAGGGGGGAGGCGACGATCGTCGCGATGCCGCGATGGCGCAGCCGCTCCGCCGCGGCGCGCGCCTGGGCGACGCCCGTGGGGTTCAGCGGGATATCGACGTTGCCCTGCGAAAGTCCCTGTGCGTTCCAGTCGGTTTCACCATGACGCAGGAACCAGAATGCCACGTGGTTCGGGACGTCTTCGCGGGCAACGTCGTTCATCGGATCAGGCTGCCAGGCCTTCCTGCTGCATCATGCGCTGCACCGCGGGGCGTGCCAGCATCCGCTTGTAATGCGCCGCGATGTTCGGCGGCAGGTCCATCTTCAGCCGAGCCGCCGCCCAGAACTCAACGTAGAACAATGCGGCGTCGGCGATGGAGAACTGGCCGACGACATAGTCCTTGCCGGCCAGCGCCTGGTCCAGCACGCCCAGGCCCTTCTCGAAGATTTCCCGGCCGCGCGCCTTCACCGCTTCCTCGTCCGCCGCGTTGGGGGAAAAATTGCCCGGGCGGAAGATGCGGGTGAAGCCCTGCATGTGCATGGTGGCGACCACGTAGTCCATCGCCTCCAGCGCGCGGGCCTGGCTGTCGGCATCGTCCGGCAGCAGCTTGCTGTCCGGATTCGTGCGGGCCAGCCAGAAGGCGATGGCGGGGAACTCGGTCAGCACCGAGCCGTCATCGCGCACCAGCGTGGGCACCTTCGATTTCGGGTTCACTGAAGTGAACTCCGGCTTGAACTGCCCGCCGCTGCGCAGATCGACCTGCTGCGCCTCGTACGGCTTGCCGATCTCTTCCAGCAGCAGGTGGATGCCCAGCGAGCAGGCGCCGGGTGCGAACATCAGTTTCATTGGTCCCCTCCTTGGTGTGGTCCGGACGCGGGCGTCCGCGCCGGGTATCTCGTTGCGAGGCTCGCCTGGTCAAGCGTCAGTCCGGCCAGAAATCGTCGGCGCTCGCCTGGTCGAACGACCAGGGGCAGGTTGACGGGAAGCGCTTGCGTGACAGCCGGGTCTGACGTTCCGCCTCGATCAGTGCCAGGCGGTAGGCGACTTCCATGGCTTCATCCAGGTACGGCTTGAGGCTCGGATTCTCCGCCAGGTGCTGCCGGGTCTGCAGCCGCTGTGCCTCGATCGTCAGACGCCAACTGCGGCCCCGGCGCTCGGGCTGGTGCCTCCACTTCAATAGGTGAGTCAGCAGCACGCTGAGATGCGATACCACCTCGCGCCGTTCACTGCGGCCCGAGGTCTCGATCTCCTCGACCACATTCGCGACATCCAGTTCGGCAAAGCGGCCCTCGCGCAGCAGGCGTGCCTGCTCCTGCGTCCAGCCGTAGAAATCCTGCTCGTACTTGACCTCGTTCATCGCGAGCTCCGTCAGCGCGCCTTGCGCCAGTCGCCGATCGCCGGCCGCGCCAGGCCCAGGTTCTCGCGCAGCGTCGTCCCCGCATAATCCTGGTGGATCAGCCCGCGCCGCTGCAGCTCCGGCGTGATGAACCGGGCAAAATCCTCGTACGCGCCCGGCACGTGCGACGCCGCCACGACGAAGCCGTCGCAGGCGCGGCCCTGGAACCATTCCTCCATGCCGTCCACCACGTCCTTCGGACTGCCGACGAAGCGCGGATGGTCACGGAACGTGCCGCGCTGCGTCACCTGCATGAAGTCGCGCGTGGTGGGATTGCGCTTGCCGGTGATGCGGGTCACGCGGTCGCGCAGGCCCTGCGCGCCGGTCCATTCGCGGATCTCTTCCTCCGTCCACGGCTCATCGACCGGCTTCTTCGCCAGATCGACGTTCAGCACCTCGCACAGCAGCGACAGCTGGTCGATCTCCTTCGGCAGCGTGTCGATCAGCGCCGCCTTGTCCTCGGCTTCGGCGCGCGTCTCCGCCACCACGTGGTACACGCCGGCGGCGACGGCCACCTTGTCCGGGTCGCGGCCGGCTTCCGCCACCTGCTGCTTGAACACCGCGTAGTCTTCCTTGCCGACGCGCAGATCGTGGTAGTTGACGAACACCAGCTCCGCCCAGCGCGCGGCGAACCGCCGTCCGCGGCCGCTTTGTCCCGCCTGGATGATCACCGGATGTCCCTGCGGGGACCGCGGCACGGTGAAGGGACCGCGCGAGCGGAAATGCTTCCCCACGTAGTCCAGCCGGTGCACCTTGTCGGGATGCGCGAACAGGCCGGTCTGCTTGTCCAGCACGATCGCGTCGTCTTCCCACGAATCCCAGTGGCCGTGCACCACTTCCATGAACTCGTCGGCGCGGTCGTAGCGCGCGTCGTGCTCGCCGTGCGACAGCTGGCCCATGTTGAGTGCTTCGCCGTCGTTCATCGACGTCACCACGTTCCACGCGGCGCGGCCGTTGGTCATCAGGTCCAGCGTCTGGAACACGCGCGCGACGTGGAACGGCTCGTAGTAGGTCGTGGTGTAGGTGGAACCCAGGCCGAGCCGCTCGGTGGCCATGCCCATCACGGTGAGGATGGTCACCGGGTCCATCTTCACGCAGCGGATGCCGTTGGCGACGGTTGAGCTGTGGTCGCCGCCGAAGCGGTCCGGCATCGCCAGGCGGTCGTCGAAGAACCCCAGGTGGAACTTTCCCGCCTCCAGCGCTCGGCCGATCCGGCGGTAGTACTCCGCGCTGGTGAAGTCGGGCATCGCCTCCGGGTGGCGCCAGGAACCAACGAAGTTGGTGCAGTTCTGCGCCTGCAGGAAGCCGACGAGGGTCATCTGGCGCATGCGGGGTACTCCTCGGGAGGACTTGGGCGGGCATTTCACTCTGCCGCTGCCGCGCCCGCAAGCGGCGGGGCCGGAGCCGCGGGCCGCAAGGGGCGCAGACGGAAAACCGGCGAGAACCCGGCCGCCGATTGACCCAGGTCATGCTTTCTTAACCGCTTGTTCGGCAGGATGGACCGGATTTTCTCCGGGACCGTCCCATGTCGCCCCGCATCATTACCCTGACCGTCAACCCCGCGCTGGACATTGCCTGTTCCGCCGAGTCGGTGCAGCACACCCACAAGATCCGCACCGGCGACGACCATCTCGATCCCGGCGGCGGCGGCATCAATGTTGCCCGCGTGCTGCATGAACTCGGCGGCGAGACGCTGGCCGTGTTGATGGCCGGTGGCGTCACCGGCGCGCTGGTCGAGGAACTGCTGGACGAGGCAGGCGTGCCCCGCCACACCGTGCCGATCCGCGGCCGGACCCGCATCTGCTTCACCGTATTCGAGCGCAGCACCGGCCTGGAATACCGCTTCGTGCCGGAGGGCCCGAGCGTCACCCAGCGTGACTGGCACGGCATGCTGAACGCGCTGGAGACGCTGCAAGGCGGCTGGATCGTCGCCAGCGGCAGCCTGGAACGCGGCATGCCGGACGACATTTACGCCTGGGTCGCACGGGCCGCGCGCCGGCGGGAGCAGCGTTTCGTGCTCGACACCTCCGGCCCGGCGCTGAGTTCCGCCCTCGGCAGCGGCATCGAGTTGATCAAGCCAAGCCTGGGCGAATTGGAGAAGCTGGTGGGCAGGCCGCTGCTGGACCCGGCTGAGCAGGAAGCCGAGGCGCGGGCGCTGGTGCGTGGTGGTGCCGCGCGGCTGGTCGCGGTGACGCTGGGCGAGGCGGGGGCCTTCGTTGCCTCGGAACAGGGCGTGATCCGGATGGAGGCGATCCCCTCTTCAGTGCGCAGCGCGGTCGGCGCCGGCGACAGTTTCACCGCGGCGATGACGCTCTCCCTGGCGCGCGGCGATGCGCTGGAGGAGGCGCTGGCCTGGGGTGTCGCGGCAGGCACCGCGGCGGTGGTCTGCGCCGGCACTGCCCGCGTGCGCAAGGCCGACGTGGAAGCGCAGTACCGGCGCCTGAAGCGGCCGAATTAGACGCGCCGCCCCTTGGCGCCCGGCGAGCGTTTCATCTCTCCAGCTTGCGGGGTTGGGCCGCGAAGCGGACCGACGCGGCGAAGGCAGTGAGTCGCCCCTCTCCCGCGTCGCTCCGCTCCGCGCGTCGGTCCGCTTCGCGGCCCCACACCGCGCAGCGGGAGAGGTGATTCCGCCGGAGTGTACTAGGGCGTGTCGTCAATTGAGCCAAACGACGCTGGCGACGAGATGAACGGCGGCAAGGAAGTTGCGGGCGGTCTTGTCATACCGGGTGGCGATGGCGCGGAACTGCTTGATCTTGGCGAAG
>Ga0187809_10000605_pt1 | contig 18604 bp, 16 predicted proteins | sample NC_wetland_sal_i_8_FD_132415 | JGI IMG/M metagenome (GOLD analysis project Ga0187809, IMG submission 132415) | Wetland sediment microbial communities from Neuse River Estuary, North Carolina, USA - ASW_4 | ecosystem: Environmental > Aquatic > Freshwater > Wetlands > Sediment | place: USA: North...
AGTCGGTCTTGCGGTCGATCGGGCGGAAATTGCTCATGCGGGCGGTCCGGACTGGCTGCGAATCGACGTTGCGATTCTAGTACGGTTGCCGCCCTCGTGTTAAGTCCGACAGGCTGCTAGTACAACGCTCGCGAATTGGCGACTCGAATGCGTACCACGTCGTGGCGGGCGAAGGCCCGCCACCCATGACTGGCTGGAGGAATCTCCTCGCAACACGTCGCCCGCGCATTGGGATTCCCCCGCAGCAAGCCGCGGGTGGCACCAGCGCCGTCGCTCCCCCTCCACTGTCCCGATCGGCAATTCCCAATGGCAGCACTAGGCCGGCGGTCTGCCAAGCCGCGGTCCGCCCGGCAGCCGCATTCGACGAAGCGCGCCCATTGGTGCCACTCTATCCGGAACCGCCCGGAGGGAACCCCATGCCGCCGCTCGACAAGGTGTACGACTATACCCAGTACCCCGGCCTGCTGATCGAGAAGCAGGACAAGGTGATGACCATCACCCTGAACGCGCCGGAATCGATGAACGCGTTCTCCCTTGACATGCACTATTCCATGTCGCGCATCTGGGACGACATACAGGACGACCCCGGCGTGAACGTGGTGGTGCTGACCGGCGCCGGCCGGGCATTCTCGGCCGGCGGGAATGTCATCGTCATGCAGGAGAAGATCGACCGGCCGGAACTGTGGGACGCCACCAGCGCGCCGGAAGCCAAGCGCATCATCTTCCGCATGCTGGAATGCGACAAACCCATCATCGCGCGGGTCAACGGCCATGCCGTCGGGCTCGGCGCCACGGTGGCGCTGATGTGCGACATCATCATCGCCGCGGATACGGCAAAAATCGGCGATCCGCACGTGAACGCCGGGCTGGTGGCTGGCGACGGCGGCGCGCTGATCTGGCCGCAACTGGTCGGCTTCGCGCGGGCCAAGGAATACCTGTTCACCGGCGACCTGATGAGCGCGGCGGAAGCGCACCGCATCGGGCTGATCAATCACGTGGTGCCGCCGGAGGAACTGGACGACAAGGTCTATGGCCTGGCGCGCCGGCTGGCTGCCGGGGCGATGAAGTCGATCCGCTGGACCAAGCAGGTGATCAACCTGCCGCTCCGGCAAATCGCGCACAGCACAATGGATCTGAGCATCAGCCTGGAGACCCAGTCCAACCTGTCGAAGGATCACCAGGAAGCGGTGTCGGCCTTCGCGGCGAAGCGCAAGCCGAACTTCACGGGCCAGTAAAGCACGATTCTCCCCGGCCAGACAGGAGGAAACCATGATGCACATCGAACCGACCGGCGCCGTGCTCGGCGCAACCGTGCATGGCGTGGACGCCGCGCAACCGCTCGACGACGAAACCTTCGCGCGCATCCTGCTGGCGCTCGGCCGCCACGGCGTGCTGCGCTTTCCCGGCCAGCAACTCGATCTGGGCGATCTGCGCCGCTTCTCCGAACGGTTCGGCGAGATCCAGGGACCCAGCGCCGCACCGGACGTGGCGAAGGACAACTACGCGCATGTCGGCACGCTGTCGAACATGCGGGAGAACGGCAAATACGTCGGCCTGCCCGATGCCGGACAGGACTGGCACACCGACATGTCGTATCGCGATGTCATGGGCTTCGTGAACGTGCTGTACGGCATCCGCATTCCACGCCGCGACGGCAAGCCGCTCGGCGGCACCGAGTTCGCCAACATGCATGCCGCCTATGACGCGCTGCCGGCCGACCTCCGCACGCGGCTGGCCGATGCCACGGTGACGCACGACTTCGAGAAATTCTGGGAACACATGCGACGCGACAAGGCCTCCACCCGGCCGCCGATGACCGAGGAACAACGCCGCCGCCGTCCACCCGTGGTGCACAAGCTGTTCCTGACGCACCCGATCACCGGACGGAAGGTGCTGTACTGCAATCCAGGCTACGCCACGCGCATCAACGAACTTTCCCACGATGAAAGCGCGGCGATGCTGGACTATCTGTTCGAGCACCAGCTACAGCCGCAGTTCCGCTACACCCACACCTGGACCGAGAACGACCTGCTGGTGTGGGATCATCTGGGCACCATCCACCGCGCGATCGCCGATTACGGCCCGGAGGAAATCCGCCTGATGCGCCGCTGCCAGGTGATGGCGACCAAGGTGTTCGACCCGGAATTTCTGCGTCCGATACACGCACTAGCCTGACAAGGGTCCCCTCTCCGCCCCTAGGGGGGCGGAGACGGACAGGGAGAGGTGGGGAACCCTCCGAAACAGCATCAGGATCGCACCACGCCTGTCCTCGCGGCTCCGTGCGCCGCCACTGCTCGCTGCGCTGACGCTCTCCTCGTTCAGCGGGTGCAGAGAGGGCAGGCCCGCCCTACGCCGCCTTCGCGGTCGCCGCGCCGTGCAGCAGCCCGACCACCATGTCGGTGTCCATCACGTCGCCGAAGATGTTGAAGAACGCCGTCAGCGAGGCATCGTGCTCCGCCTGCGTGTTCGCGGCGTTGCCGTCGCTCAGCATGATCACCCGGAAGTTGGTCATCATCGCATCGCGCGCCGAGGACTCGCAGCACACATTGGTGACGGTCCCGGTGATCAGCACGGTGTCGAAGCCGCGCGCCCGCAGCCGGTCCGGCAGGTCCGACGCACCGGGCAGGAAGGCACTGAAGCGGTATTTCAGCACGATCTCGTCTTCCGGCTGCACGTCCAGCGTCGGCCATAATTCGTGACCTGGCGTGCCCTCCGACATCGCCGCGGCGCGTTTCGCCCGCATCTCCGGCGTCGCCATGTCCTGCGCCACCGACCACTCGGTCAGGCAGGCGGCATCGTGGGTGTTCTTGATCCAGAACACGCCGCCGCCGGTCTGCCGCACCGCCGCCGCCAGCCGGTTCACCGCCGGCACGATGTCGCGCGCCGACGGGACGACGGCATGACCGACAGTCTCATCCATGAAGCCGCGCTGCAGATCGACCACCACCAGCGCGGTGCGCGCCGGATCGAGGTCGGCGAAGCAATGTTCCGATCCGCGCCGCGCGACCACGCGCTGCACGACGTGGTCGGGGATGGTGGCGCCATTCAGTTTCATGCGTGGACTCCTTGTTCCGCAGCCGATGTTTCGACGTGGTCGGACACCGCGATGCAGGCCGCCATGCGTCCCGGCGCGGGGTAGCGTTCCGCCGGTTCGGCGTCGCGGCACATGCCGATGCGGCGCGGGCAACGAGCGGCGAAGGCACAGCCTTTAGGCAGCAGGCGCAGGTCCGGCGGGCTGCCGGGAATCGCATCGATGTCGCGGTCGCGCGGCTGGCCATGCACGGTAGAGGCGAGCAGTCCCGCGGTATAGGGATGCGCCGGCGCCGACAGCACCCGCGCCACTGGGCCGCTTGCCACGATGCGACCGGCGTACATCACCGCGATGGTGTCGGCGATCTCCGATGCCACGCCCAGGTCGTGCGTAGGCACATGGATGATTATATGGGCACAACCGACAGCGTTTCGCCTGGGCGATAGGCGGGTTGCCCCGCCGCTCCGCCTGGGCGACCATCGACGGCAACAAGGGGACGGGACGGCATGACCTGGCGGATCGGCATCGACATCGGCGGCACCTTCACCGACGTCGCCATGGTGGAGGAACACTCCGGCCGCATCGAAATCGCCAAGGTGCCGACGACACCGCAGGATTTCGGCCAGGGCGTGCTCGACGGCCTGCGCCAGGGATTGCAGGCCAACGCCATCGACCCGGCGCAGGTGGCGCTGCTGGCGCACGCCACCACGGTGGTGACCAACGCGCTGCTGGAGCACAAAGGCGCCCGCACCGGCTTCATCGCCACGCGCGGCTTTCGCGATCTGCTGGAGCTGCGGCGCTCCTCACGCCCCGATCTGTACGATTTGTTCCAGGACGCGCCCGGCGTGCTGGTGCCGCGCCGCCACCGTTTCGAGATCACCGAACGCATCGACGCGCAGGGCCAGGTGGTCACACCGCTGGCGGAACACGAAATCCCCGCGCTGGTCGAAGCCATCCGCGAGGCGAACCTGCAAACGGTCGGCGTGTCGTTCCTGTTCAGCTTCCTGAACGACGCGCACGAACGCCGCATTGGGGAAATGCTACGCGCCCAGCTGCCCGGCGTCGGCGTGTTCCTGTCCTGCGAAGTCCTGCCGGAAATCCGCGAATTCGAACGCGCCAGCACCACCGCGGTGTGTGCCTATGTCGGCCCGCTGCTCGCGTCGTACCTCGAACGCCTGCAGCAGGCGGCGACGCAACTCGGCTTGCCCGCATTGCAGGTGATGGGCTCCTCCGGCGGCGTGTTCGACATCGCCGAAGCGCTGCGCATGCCGGCTGCCGCGGTGGAGTCCGGGCCTGCCGCGGGCGTGGTCGCCGCGTCGCTGGCGGGGCGGCAGCTCGGGCGGGAAAACCTGATCTCCTTCGACATGGGCGGCACCACCGCCAAGGCCAGCGTCATCGTCGGCGGCGAAGTCGCGGTGACCGCCGAATACGAGGTCGGCGGCGCGGCGAATGCGAAACGCTGGATGCATGGCACCGGCCACCCGATCCGCGTGCCGGTGATCGACCTGGCTGAGGTCAGCGCCGGCGGCGGCTCCATCGCCTGGATCGACCCCGGCGGCGCGCTGAAGGTCGGCCCGCACAGCGCCGGCGCCGATCCCGGCCCCGCCGCGTACGGTGCCGGCGGCACCCGCCCCACGGTCACCGACGCCGACGTCATCCTCGGCCACCTGGACCGCGACGCCCTGCTCGGCGGCGCGCTGCGCATCGACCTCGCCGCCGCGGAACGCGCCATTGACGCGGACGTGGCACGGCCGCTCGGGTTGAGTGTGGCGGAAGCAGCAGCGCGCATCGCCGAAGTGGTGAACAGCAACATGGCGCAGGCGCTGCGCATCGTCTCGGTGGAGCGCGGCCACGACCCGCAGGAATTCAGCCTGATCGCCTTCGGCGGCGCCGGCCCGGTGCACGCCGTGGCGCTGGCGGAGGAGCTGCAAATCCCGGAGGTGATCATTCCACCCGCGCCGGGTGCGTTCTCTGCGCTGGGCCTGGTGGCGAGCGACCTGAAGCGCGACTACGCACGCACGCTGTACTCCGACCTGGCTCAGGTGGAACCGGAGCGCGTGGCCGACGCGTTCGCCGGCATGGAGGCCGCCGGTTCGACGATGCTGGAACACGCGCAGGTACCTACCGCACAACGCGCGCTGCTGCGCTTCGCCGATGTGCGCTACCGGCGGCAGGCGTACGAGCTGACGGTGCCGGTCGCGGACGGGCCGGTCACCCGTGCGTCGCTCGACGCGCTGGCCGAGGCATTCCACGCCAGGCACGCCCAGACCTACGGGCATGCCAACCGCTCCGAGGCGGTGCAGTTGGTCAACCTGCGCGTCACCGCGCTGGGCCGGCTGCCCGGAATGAAGCTGGTGCAGCGCGGCGATCCCGATATGGCCCGCATGCGTACGCGAGATGTGTGGTTCCCCGCTGTGGGCTTCGTCGCCACGCCGGTGCACTGGCGCCCCGGCCTTACGCCCGGCGAAACGTTCGATGGTCCGCTGGTGATCGAGGCACTGGACTCCACCACGGTGGTGCCGCCGGGTTGGCGCGCCACGGTGGATGAGTGGGGCTGCATCCGGATCTACCGGCATGAGCGATGAGGGAATTTGCAGACTGCTCCCCTTCCCCGCCTGACCAGGACTCCGCACCATGACCTCCGGCACAAAACTCCGCACCGACCCCGCCCGCTTCGAAGTGGTGAAGAACGCGCTGTACGCCGCGGCGGAAGAGATGAAGATCGTCCTCGCCAAGACCGCGTATTCCCCGCTGCTGAAAGTGGCCGGCGACTACTCCTGCGGCATCTTCGACATCGCGGGCAACATGGTGGCGCAGGGTCCCGACCTGCCGATCCACCTCGGCTCCATGCCGGACGCCGTGCGCGCCGTGGTTGCCGCCTTCCCCGATGTCGCGCCGGGTGACGTGTTCATCCACAACGATCCGTACCAGGGCGGCTCCCACCTGCCCGACGTCAACGTCGTCGCCCCCGCCTTCCACGACAACCGCCTGCTCGGATATGGCTGCGTGCGCGCGCACTGGCCCGACATCGGCAGCGCCTCGCCCGGCAGCTACGGCGCGGTGACGGAAATCTACGGCGAGGGCCTGCGCCTGCCGCCCGTGCGCCTGTACCGCGACGGCAAGCCCGACCCGGCGATCGAGGCGATCATCTTCGCCAACGTCCGCACCCCGGTGGAACGGCTGGGCGATCTGCGCGCCCAGGTCGCCGCCAACCGGCGCGCCGCGCAGCGCCTGTCCGAGCTGGCGACCAAATACGGCGCCGACACGCTGCTGCGGATCATGCAGGAAGTGCTGGACTATTCCGAAACCATGATGCGCGCCGCGTTGCGCGCCCTGCCCGACGGAACAGCGGAATTTTCCGACGTGTTCGACGGCGACGGCGTCATCGCCGACGGCGAGACCGAAGACGCCACCTTCACCGTGCGGCTGCGCGTCACCAAGCGCGGCGACACGATCACCGCCGACTTCACCGGCTCCGATCCCGCGGTCGCTGGACCGATGAACGCACCGCTGACCGTCACCGCCTCCGGCGTGTTCTGCGCGCTGAAAATGATCGCCGATCCGAAAAGCCTCATCCCGCCGAATTCCGGCTGCTGGCGCCCGGTGACGGTGACCGCGCCGCCGGGATCGGTGGTGAACGCGCAGCATCCCTCGCCGGTGGTGTACGCCAACCACGAGATGTCGCACCGCATCGCCGACATGGTAATGGCCGCATTGTTCGCCATCACGCCGCGCACGGTGATGGCAGGCTCGCAGGGCACCTCCGCGGTGATCACCTTCGGCGGCGTGGATTTCCGGTCCGGTGATCGTTTCGTCAGTTACGAGTCGGTGAAAGGCGGGTTCGGCGCGCGGCCGACCAAGGACGGCATCAACGCCGTCGCCAGCACCGTGTCGAACATGAGCAACACGCCCATCGAAATCTTGGAAATGAGCTTTCCGCTGCGGGTGGAAGAGTACGCGCTGGTGCCCGACAGCGGCGGCGCCGGGAAATACCGCGGCGGTCTCGGCGTGCGCCGCACCTGGCGCGTGCTGGAACGCGATTCGCATGCCTCGGTCTGCTGCGAACGCACCGTGACGCCGCCCTTCGGCCTGGATGGTGGACACGCTGGCGGACCGGCGCGCCTGATGCTGATCCCGCCACACGGCAACGCGCGAAAACTGAACAGCAAGGGCGGCTTCATCGCCCCGGCCGGCTCGCTGGTGGTGGTGGAGGCGCCCGGGTCCGGCGGTTACGGCCCGCCGGAACAGCGCGACGCGGCCGCACTCGCCGACGACCTGCTGGATGGCTATGTCACCCAAGCAGCGGCTCGGCGCGACTACGGCGCCGGGTGAACCCATGGTCAACGCGAACTACACTGCCCTGTTCACGCCATTCGAACTGGCCGGCAAGCGGCTGCGCAATCGCATCACGCACGCCTCCATGAGCTTGCTGGTGACGCCGAACGGACGCGTCACCGAACAGTTCATCCAGTACCATGCGAACCGTGCCGCCGGCGGCGCCGCACTGACCGTGACGGAGCCACTCGGCATGATGCGCCATCAGGCGAAGCTGCCGCGCGTGCAGGTGTGGCGGCGCGATGACGACGGCCTGAAGCGGCTTGCCGACGCAGTGGAATCCCAGGACTGCCGTCTGCTCGGGCAGATCCAGGATGCCGGCCGCGGCCGGCACTACCCCGGACGCAATCCCGAAGCGATCGGCGCATCGGCCTTGCCCGACGACCTGTCCTGGACCGTGCCGCACGCACTGACGCCGGCGGAGATCGCCGAACTGATCGAGCAGACTGCGGAGTCTGCATCGCACCTGAAGCAGTGCGGCTTCTCCGGCGTGGAAATTTCCGCCGGCCACGGCCATCTGTTCCACCAGTTCCTGTCGCCACGCTCCAACCAGCGCCGCGACCGCTACGGCGGCAGCTGGGAGGCGCGCACGCTGATCGTCCGCGAACTGGTGGACGCGCTGCGCGCCGCCTGCGGAACGGATTTCATCATCGGCCTGAAATTGCCCGGCGATGACGGCATGCCGGACAGTATCGGCCCCGCGGAGGCCGGCATCATCGCCGACCTGCTCACCCGCCCGCGCGACGTGGATTACGTGTGCTTCGCCAGCGGCGCACATGCGCGCACGCTGGAGATGCACACGCCGGACCGGTTCGGTCCACCTATGCCGTACATGCCCTTCATCAGGCAGTTGCGCCACAGCCTCAACAACGTCCCGCTGATGGCACTCGGCCGCATCACCGATCCGGCGGAGGCCGACGGCATTCTCGCGCGCGGCGAGGCGTCGCTGATCGCACTCGGCCGTCCGCTGGTGGCCGATCCAGCCTGGCCGAACAAGGCAGCGCAGGGACGCACCTGGGACATTCGCTATTGCCTGTCCTGCAACACCTGCTGGGGCGCGATCGTCACCATGCACGTGCCGATCGCCTGCGTGAACAACCCGCGCGTCGCGCGGCCGGATGAGGTGGATTTCCGTCCGCCGCCGGCGCAGACGCGCAAACGCGTGGTGGTGGTTGGCGCCGGCATCGCCGGCATGGAAGCCGCCTGGGTCGCGGCGGCACGCGGCCATGAAGTCATCGTGCTGGGCGCTTCGGATACGATCGGCGGCAAGGCCTGGTTGCGCGAGAAACTACCTGGCGGGGAGACGGTGTCGTCGATCTACGACTACCAGACCACCGCCGCCACCCGCGCCGGCGCCCGCCTGATGCTTGGCCGGCGTGCGGACGCGGCGGATGTGCGCGCGCTGCAGCCCGACGTGGTGATCATGGCAACCGGCGCCACCATGATCCCGCCCGACTGGCTGCCGCAGGAGGTGCGCATTGCCGGCTGGGTGCCCGATCTGCGTGCCGCACTGCCCGGCGTGCTGGCACATGCCGCCCGCCAAGCCGGCACCGCGGTGCTGTTCGACGCCGACCACTCCGAGGCTACCTATGCCGCCGCCGAAGCAATTCGGGCCCGCTTCGACCGGGTCGTGCTGGTGACGCCGCGCGATACCATTGCCACCGATGTGCAGCTGGTGACGCGCCAGGGCATCCTGCGCCGCATGGCGGAACAGCGGATCGAAGTCGTCACGCTGTCGGAGCCACGCTGGAGCGATGCCTGCGAGGACGGCCGGCTGGAGCTTGTCAACATCTACAACGGCGATGTGCGCGTGATCGACGATCTTGCGCTGCTGACCTACGCGACCCCGCGCGTGCCGGACGATGCATGGGCGGCACCGCTGCTTGCCGCCGGCATCCCGGTCATTCCGGTGGGAGATGCGCGCGCGCCGCAGGAAATGCTGTTCGCCACTGCCAGCGGCCACGCCGCCGGCGAAGCGGTGTGACGAAAGGGAGTACCCGCCACCAGCCACGACACCGGCGCGACCCGTCGCCCTCTTGCCACCGCACACCCCGTGGCCGATGGTCACACCCAGAGCGATCCGGGAAATCACATCGGAGACAACATTCGCATGTCGCAGAACGCGACCGCTGTCGTGGGTGTGGGAACCACCGCCTACGGACGCCTGCCGGAGCACGACGCGTACAGCCTCGGCATGTGGGCGCTGAGCAATGCGCTGGACGATTCGGGCCTGGGCTTCGCCGACATAGACGCCGTCATCATCAACCGCATTCCCGACTATCAGCGCTTCTGCGAAGTCGCCGGCATCGATCCACAGTTCGTCACCATCACCCCCGGCCACGGCCGCTTCGCCGCGATCTGCATCGACATGGCCTGCGCGCTGGTACGCAGCGGACGCTGCAACACCGTTGCGCTGGTGTACGGCAATAACGGCCGTTCCGCCGGCGATGCCTATGGTGGCGCGGACGACAGCTATGGCTCCGGCGGCAATGGGCTGTGGTTCCCCTATGGCATGACCTCCCCCGGCGCGTTCCACGCGCTGATGGCGCGCCGGCACATGCAGATGTTCGGCACCACGCCCGAGCATCTGGCGGAAATCTCCATCACCTTCCGTCGCCATGCCGGACTCAATCCGAATGCGGTGATGCGCAGCCCCATCGATCTCGACGGCTATCTCGGCGCGCGGATGATCTGCGAGCCGCTGCGCCTGCTGGACTACTGCCTGATCAACGACGGCGGGGTGGCACTGATCATCACCTCGGCGGAACGCGCGCGCGACCGCGCCAAGCGACCAATCTATGTCCGCGGGGCCGCGCTGCAGACCGTCTTTGCCGAGTCGACCTTCCCGCCCGACGATTTCTGGTATGGCGCCTTGCGCTCCGTCAGCCAGCGCAGCATGGCGCAGGCAGGGCTGACGCGCGACGACATGTCGGCGCTGATGATCTACGACAACTTCACGCCGACCGTGCTGTTCTCGCTGGAAGGCGCCGGATACTGCCCGGTCGGTGAGAGCGGACGCTTCGTCGCGGAAGGCCATCTCGGCCTCGGCCGGCGCTACCCGGCCAACACCTCCGGCGGGCATCTGTCGGAGAGCTACATGCAAGGCTGGGCGCTGAACGTCGAAGCGGTGCGCCAGTTGCGCGGCGAATGCGATGTTCGGCAAGTGCAGGATGCCGCCAACGTGCACTATATCGCGGCCTCCCCGGTGTGTTCCTCGATCGTGTATTCACGGGATCCGTCATGAGCGAGACCGGCAGCCGGCCTTTGCCAAACATCCAAGGGCCGGAACGACCTTTCTGGGAAGCGCTGCGCAACCACGAAGTTCACGTGCAGCGTTGCGCCTGCGGGCATTACCGCTTCCCGGCATCCCGCAATTGTCCGGTGTGCCACAGCGCCGACTTCACCTGGATTTCCGTCGAACCGCATGGCGAAGTGGAAAGCTACTGCGTGTTCCACAAGCGCTACTTTGCCGGCCTCGACGTGCCATACGCCGTCGCCCAGGTGCGGCTGGCCTGCGGCGTGCGCTTCTTCGCCAACCTGCCGCAGGTTCCCATCTCCGACATCCGCATCGGCATGAAGGTGACCGCGATGTTCGAACGCGTCAGCGATGACGTGACCCTGCTGCAGTTCCGCCCGATGGAGAACGCACAATGAAGGCCATGGTGGTCGATGCCCCGGGCAGCCGGGACGTGCTGTCCTGGCGCACCATCCCCGACCCGGTGGCCGATGGCAAGAACGTCGTCATCAAGGTGCATAGCTGCGGCGTCTGCTTCCACGACATCGTCACCCGCAACGGCACGCTGAAGGCCGGCGTGAAAATGCCGGTGATCCTCGGCCACGAGATCGCCGGCACGGTCGCCGCCGTCGGCCCGCTGGTGCGCGGCTTCAAGCCCGGCGACCGCGTCGCCACCGCGCAACGCTACCACATCTGCGGCGCCTGCGAGTTCTGCCGCACCGGCTACGAACCTTTATGCGAGGACCGCAAATTCCTCGGCGACTGGGGCCTGGTCGGCGGCTATGCCGAATACGTCGCGGTGGAAGACGACAACGTCGCGGCGGTTCCGGACAATGTGCCGCTCGACGCGGCCAGCATCGTCGCCTGCACACTCGGCACCGTCTACAACGCAATGCTGCCCGTCGGCAAAGTGCAAGCCGGAGAAACCGTGCTGATCACCGGCTCCGGCGGCGGACTGGGCGTGCATGCGATTCAGTTGGCGCGGCTGCAAGGCGCGCGGGTGATCGCGCAGACCACCTCCCCCGGCAAAGCCGACATGCTGCGCGAACTGGGCGCGCACGACGTGGTGGTGCACGCGCGCGGCGAGGATTTTTCGGGCCAGGTCCGCGAACTGACAAACGGCCGCGGCGTCGATGTCGCGGTGGACAATGTCGGCAGCCTGCTGTTCAACCCGACGCGCAAGTCGATCGCGGTGCGCGGGCGCTGGCTGCTGATCGGCCAGCTGACCGGCGATTTCGTGCCGTTCAACCCGGCACAGCTGTTCCTGAAGAACATCTCCATGCTGTCGGCCACCTCCACCACGCGCGCGCAACTGGTGCACTGCCTGGCTCTTGTGGCCAGCGGCGCGATCAAACCGGTGATCGGCGCGCGCATGCCGTTGCGCGAGGCAAGCGAAGCACACCGGCTGGTGGAGGCCGGCGCAGTCTCCGGCCGTATCGTGCTGCAACCCGATCAGGCGGGTTCGGCATGAAACCCGACGCCGCCATCGTCGGCGTAGGCGCCTCCGCATTCGGCCGGTTCCTGCCGGACAGCCAGCTATCACTCGCAGCAACCGCACTGAAAGCCGCACTGGATGATTGCGGCCTGCGCCGCGACGACATCGACGGCCTGTCCATCCACATGGGCTCGCCGCTCGGCGTCGATTACGACCGCGTCGCAAGCGCCTTCGGGCTGAACATCCGCTATGTCAACCAGTCGTGGCTGCACGGCCGCTTCGTCACCAACGCGCTGCAACACGCCGCACTTGCCGTCTCCGCCGGCCTGGCCGACGTGGTCGCCTGCGTCACCGCCATCAGTTTCACCCGCGAGCGGGAAATCCTCGGCGGTCCGGGCGACGTGGAGGGCAATCGCGAGGAAGGCGGCACCCATGGCGAAAGCCCGCCCTACGGACTGACCGCGCCGGCCGGCGGTGCGGCGCTGGCGATGCAGCGTTATCTGGCAGAAACCGGCGCCGACCGCGACAAGCTCGCCGCCGTGCCGATGTCGATCCGCGACCATGCAGTGCTGAACCCGGATTCCATCATGCGGCAGAAGCTGACGCTGCAGGCGTATCAGGACGCGCGCACCATCGTCGATCCACTGCGGCTGTTCGATTGCTGCCTGGTGAATGACGGTGCGGTGGTGGCGCTGATCACCCGCATGAACCGCGCGCGCGACCTGAAGCAGAAGCCGGTGCGCATCGCCGGCATGCAGGGCATCCGCACCGGACGCGAAGAATTCATCTTCGCCCCGCCAGGTCTGGGAATTGGCCAGCAGCCGGTCAGCCCGGTGCGGTCGCGCCCGGTCGATGTGGAAGTCTATGGCAGCGCCTGCATCGATCGTTCCGCCGTGCGGGGGGTGTACACCTACGACGCGTTTTCGCCGCTGGTGCTCTTCATGCTGGAGCGCTTCGGCTTCTGCGGCGCCGGGGAAGCGATCGACTTCGTGCAGGATGGCCGGATCGGTCCCGGCGGCGAATTGCCGGTGAACACCTCCGGCGGGCTGTTGTCGGAAGCTCATATCGGCGGCTGGAACCACATCCGCGAGATGGTGCGCCAGTTGCGCGGCACCGCCGGTCCCCGGCAGATTCCCGGCGCGGATGTGCTGCAATGGGCCACCGTGTGGGGCGATTCCGTGATCATGACCGCAGCCTGAGGATATCGGCGCATGAGCACCACCGACCAAAAGCCGCGCCCGCGCATCGGTCCCGACAGCGCGCCGTTCTGGGACGGCTGCCGCAGGCACGAACTGCGGCTGCCCTTCTGCGCCGATTGCGGCAAGCCGCATCTGCCGCCGGGTCCGGTGTGCCCGCACTGCTTCTCCGCCCGGCTGGAGTGGCGCAACGCGAGCGGGCGTGGGCGCATCTCCACCTGGGTGATCGTGCACAAGCCGTGGTTCCCCGCGTTCGCCGCCGAAATTCCCTACAACGTGGTGCAGGTGGAACTGGACGAAGGGCCGCGGCTGACGGCCAATGTGGTGGGCACGAATGAATTGTCGGTCGGTCAGCGCGTGGAAGTCGTGTTTGATGAGATCGATGCGGAACTGACGATGCCACGCTTCCGGCTGGCACCGTAGCGTCAGGAACCGAAACACGGCTCCGGCAATCCTGCGACATCCGTCTCCATGCACAGCAATCCACCCGCCATCGGTTGCGCCTGCAACGACTCTGGCGGCAGACGGAAGCGGGCGGTGGTGATGTACAGCGTGCGCAGGCCAGGACCGCCAAACGTGACGTGTGTCGGGCGCGACACTGGCAATTCGACGATCTGATCGACCGTGCCGTTCGGCGCAAAGCGCATCAGACGGCCGGCATCGAAGCGCGCGTTCCACACAAAACCTTCCGCATCGACGCTCGCTCCATCCGGAACCCCCGGCACGTCCGACGTGTCCGCGAAGACCCGCCGATTGCCTGGCGTTCCGCTGTCGAGGTCGTAGTCATAGGCGAAGATCACCTTGCTGTGGCTGTCGCCGAAATAAAGCGTGCGCCCGTCCGGACTGAAGCATACTGCGTTCGGCAGCCAGATTTCCTGGTCCTGCAGCAGCACCGCGCGGCGGTCGGGGTCGATACGCCACATCCGGCCGGTTGGCCCAGACAGCATCTTGTCCATGCTGGCCACCAGGAACCGGCCACGTGGATCGCAGCGTCCGTCGTTGAAGATGTTGCCCGGCCGGTCGGCTTCGGGTGTGGCAATGCGCTCGAACTGGCCGGTTTCCGGATGCCACAGCGCGATGCCGCCACGTCCGGCGATCAGCATCCGGTCATCACGACAAAGCGCGTAGGACCCGGGCTTCTCCGGCGGCGTCCAGGATGTCGTGGCCCCGCCGGCATAGCGGTGCAACGCCGGCTTCAGCAGGTCGATCCAGGTAAGCGCTTCATGCTGAGAACTCCACAACGGAACCTCGCCGAGCACGTCATGGGTTTGTGCCAACAGGTGTACAGTGCCGAGTCTGACGGGCATCCCGTTCTCCCGAGTTGGATTCCGCTTCGCCGCTATAGGCAACCATGCAGGCGGATGAGGCAACCCCACTTGGTCGTGCGGCGCCACAGGTCTAGCCTGTCTGCCCTCCCCTGCCCGGCTGCCCAGTATTGAGGAGCACTTCCGATGCCTATGCCGTCGAGCCGTACCGCACCTGCGCTGCTTGAGGAGATGGCGGACCGCTACGGCAACCGCGAGGCGCTGGTCGGTGACGGACGACGCTGGACCTACCGGGAACTGCGTGACGACGTGAGGAGATTCGCCAAGGGGCTGCATGCGTTGGGGCTGCGCCAGGGCAGCCACGTCGCTATCCTGATGGGCAACAAGCCGGAATGGGTCATTGCCGACCTGGCCATCTGCTACCTCGGCGGCATCATGGTCGCCGTCAACACCTGGGTCACGGCACGCGAACTCGGCTACATCCTGAAGCACTCGGATGCCGACGCGCTGATCATGAGCGATCGTTTCCTGCGTTACGATTACGTCGACATGCTTGGCGAGCTTGCCCCGCATGCGGAGACGCTGCCGCGGCTGCGCCAACTGATTCACCTTGGCGCGCAGGGGTGTCCTGGCAGTCTCGATTTTGCAGCCGTGTACGACGCCGGAAGAAACGTGGCCGACGACGTGATCGATGCCGCGGGACGTCGTGTGAAGCCGGCCGACGTGGCCTATATGCTGTACACGTCCGGCTCGACCTCCACGCCGAAGGGCGTGCAGATCCAGCATTTCGGCCTGATCGAGAACATGTTCCACATTGGTGAGCGCATGCATGTGACATGCGAGGACCGGTTGTGGCTCGCCGTGTCGCTGTTCTGGGGCCTGGGCTGCGAGAACGCGCTATTCAACCTGCTGACACATGGCGGCTGCGTCGTGTTGCAGGACCACTTCGATGCCGGTGAAGCGCTGCGCATCATCGAGCAGGAACGCTGCACGGTGTTCTATGGCATGCCGAACATGGTGCAGGCACTTGCGGAGCACCCGGACCGTTCACGTCGCGATCTGTCATCCCTGCGGTGCGGGGCAACGCTTGGCTCGCCGGATCAGATCCGGCGGGCGATCGAGTTGGGGGCTTATGAAATCTCCCCGGTCTATGGACTGACCGAGACCTACGGCAATTGCGCGGTGGCGGATGGACGGCTCGATCCACTGGAAAAGCGGCTTACCACGGTCGGGCGGCCGCTGGATGGCGTCGATCTGCGCATCGTCGATCCGGATACGCTGGAACCGCGCCAGACCGGGGCGGTCGGCGAGATCCAGGTGAAAGGCTACGTCACGGTCGGCTACTACAAGGACGAAGAAAAGACGCAGGCGGCCTTCACTCCGGATGGCTATTTCCGCACCGGCGATCTGGGCGTGCTGGACGACGAGGGGTTCCTGCAGTTCCGCGGTCGCATCAAGGAAATGATCAAGACCGGCGGCATCAACGTTGCGCCGGCGGAGGTGGAGGAGATTCTGATGGCTGCTCCCGGCGTGCAGATTGCGCTGGTCACCGGCGTGCCCGATCCGGTGCGGGACGAGATCATCGGTGCGGTGGTGGTGCCGCATCCCGGCGCGACGGTGACCGAGGCGGGGTTGCTGGAACACTGCAAGGCCCAGCTTGCCGGCTACAAGCTGCCGCGCGCGTTCCGGGTCGTGCAGGAGACGGACCTGCCGCTGACCACGACCGGCAAGGTGCAGAAGAACCGTCTGGTCGAGCTGTTCGCACCCCCACCGGCAGATGGTCCGCACCCGCCAGGGGCGAAAACTGCATGATGCGGACAACCAGCCTCCACCCGCTTTTCGCAGCGGAAATTGGCGGCATCGATCTTGCCGCCGTTATCGATGACGCCACCATCCAGGACATCTGGCAGGCGATCGACCGCCACGCGGTGCTGGTATTCCGCGGGCAGCGGCTGACCGATACGCAATTGCGCGATTTTGCGGCGCGGTTTGGGCCGCTGGAGATCGGCCGTTCCGCGGCTCGCCCGGGCAGGCGTCGGCTGGCGATTCCGCAGATCGGCGACATCTCCAACCTGGACGAGGACGGCCGCGTTCGCGCCCTGGAGGACCGGCGGCGGCTGGATAGCCTCGGCAATCGGCTATGGCACACCGATGCCTCCTACATGCCGGTGCCGGTGGTGCTGGGCATGCTGCATGCCGTCGCGTTGCCGCCGCCTTCGCCGTTCGGCAACGGTGAAACCGAGTTCGCCGACATGCGCGCGGCCTATGATGCGCTGCCACCCGCCACCCAGGCAGCGATCGACGGGCTGATCGTGCAACACGACGTGTTCTGGTCGCGGGCGCAGATCGGTTTCACCGAGTTTCCGGCAGGCGAACGCGAAGCCTATCCGCCGTCACCGCAGCGCCTGGTGCGGCGGCACGTGGGATCGGGGCGCAACACGCTGTACCTGTCGGCGCACGCCTCGCATGTCATCGACTGGCCGGTTGCGGATGGCAGGTTGCTGCTGTGGGACCTGACCGCGCACGCCACGCAGCCGCGATTCGTCTATCGCCACGAATGGCGCGTCGGCGACCTGGTGATCTGGGACAACCGCGTCACCATGCATCGTGGCCGGCCGCACGACGAGATGCAGCCGCGCGACCTGCGGCGGGCAACCACGCTGGACGTCGCGTCATCCCTGGCAGAGCAGGCATAGCGCCACCCTCGGCTGGCTTTTCCCAGGCGCAAAGGGAATCCACTGCGGCAAAAATCCGGCATGCTCTGGATCGGCGCACATAATTACCATTGACAATACCACTTATATGCCGCATGTGAAAGTGCCGTTGGCAATGCCGTTTCCGGCCGCAGGCTCCGACCGCTTTGCCATGGCAGATCCCCAAAGGAGTGTTCCCGCATGAGCGCAGCCCTGATACAAACAACCGGTTTCGCCGACCGTACGCTGGCGGACATCGCCGCGACGTTGCCTGGGGCAACTGCGGTATTCCGGCAACGGAAATTGGACTTTTGCTGCGGCGGGCGGGTGATGCTGTCGCAGGCGGCGGCCGAACGCGGCATCGTACTGCCGGAGCTGGAAGCCGAACTGGATGCGGTGGCCGCGCGCGGACTGCCTGCCGACCATCCGGAAGACACGGAAGCGCTGATCAGCCTGATCGAAACGCGCTACCACGCGGTGCACCGGCGCGAATTGCCGGAACTGGTTCGGCTGGCACGCCGGGTAGAGGCAGTGCACAAGAACCACGCCGACGCGCCGCGCGGTATCGCCGCGTTGCTGGAGCAGATGGCCAGCGAGTTGGAAGACCATATGCAAAAGGAAGAACAGATCCTGTTCCCGCTGATGCGGCGCGGTGGCCACCCGATGATCGCGCAGCCGATCAGCGTGATGCTGGCAGAGCACGATGATCACGGCGCGCATCTGCGCCGGCTGGAGAGCCTGACCAACGACTTCACCGCGCCGGAAGATGCCTGCCCGACCTGGCAGGCGCTGTATGTCGGCGCGAAGAAGCTGGCGGACGATCTGGTGCAGCATATCCACACCGAGAACAACGTGCTGTTCCCCCGGTTCCTGAAGCGCTGAGCCGGCGGCGTGGAGCACGGGCTGCACTCTGCTTGGTGTAGCAGGCCACACCGCGATCCGTGTCATGGCCGGGCCTGACCCGGCCATCCACTCGGAACGATCGGGTCGCGATGCAACGGCACACGCCCGGTCGGGGGCGGATGGCCGGGCCGAGCCGGGCCCTGACGCGGGAGTGGGGGTTCGCTAGGACCCGGAAGTAGCGAGGTCGCTCCTGCCGCTTTTGGCGCAATTGGTCAGGATCAGATGATGATCCCTCGTATTGGTCTTTATGTCGTCGCCAGTTGGGTGATGGCCGCCCATTTCCTGCGCGCCGGCGAACTGGTGCTCACCGGCGTGTGCCTGGCGGCGCCATTGCTGTTTCTGGTGCGCCGGCGCTGGACGGTGCTCGCGCTGCAAGCGTTGGCCTACGCGGCGGGCATCGTCTGGCTCGTTACCACCTGGCAGATCGTATTCATGCGCCATACGTTTGGCGCGCCCTGGGGCCGCAGCGCCGCCATCCTGCTCAGCGTGGTAACGAGCCAGACGATGCCCG
>Ga0187809_10000606_pt1 | contig 18579 bp, 15 predicted proteins | sample NC_wetland_sal_i_8_FD_132415 | JGI IMG/M metagenome (GOLD analysis project Ga0187809, IMG submission 132415) | Wetland sediment microbial communities from Neuse River Estuary, North Carolina, USA - ASW_4 | ecosystem: Environmental > Aquatic > Freshwater > Wetlands > Sediment | place: USA: North...
ACGAGCGCTTGCACGTGCGTTTTCACCAGCACGGCCAGCCGATCGGCGAGCACTTCCCGTGGGCCCGCGTCGGGCCACGCGACGCATGCCGACTCGCTGCTGCCGCGGGCCTTCGGGTGGTCGGCTTCTGGACGACGCACGGCAGGACGTTTGTCGAGCTTCAGATGCCAGGCGCCGCATGAGCACGAGCAGCCGCGTGCGCGGCCGGGCGATCGACGCGTTTGACGAGCCCCGCTACGGCTTTCCGGCCAAGTTCTGGCGCGGATTGGAGTCGCACCGGCCACCTGGTCTTGACCCGTCGCGGCTGTGGCGCAGCCCGTTACGCGGACCTCGGTTCACCGCGGTTCTCAGTCTGGGCCTGCTGATCGGGCTGCCGCTGTTGATCGGCACCGGCCTGTTGTCGTACGTCGCGTACGGGCCCCAGTTTGGGCAGGCGTTGCCTGGACATGTGGGCTGGCTGCACTTGCCCTGGTTCGGCTGGCCGACCAGGCCGTCGTGGCTCTATCAATTGACCCAAGGGCTGCATGTCGATCTGGGCTTTGTGCTGATTCCGTTGCTGCTCGCCAAGTTGTGGTCGGTGCTGCCGAAGCTCTTTGTCTGGCCGCCAGCGCGGTCACTCACCGACGTCGCAAGCCGGCTGTCGCTCGGCCTGCTCGTCGGCAGCGTGCTGTTTGAGTTCGTCACCGGCGTGCTCAACGTTCAGTACGACTACGTGTTCGGGTTCGACTTTTACACCGCGCACTACTTCGGCGCGTGGGTGTTCATCGGCGCGCTGGTCGCGCACGTGGCGGCGAGACTGCCGCGCATGGTTGCCGCCTTGCGCTCCCGCCCAGTGGCCAACGACGAACTGACCGCCAGCAGCCCGATCACGCCGACGATCAGCAGACGCGGCGCGCTGGCGCTCGTCGGCGGCGGAATGGTCGCGATCGCCGCGCTCACCGTGGGCCAAACCGTCGGCGGCCCGGCTCGTAAGTTGGCGCTGCTGCTCCCACGCGGCCGGTCGCTTGGCAGCGGGCCAAACGCCTTCCAGGTCAACAAAACCGCCGTCGCGGCCGGCATCACGACCGTCCAGATCGGACCGCAGTGGCGGTTGAAGCTGGTAGGCGGAACAGGCAGCATGACGCTCGACCGCCCCGCGTTGCTCGCGCTGCCGCAACATCAAGCGACACTGCCGATCGCCTGTGTGGAGGGCTGGTCGACGACCCAGACCTGGAGCGGGGTCCGGCTGATCGACCTCGCGCGCCTGGTCGGCATGACTCATCCGAGCTCGGCTCACGTCACGTCGGTGCAGCGATTCGGCGCCTTCACCTCGGCGACGCTGCAAGGCAACCAGGTGCGCGATGACAACGCGCTGCTCGCATTACGCGTGAATGGCGCCGATCTCTCACCGGATCACGGCTTTCCGGCGCGGATCATCGTTCCCGCGTTGCCGGGCGTGCATAACACCAAGTGGGTCGGCTCGATCGAGTTTCGCGGCCATGTCTAGCGTCACCCGGCGCGCCGGGGTTTTCATCGGCCTGGTTGCGATGCTGGGCTGCTTTTCGCTGGCCGGTTATGTGATCAGCCTGCTGCAAGGCAATCCGTCGCTGGACCGCATGTTGGTTTGGTTTGCCGGCGCGGTCGTCGGCCACGACCTCGTCGCGTTTCCGCTCTACGCGGCGACCGATCGGCTGTCGGTCGCGGTTTTCCATGCCGCGAAGGTGAACTACCTGCGGGTGCCCGCGGCGGCGAGCGCGCTGTTGTTCGTCGTCTACTTGCCCGGCATCATCCGTCAGGGCGGCAACACCTATGTCGCGGCGACCGGCCAAACGCAAGAACCGTTCCTCGGTCGATGGATTCTGCTGACCGCGATCGCGTTCGCCCTTAGTGGGCTGGTGTACGTCGTGCGACTCGCTTTCACCCGAAGAGGTTCGACGGCATGACCGGGCAGATCCGGCTCGCACCAAGGAAGACAGCGCCGAAGCCGCAACCGATGCAAATCAGCCGTGCGACAGCGAAGCTCGCGACGCGACAGCTCGGCGCGTTGGCGTTGGCGGCCGCGATGGTCGTCGTCACCTTCGTGTGGGCCCGCCATCGCAACATGTTTCTCGGCCCGGCCGCGCCGCTGCTCGGCCACTTCGATCTGCGAGTCAGCGCTCGGATCATCCCGGCGGCGGCACTCGCCGTGCTCGCGTTCACGCTCGCACCGCGGGCGGCCGAGCGGCTGCGCTGGCGGCAGCTCCTCGGCGCAACCTGGTTGGCCGCGCTCGGTTGGGCCGTGCTGCTCGCGCTCGCCGACGGACCGGCGGGAATCACGCATCCGCTGGCCACCGGCGACGAGTACGTACCCGACCTGAAGCACGTGCACGGGATCGGCGCCTACCTGTCGGGGTTTGTCGCTCACGTGAGCCACCCGGTTGCCGGCCAGTTCGCGTGGTCTGACCACGTGGCCGGCGGCCCGCCCGGCACCCTGCTCGCCTTCGCTTTGCTCGCCCGCATCGGCCTGTCGGCGCCCGTGTGGGCGGCGATGCTCGTCGTCGTCGTTGGGGCCGCGGCCGCGCCGGCCGCAACCCTCGCCGTCCGGCATGTCGACAGCGAGCGGTCAGCGCGACGGGCGGCGCCATTCCTGGCGTTCGCGCCGATCGCGATCTGGCTCGCGACCAGCGCCGACGCGTTGTTTCTCGGATTGTCTGCGGTGGGTGTCGCGTCGCTCGCGGTCGCCGCCAGCTCAGCGGGCCGGCGATCGGACGCGTTCGCGCTCGGCGGCGGGCTCCTGCTTGGCCTCGCGTTGTACTGCTCCTACGGCGTCGCGCCGCTCGGCGGCGTGGCAGTCGCGGTTGTGGTCTGCGCGAAGCGAGTTCGGCCGCTGATCGTCGGCGCGATCGGAGTCGGCGTCGTGGCCGCGGCGTTCGCGTCGTCCGGCTTTTGGTGGTTCACCGGCCTCGACGCGACGCGGATTCGCTACGCAGAGGGCTTGGCAAGGCTGCGGCCTTACGACTACTTCTTGCTCGCTGACCTGGCGGCGTTGGCGATCGCGGTCGGTCCGGCCGCGATCGCGGCGTTGGCGACGCTGACCCCGAGGTCGCGGCTGTGGTGGCCGGTGGGTGGCGCGCTGCTCGCCGTCGTCACCGCTGACGTGTCGGGTCTTTCCAAGGGAGAGGTGGAACGCATCTGGTTGCCGTTCGCGATTTGGCTGCTGGTCGCGACGGCGGTGTTCGGCGGCCGACGTGCGGCCCGGTTGTGGCTTGCGGGCCAGCTCGTCACCGCCCTTGTGCTGCAGGTGGTGTTGGTCACCAACTGGTGAGGGTCGGGCCGCGCTGCGTCTCCCGCCGGGACTTAGGACTCTGGTCGGCGCCTCTGGCCGGTCGTCGCATGGAGACATGATCTGGCCGGTGATTGAAAAGCCGGACGCCGGATTGAGCGCCCGGACGGGTGTCAAACCCAACATGATCGACTACGAGGCGGCTCGGGCATCGTTCACCTGGGACGTCGCCCGCGAATCCCTTGACGGACTGCCTCAGGGTCGTGGTCTCAACATCGCGCACGAAGCCGTGGATCGGCATGCCACCGGCCCGAGGCGCGACCATGAGGCGCTGCGATTCGTCACGCGTGACGAGTCGATCAGCAGCTACACCTACGGCGAACTTGCCGCCGAGTCCAACCGCTTCGCCAACGTGCTGCGCAGCCTTGGCATCGGCCCGCACGACAGGGTGTTCTCGCTGCTTGGCAGAGTGCCCGAGCTCTACATCGCCGCCCTTGGAACGCTGAAGAACACCAGCGTGTTCTGCCCGCTGTTCTCCGCGTTCGGGCCCGAGCCGATTCGACAACGGATCGCGATCGGCGACGGCAGGTTGCTGCTCACCACTCGAGCGTTTTACCAACGCAAGATCGCCCAGCTGAGGGCCGAGCTGCCGACTCTGGAGCAGGTGATCCTCATCGACGGCGCCGAAGACGGCACCTTGGACCTACGCGTGTTGATGGCCGACGCGGCGCCCACGTTTGAGATTCCGCCCACCGCTCCCGAAGACATGGCGCTGGTGCACTTCACCAGCGGCACGACCGGCACGCCAAAGGGCGCCGTCCACGTGCACCAAGCCGTCGTCAGCCACTACGCGACCGGCTACTTCGCGCTCGACCTTCATCCGGACGACGTGTTCTGGTGCACGGCCGATCCCGGCTGGGTCACTGGCATGTCGTACGGCGTCATCTCACCGCTGGTGCACGGCGTGACCGCGGTCGTCGACGAAGAGGAGTTTGACGCCGACCGCTGGTACCGCATCCTGCAAAACCAACGGGTCAACGTCTGGTACACCGCGCCGACCGCGTTGCGCATGCTGATGAAGGCCGGCGCCGAACGGGCTCGCGGCTACGACTTGTCGGCGCTGCGGTTCGTCGCGAGCGTCGGCGAGCCGCTGAACCCCGAAGTCGTGGTGTGGGGCCAGCAATCACTGGGTTTGCCGATCCACGACAACTGGTGGCAGACCGAGACCGGCGGCATCATGATCGCCAACTACGCGGCGACGCCGATCCGGCCCGGCTCGATGGGCCGCCCGATCCCCGGCGTCGAGGCCGCGGTGGCGAAACGCAACGAGTACGGCGACCCCGTCCTTACCGACGGAAAGCTCGAACTCGTCGACACTCCAGACGTTGAAGGGCAGCTCGTGCTCAAGCCGGGCTGGCCGTCAATGTTCCGGGGCTATCTGCATGACGACGGCCGGTACAGGGGTTGCTTCGTCGGCGGGTGGTATCTCACCGGTGACTTGGTGCGCGAAGACGCTGACGGCTACCTGTGGTTCATCGGCCGCGCCGACGACGTCATCAAATCGTCCGGCCATCTGATCGGGCCGTTCGAGGTCGAGAGCGCGCTGATGGAACACCCGGCGGTCGCCGAAGCCGGGGTTATCGGGATCCCCGACCCGATCGCCGGCGAAGTGGTGAAGGCGTTCGTCGGGCTGCGCCCGCCGTACGAGCCGACCGAGGAGTTGCGGCTCGAGCTCATCGGGTTCGGCCGCAAACGTCTCGGGCCGGCGGTGGCGCCTCGGGAGATCGAGTTCGCCCCCGACCTGCCCAAGACGCGCAGCGGCAAGGTGATGCGCCGGCTGCTCAAGGCTCGTGAACTCGGATTGCCTGAGGGGGACCTGTCAACACTGGAGCGTGGGTGATGAGCGTCGATAGCGAGTTGGGGGTCGACCCCAAGCACGGGATTCACCTGCTCCGCCAGATGCTGCGGGTGCGGCGATTCGAGGAGAAGTGCGTCGAGCTTTACAGCGCCGAGAAGATCCGCGGCTTCCTGCACGTCTATATAGGGGAAGAGGCGGTGGCCACCGGGGTGCTCGAAGCGCTCGACCGCGAAGACTCTGTCGTGACGACGTACCGCGAGCATGGGCACGCGCTCTTGCGCGGCGTCTCGGCCGAAAAGGTGATGGCCGAGATGTACGGCAAGGTCGACGGTTGCAGCCGCGGCCGTGGCGGCTCAATGCACCTGTTTGACAAGGCCACCCGTTTCTTCGGCGGCAACGCCATCGTCGGCGGCGGCATACCGCTTGCGATCGGCGTCGCGCTGGCCGACAAGCTGCGCGGCGACAACCACGTGACCGCCTGCTTCTTCGGCGACGGCGCCGTCGCGGAGGGCGAGTTCCACGAGTCGATCAACCTCGCGGCGCTGTGGAAGTTGCCGGTGCTGTTCTGCTGCGAGAACAACCTGTACGCGATGGGCACCGCGATCGAACGAGCCCAGTCGCAGACCGACCTCGCGTTAAAGGCGGCAAGCTACGGTGTGCCGTCGTGGCCGGTCGACGGCATGGACGTGGTGGCCGTCGAGAACGCCGCTCGCCGCGCGGTCGAAGCCATCAAAGCCGGTGGCGGCCCTTACTTTTTGGAGCTGCGCACTTACCGCTTCAGAGCACACTCGATGTTCGACCCGGAGTTGTACCGCGACAAGGTCGAGGTCAAAGAGTGGATGAAACGCGATCCGATCACTGTGTTCACCGAGCGGCTGCGGGGCGCCGAGGCGATCTCGCACGACGACCTGACCGCGCTTGAACGCGAGGCGGCCGACGAAGTCGCGCGGGCGGTCGCCTTCGCCGAGGCGAGCACCGACGAACCCGTCGAGCAACTCACCCGGTTCGTCTACAGCGAGGCGAACGTGTCATGAAGACCACCTACAGAGAAGCCATGCGCGCCGCGATCCGCGACGCGATGCAACGCGACGACCGGGTGTTCGTCATGGGGGAGGACGTCGGACGGTACGGCGGCTGCTATGCCGTCACCATGGGCTTGCTCAAGGAGTTCGGGCCGGAGCGAATCCGCGACACCCCGCTGTCGGAGTCAGCGTTCGTCGGCGCCGGCATCGGCGCCGCGTTGAACGGCATGCGGCCGATCGTCGAGGTCATGACGGTCAACTTCAGCCTGCTCGCGCTTGACCAAATCATGAACAACGCGGCCACCTTGCTGCATATGTCTGGTGGCCAGTTCAACGTGCCGGTCGTCATCCGAATGACGACCGGCGCCGGCCGGCAGGTCGCCGCGCAGCACTCGCACAGCCTTGAGGGTTGGTACGCGCACATCCCTGGCATCCGCATCGTCACACCGGCGACGCTGGAGGACGCCCGCGGCATGCTGTGGACGGCACTCGTTGACCCCGATCCCGTGCTCATCTTCGAAAACGGCACGCTCTACAACACGTCCGGCGAGTTGGCGGACGACGCAGGGCCGGTCGACATCGACCACGCGAGAGTCCGTCGTGACGGTCACGACGTCTCGCTCATCACCTACGGCGGCACGCTTCCCGCGACGATGCGCGCCGCTGAGGAGTTGGCGGCCGACGGACTCGAGGCCGAGGTCGTCGACCTGCGAACTCTGCGGCCGCTCGACGAGGAGACCTTCCTCGCGTCGGTGCGCAAGACGCACCACGCCGTCGTCATCGACGAAGGATGGCGAAGTGGCGGGATCTCCGGCGAGATCAGCGCGCGCATCGCGGAGAACGCGCTGTACGACCTCGATGCGCCCGTCGTCCGGGTGTGCGGCGCCGAAGTGCCGATTCCGTACCCGCGGCATCTCGAGCAGGCGGCGATCCCGAACACCTCACGGATCGTGGCTGCGGCGCGGGAGCTGGTGGGCGTTCATGCCTGAGTTCGCGATGCCGTCGCTCGGCGCCGACATGGACGAGGGCACCCTGCTCGAATGGCTCGTCAAACCCGGTGACGTCGTGCATCGCGGCGACGTCGTGGCGGTCGTCGACACCGCGAAAGCGGCGATGGACGTTGAGATTTTCCAAGACGGTGTGATCGAAAAGCTCATCGCCGAGCCGGGGACAACGCTGCCCGTGGGCGCGCCGCTCGCCGTCATCGCCGGTGAGGGGGCGGTCGAGGCGCCGGCGGCGCCCGCGGCAGTCGAGGTTCCGGCGGTCGCCCCGCCGTCCGAGATCGCACCCGTCGTCGAGTCGCCCTTGGTGCGGCACCGCGCGCACGAACTCGGCGTCGACCTCGCGACCATCGTCGGCACCGGCCCCGGCGGCGTCATCACCAGAGCCGACGTCGACGCGCACGCGCCCGCCCCGCCACCGCCGACCAAACCGATACCGGCGAAGCCCGGCCGTGCTGCTGCGATACCGACCCAAGGCAGGGCGCCGGTGTCGCCGTTCGCCCGGCGGCGAGCCGCCGAACTCGGCGTCGATCTCAACGCCGTCCAGGGCACTGGACCCGACGGCGCCATCACCGCGGACGACGTGGAGCGCGCCGCGGCCAAACCGGAAACCGCTCCGGCCGAGCCGGTTGTCGCAAAGGTCGCGCCAGCTGCGCCCGTCGTCCCTGACATGCAAGCGAAGGCGCGGGCGATGCGGCAGGCGATCGGCCAGTTGATGGCGCGATCGAAGCGCGAGATCCCGCATTACTACCTCAGCGCGACGATCGATCTCACCGTCGCTACCGACTGGCTGCATCAGACGAATGTGGATCGGCCGCTGAGTTCGCGGCTCGTACACGCGGTGCTGCTGCTGAAGGCGAGCGCGCGGGCGATCCACAAAGTGCCTGAGATGAACGGGTTCTGGGTCAACGACGAGTTCGTTCCCGGCGACGGCGTGCATCTCGGTGTGGCGATCTCGTTGCGGCAAGGCGGCTTGATCGCACCTGCGATTCACCACGCTGACACGTTGTCCCTCGACGAGCTCATGGACCACCTGCGCGACCTCGTCTCGCGGGCTCGTGCCGGTCGGCTGAAGCAGAGCGAGATGGATCCGACCATCACCATCACCAACCTCGGCGACCAAGGCGTCGACAGCGTGTACGGCGTCATCTACCCGCCGCAGGTCGCGCTCGTCGGCTTCGGCAAGGTCGCCGAAAGACCTTGGGCGGACGGCGGAATGCTCGGCGTCCGCCCTTGCGTGACCGCGACTTTGGCGGCCGACCATCGAGCCAGCGACGGGCACCGCGGCGGGCTGTACCTTGCCGCGATTGACTCCCTGCTGCAGAAACCGGAGGAGTTGTGACCACCACCCAGATTGACGACGCCGTCCGGCATGCGATCGGCGCCATTGCACCCGAGGCGGATCTGTCGACGATCGACCCCGACGAGCGGCTTCGCGATGCGCTCGACATCGACTCGCTCGACTTCGTCCGGCTGCTTGAACAACTGCAGAACCTGACCGGAGTCACGGTTCCCGAAAGCGACTACGCGAAGATCGCCACGTTGCGCGAACTCACGACCTACGTCGAGGCGCACGCCGGATAGTCCGGTTGGCGCACCGTTCACGCGTTGCGATCGCATAACGGTCTGATGGGCGACGACGCCGCATATCCGCAGGGGCTATGGTGTCTACGCGCCGTCCATCCCACGCCAGGAAATCACCCGGCCGGTGAACGGTTGCGACGTCGAACTGGGTGGGGCGATGCGCGCAACCTTGACGAGAATATTGCTGGCCGCCTTGTTGGCTGGCGGAATCGTCGCGGCTACCGGGGGTTCCGCGCCGGCGGCGACGAGCCAGACCATCGCGGCAGGCGCCTCAGACACCAACTTGCCGACCGAGTCAAAATGGCCAGGCGCGCAAAATCCGCCCTACGTGTGTTGCTGGTCCAAGCAGGGCCAATACGTCACGTTTTCCTTCAACACGGGCGACACCGCGACAACGTTGGCACTTCGTTACAGCGCCGGCGGTGGCAACGCCGTCCGCACCCTCGAACTAGACGGCGCGATTTGGGTCGCGTCCCAGACCTTCCCGACCACTCGCAACTGGAGCACCTGGTCGACAGTCTCACTCAACGCGTCTTTGCCCGCCGGACCTCACACGTTGACCGTGCTCTTCGACTCGACTCACGGCTCGTCGCGCTACATCAACCTCGACAACCTCACCATCACCCAGGCCGCGCCACCACCGCCACCACCGCCGCCGCCCCCTCCCGCCGCGCCGACTGAAAACGGTCCGCCAACCATCGCCGGGACTCCTCAGGTTGGCGCCACCTTGACCGCCACGCCGGGGACGTGGAGTGGCAGCCCTGACACCTTCACCTACTCCTACCAATGGAATCGCTGCACGCCGGACTGCGCGCCGACTCCTGACACCACGGCCAGCTATCAGCTCACCAGCGACGATCTCGGGGCGACACTGACGGTCACCGTTGTAGCCACGAACACGACCGGTCCAAGCGCGCCAGCCACGTCTGCGCCAACCGCCACCATCACCGTCGCACCGCTAAGCGAGACGATCGCGGCTGGCACGTCAGTCACCAACCTTGCGACCGAGTCGAAATGGCCGGGTGCGCAAGACCCGCCCTACGTGTGCTGCTGGGGAAAGCAAGGTCAGTACGTCACGTTCTCGTTCAACGCAGGGAACACCCGCACCGCACTTTCACTGCGCTACAGCGCGGGAGGGGGCAGCGCCGTCCGCACCCTCGAACTCGACGGCACGGTCTGGGTGCCCGCGCAGACCTTCCCCGCCACCGCAAACTGGAGCACGTGGACGACGCTGTCGCTGAGCGCGTCATTGCCCCCCGGTCCACACACGTTGACCGTGCTCTACGACTCAACTCATGGATCCTCCCGCTATCTAAACCTCGACTACCTGCAGGTCTCGCCTGTCGGACCGCCGCCCGACGGCGTCATCGTCGCCCTCGGGTACGCCGACAGCGCGGGCGGCCTGACCCCGTGGGCGGGCTCGCCGAACACGACGTTCATCGGCGAGCCACCGCAGTGCTGCGCCACCCACGGGCCGGACAACGGGAGCAACGGTTACGACTCCGGTGCTGTCGAAGTCACCAACACAAGCGCGTCGCCGGTCGTCGTCGACTCCGTCAGCGTCGATTTCGGGGGTGGGTCGAAGCCGTCGACGATCGCGCTGTGGGGAGCGGGCCAAGCAGGCGGACTGCCGGTGACACTAGGTCCCGGAGAAAACGTCGTCCTCACCATGACGTCGGGCTTCAACTTTGACGGGTCCGACTTGTTAGGAGAGGCGTGCCATCCCGACACCGGCGTGGTGCCCGTCGTCCACGTCAGCTTCAACGGGTCGATCACCGACTACCTCGACAGTCATCAGATCCTCAACAGCGGCGGCGCCGACCTCGCGTCGTGCCCTGGGGACGTCTCGGAGGAGACGCCCTTCACGACCGTGCTGCCCGGCAGCCAACCGGCCTCAGCACCATCGAACACGGTGACGCCTGCCGTAGTGGGCACCGCCGCACAAAACCGCGTGCTCAGTGGAATCGCGGGCGGTTGGAGTGCGAGCCCGCCGCCCGCACTGACGTTCGGGTGGCTGCGCTGTGACACCGGCGGACTGAACTGCGCCGCTATTCCGAACACAGCCGCCCTCACGTACATCCCGAGCGCGGACGACGTGGGCAGCACATTGCGGTTCGCCGTCACCGCGTCAAACGACTCGGGTGCCATCACCGTGTCGTCGACCCCGACGGGTGTCGTCCAGAGCGGTGGCGCATTGGGCCAACTCGGAAACACGTCGACCGGATTCACCTCGATCGCCGTCGCGAACCGAACGGAGATCGGGTCGACCTTCACCGCTTCCGCGACCGGCACCGCGATTGATTTCGAGTTCTTCGCCCGCGGGGCTGCCCACGATCAGGTGTTCACGCCGAGGCTCTACCAGGTCGCCGGCGGAGTCACAACGCTGCTCGCAACGGGAACGTCGATCACGGTGCCGCTTGGCACCGACGGCCAGTGGTATGTGTCCGGCCTGACCGCCACCCCGATCATCGCTGGCGCGCAGTACTACCTCGCGCTCGACCCGTCCGGCGCGTCAACGGGCACCTACGTGGGCTCGGAGACGGACGGGACGTTGTCCGTGTTCGTCGACTACACACCGCAACCAGCGCCCTGACCCAGCGGGCCGGCGGGAGGGTGCGGTCCGCTCCTAGTTGTCACTCGCCCCGGGCCTTCGACGACCGGTGCGACCGCTGACCGCGACACCGACCAGCGCAGCCAGAGCAGCGCAAGCGGCGGCCCCCGCCGATGATCCGCATGCGGCCGAAACTGTGCAGCGGCTGTAACGTCTCGGTGACCGCGACGAGTGTTCGACGATGAACGCACATGGCATGGTGTGTAATCAGGCAGCGGCACCGCGCGACCTGATTGACCACGCTTCGACGACGTATGACATATGATGATTGAACGAAACCCTTCGAGCACTCGTGCGCGAGCCGTCGCTCGCGCCATATCCCCAACCGGAGCAGCGAACATGGCCGTGGTCGCGCCAGCGAGCACTCGCCGCTCTCCGGGGGAGCGCCCCACGCGCCGCGCCGACGCGGTCATGAGCGACCTTCTCGAACGGATCGTCTCCGGGGAGCTCCAGCCCGCTGAACTCATGCCCACAGAGCCGGCGCTGTGCGACGCGTACGGCGTCAGCCGCACGGTAGCGCGAGAAGCCGTGAAAACTCTCGAGGAGAAGGGCCTGGTCACGGCCCGCCAGGGCATCGGCACGCTGGTTTCGTCACAAGAGGCGTGGAACCTGCTCGACTCAGAGGTGCTCGCCGCCATCGTGCGTCACGACGAAGAGTATGAAGTGCTCGACCAGCTCATCGTCGTCCGGACTGTGCTCGAATCCGAGTTAGCCCGCGAAGCTGCCCGCAGACGCACGGCCGACGACCTTCGCGAGCTGACCGCGTTGATGGACGAACTCGACGCCTGTGTGCGCGAGCCCGAGCGCATGAACCTCGTCGACGTCGCGTTCCACGAGCGAATCATGTTGGTGTCGGGAAACCAGCTTGCGCGGTCGATCGTGAAGACCGTGCACGCCGAGGCCCGCCGTAGCACTCGCTACAGCGGCAACGTCACCGTCGCCGATCGCGAACGAACGAACCGGCAGCATCGCGGTGTGCTCGACGCGATCTCCGCAGGCGACCCTGAACTCGCGGCGTCGTTGATGATGGAGCACATCACGGACGCGTGGCGCCGTCGTCGTCCGCGCGCGAAGCGACAGCCAACCCGCCGCTGAGCTCGTCGGCGGCAAGCGCGACATCAGTGTTCGAGCGGGCTGTCATCCTCCGGCGTCAAACGCAGGCCAGCCCGAGCGGGCCGCACCTGCCAGTTCGCCGGTTTCTGCGAGACCGACTCGGGTTCCAACGAGCGGATCGCTTCTTCGTCCACGGCCAAACCGTGGCCTGGTTCGTCACCGAGGACGACACCGCCGTCGACAATCTGTTGATCGACCCGCATCCCGTACGGGTACGACAGATCCTGCACCTCGATACTGATCATGTTCGGCATCGCGGCCGCTGCCGGTGCGATCGCCGGCCAGAACCCGACCGGGCTGACCGGCAAGTCACGCGCGTGAGCGGCGGCGGCCACCCGCAACGCGAGCGTCGTGCCCCAACCCCAACCAACTTGGACGACGTCAAGCGCGTCTGCGTCGAGCAGCGGGCGAAACTGTTCCAGGCCGGTGAGGTTTTCACCGCTCGCAACGCCGGCCCGCACGCCGGCCCGCACCGCGGCGTGACCGGCGGCGTCCCAACGCCGAACCGGCTCCTCGACCCACGCGAGGTCGACCTTCTCCTCAAGCTTCGCGATGTAACGCACCGCCTGCGACCGATGCCACGCCTCGTTGGCGTCAAGCATCAATCCGGGCGCGCCACTGTTACGCGAGTAGATGTCTCGTAACAACTGGAGTCGACCGAGATCGAACTCGAGATCCCGGCCGCCCTTCAGCTTCGCCGACCGGTAGCCACGCTCGGCGAACTTCAAATGCAACGCGGCCAACTCGTCGCTGTCGAGGGCGATGTCAAGCGCCGACGCGTAGCCGGGCACGAATCGGTCGCGGCCACCGAGGTATCGCCACAACGGCTCGCCCGCGAGTTTTGCCTTCACGTCCCAAAGCGCCATGTCGATAGCGCCGATCGTGCCCGCCACCGCGCCTTGGTGCCCGAGCTTGAACACGTGAGCGCACATGCGGTCGTACAGGCCGACGACGCCACGTGGATCCTCGCCAGCGACCGCCACGAAGACCCGTTCGATATCGGGATGCGCGCCAATGCCGACGCCTTCCACGCCCTCGTCGGTCGTGACGATCAACACGTGGACAGGTGTGCGGGTCGTTTCGCTCGCGTGATTGACGTCGCCGATCCGCCGGCCCCAGTCGTGATGGGTGAGCAGGCTGCGATATCCGGTTACCTTCATGACAGCTCTCTCCGGTCCTGACGACCCGCGCCTGCGACGCTGCTGTGACACGAACCGCAGCTGCAGACGGCATCGTCGCGCCGCTCTTCGCGCGCCGTGCTCGTCATTGCTTCACTCCGCCGCCGAGCAGCCCGCGCACCAGTGAGCGCTGCGACAGCATGAAGACAAGCAGCACCGGAACGACCGCGATCAGAGTGGCCAGTGCCAACTCCGGACGGAAGATGTTGACTTGCTGGCCGCCGCCTCCGACGGCCGGGTTGAACGACGGCGTCGACGACAGCAGGTTCGACAACCCGACCTGGATCGGGTACTGCGATGACTTCGCGAGAACTGCGTAGGGCAAGAAGAAGTTGTTCCAGTCAGCGACGAAACTGAAGAAGAGCACCAGGGCGATGACCGGCTTGGCGAGTGGCAGTGCGATGCGACGAAACGTCGTCCACTCACCGCAGCCGTCGATCCGTGCCGCGTCGAGGACGTCGCGCGGCATCGTTGTTGAGTAGTAGATGTACGCGATGTAGACCCCAAAGGGGTAGAACGCGAAGGGCAGGATCACCGAGAACACACTGCCGATCAGCTTGAGCGCGTTCAGCTCCAGAAATATCGGAAGCACCAACGCGGCAGCCGGCATGATCATCACGACCAGCGTCAGCGTCAGAATGGCCTTGCGTCCGCGGAAGGTTCCGAAGGCGAGACCGTAGCCGGCGGGGATCGCGGTGGCCAGCACGATAAGCGTCGCGCTGACCGCGTAGAGCAAAGAGTTCTCGATCCACCGGCGGTAGATGTGGGAGCTGAAGCCGTCGAGATGGTTCCACGCCAAGACGATTTGGTGGAAGCTGCCGAATGCGAACGGGTTGCTCGTGACGAGCGCGTTGTCGGCCTTTGTCGGCGCCAACAGCAACCAGAGCATGGGCGCCACGAAGAACACCGCGAACACGGCAAGCACCAACAACCGAAGACCGCGCAGGGTGAGCAGCCGCATCAGTCTTCCCTCCTGAATAGGCCGGTGCGGGTGACGATGATGACCGCGGCGATCAGCCCGATGAGCAGCAGGTCGACGGAAATTGCGGCCGCTTCGTTGAACTTGCCGTAACGGAACGCCAATTGGTAAGCGAGCTGGTTCGACGACCAGGTGTCGGGGACCATCCCGAGACTCGCCTGGTTCACGAGCTGCGGCTCGACGAACAATTGCGTTCCGGTCGCGAACGACAAGATGACCATGTACGCGATCCATTTGCGGATCATCGGCAACTTCAGCCGCAGCGCGATGTTGAGAGGTCCCGCGCCGTCGATGCGAGCAGCCTCTTCGAGGTCCTGCGGGATCGTGTTCAACGCCCCGTGGAGCACGACGATCCAGCCGCCGGCGCCGGTCCAGAAGGCGATCATCGCGAAGATGAACGGCAAATGACCCGGCGCGATCGACTCCACGAATAGGTGTGACCCGAACAGGTGGAGCAGAAAAGTGCCGGGACTGACACCGGGGTCGAGCATGAACAGCCAGACCAAAACTGATGCGGCGCCGGCCAGCGCACCCGGTATGTAGTACAGGAATCGGAAGGTGGACGACGCCCGGCCGGCTCGGCCGTGCAGCACGAGCGCCAGCCCGACCACGAACACGATGAGTGTTCCGAGCCAGACGGCTGTGTACAAGAAGACGTGCTCGAACGAGGGTCCGAAGCGAAAGTCGTTTCCGGCCTGAGTGAAGTTCTTCAGGCCGATGAACTTGCCCTTGTGGCTGGTGAACGCCAGCGTGAGCGCGTAGATCATCGGCAGGATGCCGAACGCCACGAGGAACGGCAGGTAGGGCACGACGAAGCCCACGCCTCGCCCAGAGCCCAGACCGCGCTTTCGCCGTGCCCGGCCGGCGGGCAGGCCACGCTGTCGCGTGACCTGCGCCGCCGGCGTCAGCACTGGTGTGTCGCTCACGTCGCGGTCAGTGTGAGACGACGCTGTACCCGGCAGCCTTAGCTGCCTGTGACAAGCCGTTGCCTAGCGCGGGCATCAGTGAGCTCAACGACTTGCCTGCGACCAGACCGGTGACGACGGTGTTCGACCAGACCGGCTGATCCGGGTAGGTGACCAGGTTCCAGCCCTGCCAGATCTGGTTGGCCGCCGCCTTGATGGCCGGCGTCGGGTCTGCTGCGAAGTACTTGTTCTGAGCCATACCGGCAAGCCATGACGTGGCGAGCGGTCCGTATCCCGGTAGACCAGGCCGCGCGTCCGGCCCCGTGGGGTCCGGGTTGAACACCGTCGTCGACCAAAGGACGAAGTCCGCCGCCGCCTTCGGGTTGCTTGAGTGCTTTGAGATGATCCACGGGCCACCGCCGACCTGCCCGGTGGTGACCGGAGAGTCGGTGCCCCACTGAAGTGGCGCCGCGGAGGTGATCTCACCGGCCGGGACTTTCAGCGTCGAGTCGAACACCGCTTGGGCGTACCACGCCGCTCCCGGCATCATGAGCACCTTGTCGTTCGCCCCGCCATACTTCTTCGCGAAGTCAGGCGTGAAGACGCTCAGCGGCGGCACGGTGCCGTTCTTGATGAGCGGGTCGAGCAGGCTGGCCATCTCGGTGCAATGCGTGTCAGCGACGTTGATCGTGACGCTGGTGTCCTTGACGTTCGCCTCAAGCGGGCACTGGTTGCCCCAGAAGTAGATCCAGTGGCTGAACGACTCGCCGGTGGTGCCGATGATGTAGCCGGGGTGATCCTTGGCCACCTTTTCGCCGAGCGCCGCCCAGTCTTGCCAGGTGGTCGGAACGGTGTAGCCGAATTGCGTCATCAGCTTCTGGTTCACCCAAAGAACGACCGGAGCAAGGTTGTCTTGGATGCAGACAAGCGTTCCGTTGACCGTGCACTGCGCAAGGGAGGTCGCCGGCCATTGGCTCGTGACGCCGCTTCCGAGCGCCTTGCCCATGTCGGCCGCGAAGTCGAAGGGCTGCTGCGCCATCCACACCGGGTCGTTGACCTGCTCGCTGAAGATGACGTCCGGCCAACCGCTGCCGGCCTTGTTCCACAGCTGAATCTTGGTCTGCAAGCTCGTGGCGCCGTTGCCGTCGCCGTCGAAGGTGACGATGTTGACGTGGACGTTCGGATGCGCCGCGGCATATGCCTTCGCGTCAGGTAGCCGCGCCGCGTCAACCCAAACGGTCAAGTTGCCGGACGCGTCGCTGCCCGCGCCCGCGCTAGACCCAGCGCTCGTCGAACCACCTGCCGACGCTGTCGCAGGGCTGCCCTGACTGGACGACCCGCCAGAAGTCGGGGATGTCGCCGAGCTGGCTGGACTCTTCGTGGAAGAACTACACCCCGCCACCGCCAGAGCGGTCGCCAGGACGGCCAAACACACACGCCGCTGCATTCGCACTGCTCGCTCCTTTGCGCCAGACCGGGGAGAGGCCGCCGGTCGGAGGGACGGCTAAACGTATATCGTATGACGTCTGATGTCAATGAAATGCCGGGCAGGCGAATGCGACGGCGCCTCGCCCTGCGGGGCTAGAGCGTGCCTAACGCGGCGACGTGCGGCGCAGCCAACTCAACGGTTGGCTCAACTGGCTGCGAGCGCGATGCCAGGTCGCCGAGGCTGCAGCGGTTTCACCGTCGAAACGACGTGTGCGTTCTACGGCGAGGACGGCGACGGCGTGTCTCCGAAGTCCGGGCGGACCGCTTCGTACGGTCCGGCGAACAGCGGGGAGGAGATGATGAGGTCGGCGCTTGCGAGATTGCACGCGACGCCGATGTTCCAGACCGCCGCGATGCGCAACAACGCCTTGACGTCGGGGTCGTGCGGTTGCGGTTCGAGCGGGTCCCAGAAAAACACCAACAGGTCAATGAGTCCTTCGGCGATTTTGGCACCGATCTGCTGGTCGCCACCGACCGGGCCGGACAGGAAGCGATGCACGTTGAGGCCTAGCTCCTCAAAAAGCATCGCCCCCGTGGTGCCGGTGGCGTAGAGCTCGTGCTCGGAAAGCGTCAACCGGTTGTAGTCGGCCCACTCGAGGAGCTCAGGCTTCTTGTTGTCGTGCGCGACAAGCGCGATATGACGGCGGCGGACAGCCATGGTCGACCTTTCCCGTGGGCGGCAGGTCGAGCGTACGCACGTCAAAAGAACACGAGGTTACGGATTCGCAGCGCAAGAGACCGGCACAGTGGGGGGGCGGCCGGTCTCTCACGCAGCGCCCGGAGCGAACTGCTTCGCATGGAGGGGGTTGTCCGCTCCGGCTCCGGCATCCATGTCGGAGCTTGCACACTATCTATATCGGCCCGCGATCAGCCAGCCTTAAGGATGATTTTCCATGATCGCCTATCACCCGGGGCCTCACGGCCTACTTGGCTGCTTTGTCCAAGATCAACCGGTGCTGCTGAGCCGCAGTCCGTAAAAGCCAACCGCGCTTTCGACGAAGAACCGGTGCAGTTCCGCGTCGCTCAGCCGGTGCTCGAGCAGCCGGCGCGCGAGCTCGACGACCGCGGCATAGTCGGCCTCGAGCTGGCAGACCGGCCAGTCAGACCCGAACATCACGCGGTCGGCGCCGAAGGCCTCGAGCGCGAAGTCGACCGCTCGCTGGAAGGTCTGCACCGTCCACTCCCCCGGCGCCGCCTCCGTCACCAGCCCCGACACCTTCGCGCACACATTCGGCGCGGCCGCGAGTTCGCGGATCAGCCGCTCCCACTCATCGAGATTTCCGCTTCGAAACGGCGGCTTCGCCAGGTGGTCGAGCACAAACCGGGTTTCGGGACACGCGCGCACCACCTCAACGGTCGCGGCCAGTTGCGGCATCTTCACCAGCAGGTCGAACGTCAACCCGTGCCTGGTGACAACGGCGAGGCCCCGACGGACGTCGGCCCGCAGCAACCATTCGTCGTCCGGCTCGCTTTGCGCCAAGTGCCGGAAGCCGACGAGCCGATCGCCGTCGGGTCGGTCAAGCCACTCGCTGATGCGGTCATCGAGATCGGACGACGCGAGGTCGGCCCAACCGACGACGCCGGCAATGAGTCCGTTCG
>Ga0187809_10000607_pt1 | contig 18549 bp, 9 predicted proteins | sample NC_wetland_sal_i_8_FD_132415 | JGI IMG/M metagenome (GOLD analysis project Ga0187809, IMG submission 132415) | Wetland sediment microbial communities from Neuse River Estuary, North Carolina, USA - ASW_4 | ecosystem: Environmental > Aquatic > Freshwater > Wetlands > Sediment | place: USA: North...
CTTCGCCCCCCTGAATTGCCGCAGCGACACCAGCCACGAGCCCGTCTCGAATACGCCCGCCACCGCCAGCACCACGTAGTTGACGACAGGATCGCTGATCGGCTCCGGATGCAGGATGTGCCGGATCCCCTCGTAGAGCGAGACGCCGGCGCCGAGCGCGAAGACCAGCAGCGCGACGATGAAGCTCCAGAAGTACAGCTCGCGGCCGTAGCCGAGCGGGTGCTGCGCATCCGGGGGACGCGCGGCGCGGCGCATGCCGTGCAGCAGCAGGATCTCGTTGCCGCTGTCCACGAACGAGTGCACCGCCTCGCTCAGCATCGCCGAGCTGCCCGTCAGGCTGGCGGCGGCGAGCTTGGTGCCGGCGACCAGCAGATTGCCGGCGAGAGCGGCATGCACGGCGAGCCTGGAGGATGCCTGGGACGTCATGCGCGCGCTAGAGATAGGGTGAGAAGAGCCAGCAGAGGCTGTCGCGGATGCGGCCGCCGATGCCCTCGGCCGCGCAGTCCCGCGCCAGTGCCCGCAAGGCGTGATCGCGGGCGGACAGAATGTAGCCCGCGAGATCGCCGCAGACCCCCGCGTCGTAGACCTCGACGGCAACCTCGAAATTCAACCGCAGGCTCCGCGGGTCGAGATTCGCCGAGCCGATCTGCGCGTAGCCGCCGTCGATGACCAGGAGCTTCGTGTGGGAGAACGGCGGCGGCTGCAGGAAGACCTGCACGCCGCGCTCCAGCAGCGCCGGCAGGCAGCGTCGCGTCGCCCAGTCGACATAGCGCAGGTTGCTGCGCGCCGGCAGCACCAGACACACCTCGACGCCACGCAGCGCCGCCGTCTGCAGCGCCGCGGTGAGCTCCGGCGGCGGGATGAAATAGGGCGTCATGATGAGGACCTGCCGGTGCGCGACCGAGATGGCGCCGAGGATCACGAACAGCAGCTTGTCGTTGTCCTCGTCCGGCCCTTCGGTGATCACGCGGCAGACACTGCCGCCGGCAGTCGCGACTCGCGATGGCGGGTCAAGCGACTCACTGGTGGCGAACAGCCAGTCGGCGGCGAAGCATTCCGCCAGCTGGCTCACGGCCGGCCCCTGCAGCCGGAAGTGCAGGTCGGCCATGCGCCGGTGATGCGCCTTGCCCACCTCCCTGCCGCCGATGTTCATGCCACCGGCGAACCCGGTCTCGCCGTCCACGATGAGGAGCTTGCGGTGATTGCGCAGGTTCAGCGACAGCGCCGGCGGCAGCAGCCGCGGCGGCAGGAAGCGCGCCGCCCGCACACCGCTGCGCCGCAACAGACGCACGGCGCGCGGCCAGCTGTACCACTCCCCGATGCCATCCACCAGCACACGCACCTGCAGGCCCCTGGCCGCCGCGGCGGCCAGGGCGTCGATGAACTGCCGTCCGACCGGGTCGGTCTCGAAGATGTAGGTCGACAGCCAGATGGAGCGGCGGGCCCCTCCGATCGCGGCCAACATGACGGGAAATGCGTTCTCGCCGTTCTCCAGCCGCGCCACCTCGTTGCCGTCCAACGTCGGCCGGCGCGTGACCGCGTCCCCGATGCGCGTCAACTGGGTCGCGAAGTCGCCCGGCGGCTCGGCGCCCATGGATTCGCCCGCGGGGGGCAGGCGTCCGCGAAGCTGCCTGGCGCGCGTGCGCACACGATTGACGCCAAAGAGCACGTAGAGCGCGAGCCCCGCGATCGGCAACAGGCAGCAGGTGGCGATCCAGCCGAGGGCGCTGCGCGGGTCGGGCTTGGTGAGCAGGGCGTGCAGGGCGCCCGCGGCGGCGCAGGCCACGGACAGCGCGCCCAGCACCACGGGCCAGAAGGCCTCAGGGGGGTGCCAAAGCATGGCCGCGCCGACCGGGAGTCTTGCTCATGCCCGGATTATCGTATGATTTCCACCGGCAGCGCGGCTCTTCGCGCGGGAGCGGATCCCGATGCAACACCGGCCGAGAGTCATCGTCGTTGGCGGCGGCTTCGCGGGGCTGGCCGCGGTCCGCGACCTGCGGACCGCCGCCGTCGACATCCTGCTCATCGATCGCTTCAATCACCACACGTTTCAACCGCTGCTCTACCAGGTTGCGACCGCCGGCCTGGCCGCGCCGTCCATCGCCGCTCCCTTGCGGCACATTCTGCGTACGCAACGCAACGTCACGGTGCTCCTGGCGGAGGTGCGCTCGATAGACATCGACGCCAGGACGGTTCATGCGGATGGGATCGCGCACCATTATGACTTCCTGATCGTCGCGACCGGCAGCACCCACGCGTACTTCGGACACGACGAGTGGGCGCGCCATGCGCCCGGCCTCAAGACGCTCGAGGACGCCCTGCGCATCCGCGCCAAGGTGCTCACCGCGTTCGAGCGCGCCGAGGCGACCACCGACCGCGCAGAGCAGATGCAGTGGCTGACCTTCCTGATCGTCGGGGCCGGCGCCACCGGCGTGGAGCTGGCGGGCACGCTCGCCGAGATCGCCCGCCACACCCTCAAACGCGAGTTTCGGCACATCGATCCGGCCGCCTCCAGGGTCTTGCTGGTGGAAGCGGGCCCGCGGGTGCTGCCCAGCTTTCCCGCCTCGCTCTCGGCGAAGGCGGCGCGCCAGCTCGCGCGGCTGGGCGTGCTGGTGCGCACCGGGCAGCCGGTGACAGCGCTCGATGCGCAGGGCGTGGTGCTGGGCGGGGAGCGAATCGCGGCCCGCACCGTCCTATGGGCCGCCGGCGTCGCCGCCTCGCCGCTCGGCGCCGCCTTGGGCGTGACCGTGGATCGCGCCGGGCGCGTGCAGGTCACGGGGCAGCTCACCGTTCCGGGCCATGCGGAGGTGCTGGTGCTCGGCGACCTCGCCGCCCTGCCGGCCGAGTCGGGCTTCGTGCCGGCGATCGCGCCGGCGGCGAAGCAGATGGGACGGTACGCGGCCGGGGCGGTGCGCACCAAGCTCGCCGGACGGCGGCCGCCACCGTTCCGCTACCACCACTTCGGCTCGCTCGCCACCATCGGCCGGATGGCCGCGGTCGCCGACTTCGGCCGCGTGCGCTTCTCCGGCACGGTGGCGTGGTGGATCTGGCTCACCGCGCACGTGTACTTCCTGATCGGCTTCCGCAACCGGCTGGTGGTGCTCATCGACTGGGCGGAGGCGTACTGGAGCTATCGGCGCGGCGCGCGCATCATCATCCCCGCCCAGGCGCGCGAGACGCGCTGAGGCCGCCCGCGGGGCGGGAGCAGGCTCCGCGCTCGCGCGTTGAGTGCTGATCAGCGACCCGGGAGCGCGAGCGATGGCGAATGGACTGGATGTGATCGTGATCGGCGCCGGGGCCGCGGGCCTTGCGGCGGCGGCCGCGCTGGGCGCCGCCGGCCACTCGGCGCTGGTGCTCGAGGCCCGGGATCGGCTCGGCGGCCGGGTGTGGACACGCCTCGAGCCGGAGCTGAGCGCGCCGCTGGAGCTGGGCGCGGAGTTCATCCACGGCGACGCGCCGGAGACGCCGCGGCTGCTGCGCCAGGGTGGCACCGCGGCCATCGCCGAGGCCGGAGAGCACTGGTCGCTGCTCGAGGGCAGGCTGCAGCGCCGCACGGAGAGCCTGCTCGGGCAAGTGCGCGCCGCGTTCGAGTCGGCCGGCGTGCTGGCCCGACCCGATCTGTCCCTCGATGACTTCCTCGCCAGCGAGGCTGGCCAGGCCCTGCCCGAGGAAGCACGCGCCATGGCTCGTGCCTTCGTCTCGGGCTTCGATGCCGCCGACCCGCGCCGGGTCAGCCTGCACTCGATCGCGCACGAATGGCGGTCGGGCGGCATGCTGGATTCCTCCCAGTCCCGGCCGCTGGGAGGCTATCGCGACGCCCTGCGCCCGCTCGCCGCCGCGCTCGACCGGGCGCACGTCCACGTGCAACTGCAGACCGTCGTCGGCGGCATCGCCTGGCGCACCGGCTCGGTCGAGGTCGAGGCCGAGTGGCTCGGCAAGCCCTGGCGGGCGCGATCGCGCTGCGCCATCGTCACCGTGCCGCTCGAGGTGCTCAAGGCGCCGGCGGGCACGTCCGGCGCGATCCGCTTCACGCCCGCCCTCGAGTCGAAGAAGCCGGCCCTCGAGCGGCTCCTCTGCGGCCCGGTGTTGAAAGTCATCCTGCGCTTCCGGCGGCCGTTCTGGGAGGAGCGCGAGGGCGGCCGCTATGCCGATGCGTCCTTCTTTCATGCGCCCGGCGAGGTGTTTCCAACCTTCTGGACGGCTCTGCCCGTGCGCGCGCGCCTGCTCACGGCCTGGGCCGGAGGGCCGGTCGCCGCCAGGCTCTCCGGACTGTCGGACGAGGAGATCGTGCGCGCAGCGCTCGACAGCGTCGCCGCGGTATTCCCGGGCGCCGGCGTGGAGGACGAGCTCGAGTCGGCGCACCTGCACAACTGGAGCCGCGATCCCTTCGCCCGCGGCGCATACAGCTACGTCGGGGTGGGCGGCGGCCACGCGCGCGCGCTGCTGGCGACGCCGCTCGACGGCACCCTTTTCTTCGCTGGGGAAGCGACGGACACCACCGGCGAGGCCGCCACGGTCACCGGCGCGCTGCGCAGCGGCGCCCGCGCCGCGCTCGAGGTCCTCGAGCATCTGCGGGAACGGCGTTGATCCGGGGAATGCGGCTCAGGCCAGCGCCTCTTCGAGTTCCGCGATGAGGTCGTGGACGTCCTCGACGCCCACCGACAGCCGGATGAGCCCGTCGCCGATCCCGAGGGAAGCACGCATCGCCGGGGGAAGGGACGCGTGGGTCATGAGAGCCGGATGCTCGATCAGGCTCTCGACCCCACCCAGACTCTCGGCCAGGGAGAAGAGGTGACACCGCTCGAGCATGCGGCGGGCGTCGTCGAGTGATCCCTGCAGCACCGCCGTCACGATCCCACCGTACCCGCCCGTCATCTGCCGACGGGCGAGCGCATGCTGCGGATGGCTCGGCAGCCCCGGATAGTGCACGCGCTGCACGCGCGGATGGCTCTCCAGGAACTGCGCGATCGCGAGCGCGTTGGCGCAGTGCCGCTCCATCCGCAGCGCCAGCGTCTTGATGCCGCGCAGGGTGAGGAAGGAGTCGAACGGGCCGGGAACGCTCCCGAGCGCGTTCTGCAGGTAGGCCAGCCGCTCCGCCAGCGGACTGCCCTGGCGCACGATCGCGGCGCCGCCGAGGCAATCGGAATGCCCGTTGAGATACTTTGTCGTCGAGTGCACGACGATGTCGAACCCGTGCTCGAGGGGGCGCTGCACGAACGGCGTCGCGAATGTATTGTCGCAAACGCTGATCAGGCCCCTGGAGCGGGCGATCGCGGCGACCGCGGGCAGGTCGACGAGCTGCAGCAAGGGGTTGGTGGGTGTCTCCACCCACAGCAGCCGGGTGTTGGGACGGATCGCATCCGTCAGCGCCTCGGGGCGGGTCAGATCGACGAACGACACCTCGTGGCCCGCGGAGCGCTTGCGCACGTTCTCCAGCAACCGGTAGGTGCCGCCGTAGAGGTCGTGCATCGCGATGACGTGCGCGCCGGCGTCGAGCAGCTCGAGCACGGTGGCGCTTGCCGCCATGCCGGTCGCGAACGCGAACGCGGCCCCGCCGCCCTCCAGGCTGCAGAGCGCCGCCTGCAGCGCATCGCGGGTGGGATTGCGGGTACGCGAGTAATCGTAGCCCTTGTGCACGCCCGGGCTCGCCTGCACGTAGGTCGAGGTGGCGTAGATCGGCGGCATCACCGCGCCGGTCAGCGGGTCGGGCCGCTGTCCCCCATGGATGGCGCGGGTGGCGAAACGGGGTTGCCGGGTATCGTCGCTCATCCAAACCTCAGGTTCTGCGGCGCAGCCAGTTGAGCAGGTCGATGCGGGTGACCAGCCCCTGAAACTCGCCGTCGTGCATCACGATGGCGACCATCCCGCGGTTGAAGATCTCCATCAGCTGCTGCATCGGAGCGTCCACCGGCACGGTGACCAGGTGGCTCTCCATCGCGGCGGTCACCGGCTCGTTGAAATGCCGCGGGTTGGCGAACACCTCGAGCAGGATGTCCTCCTCGTCGACGATGCCGACGATGCGGCCGTTCTGCATGACCGGCAGCTGCGATACATCGTAAAGCTTCATGCGCCGGTACGCGGCCATCACCGGCTCGCCGGCGTCCACCGTCACCGCCGCGCGCTCCCAGTGGCGCCGCGCGATGAGGTCGCGAAGGTCGCCGAAACGCTCGCGCTCCAGGAATCCCTGATCCAGCATCCAGTACTCGTTGTAGACCTTGGAGAGATACTTGTTGCCGCTGTCACAGACCAGCGTGACGACTCGCTTCGGCTGCTTCTGCTCGCGGCAGTAGCGCAGCGCGGCGGCGACCAGCGTGCCGGTGGAAGTGCCGGCGAGGATGCCCTCCTTCGCGAGCAGCTCGCGGCAGGTCCGGAAGGACTCGGCATCCGGGATCGTGTATGCCGACCTGACACGGCCGAAGTCGGCGACCGGCGGCACGTAGTCCCCGCCGATGCCTTCGACCAGCCAGCTGCCGTGGTCCGCAGGCATCCTGCCGGTCCTGACGTACTCCGCCAGCACCGATCCCGCGGGGTCGGCCAGCACCATCTCCACGTGCGGCGCCACCCGGGCGAAGTACCGCGAGATGCCCGTGAGCGTGCCGCCCGTGCCGACCCCGCAGACGACCGCATCCACATCGTGATCGGCCTGCGCCCAGATCTCGGGCGCGGTGGTCTCCTCGTGCGCGCGGGGATTGGCCGGGTTGGCGAACTGGTCCACGAAGAAGGAGTTGGGTGTCTCGCGCGCGAGGCGCTCCGCCACGTCGCGGTAGTATTCCGGGTGACCCTTGCTGACGTCCGAGCGGGTGAGCACCACCTCCGCCCCCATCGCCTTCAGATGGAAGATCTTCTCCTGGCTCATCTTGTCGGGAATCACGAGCGTCAGCCGATAGCCCTTCTGCGCCGCGACCAGCGCGAGACCCAGGCCGGTATTGCCGGCGGTCGCCTCGATCAGCGTGCCGCCCGGAGGGAGCCGCCCATCGCGCTCCGCCGCCTCGATGAGGTACAGGCCGACCCGATCCTTGATCGAGCCGCCGGGATTCTGGTTCTCGAGCTTGACAAAGAGCTGGCACGGGCCCGTGTCGAGCCGGCTGACGGCAACCAGCGGCGTGTGGCCAATGAGGTCCAGGATATTGCTGTAGGACTGCGGCGGCATGGAGTTCCTCGAGATATCTTCCCCGAAGGCGGCGGCGGCCGCTCGACGGCGTGCTTGGCGATCGGCTCGCGGATTGTACGCCACCCCCGGCCCGTGGCCCGCACCTATCCAGTGATCCGACGCGGCGGCTACTGTACGAGGGGGGAAGCCGGGCGGCGGCGCGGCCGCGCGTCGCGGCAGTGGCGGATTTCCGCTAAAATCGCATGTACCCGTGAGCGGATCCCGCTCGCCCCCTCCACTCCTTCCCGAGACTCCATGCCGACACCGGTGACGGAATGACCGACGCCTCCCGCGCTTGTCTTCGCGTGCGTGGCGCGCGCCAGAACAACCTGAAGAATCTCGACCTCGACATCCCGCTCAACGAGCTCGTCGTGGTGACGGGTGTGTCCGGATCCGGCAAGTCCTCGCTCGTCTTCGACACGCTGTACGCCGAAGGCCAGCGTCGTTACGTCGAGACCTTCTCGCCGTACGCGCGCCAGTTTCTCGATCGTATGGACAAGCCGCAGGTGGATTCGATCGCGGGCATTCCGCCGGCGATCGCCATCGACCAGACCAACCCGGTACGCACCTCGCGCTCGACCGTGGGCACGATGACGGAGCTCAACGATCATCTGAAGCTGTTGTTCGCGCGCGCGGCGACGCTCTTCTGCGAGTGTTGCGGCCGACCCGTGCGGCGCGACACGGCCGAGACCATCTACGCCGACCTGCGCGAGCGCGCCGCCGGCGATCCGCGGCTGCTGCTCACGTTTCCGGTTCCCGTGCCCGACAGCTTCAAGGAAGGCGAGGTGCGCGCCCTGCTGGAGAAGCAGGGCTACACACGATTCTGGGCGCCGGCCGCGGCGGCCGGCCGGGCCGAGGCCCCCGCCTCGACGGAGGGGGACCGCGGCGCGCGCGGCAAGCGCGGCCGGGCGCGGCGCGCGGCGCGGCCGGAGCCCATCGTGCTGCACGTCGTGCAGGATCGCTTGCGCGCCGGCCAGGCGGATCGTGGCCGGGTGCTGGAGTCGCTCGAGACCGCCCTGCGGGTAGGCCGCGGACGGGTCGACGTGCAGGTCGTCGACGATGCCGACCCGCCGGCGACGCGCGCGACCTGGCGCTACTCGAGCGCCCTGCACTGCGCGGAGTGCGACCGCGCGTATCAGGAGCCGACGCCCAGCCTCTTCTCGTTCAACTCGCCGGTTGGCGCTTGCGACACCTGCCGCGGCTTCGGCCGCACCATCGGCATCGACTATGGCCTCGTGGTTCCCGACGAGGCGCGCAGCCTGCGCGGCGGCGCCGTCAAGCCCTGGCAGACCAAGTCGTACGCGGAGTGCCAGCAGGACATGGAGAAGTTCGCGAAGAAGCGCGGCATTCCGCTGGATGTGCCGTGGCGCGAGCTCAAGGCGGAGCATCGCCGCTGGGTGATCGAGGGCGAGGGCGATTGGAGCAAGGGCGTGTGGTATGGCGCCAGGCGCTTCTTCGCCTGGCTAGAGGGCCGCTCCTACAAGATGCACGTGCGCGTGCTCCTCTCCCGCTACCGCGCCTACACGCCGTGCGAGGCCTGCGGCGGCGCGCGCCTGAAGACGCAGGGACTGCTCTGGCGCATCGGCGATCGCGCGCTCGCGCAGGCCGCGCTCGGCGGCGCGGCGCCCTTCCGGCCGCGCGGCGCGCAGTGGAGCGAGCAGATCCTGCACGACCTTCCGGGACTTTCCATCCATGACGTGATGCTGCTGCCGGTCGAGCGCGCCTGCGAGTTCTTCCTCCGGCTCGAGCTGCCGCGGCCGCTCGACGAGGCGACCGACCTGCTGCTCGGAGAGATTCGCGGCCGCTTCGCGTATCTCGCGGATGTCGGGCTCGGCTATCTGACGCTCGATCGGCAATCGCGCACGCTCTCGGGCGGGGAGGTGCAGCGGATCAACCTGACGACCGCGCTCGGCACCTCGCTGGTCAACACGCTGTTCGTGCTGGATGAGCCCTCCATCGGACTGCATCCGCGCGACATGCAGCGCGTGATCGGCGTGATGAAGCGGTTGCGCGACGCCGGCAACTCTTTGCTGGTCGTGGAGCACGATCCACAGATCATGCTGGAGGCGGACCGCATCCTCGACATGGGTCCCGGCGCGGGCGAGCACGGCGGCCAGATCGTGTTCTTCGGCACCGCGCGCGAGATCCGGCGCGACCGCAGCTCGCTCACCGGCGAGTACCTGAGCGGCCGGCGCCGGGTCGGCGCGACCCCGACCGCGGGGGCCGCGGGAGCCGCGCCGTCGCGCGGCGAAGTCGTCGCCGAGGCGCGCTCCAACCGCTGGCTGGAGTTGCGCGGCGCGCGGCAGCACAACCTCAAGGACGTCGACGTGCGCATCCCCCTGAAGCGCCTGGTGTGCGTCACCGGCGTGTCGGGCTCCGGCAAGTCGACGCTGATCGAGGATGTGCTCTACCCGGCGCTGCTGAAGTACCACGGCAAGCCGACGGAGGCGCCCGGACTCTTTTCGGGCCTCGCCGGCGCGGAGCTCATCGACGATGTGGTCATGGTCGACCAGAGCGCGATCGGCCGCACCACCCGCTCCAACCCGGCGAGTTATGTCGGCGCCTTCGACGCCATCCGCAGCCTCTTCGCGGCGGAGCCCGCGGCGCAGGAGCGCAAGTACACCGCCGGCACGTTCAGCTTCAACTCGGGCAATGGCCGCTGTCCGACCTGCAACGGCAACGGCTTCGAGCACGTCGAGATGCAGTTCCTCTCCGATGTATACCTGCGCTGCCCGGATTGCAACGGCAGGCGGTATCGCGAGGAGGTGCTCGACATCAAGCGCGAGGGCGTGAACGGCCGCCGCGCGAGCATCGCCGACGTGCTGGAGATGACCGTGACCGAGGCGCTGGAGTTCTTCCGCGACTCGCGCGAGGTTGCCGCGCGGCTGGCGCCGCTCTCGGACGTGGGCCTCGAGTACGTCACGCTCGGCCAGCCCGTGCCCACGCTCTCGGGCGGCGAGGCACAGCGCCTGAAGCTCGCGGGGCATCTCGCCGCGGCGGGCTCCGTGCTCTCGAGCACCACTCACAAGGGCAAGCTCTTCCTCTTCGACGAGCCGACCACGGGGCTGCACTTCCAGGACGTCGCCAAGCTCCTCACCGCCTTTCGCAAGCTGCTCGCGGCGGGACACTCGCTGCTCGTGATCGAGCACAACCTCGACGTGATCCGCGCCGCGGACTGGATCATCGACCTCGGCCCCGAGGGCGGCGAGCGCGGCGGCCGCATCCTCTGCGCCGGGACGGCCGACGAGGTGCGCGCGCATCCGGACTCGCACACCGGCCGCGCGCTGACGGAGTACGCGCGGGCGCTCTCCGGCGAGCCGCCGGCGCAGGTGGCGGAGCCGCGGATCGCCTATGAAGCGGCCATGCGCGGCGGCAACGGCCGCGCCCGCGACGCGGTCGTCATCCACAACGCGCGCGAGCACAACCTGAAGAGCATCGACGTGCAGATCCCGCGCGACCGGCTCACGGTCATCACCGGGGTGTCGGGCTCGGGCAAGTCGACGCTCGCCTTCGACATCCTCTTCAACGAAGGGCAGCGCCGTTACCTGGAATCGCTCAACGCCTACGCGCGCCAGTTCGTCCAGCCGGCCGCCCGGCCGGACGTCGATGCGATATTCGGCATTCCGCCGACCGTCGCCATCGAGCAGCGCACGAGCCGGGGCGGCCGCAAGAGCACCGTCGCGACCCTGACGGAGATCCACCACTTCCTGCGGCTGCTGTACGTCAAGCTGGGCACGCAGCACTGCCCCGACTGCGACGTCGCCATCGAGTCGCAGAGCGCTGCATCCATCGCCGCGCGCCTGCTGCGGCAGCACCGCGGCTCGCGCATCGCGCTGCTCGCGCCTCTGGTCGTCGCGCGCAAGGGCTATTACACCGATCTGGCGAAGTGGGCGGCGAAGAAGGGCTTCAGGACGCTGCGGGTGGACGGTGCCAACCTCTCGACGGCCCAATGGCCGCGGCTGTCGCGCTTCAAGGAGCATACGATCGAGCTCCCGGTCGCGGAGCTCGACGTGGATGCGAGGAACGATACCGCGCTGCACGAGGCGCTCGCGCGGGCGCTCGATTACGGCAAGGGCCTGGTGCACGTCCTGGATCCGAAGTCGCAGCGCCCGACGGTATTCTCGACCAAGCGCGCCTGCCCGTCCTGCGGCCGCAGCTTCGCGGAGCTCGATCCGCGGCTCTTCTCCTACAACTCCAAGCACGGCTGGTGCGAGAGCTGTTACGGCACCGGGGTGGAGATGCCGGTGTCCGACGAGGAAGGGACTGCCGGGGAGGCTGTGGCGCAAGGCGCGGACGATGAGGCGGCGGAGCCCTGCGCCGCTTGCGGCGGCAGGCGCCTGAACCCGGTCGCCCTGAGCGTGCGCTTCCGCAACCGCTCGATCGCGGATCTGGCGGCCGACTCCGTCGCCCAGGCGGCGGAGTTCTTCCGCCGGCTGAAGCTCGTCTCCCGCGAGCAGCAGATCGCGCGTGATCTGCTGGCGGAGATCCGCGCCCGGCTGCAATTCCTCGACCGGGTGGGACTCGGGTATCTGCAGCTCGATCGCTCCGCGCCCACCCTCTCGGGGGGCGAGGCGCAGCGCATCCGCCTGGCCGCGCAGCTCGGCTCCAACCTGCAGGGCGTGTGCTACGTCCTCGACGAGCCGACGATCGGGCTGCACCCGCGAGACAACGCGGTGCTGCTCGACTCCCTGGCGGAGCTCTCGAGTCACCGCAACACCCTAGTGGTCGTCGAGCATGACGAGGAGACCATCCGGCGCGCCGACCACGTACTCGACCTGGGCCCCGGCGCCGGCGTGCTCGGCGGCGAGGTGGTGGGCGAAGGCACGGTGAAGGATCTCATCGCCAACCCGCGCTCGACCACCGGACGGTTCCTGCGTCAACCGCTGCGCCACCCGGCGCAACCCCACAGGCCGGTCGATGCGCGCACGCCGCTGCTGGAGCTGCGGGGCGTCTCGCTGCACAACGTCCGCGACGCCGACGTGCGCATTCCGCTCGGCAGGCTGGTGGTGATCACCGGAGTGTCCGGCTCCGGCAAGTCGACCGTGGCGCGCGACGTGCTGTATGCGAACCTGCGGCGGCAGCTCGCGCCGATCGCCACCGGGCGGCCCGCACGTGCCGAGGCGGCTGCCCGCGGCGCCACCCGGACCGGCGGCCGACGCCGCCCGGCCGCCCCGCCGCTCATCGGCTGCGCGCGCCTGCGTGGGCTCGAGCGCGTCGACCGCGTGCTGGAGGTGGACCAGACGCCGATCGGCAAGACGCCCCGCTCCTGTCCCGCCACTTACATCGGCTTCTGGGACGAGATCCGGCGCATTTACGCCGCCACCACGGAGGCGCGTCTGCGCGGCTATACCGCCAGCCGGTTCTCCTTCAACACCGCGGGCGGGCGCTGCGAGTCCTGCGAGGGCCAGGGCGTGAAGACCATCGAGATGAGCTTCCTGCCGGACGTGAAGGTGCTCTGTGACGTCTGCGGCGGCCGGAGATTCAACTCGGAGACCCTGTCGGTGCTCTGGCGCGACAGGAGCATCGGCGATGTGCTGACGATGAACGTGGACGAGGCGGTCGAGTTCTTCAGCGCGCACTCGCGGGTGCATCACGCGCTGAAGCTGCTGCAGGATGTCGGCCTCGGATATCTCACCCTCGGCCAGCAGAGCCCGACGCTCTCGGGCGGCGAGGCGCAGCGCATCAAGCTCGTCGCGGAGCTCGCGAAGGTCCGTACGGAGTCGCTGAGCACGAGACACACGCTGTACGTGCTGGACGAGCCGACCGTGGGCCTGCACATGGCGGACGTGGAAAAGCTCATCCACGTGCTGCACCGGCTGGTCGCCGCGGGCAACACGGCGGTCGTGGTCGAGCACAACCTCGACGTCATGGCCGAGGCGGACTGGATCCTGGATATGGGCCCCGAGGCCGGCGAAGGTGGGGGCCGCATCGTCGCGCAGGGAACCCCGGCGCAGGTGGCGCGGCGCAGGCGCGAGTCGCATACCGGCCGCGCGCTCGAGCCATTTCTCAGGGACCGGGTCTCGTGAGCGGCGCATAATCGCGAAACCATGCCCACCCGAAGCGCCATCGCCTCCGAGCTGGCCTGCTGGAAGTGCGGCGCATCCCTGGCCGCGCTCACGCTGCCACTGCGCCGGCTGGAGGAATGCCCGGCGTGCCGGGCGGAACTGCACGTGTGCCGGATGTGCGTCGACTACGACACCGGCGTGGCGAAGCACTGCCGCGAGCCGACGGCGGAGGAGGTGCGGGAGAAGACCCGCGCCAACTTCTGCGATTTCTTCAAGCCCAGGGCCGGCGCGTACACGGCGCCCAACACCGCCGAGGTCGATCGGGCGCGCGCGTCGCTGGAGAAACTCTTCGGAAAATGACCGGGCGCGACGGTGGCGGCCTGCCGCGGTCAGGACTTTCTGACGCGCTCGCTCAGCCGCTCGAACAACCGCGAGAGCGGCGTGTTCTTCTGGATTTCCACCCGCAGATGACGCACGCCCGTGTCGCTCAGCGAGGCGTCGCTGCCGTTGTCGATGGCGAGCTCGTTAGCGCCCAGGATTTCGAGGGTCTCCTCGAGCGTCTGCGGCGTGCGGCGCTCGCGCGCGCCGACCTTGCCCGGGCCCTTGCGCGCCGCCCGCACGGCCGGCGGCGGCGCGGAAGCCGGCTGCGGCGTCGCGGCCGCGGCCAGCGCGGCGCGCGGCGCCTCGTCGGAATCGATCAGCTTGAACTCGGTGTCCTCGCTCTTGCGCCGCTTGCGCGCCGCGCCGACGCCGGCGAAGCGCTGGTTGTCCTCGGTGGCGCGGTCGCGCTCCTGCGGGCTCACCGGCACGACCGCAACCGAGGTGAACTCCGAGCGCACATAGTGCGCCACCTGCTTGGCGGAGATGGCGTCACTGAAGAAGCCGAGGCGCAAGCCGTACCACTTGCGCCCCTCGCGGCTGCCCTCGACGGAGTAGAGCGTGTAGGCGCTGAAGATCGCGAGCGGCGGCACCTTGTCGAGGGCCACCGGCTGTACGGACCATTGCAGCTGCACCGCGAAGGACACCGGCTGGTCGTGCGAGACGGCTTCCTTCAGCGCGCGCCGGGTGCCGGTGTCGTCGGGCTTGAGCAGGGAGATACCCGCTGCGGCGGCGTCGACGGATGCCGGGGAGGCTCGGGCGGCCTCGTCCGCCACCCGCCGGGTCTCCAGGAACCGCAACACCTGCGTGTCGGTCAGGGAGCTGTCCTCCGCCGGCTCGCCGAGCTCGATAGGCGCCGGCATCAGCCGGGTATCGGCGGTGGCATCCTCGGAGGGACCCAGCGCAGCCAGCACTTCCTTCACGTTGGAGTCGGCGAAAATCGGTCTCTTGGCGGGCGCCGGCCGGGGCTGCGCCGCAGAGGCCGAGCGGGCCGCCGGGACCGGGGACGGCCTGACGGCGGGCGCGGAAGCCACTGCGGACCTGGCCGGTGCCGCCGCCGCGGCGGCGCGAGCAGCTCCGGCCGATGCGCTCACCGCGCGCGTCGTAGGGGATGCGGCCGCGCGGGCGGCGGGCAGCATGCGCTGAGCGGGCGCCGGGGGCGCGGCGGCGCGGGCAGCCGGCGCCTCGCCCGCTCCGCGCCTGGCGATGGACGGCGCCGCGGCCTTCGCCGGCGTTGATGCGACAGCGGCCGGTTGGGTCGCGGGCGCCGCGGAAGTGGCAGCGCGCGCCGGCGCGGGAGCTGGCGGGTGCAGAGTGGGAACCCGCTGCGGGATGGCGGCGGACACGGTGACCGGCGCCGTCGGCGCGCTCACGGGTCTCGCCGGCGGCGCGGCCGTCGCGATCACAGGGGCCGCGGTCTTCTGCGGACCGACGGCGTGCTGCGCCTGCGCTGCCGCGGCGGCCGCCGCGCGGGCACGCAGTTTCTTTCCGGGTGCCTCGCCCGCCCAGGCGCCGGGATAGATCTCGCGCACCAGCCCCAGCCATTCCTCGGCTTCCGTCTGACTGGCGAAAAATCCCATGTGCAGGCGGAAGCGCTCCCGCCCCTCCTCGAACCGCCGGCTCACGAAGAACGTGAATCGCTTCAGCTCCGGCACGTCGGTCTGCGGGAGCGCCATCGGCGTCGTCGAGGAGCACAAATTCAGGACGAACGAAGCGGCCTCCGCGGCCGCAGCCGCCGGATGGTCCGCATCCGCTTCGGCGGACGCCAGATTTGCCGTTGGTGTCATAAATTCCCCGGACAGTCCGTCAGCCAGAGGCGAGCGGATGCGGTTCGAGTACCGAGGGGAATGCGATCGGCCGCGCTAGCGCGCGTCCGTGGCAGCCCCGCCGTCGTAGGAACCGTCCGTTAGACCGGTGGCTTTGCGTCCCCGCCTTTCGACGGGTTTGCCCTTGTCACGGCCCTAAGTGTCGAAGCGCCGTCACGAGGAGTCAAGGGCCACAAATGAGGCACGCCTCTCAGGTGGTATTGATACTTACGCGGGACGGCCGACGGCCGCGTCCGCGCCCTCGCTTATGTCGAGCGGCGCGCGTGATATGTAATGGGCTAGGGTGTCGCCGCCGCCGGCGCGGCGGCCCTTCGCGGTCGCAGTCGTGCCAGGGAGCAGATCGCGGCATAGGCATAGCGCTGAGGGCCGCGACGACCCGCGCGCAACGTCCCGAGCATCGCGGCCGCGGCAATGCCCACCGGGACGCCGCGCCGCGCGGTGCGCGGGCCGAGCAGAAACGGATTGACCAGCGGCATCACGGCGCGCCTCACCAGTTCCGCCGCCCGCATCTCCCGCGGCCAGCCGAGCACGATCGCCGGCTGCAGGATGTCGAGCGAGGCGAACCCGACCGTGGCCAGCATCCGCTCGAGCTCGCCTTTGGCCCGCAGATAGCCGGACTTCGCGCCGACGTCGGCGCCCGCCGCGGAAATCACGACGAACCGGCTCGCGCCGGCGGCCTTCGCCGCGCGCGCGAACGCCATCGTGTAGCCGAGATCGACGCGGCGCAGGGCCTCCTCGTGCGCCGGCTCGCGCTCGGCGGTCCGCGCGCCGAGACAGCAGAACGCGACCTGACACTTCAGCCCCGCGAGCTGCCGCTCCAGATGGTCGAATTGCACGATGCGGTTGGCGAGATGCGGATGCTCGCGACCCAACGGCCGGCGCGTGACGGCAAACACCCGTGCGACTTCAGGCGCGTCGAGCAGCGCATCGAGGACGCGTCCCCCGACGAAGCCGCTGGCGCCCGCGAGCATCGCCACGATGGGTTCGGAATCGGCCATGACGGCTTATTAGCGCCGCGGCCGGCAGCGCACAAGCTGCCGTGTCTCCTTCCTTCCCGCCGCGTGAGCCCGATCACGACCAGGCGCGTTGGAGTGTGATGTCAGGCACAGGCAGACGCCGTCAAAGGACTTGGGAGCAGCTCACCGCGATCGTCATACTCTGCTGACCCGGCTCCACCGTGAATTCCTGATGCACGGCCCGGTAACCGCCGCGGGTTCCAACGACGGTGTAGGTCCCCGGCTTGAGCCGGATCTCCCGCTTGCCGAAGGCTCCGAGCTCGCCGATCGTCGGAATGCTCACCTGCGTGGCGCCGTCGGACACCAGGGTGAGCGGCACGGGCCGGTCCAGCTGCGGCATCAGCCGATCGATCCGCTCCACCTGCGATTGCAGCACCGGGCCCGCGGGCGTCACGCCGCGCGCCTCCTGCAGCAGCGCCACCGCCTGGTCGCGCACCGAGGACAGCGCGAGCTCGTGCGGATGATCGATGATCTGCTGCAGCGACATGGAAAGGTGCGCCCGCGCCTCGGCCCGCTTCTCGCCCCGGGCCGCGAAGGCCAGCGCGGGATTCTCGCGCAGCAGGCTCGCATAGGCCGCCGCGGCCCGTCCCCAATGCTCCTGCGCCTCCAGGCTCATGGCACGTTGACGCAAGGTCGCGATCCGGCTCGCCTGCAGCGCCGCGCCGACCCGCTGCAACCCGGCCTCGGCCTCGGCGCCCCTGGGACGAAACCCGAGCGCCTGTTGAAAGTCCGTCTGCGCTTCGGTCAGCCGTCCGGCGCCGAGCGCGGCGAAGCCGGCCCCCACCGCGCGCGCGTAGCTGTCGTCGCCGAACGCGGCGTTGACGCGCGCCAGCCCGGTCTTCGCGGCGGTGTTGCCCGGGTCGAGCGCCAGCGCCTGGCTGTAGTCCTGCGCGGCGCGCGAGAAGTCCCGCACCGCCTCCGCCTTGCGCGCGTCGGCCAGCAGCGGCAGCACGCCGCTCAGCAGGCGCGCGCGCCGCGCCCCCTCGATCGCGGCCTGGCTGCCGGGATCGATGCGGCGCGCCAGCGCGAAGGCCTGGGTCGCGAGCGCCTGGTTGCCGGCGGCGAGCGCGGCGTTGCCCGTCTTCAGCTCCGCGGCCAGGGCATGCGGCGCCTTGGTTGCGACATCGGCGAGCAGCTGCTGCGCCTGGTTCATGTGCCGCAGCGCGAGCGCGATGCCACCGGCGGCGGCGGCCCCGTTCGCTTCCGCGGCCTGCATCTGCGCCGCCGCGAAGTCCGCGGCGTCCCACGAGGCGGCGCCATTCGATTGCAGCGCGGCCGCCTGCTTCTGGAAGCTGGCGCGCGCGGTGTCGAGTTGCGCCACTGCGGCAGGATCGGGCTGCGGCTTCGGTGTCGGCGCCGTGGGTGCCGAGGCCGCCGCTGGACTCGCGGCAGGGGAGGCCGTCGGACGCGCCGGCGGGGGCGATGCAGCCGAGGCGATGCCGGCCAGCAGCGAGCGCACGCCCGCCAGATCCTCGCGGGGCAGCCAGAAGAGCGCGGCCGCCGTGACGGCGCAGATCAGTACCGCGCCGCAGAGCAGTCCCGACACCAGATAAGGCCAGTGGCGCGACCGGCCTGCGCCGGCGCGGACCTGCCGGCGGTCCGGCCGTGGTGGCGCCCGAAGTCGTGGCTCGGCCAGCCCCCATACCAATGGATCATCCTGCCCCGCCTCCTCGGACGCCGCTGCCCGGCGGGGAGGCTCCGGAGGCTGTGGCGTCACCGGCGGCGGCGCGGAGCGCACCGGCGCCATGACGCGGGCTGGCGGCGTCACGGGATCCGGCACCGCGGCGTGGCTCGTCTCGTAAGGCTCGGGCGCCTCAGGGGCCTCAGGGGCCTCAGGGGCCGCAGGCGGCGCAGGCGGCGCATGTGTCACGACACGTGGCGAGTCGGACCTGGATGTCGGGCCTCGCTCCTCGAACGGCTGGCGGACCGGCACATTGGCGGGAGCGCCGCAGGATTCGGGACGGGACGCGTGCGGCGTGAGGCGCTCAGCGGTCCCGCTCGGCCGATGCGTCTGCTCGAGCGGCGGCCGGCTGGGCCGCGCCGCGGGGACAGGCTTGACGGTCGCCGGGGGCGCGGGCGCCCTCGCGGCCGCGACCGGCGGCGCCGGCTCCGCACCTGGGCCTTCCTCGCCCTCGACGCCGTCGGGTGCGAAGGACAGTGTCGCGTTCAGCGTC
>Ga0187809_10000608_pt1 | contig 18538 bp, 17 predicted proteins | sample NC_wetland_sal_i_8_FD_132415 | JGI IMG/M metagenome (GOLD analysis project Ga0187809, IMG submission 132415) | Wetland sediment microbial communities from Neuse River Estuary, North Carolina, USA - ASW_4 | ecosystem: Environmental > Aquatic > Freshwater > Wetlands > Sediment | place: USA: North...
GCCAGCGGGTCGTTCATCGAAGGCTGGGCGGTGTACGCCGAGGAGCTGATGGCCCGTTACGGCTACCGCAGTTCGATCTCGGCCGACGCCGCCCGCGGCGTTCGGATGCAGCAGCTGAAGATGCAGCTGCGAATGATCATCAACACCATCCTCGACATCTCCTTCCACGCCGCCGAACTGGACGAGGCCGCGGCGATGGCTTTGATGACCGGCCGCGGGTTCCAGGAGGAAGGCGAGGCGGCCGGCAAGTGGCGGCGCGTGCAGCTGACCTCGACCCAACTCTGCACCTACTACGTGGGTTACCTGGAAGTCCGCCAGCTGGCCGAGGACCTGCAGGCCGTCCACCCGGGCTGGACCCTGCGCCAGCTGCACGACACGATGCTGGCCCAGTCCAACCCGCCGGTGCGCCAGCTGCGGACCTTGCTCGGCTTGCCGGCCCGATGACCAGGGTCGTCGGCTACGCCCACCGCGGGTTCGCTCCTGACGGCGCCGAGAACTCGATGGCCGCGTTCCAGGCGGCGGTTGCGCTGGGCTACCGGCACCTGGAGACCGATGCCCGGGTCACTGCCGACGGGGTGGCGGTGGCCTTCCATGACGACCGGCTGGACCGCGTCACCAACCACACCGGCCGGCTCGAGCGGCAGCCGTGGTCGCGAGTGCGTCAAGCCCGCATCCAGGGTCGGGAGCCGATTCCGGAGCTGGCTGCCGTGCTGGCCGAATTCGCGGACTGCTTCATCAACATCGACGTCAAGTCCGATGCCGCCATCGGACCGACCCTGGATGCGGTCCGTCGCGCCGGCGCCTGGTCCCGGGTCAGGTTGGCTGCGTTCTCCCACCGCCGGCTGCTCGCGTTGCGGACCGCAGCGGGACCAGCGGTCGCCTCCGCGCTGTCGCCGGCCGAGGTGCTGGCCTGCGCCACTCGGCGGGAGCTGCCGCATCGGGCCGGGCGGTCGGGAGTGGGGTTGGCCGCCCAGGTGCCGACCGGCTGGTCGCGGTTCGCGCTGGTCACCCGGGGTTTCGTCGAGCACGCGCACCGGCTCGGGGTGCAGGTGCATGTCTGGACGATCAACGACCGGGCGGAAATGCAGCGGCTGATCGACCTCGGAGTGGATGCGATCATGACCGACCGGGCTGACGTGCTCAAGGCCGTGCTGACGGAGCGCGACGCATGGCCGAGCTGATTGCCGCCGATCGGCCGGGCCGGCGGCCGCTGACCCCGACCCGGCGCGGCTGGTACCTCTACGGCTGGGCCAGCCACGTCTTTCCGACCATCGTGGTCACGGTCTTCATGGGCCGCTACCTCACGTCGCTGGCCGAGAACGATGTCGGCAAGCACGGCCGGGTCCGGCTGGCCGACCTTCCGATCGCGCCGGGCAGCCTGTTCGTCTACCTGGTCTCGGCCTGCACCGTGCTGCTGGTCTTCCTGATGCCGGTCGTCGGCGCGGTCGCCGACCGGACCGGAGCCAAGCGCCTGATCCTGCTCGGCTTCGGCTGGCTGGCCGCGGCGGCCTGCGTGGCCATGCTCGCGGTGGCCGGTCATGACTGGCAGCTCGGCGCCGTCCTGTTCGTGCTCGCCTACCTCGGCTACTCCTGCGCGACGGTGATCAACTACGCCCTGCTGATCGACGTCTCCGACGCCTACGACCGGGACCAGGTGTCGGCCTTCGGCTGGGCCTTCGCCTACATCGGCGGCGGCCTGCTGCTGGCCGGCGACTTCGTGCTCAGCCTGTTCCTGTCGGACAGGTCGTTGCTGGCCCGGATCTCGCTGTGCGGGGCCGGCGTGTGGTGGGCGGTCTTCAACGTCCCGGTGTGGCGCCTGCTGTCAGACCTGCCTCGGACCACCACCCGTCCGGTCGACGGATCGGTGGTGCTGGCCGGTTTCCGCCAGCTTCGCCGGACCCTCGTCGAGCTGCGGGGGTACCGGATCACCATCGGGTTCCTGGTGGCGTTCCTCATCTACAACGACGGCATCCAGACCGTGACCACGGTGGCGGCCCAGTACGGCGACAAGCAGCTGCACCTGTCGGATTCGGTGTTGCTCTCGGCCATCCTCATGGTGCAGTTCCTGGCTTTCGCCGGCGCGGTCTGGCTGGGCCGGCTCGCGGTCCGGTTCGGCGCTCGGCGGGTCCTGCTCGTCTCCATCGTGGTGTGGGCGGTGCTGGTCGTGGCCGCCTACTTCCTGCAAGCCGGTGTGGCCTGGCAGTTCTACCTGCTGGCCGCGGCCATCGCGCTGGTGCTCGGCGGCAGTCAGGCGCTGTCCCGTTCGATCTTCTCCCGGCTGATTCCGGCCGGGCGCGAGGCGGAGTATTTCGGCCTGTACGAGATCAGCGACTCCGGCACGTCCTGGCTCGGCCCGTTGCTGTTCGGGCTGACCTATCAGCTGACCAGTTCCTACCGCAACGCCCTGTCCTCGCTGTTGGTGTTCTTCGTGGTCGGGTTGCTGGCGCTGGTGCGGGTGCCGGTACGGCAGGGCATCGCCCGGGTCGGCAACGCCCAACCCGAGCGGCTCTAGGTACGCTGCCTCACCGTGCCGCAGTTACCCGGGATGCCTGAGCTGCCGCCGGCGACCAGCGGGGCCCTGTCCTCGGTGCCGGCTGCGGGCAACCGCCGCGCCCAACCGATGCCGGCGCACCTGAAGTTCTTCTACGGCCCGATGGACTGCGGCAAGTCGACGCTGGCGCTGCAGATAGATCACAACCACGCCCGGCAAGGGCGTCAGGGCATGATGCTCACCCGCTACGACCGGTCCGGCCGCCCCGAGGTGACGACCCGGGTCGGTCTGCGACACGACGCGATCGAGGTGACCGACGAGCTGAACCTGCGCCGCCTGGTGCTGGACCAGCTTTCCCTGGGCCGCCGGATCGACTACCTGATCGTCGATGAGGCGGGCTTCCTCAATCCCGAACACGTCGATCAGCTGGCCGGGCTGGTCGACGACTACCACATCGACGTGTACTGCTTCGGCCTCTCGACCGATTTCCGCAGCCAGTTGCTGCCCGGGGCCAAGCGACTGATCGAACTGGCCGACGAGATCTCGGCGATCCAGGTCGAGGTGCTGTGCTGGTGCGGCCGGCCCGGTCTGCTTAATGCCCGTGTGGTGGGTGGCCGCGTGGTCCGGGAGGGCGATACGGTCGTGGTCGCCGACACCGAATCCGATCACGTGTTCGCCGACGTCCGCTACCAGGTCCTCTGTCGCCCGCACTATCGGTCCGGCCGGCTCGGCGAGGCCGGGGCAGTCGAGCAGTTGGCCCTGGACTGACCACCTCGGGCCGGCGTTGCGAGTATCTTGTCCGGAATCCAGGCGATGTTAGCGGCGGGAGGATACCTAATCCTCGGCTACCCTGGTAGAGCGGGGAACCATCTTGCCGCGCACTGCGTTGTTGCTACTGGGTACCCCATCTAGTTGGGAGTGATAAGCATGGCCGATCGCGTCCTTCGAGGCAGCCGCCTCGGCGCCATCAGCTACGAGACCGAGTACGCCGCCGAGCCGGCGCCGCGCCAACTGGTCAAGTTCCGGTGTGAACGGGGCCACGAGTTCAGCGTGCCGTTCGCGCACGACGCCGAACTGCCGCCGACCTGGGAGTGCCGGCTGGACGGGACCGCCGCCAAGGCGGTCGACCTGCCCGAGCCCGAGCCGAAGAAGGTGAAGGCGCCTCGCACCCACTGGGACATGCTGATCGAGCGGCGCAGCATCGCCGATTTGGAAGAGGTGCTGGCCGAGCGGCTCGACGTGTTGCGGGCTCGACGGGGCGGGGGCTCCGGCAAGGGCTCCAAGTCGGCCTGATCTCGCTGGCGACGAACGCCCCGGTTCCGCTTCGGCGGGCCGGGGCGTTCGCGTTCGATCTGGGCCGATCCAACGATCTGGGCCGATCCAGCCGGTCCCCCGGGTCAGCGGCGGCGCAGCAGACCTTTGAGCTGGGCCGCCCGATGCGCGGCTCCCCATTCGGTGACCCGCAGCAACGCCTCCCGCACGATGTCGCTGCTCATCTTGCTCTCGCCTACCGTGCGGTCGGCGAAACTGATCGGCACCTCGACGACCCGGAAACCGGCCTGTAGCGCCCGCCAGGCCAGGTCGACCTGGAAGCAATAGCCTTGCGAGGCCACTGAGTCCAGGTTGATGGTCCGCAGCACCGCGCGCCGGTAGGCCCGAAAGCCGCCGGTGGCATCGCGCAGTCCGATACCCAGGGCCAGCCGGGTGTAGAGGTTGCCGGCCCGCGAGATGAGTTCGCGGGACTTGGGCCAGTTGGCGACCTGGCCGCCCGGCACCCATCGCGAGCCCAACACCAGATCGGCATGGCCGAGCGCGGCCAGCAGCCGCGGTAACTGCTCGGGCGCGTGCGAGCCGTCGGAATCCATCTCGACCAGGACGTCGAAACCGGCCTCGAGCCCGAATCGGAAGCCGGCAACGTAGGCCGCGCCGAGACCGGCCTTGCTGGTGCGGTGCATGACCTGGATCCGGTCGTCGGCGGCGGCCAGCTTGTCGGCGATCTCGCCGGTGCCGTCCGGGCTGCCGTCGTCGACGATCAGCACGTGCACGTCCGGCACCGCGGCCAGCAGCCGCTCGGTGATCGGAGCGATGTTCTCTGCCTCGTTGTAGGTCGGGATGATCACCAGCACGCGATCGCTCTCGCCCTGGGTGGGTTCGCTCACCCGGCCTCCTCCCCTGCTCATCCGACCGCTTGTTCGGCCGGTTCCGCGATCTGCTCGGCCGGTCCGGTTCGACCAGCGGCGCTACCGGCCGTTCGGCGCGACCTCCACCGCCGTGGCCCGGCGGCGAGCGCGATCCCCACCAGCGCAAGCGCGGCCAGGAACCACTCGTCGGCTGCGCCGATCCGAGTGGCCAGCGTAGTCGAATCCGAGAGCGTGACTTTCTGCAGCAGGGTGTCGGCAGTGAACAGGGCCCCGGATTCGGCGGTAATCCGGCCCGTCGGGTCGACGATGGCCGACTTGCCGCTGGTCGAGACCTGCACCACGGTGCGGGCATGTTCGACCGCCCGAAGTTGGGCCATGGCCAGCTGCTGGTAGGTCTCGCCACTGTGGCCGAAGGTGGCGTTGTTGGTCTGGATGACCAGCAGTTGGGCGCCGGCCCGGACCGAGGAATTGACCAACCCGTCGTAGGCGACCTCGAAGCAGATCACGCCTCCGATCGGGAACGGGGTCTGGGTGAGCAGGCCGTTGCCGCGGCCGGCCACCATGTCGTCCTGGACCAGGTTCACCTTCGAGCTCACCCGGCGCGCCAGCGATCGCAGCGGGATGTATTCGGCGAAGGGCACCGGATGCCGCTTGACGTAGGTCTGGCCGGCGCCGGGATGGGCCGCGGTCGAGGGTTCCCACACCAGGCCGGCGTTCATCACGTGCCTCGGTCCCGGTCCGTCGAGCAGCGCCCCGACCAGGATCGGCACCCCGACGGCGTCGGCGGTGGCCTGGATCTCGGCATTGGCGTCGGCGTTGTCGGTCGGATCGATGTCGCTGGAATTCTCCGGCCACAGCACGATGTCCGGGCGGGGCGCGGTCCCCGCCTTGATCGCTGCCGCCAACTTCATCGTCTGCCGCACGTGGTTGTCCAGCACCTGGCGGCGCCGGGCGTTGAACTCGAGGCCGCGATCGGGCACGTCGCCCTGGATCGCGGCCACAATCACGGTGCGGTCGTGGCTGGTATCCGGAGTCAGCGGCCAGGCCAGCAGCGCCCCGGCCGCCACCACCAGTACCGGAACCGCCACCGCGACCGCCTTGCGGGCAAGACCGGGCTGCCAGCGCACGCCGGCCAGCGCGGCGCCGGCCACCGCGACCGCGAACGTCACCAGCGGCGCGCCGCCGAGCGAGGCGAACCAGCGCAACGGTGACTCGGCTTGGCTGAACGCCCACCGTCCCCACGGGAAACCGCCGAACGGGAGCCGGTCGCGCACCAGTTCCTCGGCCACCCACAGTGCCGCGACCCAGACCGGAGCCGCCCGCAGCCGCTGGACCAGCGGCAGCCCGGCGGCCATGAGCGCGGTGTACCAGGTCTGGGAGAAGACCAGGATCAGCCACGGAGCCGCCCCGACGTAGGTCGCCGTCCAGTGCAGCATCGGAGCGAACAGGCCGGCACCGAAGCAGAACCCGAGCCAGGCCGCCTCCCGGCAGCGCCGGCCGCGGGTCGCCACGGTCAGCCCGGCCACCGAAAGCAGGGCCAGCGGCCACAGCCCGAATGGTGGGAACGCGAATACTCCGAGAACCCCGGATCCGGCCGCGAGCGCGGTGCGCAGCAGGTTCGAGCGGCCCGGTCGCGGGATCGGCCTCATCCGAGCTCCCCGCTGTCGTAGAGGACCACGCCCCGCCGGACCGTGCGCAGGCAGCGCGGCAGTTCGGCGCCGGGTGCGACGTCGGGCAGGCCAGGGACGCCGGATCGCTCGTCGGTGCTCCAGGACGCCACCCCGGGATTCGGGGCGTCCACGGCCAGGCCGCCCGCGGCGAAGACCGCGAAGCTGGCCGGCGCGCCCGGCGCCAGCGTGCCGTGGGAGTCTCCGTCCTGGTTCGCCGCCCGCCAACCACCCCGACTGTGCGCGGTCAGGGCCGCCCGCGGTGAGACGGCGTGCGCGGCGAACCGCGGGTACGCCGCGGCCCGGACGCCGGCCCAGGGCCCGATCGGGGTCACTGGGGCGTCGGAACCGAAGGCCAGTGGCACGCCGTGGGCGGCCAGGGCCGCCAACGGGTTGAGCCGGGCGGCCCGGTCCGGGCCCAACCGCTGGGCATACATGCCGGTCGGGCCACCCCAGGTCGCGTCGAAGCCGGGCTGCACGGACGCGGTCAACCCGACCGCCGCGAACGCCGCGACGTCGGTCACGAACTCGGCGTGCTCGAGCCGGTGCCCGGCCTGGCGGACCCGGGGATTGCGCTCGATCGCCGCCTGCATGGCCGCGACCGCTTGGGTGACCGCAGCATCGCCGATCGCGTGGAAGCCTGCCTGCACCCCGGCCGCGGTGCAGGCCAGGATGTGCTCGGTCAGCTCACCGGTCTCGAAGCGGAGGTAGCCGGTGCCGCCGGCATCGGCGTAGGGCTCGGTGAGCGCCGCCGTGTGCGAGCCGATCGACCCGTCCAGGAACAGGTCGCCGCCGGCCCCGATTGCGCCCAGCTGCCGGGCCTTGTCCGCCGCCCCGAGCTCGCCCCAATAACCGACCACCGCCGGCAACGCCGGGTCGGCGGCCAGTTCGAGCAAGCTGGTCAGATCCGCTTCGCTGGAGATCTCCGGACCGGCCATCTCGTGCACCGCGACCACCCCGAGCCCGGCGGCGTGCTGCAGCGCCGCTCGCTGCAACTCGCGCCGGCCGGAGCCGGTGATCGAGGCCAGCGCTACCGCCCGGGCTGCGTGATGGGCGTCGGTGATGAGGTGGCCGGAGGGCCGGTACCCGGCCAGCGCGCTGACCTCGGGCACCGCCGCCAGCAGGGCCGAGGACACCACCGCGGAGTGGGCATCGGTCCGAGCCAAGTACACCACGCCGCCGAAGCTGGCCCGGTCGAGCTCGTGGGCGGTCGGCGGCCGGCCCTCGGGCCAGCCGGTCTCGTCCCAGCCCGAGCCGAGGATCGGCCGGCCAGCGGTTCGCCGGGCGTAGCCGGCCACCCGGTCGAGCGCATCGGCCAGCGAGACGGCACCGGCCAGGTCGAGCCCGGTCAGGCTGCGGCCGGTGTCGGTGGTGTGCACGTGGGCGTCGACGAACCCGGGTACCACCAGGGCGCCGGCCAGGTCGACAACCTCGTCGGCGGACATGGTCTCGGCGCTGGCGTCATCCCCGAGCCAACCGATCAGCCCGTCCTCGACCAGCAGGGCCGAGGCCTCCCGGGCGAACGACGAATAGATCCGCCCATTCCGTAACAGCTGCGCCACAGGTTCGCAGTCTGCCAGTCGATGCTAAGGACGGCGTGGGTCCGGCCCGGATCGATGCCGGACTGCCTCTGGCCGGAGACATGTCCGTTGGAATACGGTGCTGTAAAGACTTTCAGGAGGGCGGTAACGATGGCTGCCAGCATCGAGGACGTGGCCAAGCTGGCCGGTGTCTCGATCGCGACCGTGTCGCGCTCGCTGCGCGGCCTGCCCGATGTCGCGACCGCAACCCGCGACCGGGTGCTGGCCGCGGCCCAGGAGTTGGACTACGTCGCCTCGCCGTTCGCGGCCCGGCTGGCCAGCGGCCGCTCGTCCACGCTGGGCGTGGTCGTGCCCTTCGTCAACCGGTGGTTCTTCGCCGAGGTGCTGGGCGCGGTCGAGTCGGTGCTGTCCAAGGCCAACTACGACCTGCTGCTGCACAACCTGGCCGACAGCGAGGGCCGGGCCGAGTTCTTCTCCGCGCTGCCGGTGCGCAAGCGGGTCGATGCCGTGCTGGTGGTCAGCCTGGCCCTGACCGACGACGAGGTGGCAGCGTTGAAGACGCTGAAGCTGCCGGTGGGTGTGCTCGGGGTCAAGCATCCAGGCATGTTCTCGGTCCGGATCGACGACGTCGCTGCGGCCCGGACCGCGGTCGACCACCTGCTCTCGCTCGGCCACCGGCGGATCGGGTTGATCGGCGGTGACACCGCCGACCCGATGCGGTTCACCCCGCCGCACCACCGCGGTACCGGCTACCGGGAGGCCCTGACCGCTGCCGGGATCACCCCGGACCCGGAGCTCGAGGTTCTGGGCTACTTCACCGTTGCCGGCGGCGAGGCGGCGATGCAAACCCTGCTGCGGATGCCCGAGCGCCCGACCGCGGTCTTCGCCGAGTCCGACGAGATGGCCTACGGGGCGATCAAGGCCATCCGCCGGCACGGGTTGCAGGTGCCGGCCGACATCGCGGTGATCGGCTTCGACGACCATGCCACCGCCGAGCTGATGGACCTGTCCACCATCCGGCAGCCGGTCGCCGAGCAGGGCGCGGTGCTGGCCCAGCAGCTGCTCGACTGCCTGGCCGGCGAGCTCGAGGCCTCCGACCAGGTGCTCGGAACCGAGCTGGTGGTCCGGGGCAGCACGGTGGCGGGCGAGAGCATCTACGCGACCGCAACCCCGGAATCGGTCTAGCCGGCCCCGGCGGCGGCCAGTTCGGCCGCGGTCGGCGGGTTGGCGCCGGCCCGAGCGACCGTCAGCGCGGCGACCAGGATCGCCTCGGCCACCACGGGTTCGAGTTCGGCCCGGGTCGGCCGGGCCGGCCCGGCCAGCAACCGGCTGCGCTGCAGCGCGTTGATCAGACCGGCCATGAACGCGTCGCCGGCCCCGACCGTGTCGACCACCTCGACCTTGCGGCCGGCCACCGTGAACGGCTCGGCCTCGGCCCCGATCGCGTGCGCGCCGGCGCTGCCGTCGGTGATGACCACCACGGCCGGTCCCAGGGCCTGCCAGCGGCGCAGCGCGCTGTTGACGTCCCGGTTGGGGTAGAGCCAGGCCAGGTCCTCGGCCGAGGCCTTGACCACCGTGGCCGCGGCCACGAAGGCCTCGATCCGGGCGACTGCTGCGTCGTGGTCGCCGAGCAGCGCCGGGCGGATGTTCGGGTCATAGCTGATCACCGGCCCGTCCAGTTCGGCCAGCCGGTCGGCGATGACGCCGGCACCGGGATCGATCCAGGACGCCAGCGACCCGGTGTGCACCCAGCCGGTGTCGGCCGGGATCCGGCCCAGCTCGGCCGCGGTCCACTGCCAGTCGGCGGTGCCGGTGCGGTAGAAGTCGTAGCTGGCGTTGCGGTGCTCGTCCAGGCTGACCACGGCCAGTGTCGAGGCCTCGGCCGCCGCCACGGCCAGGCTGAGGTCGACGCCGTTGCGCTCGGCCTGGGCCCGCAGCTGGCGCCCGAAGGCGTCCCCGGACAGCCGGGCCAGCAGCTGGCTGTGCTGCCCGAGCCGAGCCAGCCCGATCGCCACGTTGAACGGGCTGCCACCGGGATGGGCCAAGTAGCGGTCGCTGCCGCCGGCCTCGGACTCCTGATAGACCAGATCGATCAGCGCTTCCCCGATCACGCACACCATGGCCAGAACCTATCGCTACTCTGACCCGGTGCGACGGGTGATGCTGCTGGACTCGGCCAGTCTGTACTTCCGGGCGTTCTACGGCGTCCCGGATTCGGTGACCGCACCCGACGGCATGCCGGTCAACGCGGTCCGCGGCTTCTGCGACATGATCGCCAGCCTGCTGACTCGCTTCGGCCCGACCGATCTGGTGGCCTGCCTGGACTACGACTGGCGCCCGGCGTGGCGGGTCGAGCTGATCCCGTCCTACAAGGCGCACCGGGTTTCGGTGCCGACGCCGGCCGGACAACCTGACCTGGAGGAGGTGCCGGACCTGCTGGAACCGCAGGTGCCCATCCTGCTCAAGGTGCTGGAGGCGGCCGGGCTGTGCGCGGTCGGGGCGGATGGGTTCGAGGCCGACGATGTGCTGGCCACCCTGGCCCAGCGTTACGACCGGCACGGCGATCAGGTTCTGGTGGTCTCCGGCGATCGGGATCTGATCGATCTGGCCACCGACAACGTCACCGTCGTCTACACCGGGCGCGGCATGGCCAAGCTGGTCGAATTCACCCCGGCCGAGGTCCAGGCCCAGTACGGAATACCGGTCGGCCACTACGCCGACTTCGCGATCCTGCGCGGCGACCCCTCCGACGGCTTGCCCGGAGTGGCCGGCATCGGGGAGAAGACAGCAGCCTCCGTGGTCGGCAAGTTCGGCCGGATCGAGGACATCGTGGCCGCGGCTCAGGACGGTGACGGCCGGATGAGCGGCTCGGTCCGGAGCAAGGTGCTGAAGTCCCTGGACTACCTGGCCGCCGCCCCGCAGGTGGTGCGCGGCCGGACCGACCTGGAGATCGCGCCGCTGGCGACGGCGATCCCGCCGGCACCGGCCGACCCGGAGTTCTACGCGGCACTCGGCACGCAGTTCGGCCTGGGCTCGGCCCTGGACCGGCTGGCCCGGGCCCTGGCCGCAGTCAACGCCTAGAGCTGCTGGGCCACCACGCCGCGCCGGATGGCGCCGCAGGCCGCCGCCGCGGTGGACCGCACCGCCGGATCGATCGCCTCGATCCGGGACAGCTGCTCCAGCAGGTCCAGCAGTTGCCGCATCCACCGGACGAAGTCACCGGCCGGCAACTCCGGTCCATGATCGGCGATCGAGGACAGCACCCGCTCCAACGAATCCCCCTTGGCCCAGCGGTAAGCCGCCCAGACGAAGCCGAGGTCGGGTTCCCGGGTCATCGGCAGGCCGGCTTCGGCTTCGGTCTCGGCCAACCCGCCCCAGATCCGGGCGGTCTCGGTCAGGGCCGCCCGGATCGGCCCGGCCGGTAGCTTCGGCGCCACGGTCTCGTCGCGGCGGGCTTCGTACACCATCGCCGAGCAGATTCCGGCCAGTTCGGGCGCGCTCAGCCCATGCCAGGCCCCGGCCCGCAGACACTCGGCGATCAGCAGGTCGGACTCGGACCAGATTCGGGACAGCTGCCGCCCGGCCGCCGTGACCTCGTCCGGTCCGGCCAGGTAGCCGCGCTCGGTCAGCAGCCCGCAGATCTGGTCGAAGGTGCGCGACAGCAGGTGGGTGCGTCCGGCCGACTTGCGCTCCAGAGCCTGATTCTCCTTGTCCAGCCGAACGAAACGCTCAGCCCAGCGGGCGTGCTCTTCCCGGTCGGCGCAGCCGTGGCACGGGTGGCGGCGCAGTTGCTGGCGCAGCTCGGCCAGTTCGGCGTCGTCGGCGGCCAGGCTGCGGGCCCGCCGGCCGCGCGGCTCGGAGGGCAGGTGCAGGTTGTGCAGGCTGGCCGCCAGATCCCGCCGGGCGCCGGGGCTGCGGTGGTTGAAGTGCTTGCCGACCTTGACCGTGCCCAGCACCTGGACGGGCTGGTTGAAGTCGAGCAGGGTGACCGGGCCGGCCCACCGGTCCTCGGTCAGCACCAGCGGGCGGGGGTCGGCCAGCGGCGAGACGCCAGGATCGAGGATGACCGCCAGCCCGGCCCGGCGGCCGGACTGGACCCGGATCACGTCGCCGATCCGCAGCGCCTCCAGGGATTGCGCAATCTCGGCTCGCCTTTCGGAATTTCCTTTGCGCGAAAGGCTTTTCTCTCGATCGCTGATCCGGGCCCGAAGCTCGGCGTACTCGGTGAAGTCGCCGAGGTGGCAGCTCATCCGGCTCCGGACGTCGGCGATCGCCTTGTCGTTACGGGCGATCTGGCGCTTCAACCCGACCACCGACCGGTCCGCCTGGAACTGCGCGAACGAGGACTCCAGCAGCTGTCGGGCGGTGTCGCGACCGACCTGGCCGACCAGGTTGACCGCCATGTTGTAGGACGGCCGGAAGCTCGAGCGCAGCGGGTAGGTGCGGGTCGAGGCCAGCCCGGCGACCCGGGCCGGGTCGACGTCCGGGCTCCACAGCACCACCGCGTGGCCTTCGATGTCGATGCCGCGGCGGCCGGCCCGCCCGGTGAGCTGGGTGTACTCCCCCGGCGTCAGGTCGGCGTGGGTCTCGCCGTTGAACTTGACCAGCCGCTCCAGCAGCACGGTGCGGGCCGGCATGTTGATGCCCAAGGCCAGGGTCTCGGTGGCGAACACGGCCCGGACCAGGCCGCGCACGAAAAGCTCCTCGACCACCTCCTTGAACACCGGGATCAGGCCGGCGTGGTGAGCCGCGATGCCGCGCTGGAGGCCGTCGAGGAAGTCCCAGTAGCCGAGCACGTCGAGGTCCTCCGGCGACAGCGACGCGGTCCGGGACTCGACGATGCGGCGGATCTGCTCGCGCTCGTCGTCATCGGTCAGGCGCAGGTTGGCCGCCACGCACTGGCGCACCGCGGCGTCGCAACCGGCTCGGGAGAAGATGAAGGTGATCGCCGGCAGCAGGCCCTCGCGATCGAGCCGGCTGATCACGTCCGGCCGGTGCGGCGGCCGCCAGCGGGGACCGCCGCGGTAGCGAGTTCTGGCCGAGGTCGTCTCGGGAAACCGCATCCGATCGCGGACGAAGCGGAGCAGCTCCCGGTCCACCTCGACGTTGCCGTCGTCACCGGAATAGTCACCGGAGAACAGGTCGAACATCCGGTGCCCGACCAGCATGTGCTGCCACAGCGGAACCGGGCGTTGCTCGTGCACGATGACCTTGGTGTCGCCTCGGACCTCGACCAGCCAGTCGCCGAATTCCTCGGCATTGGACACGGTGGCCGACAACGAGATCAGCCGCACCGAGCCGGGCAGGTGGATGATCACCTCTTCCCACACCGCGCCGCGGAACCGGTCGCCGAGGTAGTGGACCTCGTCCATCACCACGAAGCCCAGCCCGCGCAGGGCCTCGCTGCCCACGTAGAGCATGTTGCGCAGCACCTCGGTGGTCATGACCACGATGTCGGCGTGCGGGTTGATCGCGTTGTCCCCGGTCAGCAGCCCGATCCGCTCGGGACCGTAACGGGTCAGCAGATCGTTGTACTTCTGGTTGGACAGGGCCTTGATCGGTGTGGTGTAAAAGCACTTCTGGCCCAGGGCCAGGGCCTGATGGATGGCGAACTCGCCGACCACGGTCTTGCCCGAGCCGGTCGGCGCGCAGACCAGCACGCCGAAGCCGTCCTCGACCGCCTCGCAGCCACGCAGCTGGAATTCGTCGAGCTCGAACGGGTACTGGCCCCGGAACTCGGTGAGGCCGGGATAGCGGCTGCGCTGCCGCGACTCGGCGAAACGTTGCGCGGGCGAGCTCATGCCTTTCAGGGTACGGGCGGCGGCCTGGCACACTGACCCACCGTGCACGCCGGTGGCTGGAGCTGGAGCGGAACCGCGGTGCTGTTCGACATGGACGGCACCGTCGTCGACTCGACCGCGAGCGTGGTCGCGGCCTGGCAGTGGGCGGTGGCCGAACTCGGCCTCGACTACGACCGGGTCGCCGGCCACATCCACGGCATCCCGGCCGCCCAGGTGCTGGCCGAGGTCGCCCCGGAGGTGCCGCCGATCCGCCGGGCCCAGATCGAAGCGGCGATGCTGGCGCGGCAGGCCGAGGACACCACCGGCATCAGCGCCGTCCCCGGGGCCCTGGCCGCGCTCGACGCGCTGCCGACCCGGCGTTGGGCGATCGTCACATCGGCCGACCGGACGCTGGCCCGGGCCCGGCTCCGGGCCGCCGGGTTGCCCGAACCCCGCTACCTGGTCACCGCGGAGCAGACCGAGCGGGGCAAGCCGGCCCCGGACCCGTTCCTGCTGGCCGCGCGCCGCCTCGGCCAGCCCACGGCCGGCTGCCTGGTGGTCGAGGACTCGCCGGCCGGCGTGGCCGCGGGCCGGGCCGCCGGCTGCCCGGTGCTGGGCGTGCTCACCTCGGCCGCCCAGTTGCCCGGGACCGCCCACGCCGTGGCCGACCTGACCGAGGTCCGATTCGAAGCCGACCGGCTGCACGTCCTGGTCGACGGCCGCTGAACGCGGCCACGATCACAGCCGACCCGCGGCCGGCTGACAGCCAGCGCTGGCACACTGGCGTCGTGCCCAGGCTGGGCCTGCCGCCGACCCGCGCCGCGCTGGACGACACGTCCGGCGATCCGGCCATGCTCCAGCGCAGTCTGGCCCGGGCGGTACTGGCCGAGATCCGGTGGTCCTTCCGCTGGCCGTGCAATTGGCTGCTCGGGGTCTTCGCCAACCTGGGCCTGTCGTTCCTCTGGCTGCTCTGGGTTCCGCTGCGGACCGGCAACCACCGCGATGCCGTGGTCCTGGTCGGCAGCTATTTCGCCGTGTTCATCCTGGCCGACATCACCACCACCAACGTGCTCGGGTTGGATGCCCCCCGGGTCCGGGCCAGCCTGGCCCGCGGCATCTCGGTGATCCGGCTGCTGCTGCTGAAGAACCTGGCCCTGCTGGTCATCGTCGGCCTGCCCACCCTGATCGCGACCGCGGCCCTGACCGTGCGCAGCGAGCACCCGTACCGGCTGGCCGCGACCCTGCCCGGTGTCGCGCTGCCGATGTTCGCCTGGCTGGGTGCCGGCAACGTGGTGTCGGTGGTGTTCCCGGTGGCCATCCGGTCGCTGTGGCAACGCTGGCAGGAGCGGCGAGACCGGCGGCGGACCCTGGCCTGGCTGGTCCACCTGGCCATCCCCTACGCGCTGCTCTACCTGGTCGATCCGGTTGGCGACCTGCCGGCCGGCGCGTTCCGGGCGCTGCCCCGCCCCTGGCACTCCCCCGGGCTGCGCGGCCTGCTGTTCACCGGCTACGGCCTGCTCATCTGGGCCGCCGGCACCGGCTTCGCGCTGCTGTGGGTCCGCCGGCGCGGCTTGCGGCTGCGCTGAACCGTCCGCCGCTCAGCTGCCGGTCAGCCGGCTGATGCTCAGACCCCGCGGCCTCGCCCCGACCGGCACCAGGACCGGCAGCGCGGCCGGCACGCACCTGGTCCGCAACGGCAGCGGGGCCACGCGCTCCCCGTCGGCGTAGGCGATCACCCCGTCGCCGGCGAAGGAAACCTCCTTGGCCCGGAACCGGGTGATGGCCGGATGCCCGATGTGACCGGCCCGGGGCAGGGTCGGGGCCAGCCGGGCCAGGGTGCGACGGGTCACCGGGCCGACCACGGTGATGTCGAAGACCCCGTCATCGAGCTTGGCGTCCGGGGTGATCAGCTTGCCGCCGCCGTACTGGGGGCCGTTGCCGATGGCGATCAGCGTGACCGGCTGGTCGATGTCGGTCCCGTCATCGAGGATCAGCCGGACCGGCCGGGGCTTGAGCGTGATCAGCTCGGCAGCGATCGCCACGTCGTAGCGCCGCGGCCCACCCGGCCAGCGCATCCGGTTGGCCCGCTCGTTGACCGCGGAGTCGAAGCCGCCGTAGAGGATGGTCAGCCACCAGCGCCCGGCGGCTCCGGGCGCGACCGGCGCGGCCTCGGTGTGGCCGAGATCGATCCGGCTGACCGAGCCGGCCAGGAGCGCCGCCAGCAGCGCATCGGCCGCCTGCACCGGATCGGCCGGCACCCCGAGCACCGCCGCCGCGTCGTTGCCGCTGCCGGCCGGCACGATGCCCAGCGGAACGTCGCCCTCGGCCAGCGCGTTGGCCGCCAGGTGGACGATGCCGTCGCCGCCACAGACCAGGACCGCGTCCACCCCGCGCCGGGCCCGGTCCAGCAGGGCCACCGACTCGGCCTGGGTGCTGCCACAGAACAGCCGGACGTCGGCCAAGCGGCCCAGGTGCTCGGAGACTCGCATCCCGACCCCGGCCGCACCGCCCCGGTTGGAGGCCGGATTCACCACCAGCGCCAGCCGCGGCCGGCTCACGGCAGGTCGGTCCATTCGGTGTCATCGAGCGGGCTGGGCTGGGCGTCGACGCTGGAGGCCACGTCGTCGGGCAGCCGTTCGTGCTCCTCGGCCAGCTGCCGCCGGGCCCGGCGCCGATCGTGGACCAGGCACCACAGCACGGCGAGCTCGAACAGCAGCACCATCGGCAGCGCCATCGCCACCATCGTGAACGGGTCGGTCGAGGGGGTGGCCACCGCGGCGAAGACGAAGATCAGGAAGATGCCGACGCGCTGGCCGCGTTTGAGCAGCCGGAACGGCAGCACCCGGACCGCGTTGAGCATGACGATCAGCAACGGCAGCTCGAACGAGGCACCGAAGATGACCAGCATGAGGATGACGAAGGAGACGTAGTCCTTGATCGTCAGTACCGCGGAGGTTCCGTTGCCGGCCTGGGTTATCAGCACGCTGAGGCCCTTGTACAGGGTCAGGTAGGCCAAGCCCATGCCTAGTGCGAACAGCACGCTCGAGCTGAGCACGAAGCCGATGGTCCAGCGCCGCTCGTTCTTGCGCAGTCCGGGCGTGATAAAGGCCCAGATCTGGTACAGCCAGAACGGCGCTGTGAGCACCGCGCCGGCCGCGACCGAGACCTTGAGCCGGATGGTGAAACCGTCCAGCGGGGCGGTGAAGGTCAGCTTGCACTGGGACGCGCTCTGGTTCTGGGCTCCGAACCGGTGCTGGTAGGGGATGTTGCAGTACGGATGCTTGAGCAGCTCCAGCAGCGGGTTGTAGACCAGCCAGCCGACCACGGCGCCGAGCGCGATGATGACCATGGCGATGATCAGGCGCCGGCGCAGTTCCCGGAGGTGGTCCAGAACCGACATCCGACCTTCTGGATTGGCCGGTCGCCGGACCCGGCGCAGCGAACGGGTCACCGCTCGGAACCGTCGCGGCCCGGCACCGACAGTCTCGATGCCCGGTCGGCGGCGGCCTGCAGCTGCGCCGACAGCGTGCCCAGCTCAGCGGCGACCGCGTCGAGCTTGGCCTTGTCAGCGGCCAGGCGCCGGCTCTTCCAAGCCAGCTCGTAGCCGGCGAAGCCGAACACCACGAGGGCGAACAGCACGGCCAGCAACCAGGCACCGGCGACCAGCCAAGCTTGCATGGTGCAGAGCTTACTGACCGCGATAGCGCGACAGGGCCGTTGCCGCCGAAGCGGCGCAGTCCTCGGCCAGCCAGCTCGGCGCCAGGACCCAGACCGCGCCGCCGGAACGCCGGGTCAGGGCCGCAACCCACGCCGGGTTGGCCACCCGCAGCCGGGCCAGTAGCTGCCCGTCCTCGGTCTTGTCGACGGACTCGCACGGGTAGTACTCGCTCACCCATTCCCAGCCCGGCCCGAGCCGCAGCTCGACCAGCAGATGCTCCGGTGCCGGCCGGTACACGCCTCCGGCCAGATCCGCCGGCTTCAACTCATCCGGCGACAGGTCGGCCGGCGGCCGGGCCGGTTCGGCCAGCAACCGCGCCGCTTCGAACCGGTCGAGCCGGAACACCCGCATCCCCTCGGCCCGGCGGCACCAGGCCTCCAGGTAGCTGTAGCCGTCGGCGGTGAAGACCCGGATCGGGTCGATGATGCGGTGGGTGGACTCGTCCCGGGCTGCGGTGTAGTAGTCCAGCTCGACCGCCCGGCGCTCCTCGACCGCCCGCTGAGCCAGGCCAAGCCAGCGATCCTGGGCGGCCAGCCGGATGTCGACGGCCGTGGTGTCCAGATGCTGGCCGGCCGCGGTCTCGATCTTGGCCAGCGCCCGCTCGGCCGCCCCGCCCTCGGTCGCCCCGGGCAGATCGGTCAGGGTCCGCAGGGCAACGGCCAGCGTCATCGCCTCGGTCGAGGTCAGCCGCAACGGCCGGCTCAGTCCCCCGTCGTAGGTGACCGAAACGGTGTCACCCTCGAACAGCAGGTCGATCAGGTCCTCCGGTCCGGACGAACGCCCGCACATCCAGAGCAGTTCCAGCTCGCGGCGCAGCTGGTCGGACTCGATGCCGAAGCTCCTTGCGGTCTCGCTGATCGAGGCCACCCCTCGGGCCTGGATGTAGGGCACCAGAGCCAGCAGCCGCGACACCCGGTCGCTGGTGTCGGTCACGCCCGCACCCCCGCCGCCGCCGCGAGCAGGCCGGTGACGGCCTGGACCAGTTCGGGTGGCTCCAGCGCCAACGCATCGACCCCGGCGGCCGCGATCAGCCCGGCGGTGCGCTCGGTGTCCAGGTACTCCAGGGTCAGCAGATCGCCCTCGCGCTCGGGGTCGGCGGTCACGGCCGTGGCCATCCGCCGCAGCCGGCCGGCCCGGTTCGGGCGCACCGCGACCACCGCGCGCCGATCCGGCTGCGGGTTGGCGCCTCGGACCAGGGCC
>Ga0187809_10000609_pt1 | contig 18537 bp, 18 predicted proteins | sample NC_wetland_sal_i_8_FD_132415 | JGI IMG/M metagenome (GOLD analysis project Ga0187809, IMG submission 132415) | Wetland sediment microbial communities from Neuse River Estuary, North Carolina, USA - ASW_4 | ecosystem: Environmental > Aquatic > Freshwater > Wetlands > Sediment | place: USA: North...
CCCTCGACCGCCTCCGGCTCCTCCTCGACCACGCGGGTCGGAGCGGTGACGGTGGCGAGGACGGTCTCGGGATCACCGAGCAGGGTCACGCCGTCCGGAACGGTGACGTCGGCGATGCGGAGCGTGCCGCCGATCTCCATGTTCGAGACGTCGAGGTCGATGTGCTCCGGGACCTCGAGCGGCAGCGCCTCGACGTCCAGCTCGCGCAGCGGCTGCGAGAGCACGCCGCCCTCGCGCACGCCGGGCGCGTCCTCGCCGCCGATGAGATGCACGCTGACCGACGCATGGATCGGGTGGTCGAGCCGCACCTCCTGCAGATCGACGTGGGTGATGTGGCCGCGGATCTTGTCGACCTGGTAGTCCTTGAGGATCGACGCGTGCGTCTTGCCGTGCCCGTCGATCTCGACGTCGAGGATGGAGTGCAGGCCGGCGGCGCCGGTCAACGCCCTCCTGAGCTCGCGCTCGCGGACCGAGATCGAGACCGGCTTCCCGCGCCCGTAGAGGACGCCCGGGATGAGCCCCTGGCGGCGAAGACGGCGCACCTCCTTCGAGCCGATCTGCTCCCGCTGTGCAACGACGAGCTTCGTGCGTTCTCCGGCCATATCGGCGGCGGAGTGTAGCCGAACACGGGCAGAATCCGGCTGTGTTCGAGGACTTGCTGGAGGCGTGGGACGGCGAGGAAGCGGTCATCCGCTTCGACGCGGACAGCGGCGCGTGGATGTTCGTCTGCGTCCACTCCACCGCGCTCGGTCCGAGCGGCGGCGGCACGCGGATGCGCGTCTACCCCACTCCGGCTGACGGTCTCGCCGACGGGATGCGCCTCTCCGGCGCGATGACGCGGAAGTTCGCCGCCGCCGACATCCCGCGCGGCGGCGGCAAGGCGGTCCTCGCGGTGCCGGCGCTGCCGGCCGGCGACGCGCGCCGGAAGCTCCTGCTCCGCTACGGCGACCTCGTCGCGTCGCTCGGCGGGACTTACCGGACCGCCGGCGACATGAACATCACGCCCGCCGACCTCGACGTCGTCGCCGAGCGCTGTCCGTGGGTGTACGGCACGACCGCGCGCGGCGGCAACAGCGCGCGCGGGACCGCGATCGGCACGCTGCACGCGATCCACGCGACGCTCGAGAACGTCTTCGGCTCACCCGCGCTCGACGGCCGGCGCATCCTCGTGCAGGGTGCGGGCGCGGTCGGTGCGGACCTCGCAGCGAAGCTGCTCGCCGAAGGCGCGGACGTGCTCGTCGCCGACGTGGACGAGCAGCGCGCGCGAACGACAGGGGCGACGGTGATCGCGGTCGACGATGTCATCGGCACCGAGTGCGACCTGTACTCGCCGTGCGCGACCGGCGGGACGCTGAACGCCGACTCGATCCCGCGGCTCCGCTGCAAGGCGATCGCGGGCTGCGCGAACAACCAGCTGGCCACCCCCGAGGACGGCGAGCGGCTCCACGCAGCGGGGATCCTGTACGCGCCCGACTACGTCGCGAACGCGGGCGGCGTCGTCCAGCTCGTCGGCATCGAGGACCTGGGCTGGGACGAGGGCGAGCTGCAGGCCGGGCTCGCGAAGATCGGCGACACGCTGCGCGCGGTGTTCGCGGCCGCCTCAGCCGGAGGTCTCTCGCCCGCCGAAGCGGCAGAGCAGCTCGCGATGGACCGCGTCGCGGCCGCGCGCGCCTAGGACCTCCCAGCGCCCCGCGAGGCGGCCGCTGGTTGGCTCTCAGAACAACTGATTCTCTCCGCCGAAGATGGCGGAGACGGAGTCGTCGGCGAAGACGTTCATGATCGTCTCCGCCAGGAGGCCAGCGACCGGCAGGATCGTCATGTTCGGCGGCACCTCGAGCGGGTTCACCGGGACGGTGTCGGTGACGACGATCCCGTCGATCGGCGCGTCCTGGAAGCGCTCGAGCGCGCCCCCGCAGAAGACGCCGTGCGTCGCGAAGACCCACACGCCTTTCACCCCCTGCTCGCGCAGCGCCTTCACGTTCGCGATCAGCGTGCCGCCGGTCATGATCACGTCGTCGCCGACGATCGCGATCTTGTCGCGCACGCGGCCCGTGATCTCGGTCACCTCGGCCTCATCGCGGGCGGGGCGCGTCTTGTGCATGATCGCGAACTCGGCCTCGATCATCTCGGCGAAGCGGACGGCCATCTTCGCGCGCCCCTCGTCCGGCGCGACCGACACGATCTCGGACCCCGTCAGCCCGAGATCGCGGAAGTGGCGCGCGAAGAGCGGCAGCGCAGTCATGTGGTCGACGGGGATCGTGAAGAAGCCCTGGATCTGGCCCGCGTGCAGATCCATCGTCAACACGCGGTCTGCCCCGGCCAGCTGCACCATGTCGGCGACCAGGCGCGCTGAGATCGGCTCGCGCGGCTTCGCCTTCCGGTCCTGACGCGCGTACGGGAAGAGTGGGACGACGGCGGTGATCCGCTTCGCCGACGCGAGCTTCGCCGCCTGGATCATGAACATGAGCTCCATCAGGTGACGGTCGACCGGCTGGCAGCCCGTTTGCACGATGAAGACGTCCGTCCCGCGAATCGACTCGAGGTAGCGGCAGTACGTCTCGCCGTTCGCGAACGTCTCGACCTCGACGTCGCCGAGCTCGACGCCGAGCTTCTCGGCGATCTGCGCTGCGAGATCCGGATGCGACCGGCCCGAGAACACCATGAGCCGCTTCTGCGGTCCGCGCTCGAGCCAGTGACCCTGTGTCGGCTCGGTCATCACGGCCTTTTCCAGGCCGGGCAGGGCGATCTCAGTCGCGATCACGCTTTCCATGCTTGTCGTAGACCCACCCCTCCTTCGTCTCCTGCCGCGGGGCGAACCCGGCCAGCGATCCTGGGGGGACATCATCCGTGATGACCGCGCCCGGTGCAATCCAAGCGTCGTCGCCAACGTCGACAGGAGCATTGAACGTATTGTCGACGCCGGTCCTGACGTTGCTCCCGATCCGCGTCCGCTTCTTGGGCTGCCCCGGGATGTGGCTGAAATTGGCGGTGACGTTGCCCGCGGCGATGTTCGTGTCCTCGCCGATCTCGGCGTCGCCGATGTAGGAGAGGTGCGGGATCTTCGTCCGGGCGCCGACCACGGAAGCCTTCACCTCGACGAACGTCCCGATCTTCGCGCCCTCGCCGACGACGGTCCCCGGCCGAACGTACGCGAACGGGCCGATCTCGGCGCCGGAGCCGACGCGGATCGTCCCGCGCAGGACGCTGAAGGGATGGATGGTGACGTCCTGCTCGATCTCGACGTCGGCGTCGATCCAGGTCGATGCGGGGTCGACGATGGTGACGCCGTTGAGCATGTGCCGCTCGTTGATCCGGTCGCGGAGCGCCTCGGCGGCAAGCGCGAGCTCGGCCCGGGTGTTGATCCCCTCCACCTCGAACGGGTCGGCCGCCGTGTGCACCGCGACGGAGTCGCCGTCGCCGACGAGGAGCCCGAGGGTGTCGGTGACGTACAGCTCGCCCTGCGCGTTGTGCGCCTGCAGGCGGTCGAGCACGGGCCACAGCTTCGCGGAGCGGAACGCGTAGATGCCGGAGTTGACCTCGCGCAGGGCGAGCTCGTCAGGGCTCGCGTCCGCGGCCTCGACGATGCGGGCGAGGTTGCCCGCCCCGTCGCGGACGATGCGGCCGTAGGCGCGCGGGTCCTCCGGCTCGAACGCGAGCACGGTCGCGGCGGCCTCGGCGCGACGGTGCGTCTCGAGGAGCGCGAGCACCGTGCCGGACGTGAGCGCGGGGACGTCGCCGTTCAGCACGAGAACGTCGCCGTCGGAGACCTCGAGCGCGGGGCGCGCGGAGCGGACGGCGTCGCCGGTGCCGAGCGCCCGTTCCTGCACCGCGACCTCGAGGCCGTCGTAGAGGCCGGCGCTGTCGGGCGAGGCGACGACGACGACGCGGGTGACGCCCGCGTCGCGCGCGGCCGCGATCACCCAGTCGACCATGCGGCGGCCGAGCAACGGGTGCAGGTGCTTCGGCACCGCGCTCTTCATGCGCGTGCCGAGCCCGCCGGCCATCACGACTGCTGCGAGGTCGTCTGCCATGTCAGCGAAAAGTGGCTGGGGCGCCAGGATTCGAACCTGGGATCACGGGACCAAAACCCGTTGCCTTACCACTTGGCCACGCCCCAAGGGAGGGGAATCTTACCGGTGGTCGGTGAAGACGAAGAAGAGCGCCACGAGGGCGAAGATGATGACGAAGATGATCGCCGTCCAGAAGACGATGACGGCGAAGATCGCGGCCAGCACGGCCAGGAGCTGCGAAACGGCGAAGATCCAGGTGACCTGGTGATAGGTGTCGGAGCGGTTGCTTCGGCCGCTGTACCAGTAGATCGCGACGCCCGCGACGGCGAGGATCGCCACCGGGATCCACGAGACGCTGTGGAACACCGCGACGGCGATCGCTTCGATCGCGGCGATCCAGAGGACAATGCGATTGCGGCGGGCTCGAAGCCAGCGGCCCGACCTGCTCGTCCCGTGCTCGATGGCGTGTGACGAGTCCATCAGCCCTCTCAACCGTACCACGCGGGAACCGCGAGCCAGCTGTCGCCGGCGCCTTTGAGCGCACGCTGCGCGGCCTGCGCGTGCCGCCGGTGATGGAAGAGGCCGTAGACCGCAGGGCCGGCGCCGGTGACATCGGCGCGGAAGGCGCCGCGCTCGCGCAGATCGTCCGCAATCGGGGACGACGCGAGATCGTTCGGCGGCAGCGCGGCGAGGTCGCGCGGCCGGCGCACGCGCTGGAGCGCGTCGAGGAGCGCAGCTCGACGCGCGTCGAAGCCCGCCGAACCGTCGCGGTGGTCGAACTCGGCGTAGACCGATGCGGTCGACGGCTTCTCGACGCCACGCGGGACGACGAGCAGGACCCAGAAATCCTGCGGCAGGTCGAGCGGTGCGAGCTCACTCCCGTCTCCGGTGCCGAGCTGCGGTCCGTCGGTAAGGAAGAAGGGCACGTCGGCGCCGCAGCCGGCCGCGAGATCCCGCAGCTCGTCGTCGGCAAGCGGGTGCTCGAGCGTCGCGTTCCCGAGCCGGATCGCCGCCGCTGCGTCCGAGCTGCCGCCGCCGATGCCGGCCGCGATCGGGAGCCGCTTCTCGATTCGCACGTGCCAGTGCGGCTCGACGCCCGCGCGTTGGGCGAGCGCGTCGAGCGCGCCGCGCACGAGCGTGTCGGCGTCGAAGCCTTCGACGAGGAGCGCGCTCGACTGCGTGAGCTCGATGCGATCTGCGATCCCAATGCGCTGGTAGACGGTGACGACTTCGTGCTTGCCGTCGGGCAGCGCCGGCCCGACGATGAGCGCGAGGTTGATCTTCGCCGCCGCGGAGGCTCTCACGCGAGTGCCTCAGCGAGCGCGACGAACTCCTCGGGGACAAGGACCTCGGCGCGCACCCTCGCGTCGCGGCCGATCGCCGCGAGCGCGTCGACGGCCGCGGCTCGCGGGGCGACGCCGGCGAGCTCGAGGGAGTTCGGCAGCGTCTTGCGCCGGTGCGCGAATGCAGCCGTGACGATTCTCTTGACGCAGGCGTAGTCGTTCGGCATCGCAACTCGGCGGAAGGAGACGAGTGCGGAATCCACGTTCGGCTGCGGGCGGAAGACGGTGCGCGACACCGGATGGAACCCTGTCCGCTCGGTGACGAGCTGCACGAGCACCGACACCGCACCGTAGTCCCTCGTGCCGGGCGAGGCGAAGAACCGGTCTGCGACCTCGCGCTGCACCATCACGCACCAGAGGCCGACGTTCGGCAGCCCGTCGAGGCTCTCGACGACGAGGGGCGTCGCCACGTTGTAGGGGAGGTTCGAGACGAGCTTCGTCGCGTCCTGCGGCAGCTGGAGCTTCAACGCGTCGCCGAAGCTGACCTCGACGTTGGCGCCGAGATCGCGCAGCAAGGGCTCGAGGTCGCGGTCGATCTCCACCGCGTGGACGCGCGCGACGCGCTCGGCGAGATAGCGCGTGAGCACGCCCCGCCCGGGGCCGATCTCGAGGACGACGTCGTCGCGGCCGAGATCGGCGAGCCGGCTGATGACGTCGAGGATGTTGCGGTCGGCGAGAAAGTGCTGGCCGTATTCCTTCTTCACAGCCGGAAGCATGCGCTTGCGTTCCGGTCGATCCGATCGGCGAGCTCCTCGACGTCCTCGTTCCGCGCCGCAGCGAGCGCCGCGACCGTGTGCACGACGTACGCCGGCTCGTTGCGCTTCCCGCGCACCTGCTGCGGGGCCAGATACGGGCAGTCGGTCTCGGCGAGGATGCGGTCGGCGGGGACCTGTGCTGCGGCGACGCGCAGCTCCAACGCGTTCTTGTAGGTCACGTTGCCGGCGAACGAGACGTACCACCCGCGGTCGAGCGCGGACGGCAGGAGGTGCGGCGACGAGAAGCAGTGGAGGACGACCGTGCCGTCGAACTGGGCGAGCGCCGCGAGCGTGTCGTCGTCGGCCGCGCGCGTGTGGATGACGGCGGGCTTCCCCAGCTCGGCGGCGAGACCGAGCTGGGCCTCGAAGACTCGCAGCTGGTCGCCGCGCGGCGCGTAGTTCCGGTACCAATCGAGGCCCGTCTCCCCCACCGCCACGACCTTGGGGTGCTCCTGCAGGCGGCGGATCTCGGCGACGTCTCCAGCCGCTGCGTCGTGCGGATGGACGCCGACGATCGCGTACACGCCGTGGCTGCGCTCGGCGATCTCGACCGCCTCCGCGCCGCCGACGGTGAGGATGCGCGTCACCCCCGCGTCACGCGCCCGGGCGATCGCCTCGGCGGTGTCGTCGAGCGCGTCGAGGTGCGCATGCGTATCGATCACCGAGGGATCGCTTGCGATGCCGACCAACAGAGGAGGCGCCGATTCATTCGGCGCCTCCGATCCCGAGACGACCGAGCTCTTCGGCCGCGGTCTCGGGTGGAAGCTTCTTGAAGAGCGGCTTCGGCTCGGGGAGCGGCCGTCCCGGCGGCGGCGTGCTCGGGCCCCACGTGCCGGTCCAGCTCCCGTAGTCGCCGGTGAGCACGTCGTGGTCATCCACGTGGCGGATCTCGAGCGGGCCCGCGAGCCACCCTTCGTAGCCGAGAAGCTCGTGCACGGTCTGCGAGCTGAACGGCAGGAACGGCGCGAAGAGGGTCTTGAGCGAGTCGACGCAGCGCAGGGCGACGTACAGGATCGTCCCCGCGCGGGCGCGGTCGCTGTTGACGACCGCCCAGGGCTCCTGCTCGGTCAGGTACTGGTTCACCGCCGTGGACGCGCGCATCGCCTCCTCGAGCGCAGCTTTGAACCGAACCGTCTCGATCAGCTCGCCGACGCTGACGAACGCTGCGTCGACGTCCGCGATCAGCTGCGCGTCGCGGTCGGTCAGGGCGCCGGGGTCCGGAACGGCGCCGAAGTTGCGGTGCACGTTCACGAGCGTGCGATTGACGAGGTTGCCCCAGTTCGCGAGCAGCTCGTCGTTGTTCCGGCGGACGAACTCGTCCCACGTGAAGTCGGAGTCCTGCGTCTCGGGGCCGGCAGCCGTGAGGTAGTAGCGAAGCGGGTCCGCGTGGTATCGGCTGAGGAAGTCGTGGACCCAGATGGCGACGTTCCGGCTCGTCGACGCCTTCTTCCCCTCCATCGTCAGGTACTCGCTCGCCACAACGTTGTACGGCAGCTGCAACCGGTCGCCGTACCCCATCAGCATCGAAGGCCAGATGACCGCGTGGAAGACGATGTTGTCCTTCCCCATGAAGTAGAAGTGGCGCGAGTCGGCGTTCTGCCACCACTCCCGCCATGCCTCGGGCGTGCCGCGGTTGTGCGCCCACTCGACGCTCGCCGAGAGGTAGCCGATGACGGCGTCGAACCAGACGTAGATGCGTTTCGACTCCTCCGGATAGCCGGGAACGGGCACCGGGACGCCCCAGTCGATGTCGCGAGTCATCGCCCGCGGCTTCAGCTCGCGCACGAGGCCGAGCGCGAAGTTCCGCACGTTCGGCCGCCAATGCCGCTGAGCGGCAAGCCACTCTTCCAGCCGCTCTGCGAACGCCGGCAGGTCGAGGAAGAGATGCGTGGTCTCGCGAAACTCGGGAGTGGAGCCGTCGATGATCGAGCGCGGCTCGATCAGGTCGACCGGATCGAGCTGGTTCCCACAGTTGTCGCACTGGTCCCCACGGGCGTTCGGGTAGCCGCAGATCGGGCAGGTGCCCTCGATATAGCGGTCGGGGAGCGTGCGACCGCTCGCGGGGGAGAACGCGCCGAGCGTCGTGCGCTCGATGAGATAGCCCTTCTCGTACAGCGTACGGAACATGTCCTGCGTGACGGCGTAGTGGTTCGCCGTCGTGGTTCGCGTGAAGGTGTCGAAGGCGAAGCCGAGCTTGACGTAGTCGTCGAGGATGAGTGCGTTGTTTCTGTCGGCCAGATCACGAGGCGACACGCCTTCGCGATCTGCCGAAACCATCACCGGCGTCCCATGCTCGTCCGTCCCGCTCACCATGAGGACGTCGTTGCCTCTGAGCCGGTGATAGCGCGCGAAGATGTCGGACGGCACGCCCGGGCCGGCGACATGGCCCAGGTGCCGCGGGCCGCTCGCGTACGGCCAGGCGACCGCGACCAGGATCTTCTGCGACTGCGTCAGGTTGCGCTCCTTCGACGTGCTCCGGGGTGCGACGGATCATACGAACGGCCTTCAGCACAGCCGCGCACCCGAGCCCGAGCGCGAGCGCGGCGACGACGAAGATCGGCCACCGATGATGCCGGCGCGTCGCCGCAGGCTGCCGCGCGGGAGACGCAGTCGCGTGGACGCCGTTCCCACGCCGGGCGCCGGGCCCGTGCGTGACGGCGCGGGGACGTGGTTCGCGTGCTGCGGGAGCCGCCGTCGTCGACGGAGCCGTCGTCGGCAGCACTGCCGGAAGCGGCGCAGGCCGGGAGACATCGCGCGGCGCCGGTGCGACGATTGCCGCGAGGGCCGGAACGAGGCTGTGCGCCCGCAGCGCGTGATCGACCGCGGCGAGCACGGGCAGCGGGCTGGGGAGAACGGCGATTGCCGGTGCGTCGCCGTCGGGCGAGAGCCCGACAGAGGCCGCCGGTTGGACGGGCGCAGCCTGCACCGGCGCCGGCTCGACCGACGCCGCTTGGCCGGACGCGGCCGGGGACGCGGCGGCCGTGTCGGGCACGGTCGGATCGATGCCGGGATCCGGGTTGACGACCGTCGCGTGCGGCCGCACCGGTGCAGGGGTCGGAGGCGCAGGCGCCGAGACGGGCACCGCGGGCGCAGGCGCCGGCTCGGGTGCCGCCTCGTCCGGCGGCGACGCGCTCTCCGGTGTCGCAGGCTCCGGCGCCGAATCGCTCGGCGGCGCGGAGGCGTCGGCGCCGCTGCCGTGCGGCGAGCCCGCGGTATCCGGAGCAGGCGGCGACGCGGCGTCGGCGGGCGCCGTCGCCGTGCCGGAAACCGTTGCAGAGTCCGGCGAGCCCGCCGCCGTGTCCGAGACCGTGTCGCTGTCCGACACCGTCGCCGTGCCGGACGGTGCCGCCGCCGTGCCGGACACCGCGTCCGTGTCCGGCACCCCCGTCGTGGTGTCCGAAGCGGGCGCCGTGGTCATCGTCGCGGGCGGCACCGGGACCGAGACCGGGGACGGAGGAGGCGGAGGCGGTGAAGGCACGACGGGCGGCGGCAGCGGCGGCAGGAACGAGAGCGGATCGACGTAGCCCTGCGCCTCCGATGTGACGCGCACGCCCATGTACACGTACGGAACGTCGAGCTCGGGCGTCCCGCTCGGGCCGACCGTGCCGACACCGTCGCCTTCGCCGATGCTCGCGCCCGCGCTTACGGCGATCGAGCCGAGATGCGTGAGCGTGACGGAGTAGCCGTCGGGCGTCGCGATCGTCACCGACTTGCCGCTCGACGGCACCGTGCCGGCGTAGCTGACCCTCCCTGACGCGGGCGCGAGGACGTCCGTCCCCGTCGCAGCGCCGATGTCGATGCCGCGATGCTGGCCGCCCGCGTACGGATGGCTCGCGTCGAAGACGAAGCCGACGAGGACGGGGCCCTGCACCGGCCACGTCCACGCGTAGGCGCCGGACGCAGAGAGCAGGAAGAGCAGGACGGCGAGGATGAGCGCGCGCATGAAGCCTCCTCTGTTGTCAGTTTTGAAAACGAAGAGGGCGCAACGCTAGCAACGTCGTCGGACGTTGTCAAAGCTGCTTACAGCGAGCCGCGGTACAGGCGGTTGCGCGCGACGCCGCTGACGCGCGCGATGAGCTCGGCGGCACGGCGGCGGGGCACGCCCGCCTCGACCAGATCGGCTACGGCTGCGAGCGCCACGGCCTCATCGACGGCGCGAACCGACGCCGCCCCGCCGATCACGAGGGTGATCTCGCCCTTCGGCGCATCCACGAAGCGCGCCGCCAGCTCCGCGGCCGTCCCGCGCACGACCTCCTCGAACCGCTTCGTCAGCTCGCGACAGACCGCGACTGCCCGATCTCGGTCGAACTCCGCAAGCGAGCGCAGCGTAGCCGGCAGCCGCTGCGGCGACTCGAATGCGACCGAAGGCCACGGCACGTTCACGAGCTCCGGCCACGGCTTGGCACCGCGCGGAAGGAAGCCGAGGAACTGGTACCGCTCGCCGACGAGCCCGGATGCGACGAGCGCGGTCTCGACGGCGGACGGCCCGGGCAGCACCGTCACCTCGACGCCTGCGTCCCGCGCCGCGCGCACGATGCGCGCGCCGGGATCCGAGATGCCGGGCATGCCGGCGTCGCTCACGAGCGCGATCGTCTCCCCTGCCTCGAGCCGCGGCAGCAGCTCGGCCGTGCGCGCCGCCTCGTTGTGCTCGTGATACGAGAGCGTGCGCGCGTCGATGTCGTGCCGGTCCAGGAGCGTGCGCGTATGGCGCGTGTCCTCGCACAGGACGACGTCCGCGCCGCGCAGCGCGTCGAGCACGCGCAGCGTGACGTCGTCGAGGTTCCCGATCGGCGTCGCACAGACGAGGAGAGGCACGGCTAGGCGTCGAGCGCCTCGAAGGCGACGAAGCCCGCGCCGATGAGGCCCGCAGCCGTGCCGAGCTGCGCCCGCACGACCTGAACCTCGTCGCGCATCGGGCGGAGCGCCTCGCGGCGCAGGACTTCCTCCGCGGGCCCGATCAGATGATCCCAGGCGGCGACGCCGAAACCCCCGCCGATGACGATGAGCGCCGGCTCGAAGATGTTCGCGAACGAGCCCATTCCCGAGCCGAGGTGGCGGCCGATGTCGACGAGGATCGCGCGTGCCGTCTCCTCGCCCTCGTTCGCGAGGCGAACGAGCCGGTGCGCGTCGGCGGCCGGGCCGAACGCCTCCTGCGCTCTGCGCGTGGCAGCGAGCCCGGTGACGTACGGCTCCAGGTGTCCGCGTCCGGTGCAGCGGCCCTGACACGGAATCCCGTCGTGCACGATGACGACGTGCCCGAGCTCGACGCCGGCGCCGTGCGCGCCGCGAAAGGGCCGCCCCTGGGAGATGACGCCGCCGCCGAGCCCGGTGCCGAGCGTGAGCATGACGAGGTCGTCGACGCCGCGGCCCGCGCCCACCCGCCACTCGGCGATCGCCGCCGCGTTCGCGTCGTTGTCGAGACCGACCGGCAGCCCGAATCGCTGCGCCATGTGATCCCGAAGCGGGAAGTCGTGGAACGGCAGGTTGACCATGTCGTACGTGCGGCCGTGATCGAGGTCGAGCGGCCCGGGCACTCCCAATCCGATCGCGCCGACGTCGTCGGAGAGCACCTCCGCGATCGCCGTCTCGAGCTCGGCGACGAGCGCCTCCTGCGACTCGAGCGCCGTCATCCGCTCGTGCCGCCGCAGCACCGTTCCGTCGCGGGCGACGACACCGGCGAGGATCTTCGTCCCGCCGAGGTCGATTCCGATCGCGTGCGTGGCGCTCATCCGGAGCGGGTACCGTAACCCGCCGGATGGCCGCCTCCGGGGAGAAGCCGTACCGCGTCTACAGAGGCGGGAGACAGAGCGGCAAGGTGCCGCTCGCGTCGCGCGACGGGCACGACGCGCAGCCGCCGTCCGACGGCAGGGCCCGCCGCCCGCGCAGGACGTGGACGTGGAGACGGTGGACGCTGCTCGTGCTCGTCGTCGTCATCGTGCTCTTCGTCATCTGGGGCGCCGCCGGCTACCTCTCCGTGCGCAGCGGCGTCGTCGACGCGAACAAGCGGCTGGCACCCGGAACCACGCAGGCGCTGACGAAGCAGAACGGGTTGATCCTCGACACGCCGACCGACATCCTCCTGCTCGGCACCGACCACTCGAACAACGGGCAGGCCGGACGGAGCTCGGACGACCACTCCGACTCGATGATGCTCCTCCGCACTGACCCGAGCCGGCACCGCATCACGTACCTCGCCATCCCGCGCGACCTCGGAGTGACGATCAACGGCGTCTACCAGAAGATCAACGCCGCGATGCAGATCGGCGGGCCGAGGCTCGCCGTGGAGACGGTCGACCAGCTGCTCGGGTCGCAGCTGCCGGTGAACCACGTGGTCGTCGTCGACTTCGGCTCGTTCCAGAAGCTCATCGACGCCGTCGGCGGCATCGACGTCGACGTCCCCGAGAACATCGTCTCGAACCGGTTCGACTGCCCGTACTCGACCGCGGCGCGCTGCGAGCAGTGGCAGGGCTGGCGCTTCCACAAGGGCCGGCAGCACATGGACGGCCACACGGCGCTCATCTACTCGCGCATCCGTGAGAACCGCCTCGACCCGTCGTGGACGGACTTCAAGCGCAGTCAGAACCAGCAGGCGGTCATGCAGGCGACGCTGTCCAAGCTCGCGAGCCCCGGTCGCTTCTTCTCGCTCCCGTTCAACGGGTCTTCGATGCTCGCGCCGATCTCGACCGACCTGACGACGTGGGACTTCCTGCAGCTCGCGTGGGTGAAGTTCCGCGCGGGAGAGGTCGTGCACTGCCGCCTCGGCGGATCGGCGACCGGCAACGGCTTCATCACGAGCACGCAGGAGAACATCCAGGTGGCGCAGGAGGTGCTCGGACAGTCTGCGCCGCAGCCGCCCGCTCCCGGCACGGGCCTGTTCGGGCCCGGCTGCGTCGTCGGCAATCAGCAGTTCAAGTAACGCTAGGTCGCGTCGCCCGACGGGGCCTTCTTCTCCGCCGGCTTCGACTCCTTCTTCGTCTCCGAGGACGAGGAGCCGCCGTCGCCGCCCGTTTTATCCGTCTTCCCCTTGCCGTAGTCGGTCGTGTAGAAGCCCGACCCCTTGTAGTGGATCGCGACCGGGTAGAGGACGAGCTCGACCGGCGCCGCCTCGCAGACGTCGCACGTCTCGGGCGGCGGCGCCGTCATCGACTGGAAGCGCTCGAAGACGTGGCCGTTGGGGCAGCGGTACTCGTAGATCGGCATCCAAGCCAAGCGTAACGTTCGGGCATGAGGGCAATCGTCGGCCTCCTCGGCGGGGTGCTGATCGTTCTGATGCTGGCGGAGTTCTTCGTCGCGTTCCTCCTGCCGCGGCGGGTGAAGCGCGACCCGCGCATCGCGCGGGGCACGGTCGAGGTGATCTGGAAGCCGTGGCGAGCGATCGCGAGGCGACTGCCGCCGATCCCGGCGGACGCGATGCTCGGATACTTCGGGCCACTCGCGTTCCTGCTCGAGCTGGCGGTGTGGGTACTCGGCCTCGTCGTCGGCTACGCGTGCCTGCAGTGGGCGGGCGGCGGCAGGTTCAGCCTCGACTCCAGCGCGGGGACGTTCCTGGCAGCGACGTTCGACCACACCGGTAGCTGGCACCGCGCCGTCGGCTTCGTCGAGACGGCGACCGCGGTCGGCGTCCTCTTCACCGTCATCGGCTACCTGCCGGCGGTGTACTCGGCGTACTCGCTCCGGGAGATCGCGATCTCGCGGCTGTCGACCCGCGCCGGAGCACCGGCGAGCGCAGCAGGGCTCCTCGCACACGGACGGAGCGAGCTCGTGGAGACGCTGACCGAGGCCGAGCGCTGGGCGACGGAGATGATGGAGACGCATCTCGCGTATCCGCTGCTCGCCTACTACCGCTCGCAGCACGTCAGCCAGAACTGGCTCTCGGCGCTGACGGCGATCGTCGACACCTCTGCGGTGATCCTCGCCGCCGTCGACGGGGACGAGTTCGAGCCGCGCAGGGCCGATCTCGCGTTCCGCGTGGGCCGGCACGCGCTCGCCGACCTCGGGCATCAGCTCGCCGACGGCCGCAACGGCCCCGTCCGCGAGATCTCCGACGACGACGTCGCGTGGCTCCGGGGGTTGCTCGAAGGCACCGGCCTCCCCCTCGTGCCCGTAGGGACATGCCGCGAGCGCCTCAGCCGGCTGCGCGCAGAGTACGAGGAGAACGCGAGCGCGCTTTCGGCGCAGCTCGCGCTGAAGCTGCCGCCCTGGCGACCGGACGAGCAGACGCTCGCCCGGCCCGCGCTCGCCCCTGCGTACCGTCGCTGACGCACCATCCGCGCTCTCCCGGATGGGGCAGGCCGGGTCAGGACGCGACTCTCATGGCAATGACGGAGTCGGCCAACCTCGCCGGCCGCGCAGGCCGCTGGAGCGCAGCGAACTGGAAGAAGGCGCTGTTCGGCTGGCTCGTCTTCGCTGCCGCCGCGATGGCGATCGGCAGCGCGATCGGCCACGTGCAGATGGGCGACTCCCAGTTCGCGAACGGCGAGGTCGCGCGCGCCATCAAGATGCTCGACGCGGCGGGCTTCAAGCAGCCCGCGCTCGAGAACGTCCTCGTCCAGAGCCCGAGCTACACGGCGAAGGCCCCGATCGTTCAGGCGGCGATCGGCGGCGTCGTGCAGAACCTCGCGCGCCAGCCGAACGTCGTCGACCTCCGCGACCCGCGCACGCTGCCGCGCAGCGGCGGCCTCATCTCCAAGGACGGGCACTCGATCCTCATCCAGTTCAGCGTCCGCGGCGACCCGGACAAGGCGGAGAAGAAGATCGCGCCGATCCTCGCCGCCGTGAAGCGCGCGCAGGACGCGAACCCGAGGGTCTCCATCCGCGAGATCGGAAACGCGAGCGCGAGTTACGAGCTCGACAAGACGTTCAACAAGGACTTCGGGAACGCAGAGAGGCTGACGATCCCGATCACGCTGATCATCCTCCTCGCGGCATTCGGCGCCCTCGTCGCCGCCGGCCTGCCGGTGCTGCTCGCGTTCTCCGCCGTGCTCGCGTCGCTCGGAGTGTTCTCCGTCGTCACCCATCTCTATGCCGTCGACTACCAGTCGAGCTCGGCCGTGATCCTCCTCATCGGGATGGCGGTCGGCGTCGACTACTCGCTCTTCTACCTCCGCCGCGAGCGCGAGGAGCGCAGCGAAGGCGCCGAGCCGCGGCGGGCGCTGCTGCGGGCAGCGTCGACGTCGGGCCAGGCGGTGCTCATCTCCGGTGCGACCGTCCTCATTGCGATGGCGGGCATGTTCATCGCCGGCAGCCGCATCTTCACCGGAATGGCGATCGGGACGATGCTCGTCGTCCTCTCGGCGGTGATCGGGTCGCTGACCGTCCTGCCGGCGATGCTGTCGAAGCTCGGGGACCGCGTCGACCGCGGGCGCATCCCGCTCGTCGGGCGGCGCAAGCATGCTGCGGGCGAGTCGCGTTTCTGGGGATTCGTCCTCGACCGCGTGCTGCGTCGGCCGGTCTCGTCGATCGTGCTCGCAGGCGGCCTCCTGGCGCTCGCGGCGACCCCGGTGCTGAGCATGCACACGAAGCTGCCGAGCCTCACCGACATGCCGCGCGAGCTCCCGATCGTGAAGACGTACAAGGCCGTCATCGCCGCGTTCCCCGGCGCGCCCACGCCGGCCGAGGTGGTCGTGAAGGCGCCGAACGTTCGCGCACCGCTCGTGCAGAGCGCGATCGGCGCACTCGAGCTGCGTGCGACGTCGACACTCCAGATGTTCGAGCCGATCCAGGTGCGCATCAGCCCGGACAACACCGTCGCCGACATCGAGATCCCGCTCGCCGGCAACGGCGACAACGCCGCGTCGCTCGCCGCGCTGCACACGCTGCGGTCGGTCGTGCTCCCGACCACCCTGGGCACTGAGCCGAACGTCACGTACGCGGTCGCGGGTCAGACCGCGGGCACGCACGACTTCAACGAGCTGATGAAGGCACGTATGCCGTATGTCATCCTCTTCGTGCTCGCGCTCGCGTTCGTGTTGCTGCTCGCGACGTTCCGGTCGGTCGTCATCCCGCTGACCGCGATCCTTCTCAACCTGCTGTCGGTCGGCGCGGCGTACGGCCTGCTCGTTCTCATCTTCCAGCACGACTGGGCGCAGGGCGTCTTCCGCTTCACGTCCAACCACTCGATCACGTCATGGCTGCCGATGTTCCTCTTCGTGGTGCTGTTCGGCCTGTCGATGGACTACCACGTCTTCATCCTCAGCCGGATCAAGGAGCTGCGCGACGGCGGGCTCCCGACCGAGGAGGCCGTGTCGCGAGGCATCCGGCGGACGGCGGGCACGGTGACGAGCGCCGCAATCATCATGGTGGCGGTGTTCGCGATCTTCGGGACGCTGCGGCTGATCATGATGAAGCAGCTGGGCGTCGGGCTCGGGCTCGCGGTGCTCATCGACGCGACGGTCATCCGCGGCGTGATGCTGCCGGCCACGATGAAGCTGCTCGGCGAGTGGAACTGGTACATGCCGCGCTGGCTCGACTGGGTGCCGCGGCTCACTCCGGAGGAGCGGACCCCGCCCCTCCGGCCGGTTCCGCACTAGGTATCGCGCTCGACCTCCTGCTCCAGCATCTCCCGGTAGCAGGGGGCGCCCTCGAAGGCGGCGAGCCCGGCGGGATGGAGCCGGCGCTCGCGGCGGAGGCGGGCGACGTTGCGGCGGCGGCGAGCGGTCGCGATCGCCGCTGACGCACCGACGACCGAGCCGAAGAGGAACGACCGCAGTCGGCCGGCTCTGTCCTCGCCCTCCATGGGACGATTGTAGGAGTGCGGATCGCAGCGCTCGGAGACGTGATGCTCGACGTCATCGTCCGACTCGAGGAGCCGCTCGCGCCGGGGGGCGACGTGCGGGCGGCCACGCGCGCCTGCGCGGGCGGGCAGGCGGCGAACGTCGCCGCCTGGGCAGCGGTGCTCGGCGCCGAGGGCCGCTGCATCGCGAAGCGCGGCGACGACCCGGCGAGCGAGCTCGTCACCCGCGAGCTCGCCGCGCGCGGCGTCGAGGTCGTCGGCCCGGTCGCCCCGGGCGCGACGGGCATCGTCGTCTCCATCGTCGGCGACGGCGACCGCGCGCTCGCCTCCGACCGCGGTGTCGCGCCGTCCTTCGCGCCGGACGAGCTCGACCCCGCGTGGCTCGACTGCGACATCCTCCACATCTCCGGGTACGCGCTCCTGCGCTCGCCCATGTCGGAGACCGCGCTCGCCGCCGCGCGCGTCGCACGCGAAGGCGCTGCATCCGTCTCGGTCGACGTCGCCGCCTGGACGGAGATCCGATCGTTCGGCCCCCTGGAGTTCCGCGAGCTCGTCGATGCGATCGCGCCGGACGTCCTCTTCGCCACGGAGGCGGAGTGGGAGATCCTCGGCGGCGCCTACCTCACATCGCCCATCGGTGTCATCAAGCGCGGGCCGCGCGGCGCGACCGTCGTGACCGAGGATGCGCGCCTCGACCTTGCGCCGCTCGAAGCCGAGGTCGTCGACACCACCGGGGCCGGAGATGCGTTCGCGGCCGGCTTCCTCCTCGGCGGCTCGCTCGAGGAACGCGCTCGGCGCGGGCTCGAGGCCGCGGCCCGCTGCGTCGCCACGGTAGGTTCGCTCCCGTGAGGGTCGAGCCGATGACGGCGGGCCATGCCGCGGAGATCGCGACGTGGCGCTACGAGTTCCCGTACGAGTGGTACGACACCGCGTCGGACCCGCGCCGCGTCGAGCTGTTCCAGAATCCGCACCGCCGCGAGGGCCTGCGCGCGATCATCGGCGACGACGACACGCTCGTCGGCTTCTTCAACTTCGTGCGCGAGGACGACGAGGTGCGCGTCGGCCTCGGCATGCGCCCCGACCTCACCGGCCGCGGCCTCGCGCAGCCGTTCATCGAGGCCGGGCTCGAGTACGCGCGCGCGCAGTGGGAGCCGCTCCGCTTCCGCCTCTGGGTCGCGAGCTGGAACGAGCGGGCGCTTCGCGCCTACCGCCGCGCCGGGTTCCGCGAGGTGCAGCACGACGAGCTGAGCCGCTTCGTCGAGATGGAGCGGCCCGCGTGATCCGCGTCGCGGACGAGATACGCGAGGCGACCGCGGTCGTCGCGCTCGAGACGACGCTCGTGGCGCACGGGTTCCCGCGCGGCGAGGGCGTAGAGGTCGGGCTCGAGTCGGAGCGGAACGTGCGTGCAGCCGGCGCGGTACCGGCGACGATCGGCATCCTCGACGGCGAGATCGTCGTCGGGATGACGGAGGACGAGCTTGCGCGCTTCGACGCGTCGGCGCGGAAGGTCGGGCCGCGCGATCTCGCCGTCGCCGTCGAGCAGCGCGCGGTCGGCGCCACCACCGTCGGTGGAACGCTCGCAGTCGCACGCGCGGCGGGCATCTCGTTCATGGCGACCGGCGGGCTCGGCGGCGTGCACCGAGGCTTCCCCGACCCGCCCGACGTCTCCGCCGACCTCGGGCAGCTGGCGAGGACGC
>Ga0187809_10000610_pt1 | contig 18501 bp, 20 predicted proteins | sample NC_wetland_sal_i_8_FD_132415 | JGI IMG/M metagenome (GOLD analysis project Ga0187809, IMG submission 132415) | Wetland sediment microbial communities from Neuse River Estuary, North Carolina, USA - ASW_4 | ecosystem: Environmental > Aquatic > Freshwater > Wetlands > Sediment | place: USA: North...
ACGAACGCGGCGCGGAGCCGAACGAGCGGCGGCTCGTCGGACGTCGCCACAATCACCACGGAGCGCGCCAAACCCTCAGGGCCGAGGTCGTTCTCGATAAACTCGCGGACCTCCCGACCACGCTCCCCGATAAGAGCGATGACTGACACCTCTGCCTCGGTGCCGCGGGCGATCATCGACAGCAGCGACGATTTGCCCACGCCGGAACCGGCGAACACACCAAGTCGCTGCCCTCGCCCGCAGGGCACGAGACCGTCAAGCGCCCGGACACCGAGCGACAACTGCTGGTCAATCCGCGAGCGGCGCAGCGGGTGCGGCGACGTGCCGTCGACCGTCACGCTTTCCACGTCGTCCAAAGGCCCCATGTCGTCCATCGGACGACCCAGGCCGTCAAGCACGCGACCGAGTAGCGAGCGACCGACCGGGATCACCATTGGGCCGCCCGTCGGTGTGACCAACGCGCCGGCGCGAACACCGGTGATCTCGCCGAGCGGCATACAGGCGAGTCCGGACTCGCGGACCGCGACGACTTCAGCCAGCACGGGCAGGCCGGGCGCCTCGACGTGGACGACGTCACCGATCGCGGCGCTGACGCCCTCCGCGTGCAGGCTCAACCCGACGACGCCGCTCAGCCGGCCTTGAACGGCTGGGCGCGCCGCGTCGAGGACCTCGGACCAGTTCGAGCCCCAATGGGAGGTGAGGGTCATCGCGAGAGCACCTGCCGCACTCGTTCAATGGCCGCGCCGAGGCTGGCGTCGACATGCGTGGCGCCGCCGTCCGCCACGCACGACCCAGGCTCGACGTCCGGATCGGTCACGACCCGCACGACGCGACCCGCGGCGATGTCTGAGAGGTCGGCGAGCGCCGCGACGTCGAGCGGGTGCACCGCGACGGTGACGGGCACGTCACCAGGAAGCACCGTCAACGCGCGGCGGACCGCGTCGCGCACCGGTGCGGTCGCGACCTCAAGCTCGCGTCCAAGCAATGTCGTGGCCAGGTCGAACGCCGCGTTGAGCACGACGTCCTCGACTTCGTGCAACGCGGCGGCTTGCTGAGCGGCAAGGGCGGAGGCGGCCTGCTCGAGAATCCTGATGGCCCGGTCGAGCGCATCCTGCCGTTGCTGCTCGGAGTGACGAAGGGCCGCGAGTTCGACCTCCAAGGCCGCTTCCTTCTCGCGCTGCGCGGTCGCCAGACCGTCCTGGTAACCATGCTGGAATCCGTCCGCACGCGCATCGGCGCGCGCCGACTCGACGGCGTCGTCGAACGCCTTCTCCAGCGTGGGGTCGACGAGTCGGGGGTCGGTGAAACCAGTTGTCGCGTAGGGGCTTCGCCGCAAGTCGGCGTCGAGCCGCGCGAGGCTGACCTGCGTCGCGTCGGCGCCACGCAGAATCTCAGACCGCGCAGGCGCGCTAGTCGACGAACTCATCGTCCGCACCCCGTTGAATGACAATCTGCCCCGACTCCTCGAGCTGACGGATCACCTGCACTACCTTGGCCTGCGACTCTTCGACGGTCTTCAACCGCACCGGGCCGAGCAGCGAGATCTCCTCCTCGAGGTTCTCTGCCGCCCGCTCCGACATGTTCGTCATCACCTTGGTGCGCACCTCTTCCCGGACACCCTTGAGAGCGGTCGCGAGATCGGCCACCTCGACTTGGCGCAGCACCAACTGCACGGCCTTGTCGTCGAGGCTGAGGATGTCTTCGAACATGAACATCTGAGCGCGCACCGTCTCCGCGAGTTCGCGATCGCGCTCCTCGAGCGCCTCCAGAATCAGCTTCTCCGTGGTGCGGTCGGAGCGGTTGATGATGTCGACGAGCGGGCCAAGACCACCGACGGTCGAAGACTCGGCTTGCGAGAGCACGGTTGCCAGCTTCTTCTCGAAGATGCCCTCGACCAACTTCACGTGCTCCGGCGAGGTGCGGTCCATCACCGCGATGCGATGCGCGACGTCCGCCTGCATCTGGGGCACCATGCCGCTCAGCACGATGGCCGCCTGCTCCGAGCCCATGTGCGAGAGCACCAAGGCGATCGTCTGTGGGTGCTCGTCTTGGAGGAACGACAAGATCTGTCGCGGGTCGGCGCGGCGGAGAAACTGGAACGGCATCTCGGTGAGCACCGCGTTCAGCCGCTCGATGATGTCGCGCGCCTTCTCCGGGCCGACGCTCGCTTCGAGCACCTCACGCGCGAAAGCGAGGCCGCCGCGACTGTAGTACTTGTGCGCCGCGATGAGTTCCTCAAACTCGTCCATGACCCGCTGGGCGACCGACGCGTCGATCGACTCAAGGCGAGCGATCTCGGCGGTGATCTCCTCGACCTCGCCGTCACGCAGCTTCGAAAGCACGGCGGCCGACCGCTCTTTGCCCAGCTGGACAAGCAGAACTGCAGCTTTGCGCAGACCGCTTATCTCGTTCACGAGGGTCTCCGGTCAGCCAGCCAGCCGCGCAGCAGCTGGGCGACTTCCTCCGGCTGACGCTCGACCAGCTCGCCGATCTCGCTGTCGATGGTCGGCCGACCGATCTCAAGTCGGTCGTTTCCGCGCGGTCCGGGCACCAGCTCGCGCACGACTTCGTCTTGCTGCGCCGCTAGCAGCGCGCGCATTTGGCGGGCTTCCTCGAGCTCAAGCCGCTCCGACATACCGAGCACCGGAGACGACTCACGGGCTTTCTTCGCCTTGCGCATGAAGAACACGATCGCGCCGAGGACGACGAAGCCGATGAGGCCGTCCTTGCCGTAGCCGATCAGCTTGTTCATGTCCTTGCTCTTCTTGGCCGCCGCGATCTCCTGCTGCGCGGCCTTCGCCGCGGTCTGGTCGAAAGGCATGGTGCTGACCTGCACGCTGTCGCCGCGCGAGGGGAGGATGCCCGCGGCGTTCTCGACCAGCTTCTGCACGTCGCCGGTGTTGACCTTCGCCGCCGCCGTGCTGTCGAGCAGCACCGCGACCGACATGTGCTCGACCGCGCCGGGCGCCGTCTTCACCTGTTGCACGACGCGCCCGATCGCGTTGTCGGTCGTCGACGTGCCGTTGTAGTAGGTGCCGGGGCTGGCGGTGGTCGAGGGCGCCGGCACCGCGATGTTGTCGGGGCCGAGGATGCCCGTCGAGCTCGGATTCGTCCCCGAGTAGGTCTCGACGCTCTTCGTCTCAGAGAGCGGGATCGGTGTCGTGCCCGGGCTTGGCTGCACGTAGTTCTCGGACGTCGTCTCCTGCGAGTCGAAGTTCAACGTCGCGTTGGTCTGCACGATGACATGGCCGGCGCCGACCAGCGGCTGCAGCAGGTTTTGCACGGCCGTGGACACCCGCTGTTCGTACAACGACGTCTGCTGGGCCTGGATGCTGCTCGCGCCTGCCAGCTGACCGTCGTCGCCCGCGACCGACAAGATGTTGCCCTGTGAGTCGGCCACCGTCACGTTGGTGGGGTCCAGTCCCTCGACGCTCGACGCCACCAAATGCACGATGGCCTGCACCTGGCCGGGCCCCAATGGCTTGCTCGGGTCCGTGGTCACCAGCACCGACGCGGTCGGCTTGCTCGAGTCACTGGTGAAGACGTCGTTGTTGGGCAGGACGACGTGCACGACGGCGGCGCTCACGCCGTCGATCGCCTCGATCGTCTTGGTCAGCTCACCCTCGATAGCCTGCTGGTACTCGACGTTCTGCTGGAACTGCGAGGTCGTGATGCCGCCCTTGTCGAGCAACGAGAAGCCGCTGACGCCGCCGGTTGGCAGGTTGGCCTTGGCCATGTCCAACCGAAGCTGGTACACGTCCTTCTGCGGCACCAAGATGGTGCCTCCGCCGTCCGCGAGCTTGTAGGGCTCTTTCGCCGCGTTGAGCTTGTCGGTGATGGCGCTCGCGTCGGACGCTGCGAGATTGGAGAACAGCGGCGTGTAGCTCGGCTTCGACGCCCACCCGCTGAACAGGTACGCGCCGACAATGAGACCGACGACCACCAATGCGGTGACGGTCTTCTGCCCGGCCGTGAAATCAGCGAGGACGGCGCGGCCGCGCTCCAGCAATCGCTTGATGTCGAAGTTCATTCGAGGCCCGTCACATCTGCATGTTCATGATGGAGGTGAACGCGGAGACCGCCTTGTCGCGAACGGCCGTGGTGAGCTGGGTGGCGATCGCGGCCTCATTGCTCGCGATCATGTACGACGTGATGTCTTGAAGCGAGCCGGTCGCCGCCTTGGTGGCGAGATTGTCGGCCGTCGCCTGCGTCTTCTGCAGCGCGTCGATGCCTTGCGTCAGCGCGTTCCCGAACTGCGGGCCCGACGCGGCGTCGGGGGCCCCGACGGAGGGCGACGCCGTGATGGGCTGAATCGGCGAAAAACCGGAGATCGGTGGGATCGCTGCCATGCGCAAACTCACTTGTTCCCGAGTTGGAGGGCTTGCTGGTAGGCCTCAGTGGCGCGGCTCAGCACGGAAAGGTTCGCCTCGTAACCGCGCTGCGCCATGATCATCTGGGTCATCTGGCCGGTGACGTCGACGTCCGCGTGACGGACGTATCCGTTCGCGTCGGCCAGCGGGTTTTGCGGGTCGTACGACTGGATGCCGGCGCTGGAGCCGTAGCGAACGCCGACGACCTCGACGCCACCGCCGGGCGCTGACGCGGCCTGCACATAGCGTTCCGCGAAGACCGGCTGGTTGCCTGGAACCGTGTCGTTGACGTTGCTCAGGTTGTCGGCGATCGCGTCCATCCACTTGCGGTGCACGGTCAGACCGGTGCCGCTGATGCCGATCGTGTCGAAGAGGCCGGCCATCAGACGGTCCCGATCGAAGTCTTGAGCAGCTGGAACTTGGCGGTCAGCGCCTCGACGCTCGTCTGGTACTTCAGCCCGGTGTCGGTGATAGAGACGGTCTCTTCGTCGAGGTTGACGTTGTTGCCGTTCAGCTGCGTCGGCTCAAGCGACGTCTGAGTGGTGATGTTCGCCGCGGCCGGGTTACCGGCGTCGATGGCGGCCTGCAAGCTTTGCTCGAAGGTGACCCGCTTGGCGTGGTAGTCCGGCGTGTTGATGTTGGAGATGTTGTCCGCGATCGCGCGCTGGCGCGCGGACAACCCCGACACCGCGACTTCGAGCGCGGACGTCGTGAGGTCGTCGAACACTGGATCTGCCTCCGGACACCGAAATGGCCGTTCTCGGGTCGCCGATCCGTGGCGTCCTAGGTGAGCGATCCGTGCTCAGGCGTCACATCGGCCGGAGGCTCGCGGTTCTGAGAAGAATTCCGACGCGGTCAGGCCTCAATGTCGACGAACGCCGGCCGCTTGCGCGCCGTTGTGGCCTGCGCGCGCGCCCGGGTCACGGCGCCCTGCTCATGCGCGGTCTGCGTCATCGCGTCACGCACCCGCTCCTCGACCCGCGCCGATTTCGCTTGGACGACGCGAGCTTGTGCGGCCAGCTCGCTCGGCACCGGGCCGAGGTCGGGCGGCATCACGAACTCGAAGCGCGCGTTTGCGCTGTCACCCTCGTCGAGTTGGCGTTGGAAGTCGTCAAGCGCGCGGTCATAGAGGTCGAGCACGTCGGACCATGACGCCGCCATCGCTCAGCCCGCCTGTGCCATAAGCTGTGCCGCGGCGCCGTGCCAGGCCTCGCGCAACGGCTCGACGAGCTTGCGACATTCTTCCGCTTTCTCGGCGTCGCGGTCGACGTTGGCCTGGATCAGCTCCTTCAGCAGCCATCCGTAGATGCTGGCCAGCCGCGGGGCGCCGTCCCACTGGTCGACGCGAAGGCTGCTCCGTAGCTCGAAGACGATGTCTTGCGCGTGGCGCAGGTGCTTGTCGGCCTCGACACGGTGGCCCTGTCGCAGGGCGTCGCGACCTTGCACGATGTCCAGCAAAAGGCGGTCGTACAGCATGACGACCAACCTGGCAGGGCTCGCGGTCGCGACGACCTCCGCGAGATAGCGCGCTTTCGGGTTCACAGCCACGACGTCATCCCTCACCCTTTGGAGCTTGAACTGGAGCCAGAGCTGGAGTAGCCGGGCAAACCGGAGATCGACGCGTTGAGCTGCGCGCCGGTCGCCTGGAGCTGCCCAAGCTGGTTTTCCAGGTTCGCCCACTGCTTTTGCAGTGCCGCCTGCTTGGTGTCGAGCACGATCTGCCAGCTGGCAATCTCTGTGTTGAGACTGTCAATTGTCGAGTTGACACCGCTGATCTCGTTGGTCAACGAACCGGTCTGCAACGCGACCGCGCTGTTCGCGACGCTCCCGAGTTTCTGCGCCACACCGCTGGAGTAGGTGAAGGTGCCGGCCGACCCGCCGCCGAGCGTCGCGACGTCCGCCGCGGTCAGGGTCACGTTGAGCATGATGGCGTCAACACCAGGCGCGCCAGACGGCGTGTAGAGAATCTGGCCGATCCCCTTTGCCGCCTGACCGTTGATCGTGCCAGCGACGTCCGTTCCGGCGGTGACCCCCGACGCGACCAAGCCGCCGGTCGCCGACGAGGTGAAGGCGGCCTGCGAGCCGTACGCCGAAGACGCCAGGTTGATGAGGCCGTTGCTGCCCAGCGTCGAGGTGATGCCGAGCTTGTTGGTGGCGGCGAGCGCGTTCAGCCCGTCGACGATGGTCTGGGCCGTGTCGCCGGCCTGCACGGTGTAGGTGGCGCTGTTCGAACCGGAGCCAAGCGTGATGGTCTGGCCGGCGCTGATGCCGCCTGAGGTGTCGATCGTCGCGCTGGCCCGTGTCGCGGCTTGCGTCACGGTGACGTCGTACGCGCCGGGCTGCGTGGCGTCGGTGCTCTTCTGGAGGGTGATCGTGCCGCTCAGCCCCGACTGAGCCGGCGCGAACGCGCCACCTGGCGTGAAGGCGGCTTGCACCGACGCGGGGTCGGCGTCGAAGGCCGACTGAAAGGCGTTGCGGTCGAAAGTGATCTGACCGTCCTTGCTGACCGAGAGCCCGACGCTCGTGGCGCTGGCGCCATTACCAAGCATCGAGCCAACCGCGCCCAAGATGTTGTTGCGCAGGCTCTCCGCGGTCATGTCGCCCGTGAGCACCGACGCCTGTTGCTTCTGCGCGTCGTAGGCGGTGTCATTCGTGATCTCGGTGAGCACCGCGTTAGCGCTGTCGACCATCGCCTGCACCTTGTCGGCGATGCCCGAGCCGTCGGGTGAGGTCTGCAGTGAGACGCCGGTGGTCAGCTGGCTCACGGTGAAAGTCATGTTGGGAATCGCGTCGCTGAACGTGTTCGTGCTCGACGAGATCGTGTACTGAGCAGGCGTTCCCGCGCCGACGGTGATCTGCGCGTCTTGCGCGGTGGAGGTGTTTTGCATCGCCCCAAGCGCGCCGAGTCCGGTCACTGAGAACGCGGCGTCCGCACCGGTGGCGGTCGATGTCAGTTGAAGCTTGTATTGGCCCGGCGAGACCTGCACCGCGGTGGCCTGCACGCCGGACTTGCTCTTGTTGATGCCGGCGACGACGGCGCCGAGTGAACCGTCGCCGGTGTCGATCGTGACTGGCGAGCCGCTGCCGCTCGTGATGGTCACCGGGGTCCCGCCGCTCACGACGGTGGCCGACGTGCTTGAGACGGTGTTGGCGAACACCGACGACTGGTAGCTCGCGAGTTGCGTGACGTCGAAGGTGAAGTTGCCGACCTGCGCGCCAGCGGACGCGGTGGCGGTCACCGACGGGGACGACGACGTCACGGCCATCGACTGCCACGTCGTGGCCGAGGTCAGCGCGTCGGCCGCGGTCTGCATCGCGGCAAACTTGCTGTTGATCGTCTGGTAGGCGAGCAGCTTGGCCTGCTGCAGCGCGAGATTGTTCTTGAGGTTGGTCTGGGGCAGGGCCGCTTGCGCCATGATGGCGTTGATGATCGACGTCGTGTCGAGGCCGCTGATGAGGCCGTCGATCTTCGAGCCGCCGCTCGTCGAGCTTACCGTCGTCGCCATTGGATGCCGCTCCTTCCGCTCCCGTGTTGACCGCTTGCCAAGGCAACCCAGGGGTTGGGACTCTCGAACTCGCCGAGAGCCCCAACCCCTGATTGGCTACTAGCCGAGGAGCTTCAGAACCGCCTGCGAGGCCGAGTTGGCCTGCGCCAGCATCGAGACACCGGCCTGCTGAAGGACCTGCGCCTTGGTGAAGTTCACCATCTCCGACGCCATGTCGGTGTCCTGGATCGCCGAGTTCGAGGACTGCAGGTTCTCGACCGTGACGTTCAGGTTGTTGATGGTGTGCTGGAAGCCGTTCTGGTAGGCACCAAGCTTCGACCGGAGGGTCGAGACGCTCTTGATGGCGGTTTGAACGGCGGTGATCGTGGTCGACTTGCTCACGTCGGTGCCAGCGGCGACACCGAGCGTGGTGGAGTCGGCCTTGGAGATGTTCACCGCTTGGGTGTCACCAGCGTCGGCGCCGATTTGGAACGATGCGCCGGCCGCGCCCTGCGCCGCCGAGGTGCCGTCGAACTTGACCGTGTTGCTGTTGCCGTCGGTCAAGCCTGTCGAGGCGGACGTCGCGAACGTGTTGCCGCTGCCGACCGCGGACGAGCTCAGGGTGACCTTCCAGACGCCGTTGCCCTGGTCGGTGACCGAGGCGGTGACGGAACCGGCCGCGATGCCGGCGCCACCCAGCGTCGTGTCGATGCCGTTCTGCAACGCCGACTGGAAGCTGCTCGCCGTGCTGTAGGTGCCGTCGGCGACGTTCACCGCGGTCGCCGCCAGGGCGGTGCCGTTGAACGTGCCGGCCAGCTTGAAGCTGCCGGTCGAGGCCGCGACGCTGCCACCGCTGATGGAGAAGCTTTCCGCAGCGGAGTTCGCGCCGAAGGTGCCGTCGAGCAGGTTGCTCTGACCGAACTTCGTGGTGGAGCTGATGTTGTCGATCTCGCCAGCGAGCTGGTCGAACTCGGCCTGGGCAGCGGCGACCGCGCCGGAGTCCTGCGAACCGGTGTTGTTCGCCTGGACCGCGAGCACGTTCATGCGCTGGAGGATCGAGTCAACCTCGGTGAGGGCACCGTCAGCGGTCTGCACGACGTTGATTCCGTCTTGCGCGTTCTTGACCGCCTGGGAGAGACCACCGATCTGCGCCTGCAGGCCCTGGCTGATCGACAGGCCCGCGGCGTCGTCCGCCGCCTTGTTGATGCGGTAACCGCTCGACAACTTCTGCAAGCTGTCCGACAGCTTGCTTTGCGTCATCGACAGGTTGCGGTACGCGTCGAGCGCGTCGCTGTTGGTGTTGATGCGAAGACCCATTTGATTTTCCTCCTTGAGTTGGGCCTCGGGCGGTCCATCCGTGGGCCAGCCCTTGCTTCTGCTTGTTCCGACTTTTGTCGGCCGAACGCACCATCGGCGGCCGCGAGAGCCACCTTAGGGATTCGTTCGAAGATCCACTGGCGCGCCTTCTCCGGTAGAGACCGCGGTCACCTGTACGGACGCACGAACCAGGCCGGCCTCGCGCTCACGGCGGTGGACCAGCAAGGCGGCGCTGCGCCAAACCGGGATTCCTCGCCGAAGATCTCTCAGCTACCACGACCTCCCGCCGATGGGAGCCCAACGATTGCCGCGCGTTCCCGCGTGGTGACGACGGAGCGCGGTTGCGCGAGGAGGTTGCGCGATGGGCCTCGCCGAGGTGTCTGACATCCTCTGGCGAGAGCGTGAATTGCTCGACGTCTTGCTGTTCAAGCTTGAGGAAGAGCAACTCTTGCTCGCCGCCGGCAAGGTGCGGTGGCTGGCGCGTGCCACCCGCGAGGTCGAGCTGGTGCTGGAGCAGATCCGCCTCACCGAGCTCACCCGCTCCATCGAAGTCGACGCCGTCGCCGCCTCGCTCGGGCTCGACCCCAATCCGAGCCTGTCGAGCCTGGCCGACGCCGCGCCCGCACCGTGGTCCGACCTGTTCCGCTCGCACCGCACGGCGTTTCTGACGCTGACTCAGGAGATTTCCTCGCTCGCGGAGGCGAACCGCGACTTCGTCAGCAACGCGTACCGCTCTGCACAGGAGACCTTGCGCGCGATCGGCGCGGTCTCCGTCGACGGCTACACCGCCGCCGGCAAGCGAGAGGGTTCCGTCCCGCGGCGCCGGCTGCTCGACGAGGCGATCTGATGGGGACCGAGTTCGGCACCATCGGCAGCGCGCTCTCGGCACTGCAGGCTGAACGCAAAGCGCTTGAGATCACCGGGCAAAACATCGCCAACTCAAGCACCGCTGGATACACCCGCCAACGCGCAGTCTTCACCGCGGTAGGCGGCTCGGTCATCCCCGCCATGTACTCGAAGTCGGACGGCATCGGCGCCGGCGTCAACCTGTCGGACGTTCAACGGCTGCAAGACACCTTCCTCGAGCAGCGCGCGAACACCGAGAATGGCACGCTGTCAAATCTGAACAGCATGCAGGGCACACTCTCCGACATCGAAAACTCCTTCGGCGAGCCAGGCGACAACGGGCTGCAGGCCCTGCTTTCGTCGTACTGGAACGGCTGGGACGACGTCGCGAACAACCCGGGCGACTCGGCCGCGCGCACCGCTCTCATCGGCACCGCGCAATCGCTGGCGACCGGTCTGAACGTCGCCGCTGGCTCGCTGTCGTCACAGTGGACGTCCTCCAATGAGTCACTGCAATCGATCGTCAACAACGTCAACGGCACGGCGACGAACATCGCCGCATTGAACAAGGCGATCGTCGCCGCGACAAGCGCCGGCAATCACCCCAACGACTTGATGGACCAGCGCGACCTGCTGATCCGTCAACTGTCGTCGCAAATCGGCGCGACGACGCGGGTCAACAACGACGGCTCGACCGACGTGTTCGTCGGCGGCTCCGCGCTCGTCTCCGGCAGCCTGGCCCGGCAACTCACCCTCAGTGGCGCCACCGCCGTCGACCAGGCGACCACGAATCCAGTGAGCCTCGCGTGGAGTGACACAGGGCAGGTCGTGAACACCGCGTCGGGACAGGTCGGCGGCTTGCTAACCGCGCTCAACACGACAATCCCGTCGTACGCAAGCCAGCTCGACACCGTCGCGTCGCAGCTGGTCACGAGCGTCAACGCGCAGCAGGGCGCCGGCTACGACCTGACAGGCGCCGCTGGGAGCCCGTTCTTCGACCCGGCGAAGACCAAGGCCTCGAACATCGCGGTGGTGCTCACCGATCCGAACGGCGTAGCGGCGTCGTCGCAACCCCCGACGCTGGACGCCAACGGCAATCCGGTGGTGAGCCTGGACGGGAGCAACGCGCAGAAGTTCGCGAATTTCTCCGGCACCGGCGCAGACGCGGCCTACCGCCAGATGATCGTGCAACTCGGCTCCGAGTCGCAAAGCGCGCAGCAAAAGGTGACCACCCAGCAAAGCGTCGTCCAACAGATTCAAACGTCGCGCGACTCAGCAGCCGGCGTCGACCTCGATGAGGAGCAGACCAACCTCATCACCTACCAGCAGGCGTACAACGCCTCGGCCAAGTTCCTCAGCGTCCTCGACAGCGTGCTCGACACGTTGATCAACCGGACCCTGGTCTAAGGCGAGGGAGAAGACTCGTGAGCATGCGTGTGACGCAGAACGCGGTCACCACGGCGATGCTGGCCGGCCTGCAAACGAACAAGCAGCAGCTCTCACAGCTGCAGCTTCAGTTGAGCTCCGGCCGACAATTGAGCAAGCCGTCGGACGACCCGGTCGGCACCGACCAGGCGATGCGGTATCGCACCGAGCTCGCGCGCGCCAACCAGTACCAGCGGAATGGCAACGACGGACTCGCCTGGCTCGGCACGGCTGACGGCGCGCTGCAAAGCGGCGTGGCGATCCTCAACCGGCTGCGGGTGCTGACCACTCAGGCTGCGAACACTGGCGCTAGCGACGCGAACGCGCGCACCGCGATATCCGCCGAAATCGACAGCCTGAAATCCGACATGTTGGGACTGGCGAACACGACGTACCTCGGCCGGCCGATTTTCGGTGGCACGACGTCGCTGAACGCGGCCTACGTGCAAGACCCGTCCAGCGGCGTGGTTTCCTACCAAGGCGACACCGGCGCGGTCACTCGCACAGTTGGCAGCAACGCCACCGTCCAGGTCAACGTCAACGCCAAAGACGCCTTCGGCCCCCCCGGAAACGACATCTTCACGATGTTTGATCAGATCCTTGGCGACTTGAAGAACAACCCAAGCAACCTGACGAACGACCTGAACGGAATTCAGACCTCGTTAGACCGCATGACCAGCGCGCAATCAATCGAAGGCGCGGCGTACAACCGGATCACCAACATGATCAATCTCGCAGGCACGCACGCCGACACCCTCACCGGAAACCTGTCAGACGTTGAAAACGTCGACACCGCCAAGGCGGCAACCGAATTGACGATGCAGCAAGTGAGCTATCAGGCCTCACTCGCGGCCATGTCCAAAGTTCTCCAACTTTCGCTCACCGATTTCTTGAGGTAGGACACCCACCATGACCGCGACGCTCGTCGACCTGCCGACGCTGGACTTCGCCGGCAACCTGATTGGCTTCCCATTGGCACACCGGTTCGCGCTGGTGCGTGTCGCGCCCGACAACGAGGTGCTCTTCCGCCTCACCTGTCTCGACGTCGAAGGACTTGAGTTCGTGGCCGCGGCGCCGTACCCGTTCTTCCCCGACTACGCTCCCGAGATCGACGACGCGACCGCCGAGCGCCTTGAGCTGCGAGACGCGGACGACGCGATGCTGCTGGTGCTGCTCACCGTCGGCCCCGACCTGGCCAGCACCACGGCGAACCTGTTCGCACCGGTCGTGGTCAACGTGCACACCCGCCAGGCCGCTCAGGTGACCCTGGTCAACGCCGGATACTCGCTGAAGGCGCCCCTCACCGGGCAACTCGACCCCCGGAACACCGCGGCGCAGCGCGCGAGCTGACGCCTCGCCGGGTAAGATCGGCGCTCTGGCCCGCCAGGGAAGGAGCGCCAGTTGCTGGTTCTCAGCCGCCGTGTCGGCGAGAGCATCATGATCGGGCCCGACGTCGTGGTCACGGTGCTCGAGGTGCGGCCCGATCTCGTCCGCATCGGCATCAAAGCCCCCCGCGACGTCGAGGTGCACCGCGAAGAGGTGTTCATCGAGGTGCAGCAAGCCAACCGCTCCGCCGCGTCACCGTCCGCGAAGGACGTCGAGGCGCTCGCCGCCGGCTTGCGCGACGAGAAAGAGAAGCCGGACGACGCCCGCGGGGGCGCGGGGTAGCTCCCTGTGGACGACGTCAGCGGCCGCCCACCCGGCTCCGCCAGACTGGACCCCTCCGATGCCGAGGAGGGTTCGAGCTGCGTGGCGACCGGTACCACTAGGTCACCGACGTCCCGGCCGGAGCGCGCCGCGCGATCACGGCGGGCGGCCTCTCGGTGGAGCTCGACCCCGGCGAGCTGATCCGCCGCTAGGCGCTGACCGCCTCGGCGGTCACCGACATCGACCAGGCGATCGCGTTCAAGTAGGCGGGCGCGAGGTCGGAGAGCTCGATCGGCGAGGAGGCCAGCGCCTCCAGGTCGGCAACCTCGTAAGCCGCGACCGTGTCGATGATCCGGCCCAAGTCGCCCTCGCGCGAGACCAACGCCCGACGGATGGTGTCCTCGAGCGGCAGCCGCTCGACGACCTCGCTCATCGGCATGTTCAACAAGAAGTCGAGACTCGAGAGCAGGCCGCCGAAGAAGGCGACGTCCGGCCGCACCGTGCGCAGGTGCACCGCGATCAGTTCGCACATTCGTGCCCTTGTCATGGCCGAGGTCAGCTGCTCCTCGACGACGTCGCTGGCGTCGGCCACGACCATGAGCAAGACCCAAGCCCGCAACTGGCGGTGCCCGAGCATGACCAAGGCCTCACGCACCGAGGAGATCGGCCGCACCAGACCGGACGCCGCCGAGTTCACCGCGCGCAGCAACCGATAACTCAACCCAAGGTCGATGCGCACGATCTCGACCAGCTCGTCGAACGAGACGTCCGGCTTCGACAGCCGGTTGAGCAACTCCATGCACGCGACGGTGGTCGGCGCGAGCCCGGGCGTCGACACCACGGCAGGCCGACCCAACAGGTAGCCCTGGAAGTAGTCGAAGCCAAGGTCGACGCAGCGGTGGAAGGTGCGGTGGTCTTCCACCCGCTCGGCGATCAGGTGCACGTTGTGCGCGCGGCACTGCTCGACCGAGTTCGCCAGCTCCTCGTCCGTCTGCGACAAGACGTCGACCTTGACGTAGGTCACGAAGGGCAGCAGCTTCTGGGTGCGCTCGCTGTCATCGGCGCGGAAGTCGTCGATGGCCAGCGTGTAACCGGCCGCGATCAGCCGCTGCAAACCGGCCAGCAGGTCGTCGTCGACCGCGGTGGTCTCAAGGATTTCGAGGACGACGTCCTCCGAGTCGAACGGCAAAGGCAGCGTGCCGACCAAGAACGGCCGGGTCAAGTTGATGAAGGCGCGCTTGTTGCCGACCATCCGGTCGAGGCCAAGCTCCGCGAAGGTGTTCACGATGACCCGGCCGGTGGCGCGGTCGCCGGCCGCGGTCGCGTTCTCGGCGTTCGCGCTGTGTCGAAACAACAGCTCATAGCCGAGCACCGACAACGACCTGTCGAAGATCGGCTGCCGGCCGACGTAGACCTCCCGCACGTCGTCCCATCGTGCAGTTGGCTTGAAAACTTAGGGAAACCGGCGGCACGCGCGCGGCGATTGGTGGCCGGCGTCAGACCCGCATGTAGCGGATCAGCGTCACAAACGACGCGAACGCGGCCACGATCACCGACAGCCCGATCAGCCAGGGCAGCGTCGCGTAGACGTCGGACCAACCGATCAGCCGGCCGCCCAGCACCGGCAGCACCGCTTTCAGCCGGCCGTCGACGAGGAAGTGTTTTATCGCAGCCACGCCGCCGAAGCCGAGCATCGCGCCGATCAGCGACGCCAGCACGCCCTCCAGCAAGAAGGGCAGCTGGATGTAGAGCCGCGACGCGCCGACGAGCCGCATGATCCCGGTCTCACGACGCCGGCTCGCCGCGGCCACCTGCACGGCGACACCGATCAACACACCGGCCGCGATAATGAGCACGCCGGTGGCGGCGAGCGCGGTGAACCGGACGGCGTTCATGATGCCGAACAGTTTCTTCAGGAAGTCGTCCTGGTTTTGGACGACGTCGACCCCAGGCATGCCCGAGACCGCGGTGCTCACGACGTCGAACTTCTTCGGGTCGCTCAACTTGACGACGAAGGACTCAGGCAGCGCCTTCGGGTCGGTGTTGTTGATGAGGTCAGGCTGGTTGGCAAACAGGTCCTTGAAGATCGACCACGCTTGATTTTGGTCGATGAACTCGACGTTCGTGACCAGCGGACGCAGGCTGTCGAGCTGCTGCCGGATCGCGTCGATCTGCACGTTGTTCGCCTGGGTGGGGCACTGGGCGTGCGGGCTGTTCTCGGGGCACAGCCACACCGACACCTGAAGCTTTTGGTAGAACGAGTGCTTCGTGATGCTGACCTGCGAGCGCACCAGCAACGCAGCGCTGAGGATGAGCATCGAGAACGCGGTGATGATGACGACCGCGAACATCATGAGCGAGTTCCGGCGCAGGCTGTTCGCAAGCTCGCCGAAGACGAATCGAAGCCGCATGAGTTCCTAACCAGGTCCTAACCAGGAGTGGGCGATCGGTCAGCTGGAGTATCCGTAGACACCGCGCGACTGGTCGCGGACGACCTTGCCGCCTTCAAGTTCGATGACCCGCCGCCGCATGGAGTCGACGATTTGCGCGTCGTGGGTCGCCATGACGACGGTGGTGCCGGTGCGGTTGATCCGGTCGAGCAACCTCATGATGCCGACGCTCGTGCTCGGGTCGAGGTTCCCGGTCGGCTCGTCGGCGAGCAACACGATGGGCCGGTTGACGAACGCGCGGGCGATCGCCACCCGCTGCTGCTCGCCGCCGGACAGCTCGCTCGGCAGCCGGTTGTGCTTGTCGGCGAGGCCGACCAGGTCGAGCACCTCGGGCACCACCTTCGCGATCTGGCTGCGCGGGCGGCCGATGACCTCCAGCGCGAAGGCCACGTTCTGAAAGACCGTCTTGTTCGGCAGCAGCCGGAAGTCCTGGAACACGGTGCCGACCTGCCGACGCAGGCCGGGCACCTTCCACGGCGAGAGCTTGGCGAGATCCTTGCCTGCCACGTAGATGCGGCCTTGGGTCGGCTTCTCCTCCCGCAGCGCCAGCCGCAGGAAGGTCGACTTGCCCGACCCAGACGCGCCGACCAGGAACACGAACTCGCCCTTGTCGACTTCAAGCGAGACGTCGTTGAGGGCGGGCCGGGACTGCTGCGGGTAGGTCTTGGTCACATTGTCGAAGCGGATCACGGTCGCATCACGCGGGCCAGTTTAGACAGCCAAGGCGCGCGGACCCGGTAGCCCGCGCGGCGGCAGCACGGCGCGACCGCCGCGCGCCGTCGTCCAACTTCTGGCAAAACCGCAGGTCAGCGCGGTGATCGTCGATTCTCCCGGTCGGCGGACTAGCCCTCTGGGAACGGCAGAAAATGGGCAATTCGGTCGGCTCGGCCGGAGCGGGGATCGTGATCGTCGCGCTTATTGGGTAAGGATTTGGTGATTGCTCGCGCATGGAGCCGTCGCGAGCGACAATCGAGATGCCGGCGCGGGTGCGGCCCGGTCACAACCGGCGAGAAGGGAGGCGGGTGCGATGTCGTGCGAACACCTCATCTGCGCCGCCTGCGCAGGGCCGGTTGAGCAGGCCCGCTGCCCAGTTTGCCGGGCGGCCCGCGCTCAGGTGCATCACCACGGATTCGCCGGCCTGCCGCCCGCCGCGGCCGCCGCGATCATCGCGCTGCTGGCCGTGATCGTGTTGCTGTTGGCCGGCCACCTGTTCGCGGCCGCGTAGCTTCGCCGCCGCGCCACGCGGCCGGCCTGTGGACGACGCGCTCGCCGCGGCGCCGCGCGTTGGCATGATCAGCGGCATGACAGCCGTGCGCATAGGAGCACCGTGGTCGCCATGACCGCCCCCGTAGGGCTACCGTTTGGCCGCCCGCTGCTCGATCCCGACTAAGCCGACTGCCGCCGCCAGCGGATGCCGGCCTCGATGAACTCGTCGATCTCGCCGTCGAGCACCGCGGTCGTGTTGCCGGTCTCGACGTCGGTGCGCAGGTCTTTCACCAGCTGGTAGGGATGCAGCACGTAGTTGCGGATCTGGGTGCCCCAACTCGTGGTGGTGTCGCCCTTCAGCTCCGACATCTTGGCGGCTTCCTCTTGCCGCCGCCGCTCAAGCAGCTTCGCCTGCAACACCATCATGGCGCTCGCCCGGTTTTGCAGCTGGCTGCGCTCGTTTTGGCAGCTGACCACGATGCCGGTGGGCAGGTGGGTGATGCGCACCGCCGAGTCGGTGGTGTTGACGCCTTGGCCGCCCGGCCCTGATGACCGGTAGACGTCGACACGAATGTCGTCGTCCGAGATGTCGACGTGGTCGCTTTGCTCGACGACCGGCGCGACGTCGACGCCGGCGAACGAGGTCTGCCGTCGCCCTTGGTTGTCGAACGGCGAGATGCGCACCAGCCGATGCGTGCCGTGCTCCGGCGACAAAGTGCCGTAGGCGTAAGGGACTTTCACCGAAAACGTCGCCGATTTGATGCCGGCCTCTTCGGCGTAGGACGTGTCGAGCACTTCGGTCGGGTAGCCATGGCGCTCGGCCCAGCGCAGGTACATGCGCAGCAGCATCTGCGCCCAGTCGGCGGCATCGACGCCACCCGCCTGCGAGTTGATGGTGACGAGCGCCTCTCGCGCGTCGTACTCCCCCGACAACAGGGTGCGCACCTCGAGTTCGCCGATCGCCTTCGACAGCGCGGTGATCTCGGCGAGCGCCTCGTCCTTGGTGGCGGTGTCGTCTTCGGCTTCGGCGAGCTCGAGCAACACACCGACGTCGTCGAGCCGCTGGCGCAGCCCTTCGACCCGCCGGAGATCGCCTTGCAGGTACGACAGCTTGCTGGTGACCTTCTGCGCCGCCTCGGGGTCGTTCCACAGATCGGGCGACGCCGCCTGCTCCTCGAGCTCGCCGATCTGCGTGCGCAGCTTCGGGACGTCGAGCACCTGCTCGATGCTCGAAAGCGTGGCGTCGAGTTGCTTCAGCTCGTCGTGAGGGTCGAGGGCGGACACAAATCGCCAGCCTAGCCGGTTTCGCCACCCCGACGCGGACGCGGCCAGATGGGTGAAACTGACGTGTGCCCAACCGTCGCCCACATCCCATCGTATGGGTGCTGCTCGGCGGCGTGGTGACCGCCGGGGCGGTGCTCGGGGCTCTTCTCGCGACGGGCGGCGGTGGGGGCCGGTCGGCCGCCGGGCCTTCGTCGTCCGTGCCGTTGTCGTCCGCGGCGTCGCCGTCGCCCACGGCCATCGTGCCGCCGGTCAGCACCGCGCCGGCGCCCTCACCGTCCACGTCGGTCGCCTTCCCTCCGCGACCCCCCGACAGCCAACACGGGCCGGTGATCATCGTTCCGGGGTACGGCGGTGACCGGCAGATGCTCGACCCGCTCGCCGCCGCGCTGCGCAAAGCCGGGCGGACGACGATCACGCTCGACCTGCCGAACAACGCGACCGGCGACCTGCGCGGTCAAGCGCAGGTGCTGG
>Ga0187809_10000611_pt1 | contig 18459 bp, 10 predicted proteins | sample NC_wetland_sal_i_8_FD_132415 | JGI IMG/M metagenome (GOLD analysis project Ga0187809, IMG submission 132415) | Wetland sediment microbial communities from Neuse River Estuary, North Carolina, USA - ASW_4 | ecosystem: Environmental > Aquatic > Freshwater > Wetlands > Sediment | place: USA: North...
CCGCTAGCCGCGGCGCATCCGGCGCTTCTGCTTGATGATGCGGATGAGTCGCCGAAACAGAAATCCCATGTCGCACCCTTTTTCGTCCGGCCGGTTTTCTTACCGCGCAGCGTAATACGATCCGAGACATGCGGGAGTCTGTCGACGGCGCGGGGGCGTCGTTGCTGGCGCGCATCCGCGAGTCGTTGATCGGCGAAGACCAGGTGATGCCCGGCCCGTACGGCCCGCGGCGGGTCACTTACGCCGACTACACCGCCTCCGGCCGGGCGGTCTCGTTCATCGAGGATTTCATCCGCGACGAGGTGTTGCCGCGCTACGCCAACACCCACACCGAATCGAGCGGCACCGGCCGGCAGACCACCAGGCTGCGCGAGGACGCCCGCGCGATCATCCACGACGCGGTCGCCGGTTCCGACGACGACGTCGTCATCTTCGCCGGCTCCGGCGCGACCGGCGCGATCGCCAAGCTGATCGGGATTCTCGGCCTGCGCATCCCCTCGCAGCTCGACGACACGTTCCACCTCAGCGACCACATACCCCACGACCAGCGCCCAGTTGTGTTCATCGGCCCCTACGAGCACCACTCCAACGAGTTGCCGTGGCGGGAGTCGATCGCGCAGGTCGTGACAATCCCGCAAGACGCCGACGGCCACATCGACCAAGCGGTGCTCGAACGCGAACTCATCCGCCACGAACACCGGCCGCTGCTCATCGGGTCGTTCTCCGCCGCCAGCAACGTCACCGGCATCCTCTCGGACGACGCCGCTATCGCGGAGCTGCTGCACCGGCATGGCGCGCTGTCCTTCTGGGACTACGCGGCCGCGGCGCCCTACGTCGAGTTGCGGATGCGCGCTCTCGACGGTCGTCCGGAGTCGTACAAAGACGCGATGTTCATGAGTCCGCACAAGTTCGTCGGCGGGCCAGCGACGCCGGGCGTTCTCGTCGTCCGAAAAGATCTGTTGCGCAACCGGGTGCCCGACGTCCCCGGTGGCGGCACCGTCGAATACGTCAGCTCCGAAGAGCACGTCTATCTGTCCGATCCCGTGGCTCGCGAAGAAGGCGGCACCCCTGCCATCGTCGGCGCGATCCGAGCCGGCTTGGTGTTCGCGCTCAAGGCGGCCGTGGGTGTCGAGCTGATTCGCGCCAACGAGGAGCGGCTGCTGCGCCGGGCGATCGCGGCATGGAACGACGAGCCAGGCATCGAGGTCCTTGGAAATCCGCGGGCCGAGCGGTTGTCGATCCTGTCGTTCGTGCTGCGCTGCCCTGACGGCAAGTACCTGCATCACAACGCGGTCGTGGCGATGCTCAACGACTTGTTCGGCATCCAGGCTCGCGGCGGTTGCTCGTGTGCCGGGCCATACGGACATCAGCTCTTGGGCATCGACATCGAGCACTCCCGGCGTTTCGAACGGCAAATCGCCGATGGCTGCGAAGGCATCAAGCCCGGTTGGGTGCGGGTGAACTTCAACTACTTCATCTCGGACGCCGTCGCCGACCACATCATCGACGCGGTGAAATTCCTTTCCCGCAACGGACATTTGCTGCTCGACGACTACCGGTTTGACGTGCGAAGTGGGCTTTGGTGGCATCGCAGCGGACCGCCGGAGACGCCGTTGCGGCTGCACCAAGTGCGTTACGACGCGAGCGGCCGGATGACCTATCCGCGGCATCACAACCGCGCGCCGGAAAGCGACCTTCCGCGCTACCTGCGTGAGGCGGAGGCACTTGCCGCGGCCCGCTCCGACGCGGTGGCCGACCCCGACGCGTGCGTGTCGGAGGACTTCGACGCGTTGCGCTGGTTCGCCCTACCGGCGGCCTGCCTGCAATCGTGATGAGTTCTCGCTCAGGAGCGAGGGTTGGCGGAAGGCTGCCGGACGAGACGATGGACACGCGGGCCGGTGAACGGCAACCTTGAGCCATGCGCGAGGTGATCAGCACGGACGACGCTCCCGGCTCGCCGCTCTACAGCCAGGCGGTCAAGGCCGGGAACCACATCTATGTCTCTGGCCTGGTGGGTATCGACATGAGCACCGGGACGCTCGCCGGCTCGTCGATTCAAGAACAGACCCGCCAGGCGCTGGCGAATTGCCGCACGGTGCTGCAAGCCGCCGGCGCCAGCCTGGACGACGTGGTCGAAGTCGGCGTGCTGCTGGCAGATCCGGCCGAGTTTGCCGGCATGAACGAGGAGTACGCCAACTGGTTCCCGACGGCGCCGCCGACGCGCTACGTCGCCAAGCTCGGCGTCGAACTGCCGCGTGTGCTGGTCTCCATCCGGATGACCGCGGTCGTTGACTAACCCTTCACTGGTGACCGCACGGTAGTGGTGAAGCCGGCGCCCGGCGGCTCATGTCGCGGTCGTGACAACCATTTGGGCCTGCTCGGTCGTCTAGGTGGCGACGCGAGATCTCGAGCGGGGGAGTGCTGATGCACAGGGTTCGGCGATTGATCGTGACCGCGCTTGCCGCGGCGGCCACGTTGGTGACCGTGGGCGCGGCCTCGGCGACCACGGCCGTCGCCGCGGTGGCGCCGTCGTCGACGCTCGGGCCGCCGCAGGCGGTGGTGACCGCCGACGGTAACACCCAAGTCTTCGCCGTTGGCGGCGGGGAGATCTGGCAGAACTGGCAGAACCCGCGCACCGGCGCGCACGGCAATTGGGTTGGCCAGCCGACGCCGATCGTCTTCGTCGGCACGCTTTCACTCGTGCCGCGATCCGATAACCGGGTAATCGACATCTTCGCCCGCACGTCGACCGATGCGATCGTCGAGACCTGGTACGACTCGCGCAACGGCGCGTGGGGCGGTTGGGACACGCTCGGCGCGGCCGGCGGCACCGGTGAGCCGCGCGCGGTCGCGACCGCCGATGGCAATGTGCAAGTGTTCATCGCCGCGCGCGGCCAGGTCGAGGAGAACTGGTTCGACCCCCGCAACGGCAATCATGGCCAGTTTGCCTCGCCGCGGATCGCTCCGCCGTCCGCCGTTGTCGGGCGTCCTGCTGTTGTCGCGCGACCCGGCAACGCGGTTGCCGATGTGTTCGTGCGCGCGGCCAACGGCGACGTGTTCGAGACCTGGTACAGCAGCGCCAACGGCGCCTGGGGCGGGTGGATCGACCTCGGTGGCCCGGCGGTCGCCGATCCCTCGGCCGTGCCCGCGCCGCCGAACACTGACCTGCCGCCCGGCACACCGTTTCGCGACGAGGTGGTGATTAACCTCGGCTGGTCGATCGCCGTCAACTGGTTCGTGCCGAGCAACGGCCACCACGGCGACTACGCGTCGGGACAAACGTCCGCGCCCACTTCCTTGGTGGGCGGCGTGTCGCTCGCCGAGGTACCCGGCGCGGGGTTGGCATGGGTTGACGCGTTCGTGCGCGGCGCCGACGGCCACGTCTACCACTCGAGCTTCGAAAAGTTCGTCGAGAACATCCAGGCGTGGGTGCCGCTCGGCGGGTCGACGTCGAACCCACCTGCCGCGGTGTTCGGCGCTGACGGCGCGGACCAGGCGGTGACGACGTCCGGAGCGGGTGCGGTGATCGGAACGTTCCCGCGCTTCACAAGCGTGGCCGTCGGCTGGCGAGCGTTGCAGTAGACGGGCCTCGGTGATCCCGGGGTGAAGTGGGGCTGATGTCCAGATTGGGCTAAAGGTCCCGACCGGATCGGTCGACGCCATCCCGGGTTCGCCGACGGGACGAGCCGCGGGTGCTCGGCGAGAGGGATTGATCGGTGCGGTTGCGGAACGCGGCGAGAGCCGGAGTCGGAAGTTTGGTTCTCGCAGGCGCCGCCCTGGTGGTGATGCCCGCAGCGCCCGCGCTTGCCAGCGGGCAGACCACTGAGCTCTACGACGAGTACGGCGACACCTTCGCCAGCGCGGCGCCGGCGACGTCGTTAACGATTGGGCCACTCACGTACACCAGCGACGTGGCTAACACCACGGCCGTCGCGAACTCAGCCGACGGCGCACCGCTGACAAATGCGGGACCCAGCGACCAGGTCCTGTGGGGAAACGTCAACGTTGACTCGGTCAAGTCGCTGACGATCAGCCTCGCCAACGGCGATCCGATGGTCGTCAAGAGCTTCGACCTGGAGATCGACGATGGGGCGGGCATAGTCGAGATCATTCCGGATGGCAACGCGGCTGCGGCCTACCCTGTGTCGAATACCTTCAGTGGGACTGTCGATCTGTCTGGCAATAGCAACTTCGTGGATGTCACGTCGATCACCATCCAGACCGACACGGCTCCATTGCTACCGACGCTCGACAACTTCACCTACCAAGACCTGAGCTCTCCGCCCGTCTTGACCGCCACGGGCGGCAGCTCGTCGTTCGTCGCTGGCGACAACACCACGTCAACGCCCGTCGCGGTCGACAGCGGCATCACTTTGTCGGACGGCGACTCGAGCACCGCGGTCTCAGCGACCGCGCAGATCACGGGCAACTTGCACAACTCTGAAGACGTTCTCGCCTTCACCAACACGAGCGCCGCGACCTACGGCGACATCAGCGCCTCGTACAACGCCACCCCGGGAGTGCTCACTCTCACCAGCTCTAGCGGAACCGCCACGATCGCGCAATGGCAGGCAGCGTTGCGCGCGATCACCTACACCGACACAGCTGTGACGCCGAATAGCAGCACCCGCACGGTGAGCTTCCAACTCAACGACGGTCTCTCGCCGAGCAACACCACGACAAAGAGCGTCACGGTCACCGACACCGACCAGACGCCGGTCGTCACCACGACCGGCGGCACGACGAGCTACACGAGCAACACGAGCCCGACGGCCATCGACACAGGCGTCAACGTCAGCGACCTCGACAACACCACTCTGACCACCGCGACGGTGTCGATCACCGCTGGCTTCAGCTCAGGTGACACTCTCGGTTTCACGAACGACGGCTCCACGATGGGCAATGTCACCGCGTCGTACAACGCGCCGACCGGGGTGCTATCTCTCAGCAGCGCAGGCGCCACCGCAACCCTCGCGCAGTGGAGGGCGGCGCTTCGGGCCGTCACGTTCAGCTCAACCAGCGCCACCACGGGCAACCGCACGATCAGCTTCGCCACGAACGACGGCACGAAGACGTCGTCCGCGGCAACTGACACCGTCAACGTGTTGCCAGCCGCGACGGTGACGACCGACTCGGGTAGCTCCGCGTTCGTGACCGGCGACAACACGGCGTCGACGCCGGTCGCGGTCGACAGCGGCCTCACCCTGACTGACACCGCGACCTCGACGCTCGGCTCCGCCACCGTCGCGATCACAGCTGGCTTTCAGTCGGGTCAGGACGTGCTGGCGTTCGCGAACGACGGTACGACGATGGGCAACATCGCCGCGTCGTACAACGCGGGCACCGGCGTGATGACCCTTACCAGCTCGGGGGCCACCGCGACCCTCGCGCAGTGGCAATCTGCGCTGGAGTCAGTGACCTACACAGACACCCTGGTGACGCCTAACACCGCGACTCGCACGGTGAGTTTCAGCTTCGTCGACAGCCTGTCGAACACGAGCAACACCGCGACTCGAACCGTGACAGTCACCGCCACCGATCAGACACCGATTGTGACGACGACGGGCGGGACGACGAACTACGTCGGCGCGACCAGCGCCGTCACGATCGACGGTGGCGTCGGCATTAGCGATCTCGACAACACCACACAGTCGTCCGGCACCGTCTCGGTGACAGCGGGTTTCCACTCCGGCGACTCGCTGGGCTTCACAAACGACGGTTCGACGATGGGCAACATCAGCGCGTCGTACAACTCGGCGACCGGGGTGCTCACGCTGACCAGTGCCGGAAACACCGCGACCGACGCGCAGTGGGGGAGCGCGCTCCGCGCCGTCACCTTTAGCTCGAGCAGCACGACATACGGCAATCGCACGATCAGCTTCGCGACGAGCGACGGCACGAAGACGTCGTCCGCTTCAACCGACACGGTCAACATGACCGCTCCGCCGGTCATCACCACGGACAGCGGCAGCGCGGCGTTCGTCGCCGGCGACAACGCGACGTCGACGCCGGTGTCCATAGACGCGGGATTGACCGTCACTGACGGCAGCGCGACCACTCTGGGGTCAACGACCGTGGCCATCACCGGCAACTTCCATTCCGGTGAGGACGTTCTCGCGTTCACGAACGACGGTTCGACGATGGGTAACGTCACGGGTTCGTACAACGCCGCGACCGGTGTGCTCACCCTTACCAGTTCGGGTGCCACGGCCACGCTCGCGCAGTGGCAGTCAGCTTTGCGGTCGGTCACCTTCACCGACACGGCCATCACTCCAAACAACGCGACCCGCACGATCGGCTTCACCGCCGTCGACGGCGCCGGCAACACGAGCGCCACCGTCACCCGCACTGTCACGGTCACCGACACCGACCAGACTCCGATCGTCACGACGACTGGCGGGACGGCCAACTACGTCGGCGGCACGAGCGCGGTCACCGTCGACGGCGGTGTCAGTGTCAGCGACCTCGACAACACCACCCAGGCGAGCGGAACGGTGTCGATCGTCGCCGGTTTCCACTCCGGTGACACGCTGACGTTCGTCAACACGAATTCGACGACTTTTGGCAACATCGTCGGTTCCTACAACTCCGCGACCGGTGTGCTCACGCTCACCAGTTCCGGCGCCACCGCCTCTGACGCCCAGTGGTCGAACGTGTTGAGCGCGGTGACCTTCAGCGCCGGCGGCTCGGCGACCCCAGGCAACCGCACGATCAGTTTCGCCACGAGCGACGGAACAAAGACGTCGTCCGCGGCGACTGACACGGTCGACGTGCTCGGCCCACCGACCATCACCACGGACGGCGGCAGCTCGGCGTGGGTCGAAGCCGACAACGCGACGTCCACGCCGATTGCCGTTGACAACGGCGTGACCGTGACAGACGGCTCGGCGCCGACGCTCGCGTCGACGACGGCGGCGATCACCGGCAACTTCCACTCGAGCGAAGACGTACTCGCGTTCGTCAACACCAGCGCGGCGACGTTCGACAACATCAGCGCCTCGTACAACGCGGCGACGGGTGTGCTCACACTGACCAGCTCTGGCGCCACGGCGACGATCGCGCAATGGCAAGCGGCACTGCAAGCGGTGACGTACACCAACACCGCCATCACGCCAAACACCGCGACCCGCACGATCAGCTTCACCACGGTCGACACCGGCGCGACGACGAGCAACACCGCCACGCGGACCGTCACGGTCACCGCAACTGACCAGACGCCGATACTCACGACCACCGCCGGAACGGTGAACTACACGCTCGGCGGCAGCGCCGTGGTCGTGGATTCTGGCGTCGTCGTCAGCGACGCTGACAACACCACGCAGGCTTCGGCGACAGTCTCGATCACCACCGGTTTCGATGTCGGTGACACGCTGGTCTTCACGAACGACGGTTCGACGATGGGCAACATCGCCGCGTCGTACAACGCGACCACCGGCGTGCTGACCCTCAGCAGCGCGGGCGCCACCGCCACGATCGCCGAATGGGCAAGCGCGTTGAGCAGCGTCGCCTTCAGCACGATGAGCGCGACGACCGGCGACCGCACGGTCAGCTTCGTGACGGACGACGGCGCCAAGGCGTCGGCGGCGGCGATCGACACGGTCGCGGTGAAGGCCCCGGTCGTGGCGCCGCCGGTGACACCGCCTACCTACACGGGGGTTGCCCGGGTGGCCGGGCCGGATCGCATCTCGACGTCCATCGCGGCGAGCCAGCGTGAATTCCCAGGCGCGCCAAGCAGTTTCACCGCGAACGCAGTCGTGCTTGTCGGCGCTTCTGACGCGATCGACGGGCTGACCGGCGCGCCGCTGGCGGCCGTCGTCCGTGGCCCGTTGCTCTACGTCAACGCCAATTCCGCGCCAGCGAACGTGCTCGCGGAGGTTAACCGCCTGCTGGGTTCGTCGGGGAAGGTCTATCTGCTCGGCGGCACGGCGGTCATCGGCAGCGCGGTCGAATCCCAACTCCAAGCGCTCGGCTACACCACACAACGCATCGCCGGCGCCGACCGCTATTCGACCGCGGTCGCGATCGCCGATGAGATCGCCAACGTGGCAGGCACGCCGAGTGTGGTGTTCGAGGCGACCGGTCTTGGTGACGCGGACGCGCTCGTCGCCGCGCCGGCCGCGGCGCACGTCGGCGGCGTCGTCCTGCTGACTGTCGGCGGCGCGCAGGCCGGCGCGACCGCGACCTGGTTGGCCGCGCACGCCGGTGTCACGCGGTACGCCGTCGGCGGTCCGGCGGCCGCCGCAGACCCGAGCGCGACACCGATCAGGGGCGCCGACCGCTACGCGACCGCAGTCGACGTCGCGCGGCAGTTCTTCTCATTAGCGACCGGCGTCGCGCTGGCCAACGGCGACGCGTGGCCGGACGCCGCGGTGGCGGCCGCGAGCAGTGCGATCAACGGATCGCCGCTGTTGCTGGTCACCGCTGGCGGGTTGCCGAGTGTGGTGACGACGTGGCTCGGCGACGAGCTGCTGACCGTGGTCGCGGCGTATGGCGGCGTCACGCGGATCAGCGCTGCAGTGCTGAACTCGGTGGCCACCGCCACCGGACTGGCGCTTCAATAATCGGCTAGTCGAGGATCGGCGCGTCGTCGGTCACGATGCTGCGCTCGATGCGCCGGTCAGGCACCAACCACATGACGGCGACCCCGACGAAGAACGCAATGCAGATGTAGGTGAGCGCGTTAGGCCGATCGGCGCCGCCGCCGAGCGCGAAGCCAATGCCCGTCAGGTAAAGCAAGGGCGAGAGCTTGCCTTTAGCATCCTTGCCGACCGCCCGCCTCAGTGGTGAGGTCGGTCCTTGCGTCTTGATGATGGCCGTCTGGAGGACGAAATACGCGACTCCCGCCGCGCACAAGTTGACGCCGTACACGACGAGCGGCGTGCGGGCGTAGTCGCTCTGGTCCGTCCAAGCCGTGCTGAACGGGAAGAGCGAAAGCCAAAACAGCAGGTGCAGGTTGGCCCAAAGGATGCCGCCGGTGACGCGCGTCGTGACGTGCATCATGTGGTGGTGGTTGTTCCAGTAGATGCCGATGTAGACGAAGCTCAGCAGGTACGTGAGCAAGCCGGTTCCGACGCTTGACGTGAACGCGTGCAGGCTGTGGCCTTCCGGAACCTTCAGCTCCAAGACCATGATCGTGATGATGATGGCCAGCACGCCATCGCTGAACGCCTCGAGACGGCCGGTCGGCATGGACGAAGCCTAGGGCCTGCGGCGACCAGAAAAGATCACTTCATTAGCTGTCAGCCATGGCACGACGAACGGCGTCGACCGAGAGCCGCACGTCCTCGTCGTCGGTCGTCCAATTCGACACCGAGACGCGGAGCACATCGCGCCCGTGCCACTTCGACCCTGACATCCACGCGGTGTCGTCGGCTATCAACCGCCGGGTGACCTCCTGCGTGCGCTCGTCGGATCCGAACGACAGGCACACTTGCGTGTAGACGACGTCGTTCAACACTCCGACGCCGTCGATTTCCTTTACGCGGTCGGCAATTCCACGGGCTGCACGCACCAACCCGTCGACCAACCCGACCACGCCGGCTCGGCCAAGTGACCGCAGCGCCGCCCACACCGGAACGCCGCGCGCCCGCCGCGACAGCTCCGGCGCCTTCTCATGCGGGTCTCCGGGCCCTCCGACGTCCGCGACCAGATAACTCGCGTGCACGCCCATCGCCAAACGCAACGCCGCGGAGTCGCGCACGATCGCGATGCCGCAGTCGTAAGGGACGTTCAGCGTCTTGTGCGCGTCCGTCGTCCAAGAATCGGCGCTTGAAAGCCCACCGACGAGCCCGCTCAAGGACGGCGACGCCGCAGCCCACAACCCGAAGGCGCCGTCGACATGCACCCACGCGTTTTTCGAGTGGGCAAGGGAAACCGCTTCTGCGAACGGGTCGAACGCGCCGCTGTGCAGGTTTCCTGCTTGCAGGACGACGATGGTCGGTGCGTCGTCCGGTATCTCGTCGAGGGCGGCGCGCAACGCGTCGACCCGGATGCGGCCTTGCGCGTCGGCGTCGACGACAGTCGGTCGGCCCAAGCCGAGATAACGCAACGCGAGATCGACGGTGTCGTGCCGCTCTGCGCCGACCAGCACGCGCACGCGAGGCGCGCCCGCGAGGCCGTCGGCGTCGACGTCCCAGCCGACATCGCGCAACACCCGGTAGCGCGCGGCGGCGAGGCAGCTGAAGTTCGACATCGTCGCGCCGGTCACGAAGCCGACGTCGCTTTCACGTGGCAGGTCGAGCAACTCGAGGATCCACCGCCCCGCCGCCTCCTCCAGGGCGACGACTCCGGGCGTCGCGTAACGCATACCGGCGTTTTGATCCCAAGCGCTGACCAGCCAATCGGCGGCCAGCGCGGCCGGCAGCGTGCCGCCGATCACCCAGCCGTAGAACCGTCCGGAGCCCATCGCCATCAGACCTGGCTCGGCGGTCGCCGCCAGCAGGTCGATCACCTCTGCCGGGTCGGTCTCGGACGACGGGAGGTCGTCGCCGATTCCCGCCGCGATCTCGTCGACCGCCGTTCGCGGGCCGACCGGCCGCTCGTTCACCGAGCGCAGCCACGCGCGGGCATGCTCGGCGGCAGTGGTCAGCGGCTTGTCGTACTCGTCACTTCGGTTGGCCATGCCCCAGTGTGCCGCGGTGCGCCGCGACAGTCGAAACCTAGGCGGTCGCAAGCCGTTCTTTGGACGTTAACTCCCGGAATCCGGTAGTAAACGTCACGAGAAGCCGGTCGGACGCACCGGACGCCCCGGACGCCCCGAGCGCCCCGAGCCCCCCGGCGTTAACCCCGGCTGGCGTGGCGGGCGCGGAACGCGGCCACGTTGACCCGGTTCGCGCACGTCGTCGAGCAGTATCGCCGCGACCGGTTCTTCGACAGGTCGACCAGCACGTCAGCGCAGTCGTCGGCGCCGCAGACACGCAACCGATCGAGCTCCCCCTGCCTGACCACGTCGATGAACGCCATCGCCGCCTCGACCGCCATCCGGTCGGCCAGCGGCGCCTGAGGGGACGTGGCGTGCAGGTGGTAATCCCATTCGTCGTGGCGCACCAGCTGCGGCAACGCGCGGAATTCGCGCAGCATCGCGTTGATCGTCACGACCAACTCGTCCTCGCCAAGCGACCACAACGCGCGCAGCCGCGGCCGCAGCGACCGCACTGCTTCCAGCTCCTCACGGTTTCGTTGTCGCGAGCCGGTCCAGCCCCACTCCTTGACGAACCCGTCGAGCGCCGCGACGTCGGGCAGGCCCTCAGAATCCGGCTGGTCGGTGTTGACCAGCGCGGCGGCCGCCCGCAGCGCCTCTTCGGTGTCATGGGCGAAAACCAATTTGACTCCTTACGCTCGCCGAGTTAGCGTCAGAGCGCCGTCAGGAGTGTAACGCCGAACGCCCATTACGCACACCAACCCTTAGGCACGTGAACTCGTCCGAGGACACCTCCACAGGCCTGTCCTGGGACCCGTACACGTCCAAAACGTGATCAACCGGCAGGGGCGAACGAGGAGGAGGTCGACATGAAGGCGAACGCCGGCCCCGCCCGCGGCTTGGGCCTGGCCATCGCGTCGTCCGCGACCTTCGGCACGTCGGGGTCGTTTGGCACCAGTCTGATCCGCTCGGGGTGGTCGCCCGGCGCGGTCGCCACGATCCGCATCTGCCTGGCCGCGCTCGTGTTGACCAGCCCTGCCCTCTTCCAGCTGCGTGGCCAATTCCGCCGGTTGCGCGGCGGAGTCAAGCCGGTCACCGGGTACGGCGTCTTCGCCGTCGCGGCTGGCCAGATCTGCTTCTTCAACGCCGTCGAGCATCTGTCGGTGGCGGTCGCGCTGCTGCTGGAGTACTCCGGCATCCTGCTCGTCATCGGCTGGTTGTGGCTGACCAAGAACCATCGCCCACGCCGGCTCACCGTCGCCGGCGCGCTCGCCGCGCTGGTGGGGCTCACCCTCGTGCTCGACCTGCTCAGTGACCACCACCTCAACCTGGTCGGCATCGCGTGGGCCGTCGGCGCCGCGATCGGGCTCGCCATCTACTTCGTGATGTCGGCGAACACGGACGACGGTGTGCCGCCGTTGGTGCTCGCGTGGGGCGGCCTCGTCACCGGTGGAGTCGCGCTGATCATCGCGGACGCCGTTGGGGTGCTGCCATTCAGCGCGCCTCGGGCGACCGTCACGCTCGCGCACACGCACTTCTCGTGGATCGTGCCGGTGCTTGGGCTGTCCGTCATCGCCGCGGCTTTTGCTTACACCGCAGGCATTGCCGGCGTGCGACTGCTCGGAGCGAAGGTGGCGTCGTTCGTCGGTCTCACCGAAGTTCTCTTTGCTGTGGTCGTCGCCTGGTGGCTGCTCGGCCAATCCCTCACCGCGTTGCAGATACTCGGCGGCGCGCTTGTGGTGGTCGGCATCGCCTTGGTGCGGCTCGACGAGACGGCTAGTCCGCGTACGGTCCCGGCGCTCGAGTTGCCGAAAACACGCACCACACCGCCTTCCCCTGCGGCGTTGGTCGAGTGCCCCACCGGTCAGCCAACACGCTGACCAGCTGCAACCCACGGCCGTGCTCGTCCTCGGCCGTCGGGCGAAGCCGGCGCGGCAACACCGACGTGCCGTCGTAGACCTCGACCACGACATGCGTCACCGTGCGGCGCAGCCGAAGCTCGAACGGCGGCCGGCCGTACAGAACCGCGTTCGTCACGAGTTCGCTCACGGTAAGCACGATGTCCGCCGCAAGCGGGCCGGACACCTGCCACTCCGAAAGCACGCCTCCCACGAATCGCCGGGTGTGTGAGATCGAACCCTCATCGGCGGGCAGTTGCTCTGACACGGTCAGCGGCGGCTCGGCGACTGACGGCACGCGGGCGATCAGCAGCGCGACGTCGTCGTCGGGACCGTCCGGCAACATCGCCGCGGCCAGCGTCTCCGGCAGCGACTCCAAGTTCTCGCTGGTCATCGTCGCGGCGGCCGCCAGCCGCCGGATGCCCTCGTCGAGGTCGCCGTCGCGATGCTCGACCAAACCGTCGGTGTACAACACCACGTGCGAACCGGGCTCCAGTTTCACCGTCTGCTCAACCAGATTCAGCGGTCCGGCGCCCAGCGGAGGCCCGGCGACTGCGGTGAGCTGGTCGACCTCGCCACCGGGTCGGGCGACCAGCGGCGGGAGGTGCCCTGCGTTCGCGTACGTGAAGGTGTGGTCGGCCGGGTCGTAGATGCCGTACACGCAGGTGACGATCTGGTCGGTGCCGAGTTCACGCACCACGCCGTCACACGACTCGAGCAAATCGGCTGGCGGCAAGTCGAGCCGCGCGTATGCGCGAATCGCGGTGCGCAACTGGCCCATGACCGCGGCCGCGCTCACCCCTCGACCCATGACGTCGCCCATGACCAGCGCGGTGCGGCCAGCCCCAAGCTCGATGACGTCGTACCAGTCGCCACCGACCTGGGTGCCCTCGACGCCGGCTCGGTAGTAGGTCGCGACGTCGAGGTCGTCGGGGTCGAAGTCACGCGCCGGCAGCAAGCTGCGCTGCAGCTCGTCGGCGATGCGATGCTCGCGGGCGAGCGCTTCACGACCTGCGGCCGCGATCGCCAGCCCTTGCTCTGCCTCCCGCTGGGCGGTGATGTCTTGCAGGCTGCCGCGCAAGAATCGCGGGTTTCCGTCGTCGTCCAAGTGCAGTTCACCGAGCGCCCGGCCGATGCGCGCCTCGCCGTCCGAGCGATAGAACCGGAACTCGTGGTCCATCGACTCGCCGGCGCGCAGCGCGACGATCGCCTCCTTCAGGCCCTCGACGTCGTCCGGGTGGACGAAGCTCAGCGCGAAGTCCAAACCCTGCGCGGTGAAGGCCTCCTCGGTGACGCCGAGCAGCCGGTAGTACTCCTCTGACGCGCGAACGCCCGAGGTCTCGAGGTCGATTTCCCAACTGCCGACGTGCGCGAGCCGCTGCGCCTGGTCGAGCAGGCCGCGACTTCGCTCCAGCTCAGCACGGGTGCGGCGCACCCGGTCGAGCTCGATGTTGGCCCGCACGCGGGCCAGCAACTCGCGGGCGCCGAACGGCTTGACGAGGTAGTCGTCGGCGCCAGCCTCAAGTCCTTCGACCGCGCCGTCCTCGCCCGCGCGCGCCGACAGCATGATGACCGGGACGTCGAGGGTGGCCGGGTCAGCGCGCAGGGCGGTCAGCAACCCGAAGCCGTCGAGATTCGGCATCATCACGTCGGTGAGCACCAGGTCGGGTCGGGTGCGGCGCGCGGCCGCGAGGGCCGCCTTGCCGTCGGCCGCCACCTCGACGTCATACGACATCTCGAGCAGGCTCGCCACGTAGTCGCGCATGTCGGCGTTGTCGTCGGCGACCAACACTCTGGCGCGCGTCTTGGGCCGGCCGTCGAAACGCTCCGATCCCGCGCCCGCCGGCTGTTGGGCGGCGGTCCAGCGCGCCGCCTCGATCAGAAAACCCTGGGCTTGCTGCGCCGCCGCCAGCCCGGCGTTGGGCACGTCGTCGTCCGCGATGTGGTCGGACCGCAGATGCGCGGCGCCCAGCGGAATCCGAACCGTGAACGCGCTGCCATGACCGGGCGTGCTCCGCACGCTCGCCTCGCCGCCGTGCACGCCGGCCAACTCCGACACGAGCGCAAGCCCGATGCCCGAGCCCTCGATGGTGCGCGACCGCGTGCCGGCGATCCGGTGGAACCGCTCGAAAAGCCTTTCCTGCTCAGCAAGGTCGATGCCGACGCCGGTGTCGATGACGTCAAGGGAAACCTGGCCGTCCTTTGACGTGAGCCGCACCGTGATCGAGCCTTCGAAGGTGAACTTCAGCGCGTTCGACAGCAGGTTGAGCACGATCTTCGCCCACATCTCGCGATCGACGTGGACGACGCCTGGCAGCGGCTCGATCTCAGTGCGCAGTTCGAGACCGGCGCGCACGATGGCCGGCCGGAAGGTCTCGGCGAGGTCGGCGGTGAGCTCGGCGAGATCGGTCGCCTCGAAGTTGCCACGTTCGCTGCCCGACTCCAAAGATGAGAAGTCGAGCAGCGTGTTCACCAGCTTCAACAGTCGCTGGGCGTTGCGATTGATGAGGGCGACCCGGTCGCGAAGCGGGCCGTCGTCCGGTAACGAGCCGTCGGACAGCATGTCTTCGGTTGGTCCGAGGATCAGCGTCAGCGGCGTCCGGAACTCGTGGCTCACGTTCGTGAAGAACGCGGTCTTCGCGCGGTCGAGCTCGGCCAACTGCTCGGCGCGTTGCCGTTCCGCCTCGTAGACCCGCGCGCTCGCGATGCTCGATGACAGCTGGCCGGCCAGCAGGTCGACGAAGCCGCGGTAGTTGTCGTCGAACTCGCGATAGCGGTTGAGCGCGGCCACGAAAAACCCGTACGGGCGGCCGGGCCCTTGCTGCGTCAGCGGCGTGACATACGCGGACGTCGGGGGTTGCGTCCACGTGCCGGTCGGGAGGTCGATGAACCGCTCGGCCAGGTCGCCGATGAGGACGGCGACGCCGCTCGCCACGTCGTCGACCGGCCAGGGCGGGTCGGCCTGCCCTGGGCCGATGATCAGCGGTGCGGCGGGGTGGCCGGGCGAGATGCCGGACGCGGACGCCAACCGGGCGAAGCCCTCGTCGTCCAGCAAATAGGTGAGCGTGAAGGGCAGCGAGAGCTGGTTGCGGTCGAGCTGGCTGGCCACCGTGGCGAAGAGGGTGGGCTCGTCGCGCACCGTGGTCAGCTCGGCCGCCAGGTCGCGCAAGGTGTCCATCCGCCGGGCGGCGAGCACCCGCTCGGTCTCCTCGCTGACCACGCACAAGATGCCGGCGATCGCGTCGGAGTCGTCGGTCAGCGGGCTGTACGAGAAGGTGTGGTACGTCTCCTCGACGTAGCCGCTGCGCTCCAGGAAGAGCAGGAGCCGCTCGTCCCAGGTGGCCTCGCCGGACGTCAGGACGTTCTCGATCCGTGGGCGAAGGTTCGGCCACACCTCCGACCACACCTCGGGGAACGGCCGGCCGAGCGCCCACGGGTACTTCTTGCCGAGCGTGTCGCGCCGGTAGGCGTCGTTGCAGAAGAAGGTGAGCTCCGGGCCCCACGCCATCCACATCGAGAACCGGGAGGTGAGCATCGCCCGGACGATCGTCTCAAGGCTGCGCGGCCAGCTTTCCGGCTCGCCGAGCGGTGTGGCCGCCCAGTCGACGGCGGCCAGGTCGCGACCGACCTCGCCCGCCTGGCGGAGAAAGTCGCGCAGCGCGCCGGTCAACGCGCCTCACCCACCCTTGTCACCGTCCCGCCAGGAACCCGATGCTCTACCCGCTTCTTTCTCCAATATTCGGACGCTGATTCCTACTAGTGGCACAACTCACTGCGCCGGCAGCACCAACCGCCCGTCGACCCGGCGCGGGATGGTGGCCGGCTCGTCGCGCAGCTCGGGGGGCAGCACCTGCTGCGGCGCGTCTTGCCAGGCGACCGGGCGCAGGAAGCGGCGGATCGCGGTGGTGCCGACCGAGGTGTGGGCGCTCGTCGTGGCCGGCCACGGACCGCCGTGCTGCATCGCCCAGCTCACGGCCACGCCGGTCGGGTAGCCGTTCCAGATCACCCGGCCGACGACGGCGCGCAAGACCGCGTCGAGCTTCGCCGCGAACGGGTCGTCGGACGACGCGTGGATCGTCGCGGTCAGCTCCCCGGACAGCGCGCGCAGCGTGGTCAGCAGGGCCTCCTCGTCGGCGTAGCGCACCAAGACGGTCGTCGGGCCGAAGCACTCGTCGAGCACGCCGGTCACGTCGTCCAAGGTCGTTTCAAACAGCGCTGCGCGCATGGCGGACGGCGAATCGGCGGCTTGCGGGGCTTCGGCGATGAGCCGGGCGGACTTGCGCAGCCGGTCGACGCCCGTGACGTAGGCGTCGCCGATGCCGCTGTTGAGGGGGACGCCGACGGGCTTGCCGGCCAGCTGGTCGGCGGCCGCGTCGCGCAGCGCGTCGCCGCCGGCCCCGGTCGGGACGAACGCCAGTCCCGGCTTGGTGCAGAACTGGCCGACGCCGAGGGTGGCCGAGTCGATCAGCCCGCGGCCGATCTGATCGGCGCGCTCGGCGGCCGCGGCAGGCGTCACCACCAGCGGGTTGACGCTCGACAGCTCGCCGTAGAACGGGATCGGGTCGGGCCTGCTCACCGCCAGGTCGAAGAGCGCGCGGCCGCCGGCCAATGATCCGGTGAAGCCGACCGCGCGGATCGCCGGGTTGGTGACGAGGGCGCGGCCGGCCTCGACGCCGTGCACGAGCTGGACCACGTCGCCAGGCGCGCCGGCGCTCACCGCCGCGGCGCGCATCGCGTCGAAGACCCGCACCGACGTGGCCGGATGCGACGGATGCGCCTTGATGACGACGGGACAGCCTGCTGCCAACGCCGACGCGGTGTCGCCGCCCGCCACCGAGAACGCCAGCGGAAAGTTGCTCGCGCCGAAGACGGCGACCGGGCCGATCGGCACGAGCATGCGGCGCAAGTCGGGCCGCGGACCCATCGGCGTCTGACCTGCGTGGTCGATCGTCGCTTCAAGGTACGAGCCTTCGTCGAGCACGTCGGCGAAAAGCCTTAGTTGGTAGGCGGTTCGATTGAGCTCGCCGTTAAGCCGCTGCTCGCCGAGCGCGCTCTCGCGGTCGGCGAGTGCGACGATGGCCTCGCGGTCGGCGTCGAGCGCGTCAGCGATCGCGCGCAGCACTCGCGCCCGGCCGTCGCGTTGCAAGGCCTCGAATTCCCCCGCGGCGCCGGACGCCCGCTGGCACGCGGCCGCGACGTCGTCGGTTGACGACTCGACCGCGACGACGCCGGCGGGTTCGCCGGTGCGCGCGTCGAAGCTGATGACTTCTCGGCTCACACCTGATCCTTTCCGCGAACGACGGTGTTGACCAGCGTGCCCACTTCGCTGATGTCGACGCTGATCACGTCGTCCGGTTGAAGGGTGAACGGCAAGTCAGGGACGACGCTGGTGCCGGTGGAAAGCACCGCGCCGTCCGGAAAATCGAGCTCGCGGAACAGGTGGCCGGCGAGCTCGTCGAGCCGGCGATGAAGGCTCTTCGTGCTCGCCTCGCCTTTCCACGCGGTCTGGCCGCCGCGGGTGATCGTGCAGGCGATGGTCAGCGCGTAAGCGTCGGGCACTTCCCAAGCAGGGCGGATGCCGGGGCCGAGCGCGCAGCTGCCCGCGTAGACCTTGGCCTGCGGCAAATACAGCGGGTTCTCACCCTCGATCGACCGCGAGCTCATGTCGTTGCAGACGGTGTAGCCGACCGCCTCGGCGTGCGCGTTGTAGACGACCGCGAGTTCCGGCTCGGGCACGTTGATCTCGGAATCGGCGCGGATCGCGACGCTTTGGTTTGGCCCGATGACTCGCCAGGCGACCGACTTGAAGAAAAGCTCCGGACGGTCGGCGTCGTACACCCGGTCGTAGACGTCGGCCTCGTGCTGGCTTTCGGAGATCCGCGCGTGCTTCGACCGCTCGTACGTGACGCCAGCCGCCCACAC